>Ga0185307_1000601_pt1 | contig 22212 bp, 19 predicted proteins | sample LHCtaG_FD_128010 | JGI IMG/M metagenome (GOLD analysis project Ga0185307, IMG submission 128010) | Hot spring microbial communities from Little Hot Creek, USA to study Microbial Dark Matter (Phase II) - LHC4sed_matched (SPADES... | ecosystem: Environmental > Aquatic > Thermal springs > Hot... | reverse complement strand
ATAATAGCTGCCCTATGGGCATTTCTAAAATATACAAGAATAGGTAGAGCTATTCTAGCTACGGGAATGAATGAGGAGGCAGCTTCCCTTTATGGTGTTAATGTTAATAATATATATACGTTAACATTCGGTATATCAGCATTACTTTCCGGTATTGCAGGAGTATTCTACATGGCCTTATTTACAACATATCCATTAATGGGTGTAACTTATAACTTGAAGGCATGGATTGTTGTATTGATAGCTGGCTTAGGTAACGTGAAGGGGGCAATATACTGTAGCTTCCTATTAGCATTTATTGAGGTAATAGCTACGAAAACCTTAGCAGCTGGATGGCAGAATGTTTTACCGGTTATATTTGTGATTCTAGTATTACTGTTTAAGCCAACAGGTATTTTTGGAACAGAGGTTAAGGGAATATGGGAGAGATAGAGATTTCAAAGAGGAAAACAATTTTATACATCATACTAGCATTATTAGCATTAATTCTCCCACTAATCTTTAGAAACGAGTACATTTACAGTGTACTTATATCAATTATTCTTTGGGCTGCTATTTCATCATCGTTTGATTTAACAGCAGGATTTATTAAAGTAACGAACTTCGGATATGCAGGATTCTTTGCAGCTGGAGCATATACTTCAGGCTTACTTGCCCTTTACTATGGGGTTTCCCCATGGATAGGGTTAATGCTTGGAACAATAGTGGCTTCAGCCTTAGCAGCTGCTGTAGGTTTTCTAACGTTAAGACTGCACGGTATTTTTGCCGCTGCATTCAGCTGGTTTATAGCTGAAACATTAAAATATACGTTAGCAGCACTTACAGATATAACACGTGGATATCATGGATTAGCCTGCCCCCCATTCTTTCCAGGTATAAGTAGACTACCCTACTACTACATGATACTATTTGTATATATAGCTGAGCTCATAATAATGATGAGGATTATTAATGGGAAGATGGGGTTTGCATTTAAAGTTATAGGGGAGGATGAAACAGCAGCTAGAACAATAGGGGTAAACGTAACTTTCTATAGGGTTTTATGCTTTGTAATATCATGTGCATTTGCAGGCTTTCTAGGGGTTTTCTATGCGCACTACTACAATGTAATAACACCTGATGTTAGCAGCTTATCAGTAACTGTTCCAGCATTAGCGATATGCTACGTTGGCGGTAGAGGATCAATATGGGGCTCACTTCCATCAGCTGCCATAATACTCATGATATTTGAGCTGCTTCGACCATATGAAGCTATAGGAGTTATATCCTTCGCCCATAAATACATAGTTTACGGAATTCTACTAATAATTGTAATGATATGGGTTCAGGGAGGATTAGCTGGAGCAGTAAAGAAGCTTACGGAAAAATACGTGAAAACTACAAGTTAAACATTAACTATAACTCATCCTACCTATTTTAGTAATGGAGTTCAAACATGTTTGACGCCACTAATGGACTTAATGCCTACTTCCTACATTAATACTCTACATATATGCTTTACCCTATTGGTTTAATGTATTATGTGAGATACTTATGATTTATGCTATCTATAGACTTCTCTTTATATTCAGTATTTTATTCATGCTTCCAGGAATGTAGCCGACTAGATCTAGAGTTACATATGTAAATCCTATTGATTTAAGGGATTCAGCTACTTTATCCATTAAATCAGTATTGAAGAACTTAGATCTTTCCTCAGGATATACTTCAATTCTGGCTATACCATTATGGTCTCTAACCCGAACCTGTCTAACATTTACAATATCTTTTACCATTCTTTCAGCTTCATCAATTCTCCTCAGCCTATCCTCAGTAATCTCTAAGCCGTACGGTATTCTGGATGCTAAACAAGCCATTGATGGCTTATCCCAGTTCGGAAGCCCAACATGTTTAGCCACTTCCCTAATATCCTTTTTCGTAAATCTAAGCTCTACATAGGGTGTCCTAACCTCCTCCTCGATCTCCGCAGCATGACCTGGACGATACTCCCCTAACTCATCAGCATTAGTACCAGTAACTATAGCTTCCACGTTTAGTTTAGAGGATAAATCCTTAAGCTTACTGAATAGGTTTTTCTTACAGTAGTAGCATCTATTTGGAGGATTTCTAGTAAATTCAGGATCCTTAAACTCATCAGTTTCAATAACTATATGCTTAATATTAATTAGTGAAGCTATTCTAGTAGCTTCAATGATCTCTCTTAATGGAAATGTGGGAGACTTTGCAGTAACAGCTATAGCATTATCGTTAAGAGATTTCCTAGCAGCTAAAGCTAGGAGTGAGCTATCAACCCCTCCTGAAAACGCAACAATAACTGATTTAAACTGCTTAAACCATGAAGTTAGCATTTCCCACTTCTCAGCAACACTCATAAAATATTAGAGGTTAAGAATTATTTAAGATTTTAGTATAATGATTTAATAGAGTTACTGAGGATAGATTTAAATGAATTTATAGCTTAAATCTATAACATCTCTATGATGGAGTCCTGTTCAAGTATTGATAGAGAAATTGGAATGGAGTATTATACAACTAATACTAGGGGAGTTGGTGGGATTTTAAGAGTTAAGCTTAACGATTTTGCTGTAGATGAAGTTATTGATGAGAGGTACATTACGTCTTTAAACTCGTCAGCACCGTATATTCTATGTAGGCTAAGTAAGATTGGAATAGATACCTTTGAGGCTTTACGTAGAATTTCTAGAGCTACAGGTATTCCAATAGGATTTATAGGCTATGCTGGCTTAAAAGATTCAAAAGCCACTACAACACAATACATAACGATAAAACATACAGATGGAATTTTTAATACACTAAGCAGGTTTAATAATGATAAGTTAAGGATAGATGCTGTTGCAAAATGCTATGAAAGCCTTAAGCCTAGGATGATTCTTGGAAATAGATTTAGGATAATTATAAGAGGGGTAGATTTAAATCCAAGTATTGTTAAGAAGAGAGTTGAGGATACTTTTAGCCAAATAGAAGATATTGGTGGAGTACTAGCCTACTTCGGCTATCAAAGATTCGGATCCACTAGACCTAACACACATAAGATGGGCTACTACATAGTTAAAGGAATGTGGAGGGAGGCTATCTATGAGCTTCTTGTAAATACATATCCCTACGAGAATGTTGAGATTAAGAATGTTAGGGAGAAAATAGCTAAATACCTGGAAGGCTACGGTGAGCTGCCGGAAATTCCATATAAACTATATTATGAATCTATAGTTTTAAGAAATCTTAAAAAGACATTAGATTATAGGAAAGCCATACTTAAACTTCCAAGATATATGTTAAGGCTATTTATTAACTCATACCAAGCATATTTATTCAACAAAATACTCTCATTAAGAATTAGAAAAGGTATTTTACCAAGCATAGCTGTTCAAGGCGATAAAATACTATCCCTAAAAACAGGTAAAATAGTGAAGGTAAATGATGATGGGATAGTTAAGGAAGACCATGTAGTTCTAATAGATGTTCCAGGCTGTAATACATTACTTAACAATACAGATTCTTCAATAATCATAAGGCAAATACTTGAAGATGAAGGCATAAATATACTAGATTTTAAACACCCCATAGAAGCTAAAGGATCTTTAAGACCTGCTTTAATGAAGATTAAGGATTTAAAATATAAGGTAGAGTTTGAAAACAATAGCTCAACAATTCACTTAAACTTTACCCTTGATAGAGGGATGTATGCTACGGTTTTGCTAAGGGAAATTATGAAGCCAGAAAATCCAGTAACATGTAATTTAGCATAGCATATTTAACTTTACCTACTTAACATAGCTAAGACTGAGATTCATCCTCAATAATGATTCACAACATCCCTAGAGCTGTGGTTATTGTAGTATTTCAATATAGTCTAGATCCTACCTCACTAAAGCATTCTTAATGCTTCAGAATATGATTTACCTAGGTTAAATTCAGACCATTCCGCTTTCATTACTTCAATATTCACCTACAAGAATATATGTATTATCTCAATAATGCTAAAGAATTTATTGGTGAAGTAATTATAGTAGAATTAGAAACTGTAATTAGGTTTAATGGAAAAGTTTTTATTTTTCCTTCAAATCTCTAGCTTCGGTGGTTGCTTTTGGTGGTGTATTAAGCCCTAAGCTTAGGAGTCATAGGTGGAGTATTGATAGGGAGAAGGAGTTAATAGATATATGGGGTAGGGAGGAGATATATAAGTTTACTTTTGATTTAGATAAGCCCCTAATGGCTATTGATACTCCTCCACCATATACTTCAGGTAAATGGCATGTTGGAGCAGCTGCACATTATGCTCAGATAGATATGATTGCTAGATTTTACCGTATGTATGGCTGGGCTGTTCTAGCACCGTTTTATGCCGACCGTAACGGCTTACCTGTTGAGGTTCTTGTTGAGAGAACCTATGGTATAAATCCATTTGAGATTGCTTCAACACCTGAGGGGAGATTAAAGTTTCTGGAGATGTGTAGAGTATTTCTAGATCGTGTTGAGGAGGAGCTTGTAGGGATATGGAGGAGGATTGGATGTAGTTTTGAGTATTGGAGGGATGGTACTGATAGTCCTGAGTATAGGAGGATATCCCAATCAACATTTATAGAGATGTGGAGGAGGGGATTAATATATGAGGCTGAAAGGCCGGTAATGTGGTGTCCAAGATGTAAAACAACACTTGCAGAAGCTGAAATAGATAGAGTTGAGGAGGATTCAAAACTATACTACCTGAAGTTTAGGGTTGAAGAGGATGGAAGGGAAATAGTTATTGCTACAACTAGACCTGAACTCCTTAACGCCTGTGAAGCTGTAGTATATAATCCGGATGATGGAAGATATGAAGAGCTCTACAAGCTACATGCGGTTATACCATTGTATGGTAGAAGCGTACCAATACTTAAGCACAGCTATGTAAAGCCGGATTTCGGTACAGGTCTTGTAATGGTATGTAGCTACGGGGATGTAAGTGATGTAAGAATGTTTAGGGACCTTGGGCTTAAACCACGTATCATAATAAATCCTGATGGAACAATGAATGAGGAAGCTGGAGACCAGCTAAAAGGGTTAAGTATAGGTGAGGCTAAATCAAGAATTGTTAAGATCCTAAGCGAGGAGAAGCTTATAGCTAGAGTTGAGGAGATAAGGCATGAAGTACCGGTATGTTGGCGATGTAAAACCCCAATTGAATACATAAACATGAAGGAATACTTCCTGAAACAGCTTGAATTCCACGATGAACTCCTAAATCTAGCTAAAGAGCTTAAGTTCTACCCTGAAGAACATAAGGGGAAGCTTATAGATTGGATTAACTCGTTAACAATGGATTGGCCAATATCTAAAACAAGATTCTACGCTAATGAAATACCACTATGGAAATGCAGTAAATGCTCCGAGATCCTAGTACCTGAACCTGGAAAGTACTATAGGCCATGGATTGATAAGCCTCCATGGGATAAATGCCCTAAATGCAATGCACCCCAAGAACTCTTAAAAGGAGAGTTGAAAGTGTTCGATACGTGGTTTGACTCATCAATATCACCGCTCTACATATCAGGATACCTTAGAAAACCGGAAATGTTCAGTAAAGTATTTGGAAATATTCTAAGACCACAGGGATACGATATTATTAGAACATGGTACTACTACACCATACTTAGAGTATACCTACTAACCGGGAAGCCTGCATTCAAATGGTCTAGAATAACAGGTATGGGGCTGGATGATAAGGGGAGAGCAATGCATAAAAGCCTAGGCAACGTTGTAGACCCGGAGCCTATAGTTGAAAAATATGGTGCTGATGCATTTAGATACTGGGCTGCAATATCAGCAAGGCTTGGAGGAGACTATAGATGGTCTGAGAAACACGTTAAGTCAGGAGCCTTATTCACCACTAAGATATGGAATATTGCAAGATTCATATCATCATTTCCAGAGGTGAAAGAGGGATTTAAGCTTAAACCAATAGATGAAGCAATACTTACATTAGCATCTGAGGTAGGCATTAAAGCTATTGAAGCATATAAAAACCTTGACGTCTACGAACCTATAAATCAACTCTACAACTTTACATGGAACATATTTGCGGACCACTACATAGAAGCTGTAAAGCCGAGAGCATACAACACATTAAAGAAATACCCTGAGGAGGAATGTAGGGCTGCATGGTATACACTCCATACAGTACTTAAAATAATACTGAAACTGCTAGCTCCAATAATGCCCTTCATAACCGACTATATATGGAGACAAATGTATGACCCGAAGGGAATACATATTCAGAGAATAGATGAGAAGGAGTTTACATATACTTCAAGCTATGGAAAACTATTCCTGAAATTCATGGAGTTAAACAGTAAAATCTGGAAGTATAAGAGGAAAAATGGGATTAGGCTTTCGGAGCCGCTAGATATTACAGTATACATACCTGAAGAGCTTAAGCCATTTATAAACGATATAAGGGATCTACATAGAATAAAAGATGTAAAAATAAGCATAGCTGAAACAGACCAATTATCCATGGGTAAAACGGACATACTTATAATTAAGCTATAATGGTTAATAACAGCTCCCTAGCAGACTAATTCCAAGTGAAAAATGCTGAAAGTAGATCATTAGAGGCTTATATTCCTCTCCAAATACCCTATTTCCACTCGTCTACTAATAGGCATTATTGACGTGGAGAATTTATATACTACCTTAGTTAAGCTAGATAGGTGGGCTTATGGGTATTTATCCCTCTAGGAAGCTTATAATGCTGCCTGGACCAACAAATGTTCCTGAAAGAATCTTACATGCAATGACTAAACCTGTAATAAACCATAGAGGACCCGAATTTAGAAAGCTGTATAGAAGCATTATTGAAAAGGCTAAGCTAGTATTTGAAACAAGCGGTGATATAGTTGTATTCTCATCCTCTGGAACTGGAGGAGTTGAAGCAAGCGTAGCTAATATTGTTAGGAGAGGGGATAACGTAGTTATCCCTACATTTGGGGAGTTTAGTGGAAGACTTGCTGAACAGATCACTTTAGCTGGGGGAAATGCTATAAGGGTTAATGCACCTCTAGGATCAATTCCCACCCTAGATGAAATTGAGGAGGCTGCGAAAAAGGCTGGAAGTGTTAAGGCTATATATGTTGTATATAATGAAACATCACCTGGAGCAACATATAGACAGCTTAAAGAGGTTTCAGATATAGCCAGCAAGTATGGTGCATTCATGATTGTTGATGCTATATCCATTTTTGGAGGTGATGAGCTTCCACAGGATAAGTGGAATATAGATATTGTTGTTGCAGGAAGCCAGAAATGTTTAAGTATGCCTCCCGGCCTAGCTTTACTTGGGGTAAGTGAAAGAGTAAGAAAATATATTCAGACAAATCCTCCACCAACAGCTTACTTCAACATTGCAAGATACATAGAATATGGGGAAAAAGGAGAAACCCCATATACACCTGCAATCCCACTATTCTACGCTTTAGAGGAGGCTTTAGAAATGATTCTTGAAGAGGGGTTAAATAATAGAATAAGAAGACATAGAGTTACAGCTGAAGCATTCTATGAGGGGTTAATGTCAATTGGGCTTAAACCCTTCGTAAAGCCGAACGCAAGATCAAACGTGGTTATTTCAATAGAGTATCCTAGTGGAGTAGATGATAAAGCATTTAGGGAAGAACTTGACCAAAAATTCGGTGTTGTAGTTGCTGGCGGCTTTGGAGAGCTTAGAGGTAAAATATTTAGAATTGGAAATATGGGCGAGGTATCAAGATATCATGTACTAACAACTCTTAACGCTATAGGAGCTACATTAAATCTAAAAGGATTCAAAGTAGATATGGAGAAAATGATCTCAATAGCTGAAAGCAAGCTTAAAACCCTAAATAAGGAATAAAGTACTATATAATGAAGTGGAGAGCTCTACATAACGGCAATCATGTACCCCATTAATTAAACTTCCTTAACTAATCATAATTAGGACCTGGATACTCTATGAATAAAATTAGAGCAGAAGCCTCCGACAGGACATTCAAAACATCTCTTCTTTTTACAGTATTCAATCCCTATCCTTACAAGCTGTGATTCAAATCTTTTAACATCGTTAAACCCTATTTTCTGAGCTGTTACTATAGCAATTCTTGATGGTTTTGGATCTGCTTTAACCCAAACACCTCTAAGCTCCCTTAGAAATATGTTTACAGCTACAGGTCCTACACCTTTAAGCTTCATTAACCTCCTCTCTAAATCCTCAGAGTCCTTAGAATAGTTGTAAAGCTCCTCAAGACCTCCATAAACATTCCTTAACGTATTTAGAGCCTCAAGAATATTGGAGGCTGTTGAAAAATCATATCTTACATATCCTCCATCATCAAGAACATCAACAAGCCTACTCCATCCAGCATTAAGAATACTGTTTAAACTATCAAGCTTACACTCCATGAAGAGCTTAAAGGTTCTCTTAGCTATACTTGATGAAATCCTTTTAGCAAATAGGATAGATGCAATAAACCATTTAAATCTATCCTCAGCCCTCCTTAAATCCAATCCAAGCTCCACCGAATAGGTCGGAATCCTAGATAGAATCTCAGAAATTACAGCCATAACCAATTAATCCAATAGATTTAAATAAATTCATCTACAAAATAAGCAATACCTATTTACTACTATAAATTCTAGATTTCCATCATATTTAAGGCTTCGAAAGCTTCACTATTAACAACTTAGAGTAATGCTTGAAATAGTAGATAAGACTTATAGAATTAACCTATTAGGCAAATAGATTACTAAATGTTTTCCTTCTTCCTAGAAGCATTATCAGTATAGCTGCTATAAATACTAGTATAACTATGGTGATCATTACCTCCACAGTAATAGGTGTTGATGGTGATGGTGCTTGAGGTATGGAAGTAGTTGGGCTTAATTGTTGATTTAATGGTTTAACCTCTATTGGAGCTATGTAGGGTTTTAATTGTGAAGCTATAGGTATACTTACCTTAGCTACTGGCTGCTCCTCCTTCACATCCACTCCTAGACTTAGATTATGCTCTAAAAACCCATCATTAAAGCAGGGATAGCATACGTATAGCTTCAGAAATCCAGGTGCTTCAAGATAGCTTACATAGATACTGCTAGTACCAAATGTATTGTTAGGATATTGAATAAACACTTCACTCATAAACTTAAAGAAGCCTGTAAGCACATTACCTCCAGACATAAAGTTAAATTTTACCGGTAATTTATCTAGTTTAATCTCCACTTCATCCCTAGATTCAACGTTAATATTTATTAGTAAATTATTTAGTAGAATAGTGTTTGAAGTAGATAAATTACCGCCATATTGACCACGCCATAAATCCTTAATACCTGCAATATTAACTGATGCTAAATTAATCCATAATGCTAATGCATTAAAAAGATTTGTTGAAGTACTAATCCTCCCACCTACTGTTTGAGCAATCTTATCTATTACTATTGGTGTAATCCATATCCAGCTCCGAACTATAATATCTATTTTAAGCTCAGCTTTAGAAACACTATACTCCACACCATTAATTTCCTCAACTACAGGAGATGTATAAAGCCTACATCTAATCATTATATTCCCCTCAGTAAAATTAAATCTTAATGGAGCTGATTTAAGCATATATGTAAACGCTACACCAATAGTTCCACTACTTCCCAGTGAAATATACTCTAAATCCGTTAAATACCATTCACACTCCTGAAAGCCTAGAAATGGAGGATGTGTAGACTCCACTACTTGATTTACATTCTCTAGAACTTTACTTACCATATTGTTAATATCCCTACTTAATACTGCTAGTTTAGATTTAAGCTCCATTAGATTCTTAGCTATTGGAAATCTACATTTAGTATAGTTCTCAAAACCACCCTCCACACACTTCTTAACCATTCCTAACATAGATCTACATGATGAATCTAAATAATCCACAGCTGGATTAATAGAAGCTAGCAAGCTGTTAAGAACTAGTACCTCCCTCTCTAAACTTTCCCTATCTATGTTTATAAATGTTTTTACATATGTGTTAAACTTCCCAATAGATATTTTTAAATCATTAAAGCTATCTATTAAACTATTTAATCTGGCTAAGCAATCATTACGTGTATTGTTCATCACGTTCCTACACGATGAGCAATACTCATTTGCAATAAGATTATCGATATATTCACTTAAATCTCTAAATTGAATTTTTAAATTATTCATTAAGTTATCCAGCTTACTAACTCTATCATCAACCTCCTTAATATGTATGGCTGTTACATTTAAGTCAGCCATATCTGAGAGAACTGTTAGTAGCTCATCTAGATTAAGATGTAGTTCATTAATTGTTAACTGCTTCACATATATGTAGGGGTCGAAGCTACGGTATTTTATCTTTAGAGATCTTATTGAGTCTCTAAGGATAGTAAGTGATTTATTAAATGATTCAACGTATTGAACAGTATTATCTACCTTAAATATTACAGCTATAGCTAAATTCCTAAAATCCCCTATATTAACCCCAATCTCCCCATATTGATCTATAATCTTAATAGAATCCTCAATACAGGTACTTAAACATGTAAGCTCATCAATAACTGGCTTAACTAATGTTGCATTTATGTTTGTAGTACTTGCTATATAAACTCTCCTAAAAGAGCTTGGTGTAGAGTTTACTGTAAAGTACTCTAATAAACCTATGAAGTCAACCAAATATCTTGTATTACTATCATCATTACGCCACCATACAAATACTGGATGTGAACCATTAGCAGTAAACATAACTGTTAAATCACTAGTTTTAATGAAGCGCCAACCATCACGCTCCCAAACTTGAATATTAGATGCATTAGCGTCTAGAGGAAGCTTCAAAATCAAGATGGATAGAAATACAGCTACAATAACCACTCTACAACTTCCATTCATACAAATCACTACAGTAAGTATAAATGAGAGTAATTTAAGCATTTCTTTAGATGAAATGGACTTGACAACTTAACATATTGTATTTAACTTCTAAGTTGCTACATCTATGAGCTAGTAGCTAAATATTTAGCTTCCTAATTCGCTACATCCTCTAGACTTATCAACTTACGTAGATTCACCCCTGTTATGGTGGGCTACAGTAAATTTAATTTTATAAAGTATCATCAATCAAGCTATATTCTATGTTAAGGCTTAGCCTGATTTGATCAGTATAACTACGTAATTCCCACCTCATTATACATTAAGTATTTATGGAGGGTTACGTAGTTATGATAGGTGGAATAGTGGGGAAGTATAGGGTAGGACATATAGCTCTTAAGAGGAAGTATAGGGTAGGACATATAGCTCTTAAGAGGAGAGGGTAGAAAATGGGTGTTAGAGTTAAGATTAGGGTTTCTATAGGTAAAGTAATTGAATGTATAGCTTTAGCTAATAGTGGATTTGAAACAGATACTCCGCAACTACTTGTTCCAACAAGCTTCATACTTAAGAATAGAATAAATATTAGGAAATTAGGAAAGCCTGAAAATCTCGAGTATGATACTGCTGGAGGCCCAGTAATGATGTATGTATATTATAAGGCATGTAGTGTTAATGTAGTTGAAAGTGATAGAGCCTCACAAGAAGTTATCGCAGATCTAGTAATTTCACCTATTGAAAAGGAGGTAATAATGAGCGATGCATTAATAGAGGAGTTAGGAATACTTATCGTAAGTCCAAGGAAGGGTTTTTGGAGATTCTTAGAAGAGCCCTCAGAGAAAATCAGGCAATCCTACCCTAAACAGTACTGGTAATACTAAATCACCTAACGTATCGGTATTCTCCATTAGCGGTATGAATTGAAGAAAGCCATCAACAGCTATCTACGGCTCTACACATCCATTAGCACCCTACAGCTTCCATGAATAAAAATGCTTTCAATAGATTAGATGTAGTAAGCCGTAATCCGTAGGAGGCATCATCCCTTAAATAGTTTGTTAAGCATATCTCTTAAGAGAGATAAGGACTATTCAAATCTTAAGTTTACAGCATCGTTTCTAGGAGGGGCAGCTTAAGACTCCTATCGAGTTCTTAGTTTATTCTTTAAGTATTGGTAATGTAACTCCTCTCTGATATTGATACTTACCTAAATATGGCTTACTTACAGGATTTATTAGCTTAGCAAAGATTAAATGTAGAATTCTATCACCAACATATAGCTTAATGGGGAATGAAGTACCAGTAACACCTACTGTTAGCTGCCCTTCAAAATTTGCATCAACAACTGTTGGGGGAATTGTTAAACCCAGTCTAGCATAGGTACTTCTTAACTCTATAAAAGCCATAATATCAACTGGAAGCTTAATTCTTTCAAGAGTTGTTATTAATATATGTTCATGAGGATTTACTATAAAGCTTTCACCCTTCTCAACTTCATAATACCTTTCCAAATCTACATTACCCCTATAGTCTAGAAGTGTATTAGAGCTCCTTATCCTTGCAATCTCGCCTCCAAGCCTTAAATCAACACCGTTCTCCCTTAAACAATCCTCAGCAAACGGATCTATGACTATACGTTTCTCCCCAATACATTTTCTTAAGTCAAAATCGCTTAAAATCATTTAAACACCAAATAAACTATTGCATAAACTATTTTAACTCTAACGATAAATTTATAAGAAATGTTAAGTAGTGTAGTTGGTGTTCATGGTGGATTTTGAGCTTTCAAAAGAGCATAAACTAACAATTGAAGTTGTTAGATCCTTTACTGAGAGGGAGTTTAAACCTGAAATTGCCAGGAAATACGATAGGGAGGAGAGGTTTCCATGGGATATCCATAGGAAAGCTGCACAGCAGGGATTTATAAGACCCCACTGGAGGGAGGAGTATGGTGGTCAGGAAGCAGACTTTCTAACCACAGTACTTGTTGTTGAGGAGCTATGTAGAGCAGACTCAACCCTCGGCCAAGCAATACACACAGCTCAATTTGGAAGTGAACTTATAAACATGTATGGAAGTGAGGAGCAGAAAAAGAAGTACCTACCTAAAATAGCATCTGGAGAATGGGCTTCAAGCGGTGCAGCAACAGAACCTGCACGTGGAAGCGATATTACAATGCTAGATACTACTGCTCAGAGAAATGGAAACTACTACATCATCAATGGACGTAAAACATTCATAAGCAACGCACCAATATCCCAGTTTGCAGTTGTACTATGCCAGACAGATCCCCAGCTTAAACATAGAGGGCAAAGCCTAATCATCGTTGAAAGAGGGACACCAGGCTATGAAACCACAACACTTCACGGTAAGCTAGGTATAAGAGCATCTGAAACTGGCGAGTTAATATTCAACAATGTAAGGGTTCCAGTAGAAAACCTTGTAGGACAGGAGAATCGGGGCTTCTACCACTTTATAAACTTCCTAAACCTTGGACGTGTAGAGGTAGCTGCTGAAGCATTAGGTATGGCTCAGGGAGCTCTAGATAAAGCCTTAAAATACAGTAAGGAGAGGGAGTGCTTCGGGCAGAAGATCATAAACTTTCAAGTATGGCAGCATAGACTTGTAGATGCAGCAACACAGCTTGAAGCAGCTAGACTACTCATATATAGAGCAGCATACTACGTAGATAAGTATAGAAACCAGCCTCGAATACCGCCGGAAGTTACCTCTATGGTCTCCATGGCGAAAATATTTACAACAAGAACAGCTATACACGTTATTGATGAAGCCCTACAAGTATTTGGAGGCTATGGATACTTTGAAGAATTCGATATTGAAAGACGTTATAGAGACGTTAGAATAACAGACATATATGAGGGAACAACAGAAATAAACAGGAATATAGTTGCATCCTATCTAATAGAAAAACAATAGTAAAACCAGCAATACATGAATTATTAAAATAGTAAATTTTCTATAATTATATTGTTTCATCTTTAATTAAGCCCAACTATCAGGAACCTATTTAGAAGTATAGTATGCTAGATTGCCCATACCTACTAGACATGTTAAATAATTCAGATACTTATTTTAGCCAGATAGCTGGATACAAATTTACTATATGTTTTTGTTTTCTTATTAATTATCTCCTCAATATCTTCAATACATTTCTTCCGTAATACCTCATACTTCCCTAAATCAATTACCCCACTTCTAAACTCTTCCTCAGCTTTAATTAAAGCCCCTAATGGCTTTTTTATTTCTTGCCATTCATCAGGAATACTAAATAAATCAATACCAGTAATATCTTTAACCTCCACAGTATATCTACCAATATAATTCCTGGAAAAACTAAATAAATATATCCTTTTTAGGTTAATAAATAATACTGCTGTATTATGTTAGGCTTCCAGCTGGTAACGTTGCGTTTAAGCGAAAAATTTAAGCTTAGAGGTATATAGAGCTAATTATGGATAGGAGGAGGAAGAAGACAATATTTGATGAGTTCTTCGGGGAATCTGTATTTAAGGATTTAGAGGAAATATTTGAGGGGGGATTTCCAGTTGGGGGAGGATACTCAATATCGATTCAGCAAATAGGCGGTAAAACAATTGTAAATGCTAAAGTCGGTGAGGGAGTTGATGTGGAGCAGCTTGAAAAAGAGCTTAGGAGAAAATATCCTAATGCCCAAATAAATATTGAAGGTGGAAGACCGAGAATAAAGGAGGTAGATGAGAAGGAAGAAACTGTAAGGGAGAAAACTGTGGAGAAGAAGACATTTATACAAGGAGAGGTTAGAAAGCCGAGAATAATAGTTGAGGATGAATAGCTAAATATAGTTGACATATTAGCGTATTTATGGTTAAGATAGTTTCATTTGATCTTGACGGTACACTTATTAAGAGGAAGTTTGCAGACTACTTCTGGCTTGAGCTAATTCCAAAACACTACTCTAGAAAGTATGGATTAACGATTGATGAAGCTAGGAAAATAGTTATTGGAAAATATGAGGAGGTAGGGGTGGATGATATTAGATGGTATACGCCTGAATACTGGATAGATTTATTTAAGCTTAACCTTAACGTGAAGGAGGAGCTTAACAATATTAGGCATCTTGCTGAACCCTATCCTGACGCTATTGAAATATTGGAAAACCTATATGGTAAATACAGCCTAATAATTGCAACAAACGCTCATAAAGAATTTGTTGATGTTGAGGTTAAGGTAATTGGTGAAAAATACTTTGAACATTTATTTTCATGCGTTTCAAACTATAATTTACCGAGGAAAACAGAGGAATTCTATATTAATATAGCTAGGGAGATGAACGTTAAGCCTGAAGATATAGTTCATGTCGGGGATGATGAAAAATACGACTTCATAGTTCCGAGAAGAGTTGGGGTTAAAGCATACTATCTAGATAGAAACTGTAGAGGAAACTATAAATACACAATTAAAAGCCTAGTGGAGCTGGAAAGAATATTAAGCTGAAACTATAATCCAGCTGATTCAGCTAATCTACTTAAAACTCTTTCCAAATCTACATCCCTCCAAAGCCTACAAGCATCCTCAAAATAAGCCCATCTCCCCCTTACCCTCTCTATATCCCCTAATCTTAAACTATATATTCCAATAGCTTCATCCTCACTAAGCTCATATATAACCTCACCTTCAGGTGATGCTATATAGCTATGTCCATTAACCAATCTACCATCAGGATATGTAGTTCCAGTATTGTTTATAAATATGTAGAATACAGTGTTTTCAGCAGCTCGAGTACATCCTAAACTACGCCATAATCCTATTCTATTATATGGTATACTTGATGGGTTAAATATTATTGATGCTCCCTTAACAGCTAGAATTCTAGATAGCTCAGGATACATAGCGTCAATACATATTAAAACCCCGAAACACACATTACCAGCTGTAAATACCTGAATATCTGGATATGGAGTAACATAGCCACGCTCACCTACAGCTCTTGATGGAAAATGCTTACCAACACATCCTATAACCTTGCCGTTTAAAACTATATGGCATAAATCATAAACTCTACCATTACGCTCTACAAATATTCCACCAGTAATAACCACCCTACCAAGACTTCCATCTAGAATTCCTGGAAGTATTTTCTCCTCAAACAACTTAGCGGAAACAGCGCTTCTTGAAGCCCAGGCTTCAGGGAAACATACAATATCAACATCACCTATAGAATAAAGTATTTCATAAGCATGCTTTAAATTAACCTCTAAATCCCTATCTCTCCTAAACTGTACAATTCCAATCTTAACCATGTAGACACCTATCTTAAATGTTCAAAACCCCTCTTCTCAATTTTAAACCTTACAGCACCATCATCATAATACACTCCTCCCCCATCTACCACCCTCCCTATCTCTATTAGGCCTCCATTCAAAACCTCAACAGCTTCAACCCATTTTTCAGGCTTTACGGTTACTACAAGCTCATACTCCTCCCCACCGTAGAGAGCAAGATCTACAGGGTTTAAACCATTAATATCTGCAAACAGCTTAACCTCCTCCACTACAGGTATATTATATATGTGGAAACCAACACCTCCAGCGTTTGAAAGCTCATATAGACTCCAAGCTAAACCATCACTACTATCAATACTTGAAGTTAAAGCATCAATACTTGATAGCTTCAATCCCTCATTAAGCCTAGCCTTAGGCTCATATATGAACCTTAATAGTTTTTCAGCAATACTTTTCGGAGCACTATACTCCCCAAGAGCTATCCTTAAACCTGCAGCTGAACCACCAAACTCTCCAGTAACAGCTACAATATCCCCAAGTCTAGCCCCCCTCCTCCCAACTATCCTATTCTTAAAGCCAATACCGAAAAGAAAACCGGCTAAAGTAAGACTTAAAGATTCATTAGTATCACCGCCTAAATAGCTTATAGAGTAGTATCTACATGCATCCCTAACACCCTCAATAAGCTCCCTAAGAGATTTAGCCTCAAACCCTCTCGGAACCCCCATAGAAAGCAGGAAAACCTGGGGCTTAACACCCTTAGCAGCAAAATCGCTTACATTCATCGTCACCGTTTTCCATCCTACTTGATAGTAGCTCATGCCTGGAGGAACATCAGTATAGTCGATAAGCATATCAGTTTTAACTACTGCAAGCATATCTCCCCCCAAATCATAGGCAACAACATCATCACCAAACCCTAAAAAATCCCCTTTAAACTCCCCTATAAGTCCTGAAATAATCTCTATAATCTCCCTCTCCCCAATACTTAAAACCATAGATGAAATTTAAAGAGCAGAATTTAAGCTTAATCTCCACAATAGTTTAACAGCTCTCACGAAGACCAGTGTGACAGTCCAATTTATAATCAGTAGATAAGTTATAGCTTTAAAACCTAATACCTAGTTCTTCAATGATCCATCTAAATCTACGAATTAAGCAATATTAAATTCTGGTTTATTGTATGGATGGATTTACGAGGTTCAAAATTAAGCCGTATTAGAGCTTAACATATCTATTCCGAGTTTGCTTAGAAGCTCTACTATTTAGACATAGGAATACTTAGCATTACTTAAATGTATTGAAAGCTTACTGGTTTAACATTTAAAGCAGAAGATTTTTAAGAGGCTAGGCTAGATTAACCTATGTACCATAGGGAAGTTGGCTTAATGTTAGTAATTAGTACATTGATCTTCGCTGTTTCTATTTTCATAGGCTATGAGGCTGAAGTACTTCTAGATGTTCTTGAGCCATTAGGGGAAACTCTTAGATTTATAGCTGAGCTTAACCCATACCTAATAACTCTAATAATATTTCTAAACAATGCTATTAAAATGTTTATAACGATAATTCTAGGGGTTGCTGTAGGTATATTCCCAGTAATGTTTATCTCCCTTAATGGACTTATACTTGGATACATTATACGTATAGCATTACCTGGATTAGGAGTATTAGGTGTAGCATCATTAATTCTGCCTCATGGTGTTTTGGAGATTCCAGCAGCTCTACTCTCAACAGCTCTTGGACTTTCAGTAGGATTAGAGACAACTAGAAAGATAATGCGTAGGGAGGCATCCATCAGGAAGGTTTTGAAGTACAGCCTTAAAATCTACACTAAATACGTAGTACCAATGCTTGTAGCTGCAGCAATAATAGAGGGGTTTATAACACCATACATTTCAAGACTAGCTACTTTCAGAGGATAATTTAAATAATCTAAGTCTTGCTAAGTTACGGCGATCTGGACCTCTGTAATAATTAATCAGTTATTACAGAAATGATTTATTTGCTTCTAGGATTTTAAGTAGAAATCCCTTTACCTGCTGGAAGATATTAAGCCTTAAAGCTGTTTCTAGGCTGGCTGCTGGCTAGTAGAGTAATGATTTTCCTAACTAGCTGGCTAGCTATTGGGCAGTTTCTTAAGCATCTCCTACAGCTAATACATGAATTCTCATTTACTGAGATGAAGCTATTAATAGTTAGGGAGTTTGTTGGGCAAACATGTATACATGAGCTACATCCGACACAGTTTAGACTACGATAAATAACTCCTAAAACATCAGCAATGTTTAAAATAGAGCAGTTTCCATTAATACTTACTGTTAACCCGTTAATCTTAACTGTGTAGTCTAAGCCTTTAATAGTAATTGATTCACCATCATGCTGGCTGAGAACACCTAGAATTCTATGCTGTTTAAGAATTAGGCTATTATCTACCTTACTGCTTAGCTTTACATATGCCTCACAATCCCCCAGCTTAAACTCTACAATTGCTGGATTTAGCCATTTCATTAGTGGAAGGCTTAAATCCTTAATCCCTACCCTCATCTTTCTCGCTATTCTTATCTTCGGCGATGTATTTGTTAGCCACCTCCATAATCCAAGATCAACCCACTCCATGCCGTAACCTATTCTATAAGCCCAGCTAACAAGTAGGCTTCTCCATCTAGACCATAGCTCAGGATATGTTTCCTCAACATTTCTAAACTCGGATAGCCTGCTTGTAGGACATAGGAAGCATCCAATTCTATCAAATCCTTTAAAGTATAGCTTATTCACGTCAAGCCTTCTGGAATGTATGTATAGCCAAACAGCTAATGAGCTCCATCTATTTATTGGGCTTGTACATATAAGGTTAGGTATCCATTCATTCCTCCATACCGGCGGACTTCTAGATCTCTCTATGGATTCAAACGATCTCTGACCTATAATGTTTAAGGCTTCATTAGGCCAATGCTTCAAAGCAGTTCTAGCAGCAGGTATTAGCTTACATATTTTACAGCACCATCTATAATCCCTACCTGGAGGACCGAAAACACTAAACGACCTCCAGAAAGCATCTCCTGCTGAAGCAACTACAAGACTTAAACCCATTGAATCCGTAACTCTATAAACATTACTTACCGTTTCGGGAAGCTCAATACCTGTATCGTTGAAGAGTACTTGAACACCACCAACAGTTGAAACTGTTAGGTGGAGGGATACTAGACTATCCTTACCTCCAGAATACGATACTACAATAGGCTTCTTAAACTTCTCCCATAAAACATATATGTGTTTACACGCTCTAGATTCAAGCCTATAGATATAGTTGGAATTGCATTTGTAAACATCATCTAGGGAAGTATTCCTCGATGAAGTATTATAATCCCCACGTTTAGATCTGAAAACATTCAAAACCCTAGCTTTACCATTCCTACCAACATAAGCTATAGCTATAGGCTCACCGTTAAAGACGATAATAACCTGATCACCATTAGAAAACCTTGAGGCATCTATAGATACCCCACGTTTAACCATCCAGTCAACGTTTAAAACTTTACTAAAACCTAATTCTAAAGCTTTTAAAGCACCAATATATGAAAACCTGAATCTCCATCGATTCTCAACAGGATTGTAGAATAGGTTACCTAGCTTAACACCATTAACAAAAACCTCCTTCATATCATCAATATACATAAGCTTATTTAGAAGGATAAAGCTATTATAGCTAATAAGCTTATCAAAAATGTTAAAGCCAGACTCCAACTCTAAAGCTTTTCTTAAAACATCCAGATCATAGCTGAAAGCAGGTCTAGCATCACCGGGATCAGCTAAGCCTAGCCTAAAACCGTATCCACCACATTTACAGCATAAACTATCTAGAAGAGGAGAGTTACACTCACTACACCACCAAAGCTTTACGGTTTCACCAGGCCATCTCATAGCTAAAGCATAGATATATCTAAAACCTCTAATGCCACCACTCTTCCCCCCTCCCCATAATATATTGTTACTAATCCATCCCAAGTCGTATCTTCATACATAGGTTTTCTCCTCCTAAACTTTATGATGAGGGAGCCGGTGTACTTATCATACTTAGCTGTAACAATTCTTCTAGGAAGAGGTAAACCATACCTTTCCTCAATCCTAGTTAAGAGATCACCTAAATCTATGTATAGTAGATTACTCATTTAAACCGCCATTAACACTTTCTGAGGCATTTTAAGCTATCCTCCAATACTTTCCAAGAACCCTCCTAATATCATCTACTAGATTATCTACACGTTCTAAAACTCTTCTTGACGAGGATGTTAAGCCCTCGCCTACCTCATACATTAATCCAGCCATCTCCGCAATAACGGCTACGATAGATATCTTTAAGCCATACCCATAACCACCTTCAAGAACAGCAGCAACCCTACCACTACATGCTTCTGAAGCTATATTGATTATTTTTCTGAAGGCATATCTATATCCGTGAGCTGATAGATTCATGCTTGTTATAGGATCACCTGAATGAGCATCAAAACCAGTAGATACAAGTATAAACTCTGGACCATACTGTTTAAGTATGGGGGCTATAACCGTATCGAAGATCTTCATGTACACATCATCACCAGTACCTGGCGGTAGGGGTATATTGATATTATATCCCTCACCATCACCCTCACCAACCTCATCAACATATCCTGTCCCAGGATATAGTGTACGTGGATCCTGATGTGTACTAATAAATAGAACCTTAGAAGTATTATAGAATATTTCCTGTGTGCCGTTTCCATGATGACAGTCAATATCAACAATAGCAATCCTACTGAAGCCCTCCTTAAGAAGCTTTAAAGCAGCAATAGCAACATTATTAAATATGCAGAAGCCAGCTGATGGAGCTGTAAGAGCTGCCCCGCTAAAACCTACATGATGGCCAGGTGGTCTAACTAATGCAAAGGCATTAGAAAATCTTCCATCAACTATAAGTCTACAAGCCTCCAGCAATCCACCAGCAGCAAACAAAGCAGCCTTCCAGCTATCCCTAGACACCACAGTATCAGAATCCAGTAATCCACCGCCACGCTCAGAAATTCTTTTAATAAGATCTATATAGCTTCTACTATGAGCAAGCTCAATCTCCTCAATAGATGCCTCCCTAGGCTTAACAATCTCCACAGAGCCTGAAGATAAAAGTCCAGATTCTCTAAGAGCCTCTAAAGCATCTTTAAGTCTTCTCGGAGATTCAGGATGACTAGAGCCAGTATCATGAAGCAGATAAACATCATCATATACAATTCCAGTCCTCATAAATAGCTATAAAGAAAGCTGAATATATTTTTAACTCTGAATTGATTGGCTTTGTAACTTAAGCATTGCTAATCGCCTTCCAGGTAAGGCTTAAGTTTACAGTACAAATCGATTTTGAAGCTTAAGTGTGTTAATTACCTCTATTATAGGTTTCTCCAGAATTATTGGCTTTAACATTCTATTTATCACTTCATTCAGCATACTATTGATTTAGAAGAGTCTCCACATAACCCTTATCACATCCTCTAATACATGGTATACAGTTATCAAATATCTAGCTACCTTAACATACTGTATTATTCTCTCCATTAAATTCCTAAGTTTAAGGAGAAGTGTTTAGGATGATCTATCTACAGCATCTATAACTGCTTCGAAGAGTTCATATTTTCCCGTATCTGGGTCTCGAGCTAAACCTTTAAAAACATAGGTGGGCATGATGTATGTTATCTGCGGATAGCCTCCTCCAACTTCGTATTTTATTTTTATGCTATTTATAATTAGTTTATCAAAATAGTGAGTAGACATTATGCAGATTAATTGCCCCTTTCTGGGTGAGCCGTACTTTATGTATTCTAGAAGTATTTCGTAGGCTTTTTCAGGACTCATTATTTTAAATTCGCTATATGGCTTGAAGCTGTAAGTTAAACCCTCAATACAAAGTATTTCACCTTTCTCACCGAATGCTATACTTACACCTAAAGTTTGCGCAGTATAGTTTCCAAACCTAACTCTAAAGCTTACTCCTACTGTTGAGAG
>Ga0185307_1000600_pt1 | contig 22213 bp, 30 predicted proteins | sample LHCtaG_FD_128010 | JGI IMG/M metagenome (GOLD analysis project Ga0185307, IMG submission 128010) | Hot spring microbial communities from Little Hot Creek, USA to study Microbial Dark Matter (Phase II) - LHC4sed_matched (SPADES... | ecosystem: Environmental > Aquatic > Thermal springs > Hot... | reverse complement strand
AACATCAAGCAGAATTAGCAGATAGAATTATCCAGCTTGGAGGAGAACCTCCTAGAAGATTTGAAGAACTTGTAAAGATAGCTAACTGCCCATATGTTACTATACCTGAAAATGTTGGAGATTTGAAAGCTGTAGTTAAAGCGATTATAGAAGCTGAAGGATGCGCTATCGAAGTTTATACTAAGATTCTTAACTGGCTGATGAGTATAAAGAATGATCCTGTAACATTCCACATCGTTAGACATATACTTCAAGAAGAAGTAGAACACGAAGACCTCTTCGAAACGATACTAGGTGAATAACACCCTATAATTATTTTATTATAATTATTTTTATTCTTCCTAGATATAAGAAATTATTTCAAGAAGTTTAAACAACTAAGATTATGTTTTTCCTAGACGTCCTTTTTATCGCCGTCATTCTAAGCCTAGCTGTAATAATCTATACCATGGGGGGATTTGGCGGAGGCTCAATATTCCTAGCAATATTAATACTCTCAGGTTTACCACCATCCCAAGCAGCGATCGGTAGTCTATTATTCAATATACTTAGTACTGGGACATCATTTACTAGATGGAGGAAGTATCTAGAAAAGAAGTTTACTCTATTTGTAGTAGGCTCAATACCATTATCATTTATAGGTGGACTATTATCTCTTACAATCTCAGAATACATTCTTAAACTAGTGATGGGGCTGATTATAGCATGTTCAGGATTATTCATACTAATTTCTAGAAAACCTCTAGCAAATGTAAGAGTAAACATCATACATATAGTCCTTATCGGATGTTTAATAGGTTTCATCGCAGGGCTTACAGGCATAGGTGGAGGGGTATATCTTGCACCAATACTTCTGTTAAGCGGGATCTCTAACCCGAAGACGACTGCAGCTACAACAACATTCTTCATCTTCTCAAACTCTCTTGCAGGGCTAATAGCACGTACTGAAAGAATACCTTTAGCATTTCAGACTCCAACATTATTCATACTACTTCCAGTAGTAGTGGTCTCAGCTATGTTAGGAGGATATATAGGTTCAAAAAAGTTAAGCAACGAGAATGTTAAAAGAGTAATCAGTATAATATTGATTGGGGTCGGGTTATTCATAATCTTCTACTAACTGCTCTATCTCATTTCGAGTATGCCATACTCTATTATTGTTAAGATTCTGGAAGCAACTATCCAAGCCTCCAGCGGCTGATCCCACATACTTACCACTATATCTGCAACTTTTTCTGTTTCTTCTTCAAAGTCTCCTCTGGGGAAGCCTCCAAGCATGATCATAGGCTTCTTATAAATGGTTATCTTTTCTTTGATCTTGCTCCACTTTATCTGTAAACCGTTCTCAGATAGTAGTATCTTAACGTCAGGCTCTATCTTATCAATTATATCTCTAAGACTACCTTCTTCAAGCTTCAATAATACTTGGCCACCTGATTCTACTACTGGGTACTTATATAACTTCTCTATCAAGCCTTTGAATCTCTCATATATTCGGGGAAGCCTTGTAAGAGGGTTAACATGTATGATGTGTCCACTCTGCGTTTGTATGTATGTTTCTACGTAGTTTAATTTGTTTAGGGGTGAACCAAGGACTTCCAGTAAGGTGAAGTGTGTAATGTCTGGTCTACCCCTCTTCCAAGCCTTCTCAAGATTAAGCATAGCTTTATGATGATAAGACCTATCTAGCAGTACTTCAGTAGGCTTCTTACCCCTCTTCCTAGCATAAGAGACTACAGCAGGATGATTAGAGATTTCTTTTGGAACAAGCTCTACAGCAGCCTCAACAACTACAAAGTATAGTTTCTCCATGTAAACCCCACTAAACATAGTAGAGAAGAAGAATAAAATCATAAAATATTAAGGATGGTTCATCCTAGGTTAGCTTAGGTCGCTGATAGATTGGTTTCTAGAGAATTGAAGAAGATCGCTTTAGATAGGATCGGTAGGCTTATGGATTTTGCAAAGAAGCACGCAGTTGAAAGACCTGAGATCGCTAGAGAAGCCATAATACTAGCTATAAGCATAGCTCAGAAGGCTAGAGTGAGAATACCTAGAAAGTATAAGAGAATGTTTTGTAGAAAATGTAGAACACCATTCTGGACACCTAACTCATTCACAATAAGAGTAAGAGATAGAAGAAGCACACACATAGTAATAAAATGCTTAAAATGCGGATACATCAAGAGAATACCTATAAAGAAGCCTAAACCACATGAGTCTCCCAACTGGAAAACCTGAGGAGAACGCTTTGTCTAGAACAATCCAGCCTGTTATCCAGGAGCACATATAGTTGAGGTATTATTAAGATATGCTTAATAATAGATTATTGATGCAGTTCTCTTAAGGAATGGTGTCGCCTGTGTCATCGGTTGATGCATGGAAATTGATCGAGAAAATTGCAAACTACTTGAAGGATAATAGAGTTATTGAACCTCCTCCTTGGGCTATGTTTGTTAAGACAGGAGTCCATAAAGAACGCCCCCCTCAAAATCCCGACTGGTGGTATATTAGAGCTGCATCGATAATGAGGAAGCTATACTTAAAGAGCCCAATCGGGGTATCAAGACTAAGAACAATCTATGGTGGTAAGCATAGGCTTGGGCACCATCCACCAAAATTCGCTAAAGGTAGTGGTGCAATAATTAGAAAAATCCTACAACAACTTGAAAAAGCTGGATTATTAGAGAAAGCAGACAAGAAAGGTAGAAGACTAACAAGTAAAGGTAGAGAGCTCCTAGAAGAAGCCGCTAAAGCTATAATGAAAGCAGAAGCAAAGAAAGCTTAACGACTATAAATCAAGTAAAGAACTTTACTACTTAACCTTGATCTTACATCAAAAATATTCTGTATCGAGTACTCTTTAAAAATTAAAGAGTGGAGGGGCCGGCTTGGCAACCCTTGCCGCCCGCACATAAACTATCCCGGTCCCTGCTTCGAGCCCTGATGGCTCGCTGAGGACAGTAAAGATTACCGTGCGAGCCTTGCCAAGGCTTACACCCAGCCCCTCCTCGGCGAGTCCAACTTTCTTCTTTAGGTCTATTAACTTCTTTAACACTTCTCTTACATCCCTGAGTCTTATGCGGTCTCGGTACGTGTTTCCCGTTATTATTATATATGATGCTATTTGTCAGCGTAATTAAATACTTCTTCGTTTTAGAGCTGAATTTCTTATTTTTCGTCCCCACCAGCCTCTAGCTTTGAAGAGCCTAAAATAATGTAGTGATTTTCGATATGATGTAAATTTGTTGTAGGTCATGTTCCAGCTAATCCTTTCAATCTATTAATATCGCCCCTACTTAATCCTAGACTATTAGCTATATCCGTGAATCTTGGGTAATATCAATCGCTTTATCAACGATCTCTCTCCTAACACCTTTAATCATCTTTTCCAATATTTTGACATTGTTTCTAACGTCAACACCAAACATGCTAGCACTCCGTATCCTTTGAAGATTCTTGTATAATAGCCCTCCTTCATCAATAATGGTCTCAGCTCAACATCAACAATATTTAGAAGCTTAAAGTATCTATGAGTATTATTTTTTACTTAATGATAATTGGTGGACCTTCCATAGGAGATATGCACCTCCTTCATCACTCTTTGATACCCTGCCAGTCTTAGCCTTTAAGCCTCCTCTGAGCCTCTCTAACCTCACTCTACTTCCATGGACATGTAAAGTAATAGACTCTCCTTCCATTACTGATTAACTCTCTCAGTTGCTGCTACATGTTTGGAAACAATAAGCTATCTAAGTATATCTCATTATAGTCTATGAGCTCGGTGAGGCTATCAACTTCAAGGAAGATATCTCTCTGGATCATAGCATATATGCTTCCTTGAGTCTTTATGCTTTTTAGGATTCCATTTAGTATCAACGAAAACCCTCCTAACCACTAATAACACCCCACTCTACTCCCTCAGCATATTCTCCGAAGGATCCTGCTAGGTCTCTTGCCAGCTGCTTGAAAGCCTTCACTATACTAGTATCCCTTAAATATCTAGAATTTACAACAATTAATACTGAGACTCTTCAAACATGTTATAGACATACGTCTAAATAGATATATTCATTGCAACCTTGCCTGAAAGTGGAGCATACCAGTTATTGAATATATGGGATGGGTATTAATGATTTAGATGGACATAGATTTATAGACCTTAATGGATTCTTCTCTAGAGAAATAGTTAGTTCTCCTGAATCTCATGGATGTTATTACTGTATCTTGAAGGTGCGAAGAAGCATATTCTTTATCCAGACTCAATATTCCCATATGTTAAGGATGAAGGCTGAGGGTTTTAGTGGATATAGACTATGTAACCATAAGTGTAGGGAGGGTTTGATAGGTAACAAAGGATTCCTCTACAGAATGATGTGCGACCTTAAATCTACGTGATACAATGTATTGATTGTAGATAAAGCGTTTGATGACAACCTATACGTATATATTGCAGGTAGGATAGGGGAGAAGACTATATTCTATAGATGGTTCGCATTGAAGGTTTTTGATAACTTTAACGATGCTGAATGGTTTGAGAAGAAGGACTGGTACTTGCAGGCTAAGATGAGGAAATAATAATGGAAGCCATCGGTGAAGTCAAGAAATATATAATCCTTTAGGATTTATACATATTCTATGAGAGAATGGGAGAATGAGTATTAGAGAATTCCTTAAGGAATCTACGATCCTCGCATTATTGATGGCTACCCCTCCTATAAGTTTGCTTATACTTATTAAGATAATTGAACCTAAAACATCTTGGTCTTCCCTAATCTTATGGGCTACTATAGCAATATCTTGGATGGTCTTCGTAGCTCTAATATATTATAGGAAGAGTTTAAAAAGAATAAGCAGATGATTGAGAGGTGTAAATTTGAGGTTAAGGATAGCTTTCCAGGGAGAGAGAGGTGCATATAGTGAAGAAGCTGCAATCCAGTTCTTTAACCAAGAAGTAGACTTCATTCAATGTAGAGAGATATCTACTGTATTCAATGCAGTGGAAGCTGGTGTTGCAGACTATGGAGTAGTTCCTATAGAGAATAGTATTGAAGGCTCAGTAAATGAAACCTATGACCTACTCTTATCAACAGGTTTAAAGATTTCGGGTGAAATATATCTGAAGATATCACATTGCTTAATAGCTCACCCAGATGCAGATCCAAAAAGTATAAAGAAGGTAATATCTCATCCTCAAGCCTTAGCTCAATGTAGGATATATTTAATGGGTAAGAAGCTTGAAGCTATACCAAACTATGATACAGCAGGAAGTGTAAAGAAGATACTTGAAGAGAAGCTTTTAGACACTGCAGCTATAGCGAGTGAGAGAGCAGCCAAGATATACCATATGAAGATTCTTGATAAAGACATAGAAGATTACGGCAGAAATTATACGAGGTTTCTAGTACTAGGGAGGGAGGACGCTGAACCAACAGGTGAAGATAAAACCTCCATAATCTTCTCCCTCCCACATATTCCAGGTTCTCTCTATCGTACTCTCGAAGAATTCGCTGTAAGAAACATAAACTTAACGAAGATAGAGTCTAGACCTACAAAACATAGACCATTCGAATACTATTTCTATGTAGATTTCGAAGGCCATAGAAAAAACCCTCTAATACAAGAAACATTAAATGCTATAAGCAAGAAGACCCTCCTACTGAAAGTATTAGGATCGTATCCTAAAGCTAGAATAACTTAATCTATGTAGGTAGGAATACTTGAAAGGATGGGTTATAATCGTCTGTGGGGTAGCAGCTGTAGGTAAAACAGTTTTCAGCTTAAAGATTGCAGAGAAACTAGGAGTAGAATTTATCGACCTCCCAAACCTCATTAAGGAAATGAAGCTGTATGAGTATTATGATGAGGCATCAGGAGAGTACGTAGTGGATTTCAGGAAGGTTTCAAGTAAATTAGGGTCCATATTGAAAGGAAGGAAGACTATTATTGCATCTATACATCCCTTTAAACCAAGGAGTATACCAGTTAGGTTAGTTGTAGTATTGAGGCTTCGACCGGACATACTCATGAGGAGGCTTATAGAGAGGGGTTACCCAGAATGGAAGATAGCTGAAAACATGCTAGCGGAGATGGTTGATAAGCCTTTCTACGATACAATACGGAAGTTTAGTAGGAGAAAAGTAATACAGATAGATGTTAGCAATAAGAACATGGATGAACTTGTAGAAGAATTTTATTCAGTTTACGTTTCAAGTAATCTAAAAAGCTTAAATGCTAAGGTAGATTGGATTAATGAATTAGAAAAGGTAAATACCTACTCAGAGATCCTACAATTCTTAGCAAAGTATGGATAAATTCATCCTTGGAGAGATATAGAAGCTGGAAGATGCGTATAGCAATTGATCTAGATGGTGTATTGGCAAACTCTATGAAAGCTTGGCTTAAAATATGGTATGAAGAAAAAGGCCAGTCAATAAAATTTGAAGAATTAGATGATTGGTTCTTCTGGAAGAAGCTGAATATCGATGAAGAAGACTTTACGAGAATACTTAATAAAGCATGGAAGAAGTGGATTGAGATCCCTCCAACAGAAGATAGAATTGGAGAGAAGATATATAGGTTGAAGACTCTTGGAGAAGTAGATATACTTACAGCTAGACCGAAAAATACAGAAAAGTATGCACTAAAATGGTTAAACTACTACAAAGTACCCTTTAACAGGTACGTATGGGCTAGAGATAGTGAGGCTAAAGCAAAACTTGGATACAATGTCTATATTGATGACTCGCCCTACATGATTGAAGCATTGAAAGATACAAGCAAGATTCTCTTACTATATTCTCAGCCTTGGAATAGGAAGGTTCAAGAAAACATAAATGTAATGATAGTTAAAAACCTAGATGAAGCATACTTCCTCCTTACTGGAATAAAGAATATTTTAGAGTGAGTTGGAGGATTAACTGTTGAGATTGAAAGCAAACTACCTAAGTAAGACAGAAACATTTAAGCTTCTAGAGAAGCTTAAGAAAATACATTGGCTTTCTCCACTAATAGAAGGAAAGATCAAGAATATATTTAAGATTGAAGTAGAAGATGCAGCAATCTATAAGATACATAGCGTTATACTGATTGAGAAATCCGGATTGGTTTTCCCTACTCTTATTGAAAGATATAGTGTTGGCATCCTCGACTATATACCTTACATTATCGTAGATATGGGAGCCGTGCACCACATAGTTAATGGAGCAGATGTTATGAGGCCGGGTGTAAGAGAAGTGTATGGGGAGTTCAGTGAGAATGATGTAATAATAGTTAAGGACGAGAAGAATAAGAAGCCTATCGCAATTGGTAAAGCTTTAGTAGACTACATTCACCTTAGATCCATGATTAAGGGTAAGGTTGCTGAGAATATACACTACATAGATGATAAGTTATGGAGGCTGATACATCAACTCAGAGATATCATTGAACGTTAATGTAGCGTTATGTAAGCAAGTGTAGAGGCCTCTCCAAAACTAAAAGTTATTAACCTCTCTTACTATCTTCTTAACATGCACAAGCTGGCCATAGCAACAATAATGGCTCTTATAGCGTTAATCGTAGCTACTCCAGCATATGCAGAAGCATATAATGCAATACTAGAAGATGAAAACCTTAGAATTACACTATACTATCCTCCGGAAGTCAAGGTTAGCTCATGCTATAATTTTAGATTCGAAGCTCAAGCATTCAGTTTACTTACTATACGTGAGATTAGATTAGTAATAAAGATGTATAGAGATGGTGTAACGGAGAAGCTCTATGATGAAGTGCTATTTAGTGGAATAGTTGGAAGTAGTTGGACGTTTAGCAAGAATATTATTATATGTATTCCTACGCCTAGAAGACCCGACCCATTCCTAGAAGCAGAGATATATGCAGAATATAAATTAGATGATTCAACTACCAAGACATTATCAACGGAATGGTATATGTCTACTGTAAGAACAAAGGCTTATGATGAACTATCATTAGAACTTGATGAAGCTAGGAAGAGGGTTAGGTGTTTAGAAGAAAAGATAAGTAAGCTTGATGATTATATTAAGAATTTAGAAAGAGACTTATCTAACCTTTCCAGTAGCTATAACAAATTATCATCTGACTATAATTCTCTCCAAACTAGTTATAAGAAGCTTCAGGATGATTATGTTCTCCTACAACAGAAATACATGGGCCTCCAGGATGAATTTAAAAATCTCAGCGAAGATTATAGGAAGCTGTTAATTGATTATGAGAAGCTGAGAACCCTCTACGAGCAATTAATGGATAATAATAAGCAGCTTCAATCAAACTATAATTCTCTAAGAGAAGACTATACTTCACTATCAAAAGAACATTACAAGCTTCAAGGAATATACCAAGATTTAACGGAAAGATATAATGATTTAAAAAGCAGATATGAGTCAAGCATTAATACAATAGGTCAACTCCAATCAACTATAAGTAACCTAGAGCAAACAGTCAGGGAAAAAGAAGAAAGAATAAATGAGCTCAATCTAATTTATGCCTCAGCAGCCAATGAGAATACTTTAACTAAGAGTATACTTTACGCTCAGACAGCTGCTATTGCAGGGGTAGGCGCAGGCATATACATAATGAGTTTAAGAAAGAGGAGGACGGCTAAACCAGCTACCCAGTTACCCCCTCCACCCCCAGCCCCTCCCCCTCCGACTACAATACCCAAGGAAGAAGCTAAAAATTCCGGGAACGGTAGGATACAAAAAATACTTTCTGGGAGAAGAATAACTCTTCCTAAAGATGCTCTAGAGAAGTTAAATATTAAAGAAGGTGGAAAAGTCATAGTTGAACTACATGATGGATACGTCAAGGTAGTGCCGGTAAAAGAAGAAATAGAAGGAAACACATAGTAAATCAATAAGTATGGCGGCAATGATCGAGATAATGAAGAAGCTGTATTCTCTATCAGTACCAGAGGAACTATTAATCAAGGTCTCAGATAACATCTATAAATTTATCGAGTCCTCGGATATTCTTAAATTTAGTTTTGAAATAAATGGTGACTTAAAGGAATAGAAGGATTATGATCGATCTAGCCAAGACAACTATCAGAGAAGCCCACTCTGGGGTAAGAAGCTTAAAGATGAAGCCTACGAAAATTATTGAAGAATGTCTGAAGAGAATTAATAGACTAAACGATAACTTAAGGATGTTTATTTATGTAGCAGAAGTAGAGGCTATACAATATGCGGAAAAGCTTGAGAAAGAACTAGAAGAAGGAATGTGTAGAAGTAAGCTACATGGATTACCGATAGCTGTAAAAGATGCATTCTACACTCAAGACATGCCCACTACTGGTGGTTCAAAAATCTTAAAAGACTTCAGGCCAGCGAGAGATGCAGAAGTAGTAAGAAAGCTAAGAGACGCTGGAGCGGTTATAATAGGCAAAACCAACATGCATGAATTCGCCTTCGGGGTTACAAACAAGAACCCACATTATGGAGTTACGAGAAATCCTTGGAGTACAGATAGAATAAGTGGAGGATCGAGTGGAGGCTCAGCTGTAGCTGTCTCTGTAGGAGTGAGTATTGGAGGACTTGGAACGGATACAGCAGGATCTATTAGAATACCTTCAGCACTATGTGGGGTAGTAGGATACAAGCCAACATATAATCTTCTAAGCCTTGATGGAGTGATTCCACTAGCATGGTCTCTGGATACAGTTGGTCCTATAGCGAAAACAGTAGACGATATAATATTGATGTTAAATATTATGGTGGGAAGACGGTTAAGGGCCCCCCCTCAAACTAAGATAAATGAAGAGGAAGAATTAAAGATTGGGCTGCCTAGAAGGTTTATTGAAGAATGGATTTCAGAAGAAGTTGAAGAAGTCTTCTGGAAGTCTATTGATAAGATTTCTTCAAGGTCTGCTTGTCGGATAATCGAGGTAGATGTTGAGTGGTTTAGAACCCTCTCGGATACCAGATATATTATTGTACTCTCTGAATCTGCAACCTTCCATCTGAAATGGCTCAGGAATAGATGGAGCGAATACGACCCGGATGTAAGAGATAGGATACTAGGCGGCTTATTCATCCCGGCGCCAGTATACATCCAAGCTCAAAAGATTAGAGAAGCCTTAAAAAAGAAGTTTCTAGAATTAATGAAAACTCTCGACTCACTCATATTGCCTGCAGTTCCAATAGAAGCTCCTAAAATAGAAGATGAAGCATTGACTGTTAAGAATAGGAAGGTAGGTGTTAGACGTGCATTACTATCTCTAACAGAGCCATTCAATTCTCTTGGTAGCCCTGCTATAACTATTCCATGCGGATTAACAAAGAACAAACTACCTGTAGGATTACAGATAGCAGCTAAACCATATGAAGACTACCTACTCCTCAAGATAGCGAAAAGATTCGAAGAGGTGCTTGGAAGATTGCCAGAGCCACCAATTATGCGTTAACTATATCCTAACCTGTTTACATTATTGAAGAATTAGATTTAAGCCGATGTATAGGCTTCCACCTAGACAAGTAGTTGCAAAAAGCTGGAATATTTACAATGCCTTAGGTATTCCGAAAATAGATTTAGACAAGTGGAGATTAAAAGTATCTGGATGTATTGAAAACCCACTTGAATTAGCTTATCATGATCTCTTGTCTATAGAGCAAGACCAGGTCAGAGGCGTGTTTCATCGTGTTGAGGGATGGAGTATCATTGATGTAGTTTGGGAGGGCGTAAAGATTAAAACTATTGCTGAAAAAGCACGGTATCTTCCAAGTTCTAAATGGCTAATCTTTAAAAGCCTTGAGGGATATTCTGCGCCAGTACAAATAGACTATGCTTTAAGTGAAGACTCAATAATAGCTTTGAGAATGAATGGCAATCCCCTACCCCTAGAGCATGGTTTTCCAGAACGACCGATAATTCCAAGAATATATGCATGGAAGAGTGTAAAATGGCTCACAGAAATAATCTTTAATGAAACATACGTAGATGGCTACTGGGAGGCGAGAGGGTATCATCCGAGAGGGGATGTATGGCTTGAAGAAAGAAGAAGATGACTATAGAAATTATTTTCAATCAATTATCTCGTGTTCGCAAACTTGCAAAGAAATCCCTTTTTGGCTTTCTTTAACGATTATACGGTTTCCTTGCATAGAATCTCTTTAGTAATTCATAGTATAGTTAAGATGGAGACGGTTGAAGAACTAAGAGTCGTTGGTTTAAGTTGAGGATTCCAGAGGATTACATATGCTCTAAGATATTCTAACTCACGGTCTTTACTGAGGATGGAAAGATAAATATTGTACGAATTTTATTGATTACTTGTCTTGAGCTCTCGTAAAGTTGACAGACCTAAACTGGTAGACCATAGACATTGCCGGATCTGTGCTAGAGCTATTCCTCCAGGTGAAGAATTCTGCTCAGACAAGTGTAGGCAAGTCTTCGAAGATTACAAGCGGAGGGAGAAGAGAAGCCGCTACATGTTCTACATAGTTTATGGGGTACTTATGGTGGCATTACTACTACTTTTCGTTTTAAGGCCTTTCTTATCCGCAGCTTAGTAAGGTCTATCCTTTAAACGCAGAAGATACGCTATGTAGTTGGTTGCAATATGTAAAAAGAATGTTATTATGAGTAGAATAATTAGGATATCTAGCCTAACCCATCTCGGTAAACCATAAATTACGTAGGAGAAGAATAGTGAAGATAGTAGGAAGCCAAGTTGATCCATTATTGGTAGTGGTTTACCTCTCTCAATCCCAATCCTTCTTTTTATGAAAGAGCCTAGAATATCCCCTACCATAGCTCCAATACTCAATACAAATGGCTCAAGTATGCTACGGAAAACATCCATTAAAGAATATATTGATAGACCTATCAGTGTTCCTACAGTGATACCTGACATCAATCCCTCAATCGTTTTACCGTCACCGAGGATCCTTCTGTTATCCCATGCATACAACCCCATATCAAGAGGTGTTGATCTACCGATGAGTTTTACAGAAACAACTGGTGTAGCATTAGCTGTATATGAGGGGAGAACAAAAATCAAAGCTTCCAGAAGATGGCTATAGAATTGACTCAACCCGGTAATTAAAGAGCAATCTTTGATTTTAGCGTTTCCCTGAATCTCCCTATATACGTTGAGGCTGGCTGGTCTATTAAGTCTCTTCTAAGCTGTTATAACGTAAAAAACATATGTAGGAACTTCAAAATACTAAGATGGGGATTAAGACGTGTATGATTTTAGAGAATATGAAATCGATTTTATAAATAAAGCTAGAGTTATGAGGTTTGCATCAATTACCAAGGATAATTATCCTCATGTCGTCCCATTGTGCCATGTCTATTATAATGGTTGTATCTATGCTGTTACTGATTATGGTACAAAGAAACTTGAAAATATAAAATACAATAATCGCGTAGCAGTAATAATCGATGAGTACGGTGAGCCTTGGGGGAAAAATAAGGGTATTATGATCCAGGGAAGAGCAGAAATACTAGAAAGTGGTGAAGAATTTAGAAGAGTTGCCGAACTACTCACAGAGAAGTTTCCATATTATAAGAGAGAACCCTACGGTCCGATAGTTGAAGGAGATGCACCTATAATAAAAATCATCCCAGAGAGAGCTGTTAGCTGGGGCTTAAAACAAAAACCTAGGAGATAAGCATCACGTAAGAATCTCAGAGTATCCATCTAGAGATTATCTCTTGAATAACTTGAGGAGTCATTAGAGGAAGGTTTATCACTTTGTTCATCGGAGAAAAAAGAGATGTGGAAATTATTAAAGAAGAAAGATGTTAAGGTTATCCAACCTTTATCTAAGAAGATTGATGAAGCAGTATCTAGGTTAGAAGTTGTGAGAGCTAGGCTTAACAATAGAGTTAAGGTTCTTGAAGCAAGAGGTAGAGAAATCTTTGAAGCAATAGTTAAAGCACAAATAGAGAGGGATGCAGATAGAGCAGTATTATATGCTAATGAATTATCAGAATTGAGAAAGATGCTTAGGAAAGCTATACATAGTGAATCATCACTTGAAGGAGTAATACACAGGCTACAGACAGTTAAAGATTTTGATGAATTATCAGACGTCCTCTCTCCACTCAAAGAAATCTTAATCCGAGTTAGCGGGGATGTTAGAGGAGTAGCACCTGAGCTTTCAGATAATTTAAGGAGTATTACGGATACTTTTGATGAAGTATCCGTAGAGCTTGGAATGTTCCCTGAGATGATCCAAGCTGGACCATCAGTTAGCGAAGAAGCAGAAAAGATATTAGCTGAAGCTAGTGCGATTGCTGCTGAAAGAGCTAGAACTAAAGTAAGTGAGCCAGAAATTTAATAATTGATTTCATTAATCTTCCTTCTAGCCAGTCTATCAACTATTTTCAACGGTTCTGGATAATGTCCACCCATTAGTTTGATTATTTCTGGAATTTCTTCTATTCCAACTTTGTACCCAGGGCTAACATAGAATTTTCTTTTATCTTTAAACCAGAAACCTAATACTTTTCCATCAAGATATACAGGTCCCATTTTTTCATCTCCAGCTTCTTCTCCAACCAATAGTTTCTTAGCTATACCTAACGTTGGTTTATCAAGTATGAATCCAGCTATTACTGCTAATCCAGCTCTTCTAGGATGAAGTATGCCGTGGCCATCTACTATGAGTAAGTCCCATCCGCCACCTATCTTTTCAACGACTTCAATGAGTGAAGGTGCTTCTCTAATAAATAGTAAACCAGGAATATACTCATAAGCGGGTTTACTCACTACATATGATTCCTTGATTATCTCTTTCGTCTTCAAACTCCATAGTACGCCTACTGTAACCATTAGCTCATTATTTTTGTAAGCTGAGTCAACTGCTATGATTGTTTCTAGTTTACTGATATCTAAACCTGATGAGAGATTTAGGCTTCTAGATATAGCTCTCTGTAATTTTTCTAGAAACTTGTTGAGTAAGTGGGATGACTCCATATAATTCTCCATCTCACTCTATCGTTTAGGGGAAGATTAAAAGCTTAACTTAGATAGACCAATAGTGGTGGAGGAATATTATTTTTAAGCTGGTTGAGAAATTCATATATAGAATGTATAAGATTGACTTCGATAGTCTGGATGAATGGATAAAAGAAAAGAGTATAAAGAGGGTATTGATACAGGCGCCTCTAGGACTTAGACCACAAATTCCACTAATAGCTAAATATTTAAAAGACAGGAATATCGAAGCAATAATTTCTACTGGGAAATGTTGGGGTGCATGCGACATAGCTTACTGGGAAGCTGAAGCTATTGGAGCTGACGGCATCATACATATGGGACATGCAAGATTCGTAGATTACGATGAGATGCCCATATTCTATATAGAGTGTAGGTTAGCTGACCCAAATCCACTACTTGAAATGGTTGATAAAGTTTCAGAGGTTATTGGAGAGGGCAAAGTAGTAGGTATTGGAGTAACAATTCAGTGGGTTGAGTTCTTAGACTTATTTGCAGAGAAACTTAGAGAAAGAGGTATAAGGATTCTAACCGGGAAAAGAAGCTTTAAAACACCTTACAAAGGACAAATAGTAGGATGCGATTATACTTGCATATGGAGTGTGAACGATAAAATCGATTGCTCATTAATTATAGGAAGTAGATTTCATGGAATTGGAGCTTCATTAACTACATCTAAACCAGTCTACGTAATAGATCCTGAACTGAAAAAGATACGAGAAGTCAGTTTAGAAGTAGAAGAACTTTTAAAATGTAGACATGCATGGATAGAAGTATTCAGAAACTCGAGAAGAATAGGTGTATTAATTGGTGTGAAGCCTGGTCAGAGGAAGATCCACACAGCCTATAGGATGAAGAAGATACTTGAGGAGAGTGGTAAAGAAGTAGACCTATTAACTGTGGATGAACTGAATGTAGACCAGCTTGATAACCTACCATACGAGGGATATGTTAATACAGCATGCCCTAGACTCTCGATAGAAGACCAGATGAAGTTCCGGACACCCCTACTTCTCCCATCTGAAGCTCTTATAGCATGTGGAAAGTTTAAATGGGAGAATACAATTTATTCTAGCCGATATCTTATAAGCTAGCGGAGTAGAGGTATGGTATTCATAGAAGATGGTGGATTCGTCATACCAGGTCAACGGATATGCGTTGCTGAAGAATATTCTCCAGGATTAAACGTAAAGATAGCAAGAGATAATATAATTGTTTCAACTAGGGTTGGGCTCGTCAGTTATGATAAGAGTAATAGGGTAGTTCATGTTCGTCCAGTAAAATCGATTGAAAGCATAAATCTAGGAGATCAGGTTCTTGTTGAAGTTAAGGATGTTCAAGAAAAGATAGCTGTAGTCGAGATACTCGCTGTTAATAAGAGGCCTATAAAACATAGGAGGACTGCTGTTATACTCCCCGACCTAAAGACTAGGCAAGACCTTAATGAATGTATAGGAATAGGAGATCTAGTAATCGCAGACGTAGTTACATTATTCTCAGGCGTAATAGGGTTAAGTATATGGAAGAATGAGCTAGGATCAGTCCTACCAATATGTAGTAGATGTGGAAGACCACTAAAGAAGAAAGACAAAGCCTTGATCTGTCTTAAGTGTGGAAATAAAGAAAAACGTAAAATGGCATCTATCAATACATCAACTCTAAGTGAATGGGTATTTGGCAGGAGCTTACCAATATAGAAGGATCTAGTCTAAGAAAACATTAACACACTGTATAAGTAAAAGAGATCTTATAAGTAGGGAGAGTCTCAGCTGTTAGAGACTGATTATTAAAGAACTGGGAATTTCTTAGAGCTAAGGGTTAAACCTATAGTTAAAATCATGCTATGATCAATCTAATCATGTGCAGTTGAGAATAGTAGCGGGGTGAAGGAGACTGGAGTTAAAGATTGTAACTCTTAGAGATGATTTCCTAGAAATAGAAGCTGTAGATGAAGACCCATCAGTTCTTGATTCATTAGCTGAAATTCTCCAGAAGATAGATGGAGTAGAGTATGCAGGAATAGCTATAGAGCATCCATTAACTATGAAAACTATACTGAGAGTAATGACAAACAAGCAGAAAATAAAATCCAGGGATGCATTAATTAAAGCTCTAAATGAACTATCCACAATCGTAGATGAACTCGTTGAGAAAGTAAAACAATTATAAGAGGAAGAGCATGTATGAAGAGGTAGATAGTAGATAACAGCTTCATTATTTTATTCCTCAGGCTTAGAATGGCCTAACAATTCTACATTGAGCATTCATTAGATAATAAATTTTAATCTTTATCTTTCTAAATTCTCGGCAAAGAGCCTAGTATCTTAATATATTCATGTTAGAAGATTATTGTCGGGAAGTGGAGGTTAGAAGGCTTCGGACAGGTATTGAAGGCTTTGATAAACTAGTTGAGGGAGGAATACCAGAGGGCTTCTTCATAGCTGTAACGGGAGAGCCAGGGTGTGGAAAGACAATCTTTGCAATACATTTCATCCACCAAGGGGTTCTCGATAATGATAAATCAATATATGTGACTACGGAGGAGAGTAGAGAATCAATAATAAAGCAGGCTTCTCAATTCAATATAGATTTTGAGAAATCAATAGAAGAAGGTAAGCTGATAATCATCGACGCTCTAATGGGTAGAGATGATAGATGGAGTTTGCAGAGTCTAGACCTTGAAGCATTGGTTGGAAAGATTATTGAGGCTAAGAAAGAGCTTGGATATGGTAGAGCAAGAGTGGCAGTCGACTCAATAAGTGCATTCTGGCTTGATAAACCAGCCATGGCTAGGAGATACTCATACTATGTTAAGAAAGTATTAACGAAATGGGATTTTACAACTCTTGCAATAAGTCAATATGCTATTACAACCTCCTTATCCTACGATCAGCCTATGTTGGTAAGAATGAATGGAGAAGCTCAGACCATGCCGATAGGTGTATTAGTAAACCAGCTAATACATGATCCTCGTATAGAGAATATAGAAGTTGCCTGCCTTGATTGGAGAGATTTTAAGATAAAGTGGGTTCAACCATATGCTGGGATAAAACATGTATATACTGGGCCACTATACAGGGTTAGATTAGAAGATGGAAGAGAAGTATCTGTAACAAGAGATCATAGCTTGTTTGTTGTTAGAGATGGTAGGATAAAATGTATTCCAACTAGTGAAATAAGTATAGGAGAGTACATCTTAGCACCAGTTAGACAGATTGAAGATGATAATAAGTTGGCTAGTAGACTAGGCTACCAACAATATACCAAAACTTGCAGGAATAGGGTTATCCTTCATAAATTCATGAAAGACCGAATTAGGGAGGGAGGGTCTATAGGTGATGTAATAGTATTAAGAATTGAAGAAATAGAGGTAAAAAATGTTATAGATACCGATGTATATGATGTATCTATATTGAGTTTAGAGAACTTCATCGCAGGCATTGGTGGAGTAATCTGCCACAATTCTGAGGCATTTGGATTCGGTATAGAGCATATAGCTGACGGTATAATCAGGTTTAGAAGAAGCATTAAATCAGGAGAATTAAAAAGATATGTTCTAATAGAGAAGATGAGACAAACAAACCATAGTAGATATCTACATGAGATAGATATTGTTTCAGGTAAAGGATTAGTTATAGTAGGACCTATAGAGAGAAGGAGAGAAGATTTCAGTCTCCCAAGAGAAGTTTCAAGGAAGATAATTGAATCTAGGAAGAAGACAGAAGAAGAGATTCCTTGAGGGGTGATAGAATATTGAAAAACTTACACGCCCTTCACTTTACATAATGCTCTAAAGAATAATATAATACTCTCTCCACTATATTCAAATAGTTTTTTAGTTTCTTAAGCTCTAGTTTTTTCTTTGGTAGAAGTCGTAATATCATTGAATACATTACTATAGTACTCACCATATCTTCAAATCCATGGTTTTGATCCAATTGACTCGAGATATTTTATGTATTCCTTTGAAGGCTCAGAATTCTACGTTCCATGATATAATAACTTGAGAAGGCGTCTTTCACACTACTATTCTTTTATATGGATAATCTGGATTGGATTGCTTGTAAAGTTGCATTTTTATTAGATAAGGGTTTGGTGAAGTCTTACTTTCGGCGGAGATAGAATATATTGAGATTGTTAAGGGGAGGCATAGTTTATGCCGTGATGAACATACGGTATTTCTAGAATTGAAGAATGACTTATGTTACTTTTATTCTAAAACTTTCTCAGCATGAATCTTAAATATTTATTTCCCGTTGAATAAGTTCAAATACCTTTCAGTATTTAATATCTTTGATGGATAAGTGCAGTAGATGTAAGACTGAAGAAAAGCCGTTATTTAGATTAAAGAATTCAAACGTGCTAGTATGTTCTCAATGTTTTATGAACTATTATGAGAAGAAGGTTAAGAATACTGTATTAAAGTATGGAATGCTTAATGGTGTAAGGAAGCTTGCATTAGCTGTTTCAGGAGGGAAGGATAGCATGGCTTTAGCAAGAGTCTTCCTAGAAGTATTTCCTTCTATCAAGTTCACGATTATACATTTGAATCTAGGGATACCCAACTACTCAGATGAATGTCAAGAGATAGTAGAAAAGTTTTGTAAAGAAAATTCCATAGAGCTCTTACTGTATGACTTGAAGAAGCATAACGGCTACTCCATATATGATTTCGGAAATATAAAGTCTAAAAAAAGAGTGTGTGGAATGTGCGGTACTGTTAAAAGGTATCTTATGAATAGGATTGCATATGAGAATGGCTTCGATACTATAGCTACAGGTCATAATCTTGACGATATAGCTGAGATACTATTTAATCTATACATTCATGGGAGTATAGAAGAGCTAGTAAGAATAAAGCCTGTTTCAAGTAGTACGCATTCTAAGATCGTTAGAAAGATAAAACCATTAATAGAAATGACCGACAAGGAAGATTTGTACTATGCGATTTCTAGGAACATCAATTATGTATCATCTGAATGCCCCCTAGTAAAAGGCGCAAGAATGATCAATAGAAAGAAATTGATTTTAAAGATTGAAGAAGAGATACCTAACTTCAAGTACCTATTATTAAAAACACATATAAAGCGTTTCCTACCTCTACTTGAAGAATATGTGTTACCTCCTACCCTGAGAGAATGTGAAGATTGCGGTATGCCTTCAGTTAATCCAATATGTAGCTTCTGTAAATTATCTTCAAAGATATTGAAGTTGGTGGAAAATAATTGAGGTGGAAGAGAGAATTAGAGAGCAGGATCTTGACACGATTATCCAATGATTTAATAGATGTATTTTTATATACCGGTATAAAGCCTATACATCTGACTATAACATCATTACTTTTAGCATTTACATCTTCATTCATCTACTACTTCTCTAGAGACTCCATCTACCTCTATTTCATAGCTGGAGCATTACTTCTTCTATCTGGTTTTCTAGACGCATTAGATGGAGCATTAGCTAGAAGGAAGAATATGGAGAGTAAGAGTGGAGCATTCCTAGATTCAACTCTCGACAAGATTGGAGAATCAGCTATATTCATTGGAATAATAGCCTCCGGAGCAGTTACAGCTCTATGGGGTTCTTTAGCGCTATCTTCCTCAATCCTTGTTAGTTATACGAGATCTAGAGCTGAATCTCTTGGAGTTGATCTGAAAGGTATAGGATTAATGGAGAGAGCTGAAAGGATAATCCTCATATCGATTGCATCATTCTTAGAACCATTTTTTAAGGGGATTATTAACATAGCAATGATACTATTAACAATCTTATCTATCTCCACACTTATCCACAGAATATTATATGTTAACAAAATTCTCAGTCATAAGCTTTCTTGAATATTATAGCTCCATCTTTAAACTCCAACTCATACACTTCGTTTACTTCTAATCTTATTCCAAGAAGCTCATATTCTTCTTCACTCAAGTATAATGTCATCTTAGGCTTAACCGGCTCCCTTATGTATGGCATCAACCCTAAATCTTGTAGATGACTTAACATATCTTGAAGCATCTGGTGAACCATGAAGGAGTCTTCGGTTAACCCTCGTGCTCCAACTTCTCTTACAACTTTCTTCTCTTCTACGAGTTCTATTATCTTGCCTCTTCTACCTGTCTCAGGATCACGCATGCTTGAGATTCTATAAACTCTTACTAAAACCATTCTTCTATCTCACTCTTCAGTCTTAACCTCCTCTAGGTCTTCTAAGTATTTTCCATATTCATCAGAATCCATAAAGTCTTCATAGTTAACTTCCTCGGTGAGCTCTATCAAAGCTATCCAACCTTCACCGTATGGGTCTTCATTTACTAGCTCTGGGCTATCTATCAGCTTACTATTTACTTCTACTACTTTCCCAGTTACAGGTGAGTAAACATCTGCTGAAGCTTTAACAGACTCAATTGTAGCCAGAGTCTCATTCTGTTTAACTTTCTGTCCAACATTCGGAAGCTCTACAAATATTACTTCTCTAAGCTTCTTCTGAGCATAGTCTGTTATCCCAACCCTAGCCTTATTCTTCTCAATCTTAACCCACTCATGCTCCCTAGTATAGTAGTAGCCTTCAGGAATTTCATATTCTAAAGACACCCACTCAACCTCCACCCAAAAGGGATAAAGTCACCTCCCTATAAATATATAGGGAGAAGGTTCTGTATGCTTCTATTCTAGACGCTTGAATGCTCTTTTTAGTGGAGATACATTATTGAGAGGTAGTTTCGGAAAGGTTTGGCTGGAGAACTAGTATACTAAATCAACATAGTATCAAAGCTCAAAAATATCTAACAATGCTTACGAATACTATTCTATGGAAGAATGATGAGCAACGTCCACCAGGATATAAAGATATGAGAAGGGTTATAAAAAGATGATTAAGGCAAAGAAGCAGAAGGGTCTTGCTGGAGGGGCTAGGGTATAAGCACCGGCAAGACTCATATGAGAGTGAATAGTCTCTGGTTATCCTAGGAGCTTAAAGCGGAGACTGCCCATAAACTTATATGGGTGGCCAGGGCTACTAAGCCAGTCCCCCCTCAAATTATATTTTATTTAATCAACATCATCCAATACATACTATACTCTACAACTCATAATCCTGTACTCTGCATCATAGAGGCAACATACACAAAATATTAGATCAAAGGCTTAGGAGACACAGTGAGCTGAGAAATATAGAGCAAAATAACTCTATACTTATTCTCGGAGTAATTCTGAGAGAGATTTGTATTCACCATGCTTATAATACTTTATACTTGTCTCGATGTGTATATGTAATCCGAGATTCTCAAATAATCTTAAGAGTTCTGCTCCAGAAATCTTGTCCACAAGCCCCCCTTCCATGATCTTCTTAGCAAGTACTGTAACTATCTTTCTCGTTATCTCAGGGTAATCTCTCATAGCAGCTTCAAGAACTTCTTCACCTCTATCAATTAGGCTCCCTCTAAAGACATTAAGATACTTATCGAATTCTTCTTCTTCCTCTCTCGAAGATTTGATATTGCCTGTAGACTTAGAAGCAAGCATCTGCTTCATCTTCTTTAATCTTAGAAGCTTTAATTCAATGCTTTCATCCATACCTAATACGTAAACAGTAAATCCCTGAATTTAAAGGTATATGGTATTTCATCTTGAGGATGTAAACAATCTTATGTAGCCTAGATGCTGAAATTCTACCACATATCTTAATAATCATCAATAGGGTAACTATATCTGATAATGGCTTCATCTCTCCTCGTCTTCGATAGAATGCTCTGGATGTTCTACACCTATAGCTTCTAAGACTATATCATCATCCACTTTCTCCATATACCAGTTCATCTTCTCAAACTCATCCATAGTTGCAACAAACCTCAATAGTAGTATTGAGAATCCTTCATACTCTACTTTTTCACTAGATACTCCACTCTTAACCCATGCATACAGGTCGTCATCGAAAGCCTTGCCTAAAATAGCTACATCATAACCCATAGACTTAAAGTCTCCCAACATTCTATATAGGAATATTATATTCTCCTTCAAGCCTTCTCTACACTTATCATATACATGGTCTATGTCTGTTATAGCCTTCAGCCTTCCATCCTTAAAATATAGGAATAGTGAGCCTGGATGAAGAGTAAACTTCCCCCTACCCCTCAACCTGCAATACTCACACCCCTCAAACTCTACATTACCTACAGGAGCCTCCCCCCATGAATCTACCACATACTCTTCTTTAGCCTCTACTTCTCCATCCATATATTCATCTAGATACGT
>Ga0185307_1000599_pt1 | contig 22243 bp, 18 predicted proteins | sample LHCtaG_FD_128010 | JGI IMG/M metagenome (GOLD analysis project Ga0185307, IMG submission 128010) | Hot spring microbial communities from Little Hot Creek, USA to study Microbial Dark Matter (Phase II) - LHC4sed_matched (SPADES... | ecosystem: Environmental > Aquatic > Thermal springs > Hot... | reverse complement strand
ATAAAGGTTTAAGATTGTTTAACCGAGCCCTTCCATAGCTTTATTGGAATAGCCTCACCGCAATTTGGACACCTACCGTCAGCTGTAAGCTTAACATCGATACTGAATATGCCAACCCTCTTGATAAGCAGACGACCACAATTTGGACAGTAGGTGTTTTCATACTTATGCCCCGGAACGTTCCCTATATAAGGATACTTAACGCCGAAGGCTTTAGCTAGCCTATAGGCTTCCTCAAGCTTTTCAACCGGCGTAGGTGGAGCTTTAAATCTGTAGGCCGGATAGTAAGCGGTGAAGTGTATTGGGACATCCACGCCTAAATTCTTAATGTGGTTTTCAATCACCTCCCTCAACGTGCTTTCATCATCGTTAACAGTCGGAATCACTAGGTTAACTACTTCGACGTGTATACCCATGTCCTTCGCCGCTTTGGCGTTTCTCCACACAATGGAGACGTCTGCTCCGCAAAACCTTTGAACCGCATCGGATCCGCCTTTAACGTCTATCTTTATAGATTGTAACCCTGCATGATGTAGCATTTTTAAAGCTTCAATAGTCATATAGCCATTACTCACGTAATTTGTATACAAACCCGTGTTCAACGCCAAAGGGAAAACGTCAAGTGAGTATTCAAATAGGAGGGTGGGCTCGGTAAACGATATGGAAATACCTTGACAGCCGCTTTTAACGGCTAATTCCACCATTTCTTTAGGGCTTATGTAGTTTGCCTTAGAGGGGTCTGGTTTAAACTTTGAAAGCGTCCAGTTTTGACACCATGGACATGTGAAGTTGCAACTCCACGTAGAAAAAGTCAAAGCTCTAGTTCCAGGGTAGAAGTGGTATAAGGGTTTTCTAGAGGGCTACCTCAGAGGAGGCGGCCTTTCTCTATGGGATTTACAGATACCGCATTTATATCTCCGTAGACAATTGTATAAAGCCCTCCATCCATGTTAACTCTCGTACCGCAGAAGCCTGTAGACCCTTCAGATATCATACAGCGTCTCTCACATAGGAGGCATCTAGTAAGTCCTCCTCTGACATTTTCATACAATAGGGCTTTACGTATAGTAGGTTTACCCACTTACACCCTCACCCTCAACTTTAACCATTATTATCCCTCTTATCACCTCCCGTTCGATCTGTTTTAGACCGATTGAATATAACATTCCCTCTACGTAAGAGGCTAAAAGCTCCGTCTCCTCCGCGGAGAGTTGAGGAGCCACACATCTAATTGAAATAACATTGCCGCTCTTATCTACGTAAACTTCATTCACATCCCATATACTTACGTAAAGGATCTGTCGGAGATGTTCTACTAAGTTTTCACTACCCATCCTCGCCAGCATATACTTGCCAAACCATGCACCAGTATCGTGAAATATCTGCATCAACTCTTCTCTATTTGAATGGTAAACCTTGGATATTAGATATTTAACCACGTCTCTATGTATAGTTAGATTGCCACCTTCCCTGCTCATTCTAGTAAGCATGTATAGGTCTATGACTTCAGTTAACGTAAGCTTCATATCGTAAGCCCTGACCGATTGCTCTAAAACCTCATTGACGAATGTTGTTATGGTTTTACCTTCCCTATTAGCTATTCGACTTATCTGGGAAAGTATATCTGCTCTAACCCATACAAGCTTTTTATCCTTTGACTGTTTCGGTAAAACCATCCTCCCTCACTTACTTCATCATATTATTGACTGACCGCGCTTTTAAGGTTTAGAAAAATCATACCTCTAGTGATATCTCGTCTAGCTGTTTTAAAGCCTACGGATGTAGCTAAACCCTCAATCATGCTGGCTAAAACCAACGTGTAAGATTCTGAAAATCTTGGACCTATACATCTAATCGTGATCTCCCCACCTTCTTCACCGATTGAAACTTCTGAGGCTGTCCAAGCGATTTCATTGATTACTGTTCTGAGTAGATCCACTGGTTTGAAATTTGGAAGCTGTGCTCCTAAAACCTTACCATACCACTCACCGAGCTTGAAAAATGCATCGACGGTATTCTTCTTAATAATACTATCTAGAGCCTTATATGCAAGGTCTTCAGGTAGGGGGATAAAACCTAAGTTTTTAAGGTTTTTTACCACCATGTAGGAGTTCACAGCGTCTTCGATTTTAGCGTCTATTCTATGGAGTTTTAAAGCCTGTTCAAGGACGTTGTTCAAGAAACCGTAGACCGTCTGATTTCTAGCCTTAGCTATTTTAGACAATTCGTCGACTAAATCGGACCTAGCCGCTAAGAGCTTCCTAGTCAAAGCACCACCAGGCCAACAGATGTATACAATTGTTTATTTATCAAAACAATTATTAATATTCTTTTACAAGTTTATTGTAAAAGACCAGCTTTCAACCTTCAAAAATAGCTTCTCTAAGCCTATTAAGAACCCAGCTCTTATTCAACATCGCAAGATACGGAGCTATTCTAGGGCCGCTGACCTTACCAAAAAGTATCAGGTAGAGCGCTTTGAATAGCCTCTGAGAACCACTCTTTGAAAGGGTTGAGGTTAAATGCATCATGGTTTGTTTAATAGACTCTTCACTCCATTCAATGGGTTCAAAGAGTTCCATAAGGTTTTTAAGTAAAGCCCTATCCTCACCATTTAAAGAAGACTTAAGCTCGACTGGAAGACTCTCCAACAGTCTAACTTGGAATTCGCTAGGGGCGTAGAGTTTAATCCAGTTTAACGCTTTCTTCAACCTAAGGTCTATCCTAGAGACTGATAGTGGGTCTGGGTCTTTTACGAGGAGGCCCGTAGATTTCAATCGTCTTATAGCGTTTTCAAGTAGGTCTTCTTCTGGAAGGGTTTGCACCAGTATGACGGCATGAAGATATTTCAATTGAAAAGGCATTTCCTCGGGGATAGGCTTCAACTGAGAGAGCTCAAAACTTCTTTTAATACTAGCTATTTCCCAGCTTTCTCTATCCGGCTTTTCAACATCATAATATACGCGTTCGGCAAAATCGTACAATTCAACATAGTGGTATACTTGGTCTAGACTTAAGGTCAATCTCCTCATACAATCATTAACAATATAGTAGTATCTGAGAGCTTCAGGCTCAGCCACTTTAATCCAATCTTCAGGGGTAAAGCCTATAAAGTCGCTACTCCCCATGTCGCCTAGGTCTCTTCCTCTAACCACGTATCCAACCCATTCATAGGCTACCCCGATTGGCGGCTTAAACTTTAAAACGTTAACTGCAAGGTCTACACAGCTATCTCTAGACCCGCCTGGAGTAGCGTGGTCTTTACCGTATGGCTCAAACATGACTTTCAAAGCTTTCCAGATGGCTGTCCACTCAAGTCTCCAATTGAGCTTGCCATCTTCCATACTACACCAGCCGCTGTAGCCACAACTTTTACAAACATATCTTATTCTATATGATTCTAAGTCCACCTCTAACGGCTCAGTGGAATCTATCCTACGGCAGTTTCCACACAGTGGGTCATAGGGTATCCAGTTTTCAGGATACGGTTTTCTACCCCTATACTTGTTTATAGTAGCTCTAACATCCTCCTTTTTCAAGAGTATTTCACGTAAAACATCCTTCATAGGGTTCATCTTATAAAGCTGGGTTGTCGTGTAAACTTCTACGGATTTGGCGAATTCGTTAAGATAGTCTCCAAAACTCTTCCAATAGTGTTCAACCCAACTCCGATGGCAATCCTCCGGGTCTGGAACGTCTATCAACCGCCAACCTTTATACCTTGAAGCCTCTTCAGGGCTTTTAAAGGCTTTAAGCTGAGCGTCTTTACCCTTCCAATTATCTTGAGTATATAGGACTAGAAGGTGGCGAACCCGCCTACCACGTTCTTCAAGTATTCTTCTAACAGCATCTACGAGAACTATCTCTCCCCTCAGGCGGCCCACGTGTTGTAACCCCGAAACCGATAGACCGCCGTTGCATACGATTTCCCCATCAAGGCCCCAGTATTGTTCAATATCGGCGGCTACTTTATCTATCCAGTGGATGGAGTAGGATGACAAGCCTTTAACCCTCCTTAACCACGAGCAGACCTATGATGAATAATGCCGTGAACAGTAGAGCTGTACATGATAGAATTGTCATTAGAATGTTTCCGGGGGTCGTGGAAATCCAGAGGAACATAACTAAGTAGCATACAGAAGTAGCTAAAGTTAAATGTTTAAAGAATTTATTAAATTTCGTAGATAAAATCGATGATAGAGAACCCACCACCCCTAGAATAAATACATGAGGCGTTATACTTGGATAGATGCCTAAAACTGCCATAATAAGGCTCAAACATAAAAATATAATGTGCAGTCTCTTATAGAGTTTAGTCATCATAGCAGACTAAGCTCTAGCCACGTATAAGATATAAAGATTATCCTGTTGACGCTCTCCATGACTAAAGTCGGGAGTTCTCTCGCTGAATCTATGTAAAGTCATTCAGTTTAATTCATATATCAGACGGCTTCATGGATGTTTTACGAGGCATAACTTGTCTTTTAAGCTTAGACTGTTGTGAGCTAATGTAAAAGATTCTCCATTACGACCAGCAGCGACTTTAACCTATTATCTCTGACAGCAATACTATGATGTTTCTCCCCTGGAACCTCTAAACTCAAAAGTCCATCATAGCGGATGCTCTTAAAACCATCAATAACACTTTTCCAATCTATGTTACCTCTTAATGGAGAGAGGTGTTGATCACCGGACCCATCATTATCATTTATATGTGCGGCATATAGAAGACTGCTACACCCCTTCACGACGGTAGCTACGTCCAACCCCTGATAGTTTGCATGTCCAGTATCTAGGCAGATACCTACAACATCTGGATCTGTAGCTTCACATATTTTCTTAATCTCATCGATTGTAGAGCCATAGCTGGCTGGATACTTTAAAAAACGAACACCCTTAAGTTTCTCAGGTTTAAAGTCAAAGATGTTTTCAATGGCTAATTTCACGGATCTATCTTCTGCAAATCTAGCAATACGTTTGAAACTTTCAATATTGAGTTTTTCCAATGTTTTTAACTCATCCGACGTTTTCACTGGTATCGAACCGGGATGCTCAATGAGAACCGGCACGTTAAGCCTATAGCAGTATTCAACCCATCTACAGGTTCTCTCCACACACAACCTTCTGATCGTTTCGTCTCTACAAACTATGCTGTATGTTTCAGTCCATTCTAAACTTGGACCATGCATCTGAAGGGCTACAACGCCCAAGCTAGTGACGGCTTCCACGATATTTTTGAAGATGTATTCAGAACCTTCTTTTTCAGCCGCTAGGATGTGTTCAAAACTGTACTCTACGTACTTAAAACCATGAGTACTCAACCTGGATAATGCCGTCGCTAAATCTAAATCCCCATAGAAGTCCGTCCAAATACCGTACTTCACACCACCACCAATAAATTAATATTCATAGGTTGAAAATATCATTTTTCAGTCCTCCATAAATGTGGACGCTTTAAGTCCTTCGGTTAAACCTACAGCTTATGAGCCAGTAGCTCAATCAAAATATGTAAGGATTGATTATGAGCTACGAGGAGCTCTATACTTCTAAAACGCTAAGGTTTCTAGAAGTTGGAGATGTGTATAAGCCTAAGTATGCTATTTTAGGGGCACCATATGATGGAACTTCTACCTTTAGACCCGGCTCAAGATTTGCACCTAACGTTATTAGAGAGGCTTCAGTAAATATTGAAACTTACAGCTTGAGGGCTGGATTAGACGCTTCAAAGCTTGCGATTAAAGACATAGGGAATCTCAATGTAGCCCAAGATGTATACGAAACTCTTAGAAGGCTTAGCATTGTATTAGAGGAGCAGCTGTCTAAAGGCTTAAAAACAGTAATACTTGGAGGAGAACATACGTTAACTTTAGGAGCCGTGGAGGCCGCAAGTAAGATTGGAGAGCTGGCTGTAATCTGTTTCGATGCCCATATGGATTTTAGAGATGAGTATTTAAGCTCTAAAGTAAATCATGCAACGGTTATGCGTAGAGTCTCCGAAAAAATAGGAGTGGACAGGGTTATGGAGATAGGAGTTAGAGCATTTTCAGAAGAAGAGTTGAATTACGCTAAACAATCTGGGCTTAAATTCCTAACGAGTTTAGATATTGGTAGAAGATTAGACCATGTCTTAGAAGAAGTTGGAAAGTGGTCTCGGAACGTTGGAAGAGTATATATAACTATAGATTTAGATGTTCTAGACCCATCTCAGGCGCCTGGAGTTGCAAACCCAGAACCTGAAGGATTAACTGTGACCCAATTGCTCGATATCATATGGACGAGCTGTAACGCTGAAATCGCTGCAATCGATATAGTTGAATTTACACCCCTCTACGATGATGGAATAACTGCTATTCAAGCAGCTAAAATCGCTACTGAAATCCTTTGCTTCATTGAAGCTAAAAACCTATAATCTTGAAGACCTTTAAAAGCTGCTTTCCCTCTTCTGTCAGTTTGTAGAGACGCCTACCGTCTATATTAAAACTTTCAACGTAACCTCTCTTCTCTAAATCTTGAAGATGTTGATAAACGGCTTGTGGGCTAATAATACCCCCTAGGGACTTCCAAATAGAGTATCCATGCTTCTCACCTTTAGAGAGAGAATGGAGTATACGGAATTTCATGCTTGTTTCAAAGCCCAGCTCAAGCATCCGCTTCCTGTAGCCCATAGATTCGAATATATTTGGTACTTTTAAGCCGCTTCCTGTGAGAATACATACAATAGTTTCATCTGGGCTTAACACTTCTTCTTCTGAAAGCTTCATAAGGGCTGCAACCGTCGACGAACTTGACGGCTCAACAAATAAACCTTCAAATCTAGCTAGCATCTTCTCAGCTTTAAATATTTCATCGTCTTTAACTGAAATCGCTATACCACCTTTCCTCAAAATTTCAAGGACTTTAGCACCATACGCTGGTTTTCTAACCAGTATTGCAGTTGCCCTAGTTTCAGGACTAATCGGCTCCACAAGCTCAGAATTCTTCTTAAACGCTTCGACTATAGGAGCGCAACCTTCAGACTGAACGGCTAAAAACCTAGGGATTTTACTAGTAAAGCCCAGCTTCTTAAGCTCTACAAATCCCTTCCAAATGGAAAAGAGACAACTTCCACTTCCAACTGGGACTACTATGGTATCTGGTACCTCCTCCAACTGTTCCCAAATCTCGTAGCTGATCGTCTTTTGAGCTTCTATACTTAAGGGGTTTAATTCTGGAGTCGCTTGGTAAATGTTCCGCCCTTCAGCAAGCTTGGCCACTCTATCTATCGCTTCGTCTAGATACGTACCATACTCGCTGAGCTCAGACCCGTAAACTAGAAGCTGAAGTATTTTACCTTCATCGATGTTTCTAGGTACGACGACTTTACAGTTTAAACGGGCTTTAGAAGCGTAGGCGGCTATACTAACTCCCATATTGCCATCTGAGGCTACTGCGATTGTTTTAAAACCGGTTTTATAAGCCCACGTAGTCATGAGGGAGGCCGCTCTATCTCTAAAAGAGCCGGTTGGATTCCTCGATTCATCTTTAAAATACAGGTTTCTAAACTTGAGAGTATTTCCAAGGTTTTCCGCTTTGACGAGGGGCGTATACCCCTCCATCAATGAAACTGGACTCCAATCGCTAAACATTGGGAGAATATGCCTATAACGCCACATAGAGTTGACATCATCGAAGTGGATCTTCTCAGCATGTAAACTGTCACTGAGGACAAATTCAAGCATTGCCCCACACTTTGAGCAACCAATCCAAGGTTTGATTGGAAGATGCGGCTCTCCACATCTTCCACATATAAGCTCCATTTGTATGTTAAAATAGGCTAAGTTTAACCACCCCCCATCCTCTCCGTGATTTTCCCACGGACAATTTCCATTAAAAGTTGCGGATCCGCCCTACCTCTAAGCTTGTTCATCAGGAAGCCCATTATAGAGTCTACAGCTTTAACACCCATTTTATCTAAGATGTCTGATCTAACTGTTAGAGCTTCGTCAACGATTTTTTCAAGCTCTTCTCTAGTTAGTAGCCGTATATTTAAAGCCTTTAATGCATCTTTAACGCCCATGTTTACGTTTGAGCAGAGCCACCTTAAAACGTCGGGTACATTTTCCTTAACCATAAATCCCTTATCAATATACCTGAATACGTCGATTAGAGTTGAATCTGATAAAACACCTACATCAATACCTTCTCTTTCAAGGCTCTTAAGGGTTTCAGTTAAAGTCGCCGCTATAAACTTAGCTGGAACCTTTACCTCGGATACTATCAACTTGAAGATGTTTAAGTATTCAGAGTCCATAAGTTGTTCAGCCAACTTTCTGTTCAATCCGTACAACTCCACGAGGTTATTGAGCATCATGCTCGGATGTTCTGGAAGATTACGTTTAACCTTCAGAAGCAAATCTTCAGTTATCCTTAAAGGTGGGATATCGGTTTCAGGGTACATTCTAGCAGCCCCAGGTCTAGGTCTCATATACCTGGTTGTACCGTCGGGATTTGGCCCTCTGGTTTCATCTGGAACGCCGTTTAAAGCCTCTAAAGCTCTTTCTAAAACCGCCTTCAAAGCAGCTTCAGCTTTAGAACGCTCATCGGCCACGAGTACTACAGCATCCAATTCACCCGCTTCAGTTAAACCTTTAATCTCAGCAACTTCTTCAGCTGTTATACCGTAACCTGGGAGCTCATCCGTATGAAAGATTCCGCCTACACCACCCCAGAAACTGGCTCTGGTTGCAAATTCTCCCCCAAACCTTAAACCCGGTTCAAGCTCGCGTGATAGGAGGCCGCCAAATCCTTTAAGTTTAACTCCTAAAACTTTTCCTCCAGATTTAACAGCACTACGTATGATACGGCTTGACGTATCTTTAAATATCTCTGTAAGGTCTCTAATTGGCTCATTTACGATATCGGTTGGCTTACAGTTTCTGGCGTTAAGTTCATCTCGAATCGCTAGGAGGTTTTTCTGCCGCATGACCTCGTATTCAACGACCTTCTCAATAAGGTCGAGCTTTTGAACACCTTTAACCTCTATTAAACCTCCTCCTTCAATAGATATGTTTACGTCTTGTCTTATAGAGCCTAAACCTCTTCTAACGCGGCCAGTAGCTCTAAGTACACGGCCTATGGAGAAGGCGACGGTTAAAGCTTCTTTAGGAGATTCTATGACAGGAGCTGTTGCAACTTCTATAAGAGGAATTCCAAGCCTATCAAGCCTATAGTAGATGGCTTCGCCCTCCTGTTTAATGAGCCTAGCAGCATCTTCTTCAACGCATATCGTCTGTATGGGAATACGCTTATTCTCAACGTCTATGTGACCTCCAGTCGCTATTAAAGCCGTCCTCTGAAAGCCAGCGGTGTTTGAACCATCTATTACAATTTTACGCATAACGTGTACTTCATCTACTGGAGAAGCATTAAGCATCATAGCAACTGTCAGAGCTATTTCAACAGCCTCTTCGTTTAGGGGATGCGGAGGCTCTTCATCCATCTCTACAAGGCATGAGGATGCATCGTCAATTTCATACACTATGTATCTTCCTTTTTTAAATTCGAAAAGAGCCGCTGGGTCTACTTCACCAAGCTCGCTTTGAGTCGGCCTAAGCCTACGTATAAACTTATGCTCAGGCTCTGTAGCGCCTAGAGAAGCTTGACAGCAACAGAAAAGCTTGTATTTTGTAGCCAATTGTTGATGAAGCTCTAAACCAACTTTCACTCTCAAGCCGACCACCTGTAAGAAGTTCTATGGGAAAACTCACCGGAGATGTTTGTAAGCATGAGTTTTTTAATCTCTTTAATATTGTCCGTTTGAGCTAAAACCCACATAAGTTTAACTACTGCTGTTTCAGCCAACATATCTTCAAGCGGTGTAACACCGGCCCTCTGAAGATCTCTACCAGTATAGTAGATGTTCATGTTTACACGCCCCCATATACACTGTGAGGTCATCCCCATGAAGACACCCATATCTCGGGCGCGTTCAATGGCTTTAATACATACCGAGCCTACATGACCTAAACCAGTACCTTCAAGTATAATCCCACGATAGCCCATGTCCAAAAGCTTCTCGATAATCTCCGGGTTGAAACCGGGATGGTACTTTACGAGGGCGGCCTTCTCTTCAAACAATGGTTTAATCTTAAGACTGTTTGATGCATTTCTAGGTTTAAAGAAGCTTGAAATTTGATAATAAGTTTTATTTTTAACCATACCCAATGGATCCGTATTGACGGATTTAAATGCATCTCTACGACTCGTATGGCACTTTCTAACCCGCGTACCTCTATGAATTAGAATTTCATCGTCTGAGAGGTTTTTATGCATAGCTACGGCAACTTCTCCAAAGGGTGCGTGAACCGCTGCGATTACAGCACCTATCAGGTTTAAAGCGGCATCACTACTCGGTCTATCGGAAGACCTTTGAGCCCCTACGAGTATCACCGGAGCTGGAAGACCTTGTAGTGCGAAGCTTAAAGCCGCTGCCGTATAACCCATTGTATCCGTACCGTGAGCAACTACGACCCCTTGAATACCATTTTCAAACTGTGAAGCTATCTCCTCGGCTATTCTAGTCCAATGTTTAGGAGTCATATCTTCGCTGAATACGTTAAATAAAACCTTTGTATCTACATCTGCTATCTCTCCAAGCTCTGGAACCATACTGTAGAGGTCATCTGCGGTGAAAGTTGGTGTAACAGCTCCAGTACGGTAGTCGACTCTGCTGGCTATTGTTCCACCCGTACCTATTATTGGTATTTTTGGAAGACTTAGAACGGCTTTAGGCGTAGGTTGAGCCTTATACGTGAGTTTACCCCCTCCACCCAACTTCTCCACAATATCCGTATCATCTATCTTCAGTCCAATGTTGTATCCATTTTTAAGTTTTAGAACTATGCACTCTGGGTCTCCATATTCAAACCTTGGAACCAATATTCCTTCATAAATAACACCATTAGCTCTCTTAATCCTTATTATATCTCCTACCTCAGCGCCTATGGTCATTAAAACCCTTAATGCTAAACCTCTATATCCTTCTAAACCATGAGGTAATGGATTGTTAGATATGGATTCCCCTTGCATTTAACTTCCTACTTTATCTTAAATCCAATGGTGATAATAAGTTTTCGTTTAAACCTTTTCGATCCATCTGGAAGAATTAATATCCCAGGTAAGTCGCCGATAGCTCACTTTTCCGCTGAAACTTTACGTCAGAAGTCGTAAGAAGTAAGACTATGTATTCTCGTCAAAATTGGGTATAAAACATCTATTGTAAATACTTCAACGCCTACCACATCTTGAGCTGATAGGATGAGACCATGAAGGCTCTAAATACGAACCGTTAACATTCTTATCTTCTTTGAATTTAGAACCACACCACTTCTGATGCCTAGACCGCACATAAGTAGCGTGCTTAAAACTTTAACAATTCGAGGAAAAATTTTAAACTTAATGATGATTTATTCCAGCCTTAAGTTCGGCGAAATTTTATATTATAGAACGGTAGATTTTCCCCTAGGAAGCGAAGATAAACACTGAACTTTAAGTTTCAACCTTAAACTGATGGATTTGTAGGCTTTAAAAAATGCATTTACATATAGAAGAACTGGAACGGTTGATTTTCCAGTTTTAAGATAGACATCTTTATTTCTGTTGAGACTATCTATACATATTAGAGTGAGAATGAGTTTAAAGGACGTTTTAGAAGAGTTGGAGTTTGAATTTCTCAACAAGGATGTAAAGGTTAGAATTTTAAAAAGCCTAGAAGACGTTACAGTCTTAGGAGATACCATAAAACCTTATGAGCCTGATTCTGAAGTTAAACTAAAACGTTGGATAGCTCTTAAGCTCGTTGAGAATGGAGCCGCTGTATTTAAACAAGGTGAAGAATTGACGGGTGAAGAGCTCACCAATATACACTGGAGGGAGGGGCTTCAACCTAGTACACGTCTAAGCGAGATTCAGGGAGATTTCTACCAGAAGCTTAGACTATACCTTAGAAAGGTCAAATATGAGGCTGAATCTCACGGTAACATTCAACTCTTGGAGAAATCTAAAAGACTTGCGAGAGATATCGTAGATGGCAGAACAAGGAAGATTGTTAATATGGCGATGAGTTTAAGTGTTCCACAGGAACTTCTTCAACTTCTAACCGCTGAGGAGAGGGCTTTATATGATGAAATTAAGCGGATCATAGAGTTCTGGCGTAGCTATATCTTAGACCCCTCAAAGGAGGTGGGTGTTGCTGGAGGTTAGCGTCGAAGAAAGACTTCAAGAAGTGCTTTCAAGTGAGAAATACAGGGTTAGACTTAATCAAATGTCCGTTTCAGGCAGTAGATCGTTAGCTGTAGATTTTACAGACATCATAACCTACGATTCCGAACTCGCAAAGAAACTCGTTATGAACCCTGACGATTACTTACCAGCTTTGGAGAAGGCGGCTTTAGAACAGTTGAAGAGAGAGGACCCTCAATATGCGGAGGAAATAGAAGGGGTCAGAGTTAGACTTCAGAAACTCCCCGAAGACCTTACAGTCTCCCTTAGAAGGCTTGGAGCAAAAAATATAAATAAACTTGTTAGAGTTGAGGGTATAGTTGTTAGAGCTAGCCCTGTGAGACCTCTCGTCGTGAAGGCGGCTTTTAAATGCAAAAGTTGCGAACACATACAGTATATATTTCAAACCAGTATGGTTATGAAAATGCCCGGTGTCTGTGAGTCGTGTAAGAGAAGGGGGCCATTTGAATTTCTCCAGTCAGAATCGTCATTCATAGACTATCAGGAGCTGAGAGTCCAGGAAAAGCCCGAAGACTTGCCACCTGGACAACTACCAAGATGGATAGATATACGGGTATACGAAGAACTTGTGGACACTGCTAGACCCGGTGATACGGTCATTATAACGGGGGTTGTCAGAGCTGTTCAGGATTTTCTTCCAACAGTTGGAAGAATGAGGGTTTTTAATATAACTCTTGAGGTCAATAATCTTGAAATTTACGGCAAAGACCCTGAAACCGTTGAAATATCTCCTGAAGAGGAGAGGCTTATACTTGAGCTCGCTAAACAGAAGGACATACATGAGAAGATTAAGCAGTCCATAGCTCCGTCTATTTACGGCTACGATGAAATTAAAGAAGCCATAATGTATCTTTTATTCGGAGGCGTTACAAAAACTTTACAAGACGGTATGAGGATCAGAGGCGATATAAACATACTTCTAGTAGGAGACCCAGGCACGGGTAAAAGCCAGATTTTACGGTATGTACAGAGGATAGCCCCCAGAGGACTTTATACACATGGTAGAGGAACAACAGCCGCGGGCTTAACAGCCGCTGTGCTCAAAGAAAGAAGTGGAGGAATGATTTTAGAAGCAGGGGCGCTTGTTTTAGCAGACCGGGGGGTCTGCACCATAGATGAGATAGATAAGATGAGGAACGAGGACCGTGTGGCCATGCATGAAGCTATGGAGCAACAGTCAATATCCGTAGCGAAGGGAGGTATAGTAGCTACTTTAAACGCTAGGACGTCGATGCTAGCAGCGGCAAACCCCGCTCTCGGACGCTACGACCCGAATAGGACTGTAGCTGAAAATATAAATCTACCGATTACCCTCCTCTCAAGATTCGACCTCATATTCATTTTGAAAGATCAGCCCAGTAGAGAATATGATAGCAGGCTGACAGAACATATACTTAAACTTCATAGTGAAGGGGGGGAGGCTGTTAAAACACCCATAGATCCAAACTTCCTCAGAAAGTACATAAGCTATAGTAAACGTATTAAACCTAGAATTACTCAAGAAGCCATGGAGGTTATAAGAGACTTCTACCTTAAGATGCGTGGTGCTAGTGAGTTTGCCGAGTCGCCGATAGCTATAACAGCTAGACAGCTTGAATCAATCGTTAGACTTGCCGAAGCTAGAGCTAGGGTAGCTCTAAGAGAGGAGGTTACGGCGGATGATGCTAAAAGAGCTGTATTACTTATGAGTAAAAGCCTTGAACAGGTAGGTATGGATATTTCAACCGGGAAGATAGATATAGATATAATCATGACGGGTAAACCTAAGAGTTTAAGGGATAAGCTTCAAGCGGTCATAGGCGTCATCGTAAATCTATCTAAGCAGACAGGTATGGCTGAGGAGGAGGCTGTTTACAAAGTTTTAGAGGAGGAATATGGTATAAACCGAGGCGAAGCGGCAAACCTCGTACAGCAGCTCCGTAAAGATGGAACTATATACGCTCCAAAAGACGGCTTTCTGAAGAAGACGTAACCTAGTTTGAGATCTCTATGAAGATATATGAACTGCCGGTACATGAATCCATTAAGAAGGTTTTTCTAGAAGAGGGTATCTGCGAGTTATATCCTCCGCAGGAAGAAGCCTTCAAGAAGACAAAGGTTTTAAACGGTGGAAACCTTTTGATGGCTAGCCCCACTGCTAGCGGTAAGACACTCATCGCAGAAGTATGTGCTCTTAAACACATAATTGAGCTGAACGGTAAGGTTCTATACACAACACCTCTAAAAGCCTTAGCATCGGAAAAATACGAGAGGTTTAAACAGTATGAGAAGCTTGTAAAATCCAACGGGGATAAAGTTCGAGTCGCCGTGTCAACTGGAGATTACGATAGTAGCGATCCATGGCTTAGCAAATACGACCTCATAGTTACGACATATGAGAAATTCGACAGCCTTCTACGGCATGGAGCGTCATGGGTGAAAGAACTCAGCCTTCTGGTTGTTGATGAAATCCACTATCTTGGACAAGGAGATAGAGGGCCGACTTTAGAAGTGGTTTTAACGAGGTTTAGAAGATTCAATCATAAAGGACAGATATTGGCATTGAGTGCAACTGTTAGAAACGTTGAGGAGATAGCTGAGTGGCTTAATGCAGAATACATTACCACAGACTGGAGGCCAGTAAAGTTAAAGGAGGGCGTATATGTGGATGGGAGGGTCATGTTCAACGATGGAACAGCTCTGGAAATAGAGGAACGTGGCAGTCCAATCGAAAGTATAACTTATGATACTATTAGAGGTGGTGGGCAGATACTAATATTCACAGATACTAGGAGAAATGCTGTTGTACTCGCTAAAAAGCTCACAAAAACCGTTAAACCACTTTTAGATGAGCGGACTAAAAGAAGCCTGAGGAGAATAGTCAAAAGCATATTAAGCAATGAGGCTGTGACGAGCCTCGACGAGTCTCTAGCTAGTTTCATCGAAAACGGTGTAGCATTCCATCATGCTGGTTTGATTCATGACCGTAGGGCTGTAATTGAAGAAGCCTTTAGAAAAGGATACATCAAAGCTTTAACAGCCACTCCTACACTCGCAGCGGGAGTCAATCTACCAGCTAGACGGGTTACTTTAACCAGCTATGAGAGGTATGAGCCTGGATATGGAAGATATCCGATAAGTGTTATGGAGTATAAGCAAATGGTTGGAAGAGCCGGTAGACCCAACTATGACCCAATAGGAGAGTCGATATTGATAGCTAGGAATGATGAAGAGGCGGATTTCATAATGGAACACTACATATATGCCAGACCGGAACGCATATGGTCGAATCTGGGAGCCGAGCCATATCTTAGATCTCACGTATTATCCGTTATCGCTACGGATGCTACGCATAGTGAAAGGAAAGTCTTAGAATTTTTCTCTAAAACTCTCTATGCGCATCAGATGAGCATGGAGCCAATAGTTAAACCAATAAGTGAAGCCCTGAGAAGCCTTGAAGAGTACGGGTTTATAAAAACCATAAGAGATAGAATTGAAGTTACTTCTCTAGGTAGGAGAGTATCAGAACTCTATATAGACCCTCTATCGGCTGCGATAATGGTGGATGGGTTTGAAAACAGAAAGCCGGATGAAATAACAGACTTCGCACTCTTACATCTTATAGCGCATACCCCCGATATTACGCCGAAACTTTACCCAAGACGGGGAGAGAGCGAAAGACTTACAGCGGCATTGGAACTTCATAAAGACGAGCTTCTAATAGACGCATCAGATGCATACGCAGATGCCGTTGAATTTGAAGTATTACTGGGGGAAATTAAAACGGCCCTCGTCCTATATGATTGGATAAATGAGCAGCCTGAAAACGTAGTACTTGAAAAGTATGACGTAGAACCGGGTGATCTCTATAGAATCGTTTCGACTACAGAATGGCTCCTCTACGCAGCACAAGAGCTTTCAAAACTTATGACCCTTGAAAGATTATCTTCAAAGATACGTGCTTTAAGGGAGAGGGTTAAATTCGGTGTTAGAGACGAGCTCCTACCATTAGTATCTCTTGAAGGTATTGGAAGGGTTAGAGCTAGAGCTCTCTACAATTCAGGGTATAGAACTCTAGAGGATCTTAAGAGGGCTTCTATAGAAGAGCTTATGCGTATTCCAACAATAGGGGGGAGGGTTTCTAAGAAGATTAAAGAACAGGTTGGAGGGCTAGTGTCAGAAAGGTCTTTAAAAGTTGCTGAAGAAGCTGGTTCTCAGAAGATGCTCACTGACTACTCTTAACGCTAGAAGTCTTAGTCTGTATTCTGACAAGGTTTGTGATGTATCCTGCCAATAGATTTCTGAGTTTTTTAGAGGAGACATTTACGAGTTCTTCCACAAGCTTCTTGTTTGTCTCGTAGTCAGCGGTAAATTTCCCACTGTAGTTTTCTAAGAGCATTTTAGCCACTCTCTTTATATTAGCGTGTCTGACCTTGCCCATATGATGGGCAAAGTATAGATTAGAAGCTCTTAAAATATTTTTCTCCACCTTCCAAAAAAAAGTAGCATATTAATCTTGATGTTTTAGAGTTTAAAAGCCAAAAAAAGTTAAATAGTAACGTGTTATTTAAAAATATGGGTGATCTAAACGACTAATTCCGATTTACAACTCGCTCCTATGCACCGTTTACTTAAGAAAGCTGGTGCTGAAAGGGTTAGTGAAACAGCGGCTGAAGAACTTAGAAGAACATTAGAAGAAGTTGCATTGAAAATCGGTAGAGAGGCATGTATTTTAGCCGGACATGCCGGACGTAAAACCGTGAGAGCTGAAGACATCAGATTGGCCACTAAGAGGGTGGTAACAGGGTAGAGAGAATATGCAGGCCTACCCCTGAGGGTTTTTATTTAAAGGAAGGTTTAGATGCCTTCTAATAGAGAAAAGTTTTTGAGCTACTTTTTCTATTTGAAAAAACGCCTAAAAAATTCGTCTTTCAAGAGGTGATGACATTATGAGTAAGGTAACAACTATGCCAGTTTTGATTCTAAAAGAGGGGACGACTAGGCAAAGGGGTAGAGAGGCGCAGAGACAGAACATAGCAGCAGCTAAAATAATAGCGGAGGTTGTTAGAGCAACCCTGGGACCTAGAGGTATGGATAAGATGCTTGTGGATACAATAGGAGATATAACGATAACAAACGACGGTGCTAAGATATTGGATGAAATAGATATTCAACATCCAGCTGGGAAGGTTTTAGTAAACGTAGCTAAAACTCAGGATAAGGAGGTTGGTGACGGCACAACGTCTGTAGTTGTCTTAGCTGGCGCGTTGCTTAAAAAGGCTGAGGAGCTTATGGCTAAAAATATCCATCCAGCTACTATAACATCAGGTTATAAGAAGGCTTTGGAAAAAGTCATAGAAGTCTTGGATAAAGTGGCGGTTCCAGTCGACATAGAAGATGAAGCATTTCTTAGAGATGTGGCTTCAACATCTATGCGAAGTAAATCCGTCAAGTTCTTCAGAGATTACCTATCGGATTTAGCCGTCAGGGCTGTAAAAAGCATAGTTGAGGAGAGGGATGGAAAGCTCATAGCTGATATTGATAATATCCAAGTCATAAAGAAGCCCGGAAAAAGCATAAGTGAGACTCAGCTTATAAAGGGTCTTATAATAGACAAGGAAGTTGTGCATCCAGGTATGCCCAAGAGGGTGAAAGATGCTAAGATAGCTCTATTAGCATGTCCACTTGAAATAGAGAAGACTGAGATAAGCGCTGAGATCAGGATAAGAGACCCGGAGCAGATGAAGGCGTTTATGGAGGAAGAGACGAATATGCTTAGAGATATGGTTAAAAAGGTTAAGGATGCTGGAGCAAATGTCGTATTCTGTCAGAAGGGTATAGACGATACTGCTCAGTTCTTCTTAGCGAAGGAAGGTATACTGGCTGTAAGGAGGGTTAAGAAGTCGGATATGGAGAAGCTTGAAAGAGCCACTGGAGCTAGAATAGTGACAAACCTCGAAGATATAAGGCCTGAGGATATTGGATATGCAGACCTTGTTGAAGAGAGGAAAATAGGTGAAGATAGAATGGTTTTTGTTGAAGGCTGCAAGAACCCGAGGAGTGTAGCGATCTTAATTAGGGGAGGACTGGAGAGGGTTGTAGATGAAGCTGAGAGAAGCCTTCACGATGCGCTATGCGTAGTAGCAGATGTCGTCAAAGAGCCAAAGATAGTCTACGGCGGTGGTGCTATAGAGGCAGAGTTAGCTAAAGAAATACGTAGGTATGCTGCAAAAGTTGGCGGTAGGGAGCAGCTAGCTATAGAAGCTTTCGCTGAAGCGTTAGAAGTAATTCCGCAAACGCTTGCGGAAAATGGAGGACATGACCCAGTAGATGTGCTCGTCGCTCTGAGAGCCGCTCATGATAAGCCTGATGGCATAACCTACGGTGTCAACGTTTTCGTAGGTAAAGTAGATGATATGGCAGCGTTCAGAGTTTTTGAACCATATCTGGTTAAGAGACACTGTATAGCGTCAGCTGTTGAAGCTGCTATAACGATACTTAGGATAGACGATATCGTAGTCGCGGCTAAACCTCCACCTTCTAAGAAGGAAGAGAAAGGCTATGGTGAAGAATACTAAAACCTCCAATCCAAAATTTTTATTATAATTCTCATAGTTCACCATTCACTTCACAACATATTTTTATGACTAAAATTCCATTATATTTTACGTTGTCTAACACGTGAGAGAATTAGAAGGTTGCTGTATCTTGTCAGTTGCTCACGGATAGACTCGTGAGCTTCCTTACGACAAGTTGCGGAAGACTACATCTTTATCAGAGCTTTTCTCAATAAAGTCGGGATAAAATTTATTTATCTATTGTCTTTATGTTTTGAAGTGCGTATTGTATTACCCTTTGATGCTCCGGTGGTGTAGCCAGGTCAAGCATAGGAGGCTCTCACCCTCCCGACGCGGGTTCAAATCCCGCCCGGAGCATTAGATCATTATTGAATTAGGGAGTTTTTACATCTATTGACTATGACTGGGCTGTTTAATTTTTATGTGTTAAATGTAATTCATGGATTAGAAGGTTAAGAATCCAGTAAAGTTAATATATGTAACGGAAAATTCCAGTAAGTCTTAGTTGACAGAAGAGGGTGGAGGGGGGGCTAAAGCTTCCAAAAAGGTTTTAGCAGTTGTTACGTTATCTCATGCCATGCAACACCTATTCGTAGGTTTATCCATACTATTCCCCATAATGATATCTGAGCTTAATTTAAGCTACTCTTCCTTTGGGCTCATCATAGGGATTTCATCCTTCATTGGAGGAATGCTACAGATAGTTTTCAGTATGTCAAGTAGAGCTGTAGCAAGACACATCCTACTGGCGATAGGCGATTTTCTAATATTTGCGGGCGGGGTTTTAACCGGTCTGGCTAGGGGTTTTATAGACTTTCTATTGGCCAGGAACATATTTTCAATAGGTGTTGCACCGCAACATCCAATGGGAGCTGCCATACTGTCCGATGAATACGATGAGAAAACCCTTGGAAGATCCATAGGGCTCTTCTTCGGACTAGCTTACATAGGTAATATAGTTGGGCCTGTTGTAGCAACTCTACTTTCAGTATATGTAGGATGGAGGGGAACTTTTCTAGTTTTTTCCCTTCCACCAATTATTATAGGATTCCTATTGCTATCGTTTTTGAGGGGGAGAAAGCCTAGGCACATCAGCGGTGTGAAACCTTCCATAAAATCCGACACCATGGCACTCCTCAGTGAAAAGTCTATAATTCTCATACTGATCGCTCTAGCTATAAACTCTGGAGGAACCGATTTAACGATAATGACGACGTATATACCGATTTTTTTAGCAAATGGTGTAGGAGCAGATACCTATGAAAGAGGAATTATGTATACAATAGGGCTATTGGGAGGAGTAATAGGTCCAGTACTACTTGGAAAATACTCAGCTAGAATCGGTTATTTGAAAGTAGCTGTTATATCAACGTCGATTTCATCTGTTTTAACTTATCTTTTAATCGTTTACAGGGCTTCAAACCTTGTAATAGCTATTCACCTCTTCTGCTTATTCTTCATGAGCTTCTCCATAGCTACACTCATCCAGTCTTACTTGTTAAGCGTCACTAAGGGATATACGAAAGATCTGGCTGTTGGCGTTTACTTTACTACGAACTTTATATTCGCCTCAATATGGACAAGCATCATGGGTTTTTTATTGGACCATTTCGCTTCTTTCACACCAGTACTAGCACTCATGGGAACACTTGGACTAGCATCATCATGCATTCTGATAACGTCTAGGAAGTTCAACATTAAGAATGTGTGATGTACATTTTTATTCAATAAAGTTTAAAAGAAACCTCTTAAGCTTCTTTTCTGTCCATGATGCAGGAATATAAAGTCTTCCTAAACGAAGAAGATATACCTAAGGAGTGGTATAACATACTACCAGATCTACCTGAGCCATTACCTCCACCCATAAATCCGGCGACTAGAGAACCCGTTAAACCTGAGGAGCTTGAAGTGATATTTGCTAAGGAACTTATAAGACAGGAAGTGTCTCAAGACCGTTGGATACAAATACCTGAAGAAGTCAGAGACGTTTACAGACTCTGGAGACCGACACCACTATACAGGGCTTATCGACTTGAAAAACTGCTTAAAACACCAGCTAAAATCTACTTCAAGTATGAGGGGGTAAGCCCTCCGGGAAGCCATAAACCGAACACGGCTGTAGCTCAAGCCTACTATAATCTCAAGGAGGGTATTGAGAGGCTTACGACGGAGACCGGAGCCGGACAGTGGGGTTCGGCTTTAGCATTTGCATGTATGACCTTCGGTATGAAGTCAACCGTGTACATGGTTAGAGTTAGTTACGACCAGAAACCATACAGGAGAATTTTAATGGAAGTGTGGGGTGCTGAGGTTTTACCAAGTCCAAGCACGCGAACGGAATTCGGCAAGAAATTGCTTGAGAAAGACCCTGATAATCCGGGTAGTTTAGGCATAGCCATAAGCGAGGCTATAGAAGACGCTGTGAAAAACCCGAGGACTAAGTACACTCTTGGAAGCGTCTTAACACATGTCCTAATACACCAAACGGTAATAGGTTTAGAAGCTAAGAAGCAGTTTGAACTCATTGACGATTATCCAGACGTCGTAATAGGATGCATAGGTGGTGGGAGTAGTTTTTCAGGTCTGCTATGGCCATTTTACTATGATAAGGTTTCAGGCAAGGCTCCAAAGGATACAGAATATATCGCGGTTGAGCCTACGGCATGCCCCTCTATAACCCAAGGATACTACACGTATGACCATGGAGATACGGCGAGACTTACACCTTTAATAAAAATGTATACTCTAGGTCACAGCTTCATACCTCCACCAATACATGCTGGAGGACTAAGATACCACGGTAAAGCTCCCACGCTGTGCTTATTAGCTAAAAACGGTTTAGTGAAAACTAAAGCTTACGATCAAGTGAAGGTTTTCGAAGCCGCTACCATGTTCACAAAATCTGAAGGGATTATACCAGCTCCTGAACCAAGCCATGCTATCAGAGCAGTGGTGGATGAAGCATTGAAATGTAGGGAAACTGGCGAGGAGAAAACCATACTGTTCCTACTATGTGGCCATGGTCTTTTAGATCTGAAAGCCTTCGACGATCATCTAAGAGGAAGGCTTAGCCCGTATAACTATCCGAGGGAAAAGGTTGTGGAGGCTTTAAGGGAACTTAAAAAGTTGTATCCATGGATTGATGGAGAATTGGATGAAGCGATTAAACAAAACTAAATAACCATTTTTCAACCCATTTTCCCCAATTTTTCTAAAGTCTTCATTATTTTCGTAGCAAGAATCTTAGCTATTTTCTTCTGTGTTTCTAGAGTTGAACCACCTATGTGCGGTGTTAGTATTACGTTTTCCATTTCCCTCAGTGGGTGCTCTTTCGGCAGCGGTTCTTCCGAGTATACGTCTAACGCTGCTCCAGCTATCCACTTCTCTTTTAAGGCTTTTACGAGGGC
>Ga0185307_1000598_pt1 | contig 22249 bp, 19 predicted proteins | sample LHCtaG_FD_128010 | JGI IMG/M metagenome (GOLD analysis project Ga0185307, IMG submission 128010) | Hot spring microbial communities from Little Hot Creek, USA to study Microbial Dark Matter (Phase II) - LHC4sed_matched (SPADES... | ecosystem: Environmental > Aquatic > Thermal springs > Hot... | reverse complement strand
GAGGCGAACCTTTTGGAGCATCTTGACACATGTTTGTTCTGAATTCAAGATTTTGGTCAGCAGTGGCATGCCCATGAGCATCAATCTTGTGGTGAGAGTTTAAAATGCTTTTGGATCGTGCCACCAATACACTTTTAGTAAAGAGTGTTATCCCTGAAAAACGAGGTAGCAACTTGGACTTTATCATTCTCCAAGTCGCTTTACTGGCACGAGGTGATGACCTATAATTGCCTTGTCAGTCATAATTTGAGCGCTACCAGGGACGGCAAGTCGTTGTGGAGAAGGTTTAGCGCTGTCTGACGAAAGGGTGTGCTATAATCGTAGGGGGCTCAAATACAGTAATGCCTGATTTTTCGGGTTAGCAAGGGGGCTGCACCATGAGCCTAAAGGAGCAAATAGATGCCGACTACAAAGCAGCGATGAAAGCAAGGGACGATTTGAAGGTCTCAGTGTTGCGCTTGCTTCGCTCCGCTATTCACAATGTGGAAATTGACAAGCAGAGGGTTCTGACTGAGGACGAAATTCTCGGTGTTATTCAATCTGAAGTGCGAAAGCGCCGCGAGTCAATAGAAGCATTCCAACAAGGTGGTCGTCAGGATTTGGTTGAGAGGGAGCAGGCGGAGTTGGCTATTTTGGAAAGTTACCTTCCCAAAGCGCTTACCCGCGAGGAATTGGAGGCTTTGGTGCGTGAGACGATTAGGGAGGTGGGGGCTCTCTCTGTTCGTGACATGGGCAAAGTGATGAGTGCTCTGATGCCCAAGGTGAGGGGGAGAGCAGATGGACGAGAGGTCAGCAACCTGGTCAGGCAAATTTTGGAAGGCGGCGAAACGAGGGAGTGAACGCAATGGCTATCTCTGAAGCCTTAGCGAAACAAAAGATGTCCCTCGCCGATTTCCTTTCTCTCCCCGAAGACGATTCGTCACCCGTTAAGTATGAACTGGAGTTTGGGGAGTTGGTGGAAGTGACAAGACCAACTTGGGAGCACAATGAGTTGATTTTTGCACTTGGCGCTTTGCTGCAGCAGTATGTTCGTTCCCATCGTTTAGGTCGTGTTAGCGGCGACATTTTGGTCATCCTTGACGAAGCCAAAGATTTGGCTTATGCTCCCGACATCGTTTTCGTCGCAACCGAGAACTTAGAACGAATCAGGGAAGGCAAAGTTTACGGTCCGCCCGATTTGGTCGTTGAAGTCCTTTCACCCACAACGATGCAAAGAGATGTGGGCAAGAAGAAGCGCATCTATCACGCTTATGGCGTCCAGTGGTATTGGGTTGTTGACATGGAGCGTCAGGTCATTGAAGAATATCGTTGGATGTCTGAAGGATACTTGTTGACGCAAGTAGTTTTGCCTGAAGAAACTTTTCGCCCGAAGTTGTTTCCTGAACTGGAGATTAGCCTGAAGGGGCTAATGGGCATAGAAGAGGAAAGGAAGTCGCCCAAGAAGAGACGGAGGTGACAAAAAGCCCTGTGAGCGCAATTGAACAATCAGACATTTCTATAGCAGTGCCAGTAGCAAACGCAACTCATCTTCGCCACATATTGGGTGTAAAGGATGAGAACCTGCGTTTGCTCCAGCGCGAACTTGGCACTCGCATTGTTGCGAAAGAAGGAAGCCTTGTGGTCTTCGGTCCTGAACCTCAAGTCAGGTGGACAGCGGAGGTTTTGCAGCAGATGGTCTCAGTTGTAGAAAGAGGTGGCACTCTCTCCGCTGCTGATGTCCGCTACCTCCTTAACCTTGCCCGCAAGGGAGAAATTAGTGAAGCCGAAGACCTATTCACAGAAGCAGTGTTCATCACTGATAGAGGCAAACGAATTGTCCCAAAGACGATAGGACAGTTGAGATATGTTGAGGCAGTGAAAAAGCACGATTTGGTCTTCGCCATAGGAGTGGCTGGGACGGGTAAGACCTTTTTGGCAGTTGCAATGGCTCTCGCTGCTTTGAAGCAGAGGCAAGTCTCACGAATAATCCTCGCCCGACCTGCTGTTGAGGCTGGTGAGAAACTTGGTTTCCTTCCCGGCGACATCTACGAAAAGGTTGACCCATACATGCGTCCCCTTTACGATGCACTTTACGACTTGCTTGATTACGACAAAGTTCAGCGGCTAATTGAAAGGCGTGTTGTTGAAGTCATACCTTTGGCTTACATGCGCGGTCGAACATTTAATGATGCCTTCATTGTATTGGATGAAGCCCAAAACGCCACTAGCCTTCAAATGAAGATGGTGCTGACGAGATTGGGTTTCAACGCAAAAATGGTTGTCACAGGCGACATCACGCAAATTGACTTGCCAAAAGGTGTTAAGTCGGGTCTGGTGGAGGTGCAGGGAATTTTGAAAGGCGTTGAGGGAGTGGCTTTCGTTTACTTGACTGAACATGATGTTGTTCGTCATCCATTAGTGCAAAAGATTGTCGCTGCTTACGATGCATGGGAGAAGAAACGCCACGCTCCAGAATCGGGGCGAGGTGAAGGGTATGGCGAGTGAACCGAGTAGTGAAAAATTCCGTTGGCGGAGGAGTAAGAAATACAAGAACGAGGGCTTTTTCAACAACTTGGTTGCCAATGTGAAAGGATGGATGGAGAGGCATAGAGTTTCCCTAAAAGTCTCTGTTCCAAGATTGGTGCTTTTTTGCATTGTTCTGATTTCCCTTTTCCTCGCAATGACACCACCGTCGTTATTTGTCCCTATCCCATTCGTGGTGGGTCAAACTTTCCCTTATGACATTCGCGCTCACAGGACAGTCCAATACCTTTCCGAGATAGCCACTAATAAGCGACGACAAGCAGTTGCTCAGGCTATCCCGCGCCAATACAGACTTGACCCTTCAGTGGCTTCTCAGTGGCGAGCAGTTCTCAATGACCTTATTGACAGCGTAATGGTGGTGCAAAGGGAAAATCTCCCCATCAGCGCAAAAGCAGCAGCAATCAAAAAGCGAATCGGTTTGAACATCTCCAACCATGCTCTGGAAATCTTACTAAGGACATCTCCTGCCACTCTCCGTTTCGGACATGAAATGCTGCTGAGAGCCTTAAACGAAGAGTGGGAGCGAGGAATCAAACCGGTTCCCGAAGAGCGAGAAGCAGCGTTGCAAAGGGTAAAAAATGATCTTGACAAATTGCCTCTCAACAACGATCTGAAGTCGGCGCTAAAGCATTTGGCGGAAATAGCACTTCATCCCAACATGGTCTTTGACCCTATAGCCACACAAAAAGCGAGGGAACAAGCGCAAGCAAGTGTAGAACCAGTATGGAGGATGATAACGGTCGGCGAATTGATTGCTCGGAGGGGGGAGTTGGTTACGGAAGAGCACTTGGAGAAATTGAGGGCTTTAGGCTACAACTTCTCAGCCCTATTGGGCGTGACCATTTTGGCTCTTTTGCTCACATTTACCGCCGTTTTGTTTACTCGGTCAGTGATGTCATCAATCCTTTCCGATAGCCCTCGCCTTACCCTTTTGGCTCTCATATGGGCTTTCGGCTTGCTTTTGGTCCGGTTCCTACATCGCTCCCTTAGCCCAGAGATTTCTTTCGCCACGATTGCAACTGCAGCCATGATGACAACAGTTCTTTTCAGCCCCTTGATAAGCATTCTCGCAACGATAATATTTGTCCTTGCCACAACTTTAGGGATGACGATGGACTGGCAAGCATTACCGACGGGAGCATTGCGCCTCTTTCTGTCATCGGCAGCCCTCGGGGTGGCTGCATCCTTCTTATCAGCGGATGTGAAAACTCGCATGCATCTGGTTCAAATTGGAGCCTTGTTGGGCATTTTGGCTTTCGTCTTCCCGCTGATTTTGGGGTTGGTAACGGGTGAGACACTTTTAATCTCGTTAGACGAATTTCAACGGCTACTTCTTTGGGCTCTGCTGACAGGTGCAATTCCTCCTGCTTTGACTTTGGTTGGTGTAAGTGCTTTAGAGCGCCTTTTCAAGATCACGACGGTTTTTACTTTCACAGAATTAGCGAACCCCAACTTCCCATTGTTGCGGGAGTTGGCTGAAAAAGCACCGGGAACTTTTCAAAGTTCGCTAATGGTTGCCCGCTTAGCCCAAGAGGCAGCGAAGCGCATAGGGGCAAACGAACTACTTGCTTGGGTTGGTGGACTTTATCACGACATCGGGAAACTGAAGCGCCCCCATTACTTCGTGGAAAACCAGCCACTGGGAACTCAAAACCCTCACGATACCCTTAGTCCAAAAATGTCAGCCAATGTCCTTCGGCTGCATGTTGATGAAGGTGTGGAAATTGCCCAAAAGTATCGCCTCCCTGAGCCAATCACTAACATAATTCGTGAACATCATGGCACTTCAGAGATGGCTTACTTCCGCGCTAAAGCGAGAGAGCGCAAAGACATGATGTTGGTGGAGGATGAATACCGATACAAAGGACCAAAACCGCAAAGCAAAGAAAGTGCAATCATCATGCTGGCTGATAGTGTGGAAGCGGCTGTCCGAGCGCGACCCAACCCAACTTTAGAGGAAATTGCTCAGGTCATTGAGGAGGTGGTCAAAGAGAAAGTGGATGACGGACAACTGGAAGAAGCCCCCATCAATTTCCGTGACTTGACAGAAATAAAGCGCGCTTTTCTGGACACATTCAAAAGCATCTACCATCAAAGGGTTGAATACCCGAAAAAGGAGCACGGGAGTAATGGGACGCAACAACTCAATCACAGTGCTAAAAATCGTCAAGCAAACACTTCCACAAAATCTGAGAAGAAAATTGAAGCGGACAGTTAAGATGATTTTGGAGCAGGAGGGGTTCAAAGAGCCTTTTACGATTAGCCTCGTCCTGTGTGATGACCCCACTATTCAAGAACTCAATCGCCGTTTCCTGAATCACAATTACCCCACAGATGTTTTGAGTTTCCCGCTAAGTGAGGGCGAAGGAACATCTAAAGGCAAAAAGGGATTGGTTGGCGAAATAATCATCAGCGTTGAAACCGCAAAGCGAAACGCAAAGCGATACCAACAAACCTTAGAAAGAGAACTGCTCAGGCTCGCTATACACGGCACTTTGCATTTGATTGGATACGATGACGCTACACTACCTCAGCGAAAGAAGATGAGGCGGAGAGAACGATGGTATCTAAAGTTGATTGAGTCCGCCGAGCAAAAAACTTTAAGTGGGTTTCCCTGTTGTGCGGTAAATAACCCATTCACTGTTCTTGTCAGTGAGGAGAGTTCAAAAGCCAACGGGTAATAAGTTCTCGGATTTGGTTGGAGCGGAACGGTTTCACGATAAAATCACAAGCCCCAAATTTCATTGCCTCTTGAACAGTGCTTGTCTGTCCCATCGCACTCACCATAATGACCTTTGCGTTTTCGTCTATCCCTTTGATGGCTTGAAGTGTTGTCAGTCCATCCATGTCAGGCATGGAGACATCCAGCAACACCAAATCAGGGCGCTCCAAGCGGAACTTATCAATTGCTTCTTTCCCGTTAGAAGCCTCAACAACTTCGCAACCTTCAATCTCCAAAATTTCTCTGAGAACCTTGCGGGTGAACAAAGCATCATCAACGACCAAAACTTTCATCATTCGGTCACCTTCTCCCGAAATGACCGAGTTCGCTAAGGGCGAGGCTACAGTGTTTCCCTTCCATTGCAAATATCGGAAGACTTGCATCAAACTCTTTAACTGCCAGTGTGCTTTGAATGCAGGCTCTTCCGTCGCGCTGGCAGGGTTAATTTTGTTGAGTTGGAGGTGAGAGGTTTAATGTCTCGGGGCTTTACAATCTTGGTTCTACTCTTCGCTTTTATCCATTTCGCTTTAACGCAAAATCTACCCATCACAGCAAAATCAGCTTTGCTCGCCGATGCAGAAACAGGCGAGATTTTATGGCGACGAAACCCAAATCTGCGTTGCTATCCGGCAAGCCTGACGAAGATCATGACAGCGGTTTTGATTTCGGAGCGGGGCAACCTTGAGGATTGGGTCATTGTCCCGAAAGATGCTGCCTTCACCGGTGAGTCCTCTATGGCACTTAAAGAAGGCGAAAGGGTTCAACTTAAGGATTTGCTCAATGCGATTTTAGTTCGTTCGGCAAACGATGCTTGCGTGGCTGCTGCAATTCACCTCGCAGGTTCTGTGGAGAAATTCGTAGAGCGGATGAACGAGAAAGCGAAAGAGTTGGGCATGAACAATACCCACTTCGTGAACCCTCATGGGCTACATCACCCCCAGCATTTCACGACTGCAAGGGATTTACTTACCCTGACTCGCTATGCCCTTCAAAACCCTACTTTCCAGAGCATTGTCTCCCAGCGCGAAATAATCATCGCGCCCACTAACAAATCTGCTCTTAGGTGCTACCGAAACCGCAACAAACTTTTGGAACTTTACTCTGGCTGCGATGGCATTAAGACAGGATACACTGTTCCTGCTGGGAAGTGCCTTGTCGCCAGTGCCACCCGCAATAGTTGGAAACTTATCGCCATTGTTTTGGGCAGTCAGGACCATTTTGCTGATTGTGCTACTTTGCTTGATTACGGCTTTAATAACTTCGTCCGACTCACCCTCGCGGAGAGGGGTGAAAAAGTCGCTTTTCTTCATATCCCAGACAGCACTCCTGAATGGCTCTGGGCAACGGCAACGGACTCCGTGAAAGTCATTGTGCCGAAGGCTAAAGTTGGGCGAATTAAAAGCCGTTTGATGCAAGGGAATTTGAAGCCTCCAATCCGAGCAGGTGAAATTGTTGGGGAAATCATTTGGGACATCCCTGGTGCTTCAATCCACAAAGTCAAATTGGCGGCTTCACATAATTTGGATTGGTCATGGAAAGCGAAGGCGAGATTTTGGAGCCTTCGCCTCCTCAGTGTTTTGGTGCTTGTCCTTTTGCTGTTGAGAATTGCTGAGAGGAAGCGGAAAGGAGGGCGAAGAGCATGAAGGTTGGAATTATGTCCGATAGCCACGACCATCTCGTCAACATCCGCAAAGCAGTGGAAGTCTTCAATGAAGCCAGCATAGGTTTCGTTTTGCACGCTGGCGATTTCGTTGCACCTTTCGTCGCCAACGAACTTCAGAAACTGAAATGTCCGCTTTTAGGCATTTTCGGCAACAACGACGGCGAGCGGATAGGTTTGCAGAACCGATTGAAAAGTTTCGGCGCAGAAGTGAAAGTGCAACCTGCTTTCGTAGAGCTTGACGGCAAGCGATTCGTGATCGTTCACGAACATGACTTGGTTGATGCGTTGGCGGAAAGCGGGAAATTTGATGTCGTCGTTTACGGACACACCCACAACGCGGACATAAGGAAAGCGAGTAACGGCTGCCTAATTGTCAACCCGGGAGAAGTTTGCGGTTGGCTCACTGGAAAACCCACCATTGCTGTCTTGGACACCGAAACTATGGAAGTGAAGTTGATAGAATTGTGAGAGAGCAGGTCGGAAAGCCACAGCATCAGTGCATCTTTTCAAGCAAAACACGGAAAGGCTGAGGGGAAACATTCCAAACCCCGACAAAAGGATTGTCCATGTCCTTGATGATGCTCAACAATAAACCAATGCTAAAGGCAACAACAGCCATCATGATAGTGCTAACGAAGATGGCGAAATTGGACTGACTGGGCAAAAACAACAATAAAAAGCCAATTAATAGCACCGCTGACATGAAATTGAGCAAAAGCCAAAGAGTTTCAGGGATTCGGGTTAAAGAAGCGGCTACTCTTTCCTCTCGGACACGAGTTAGGCGATTGACAGCATCAAGTAGTTGTGAAAAGACGGCTTGGTCTCTAACATCGGCAACTGGCACTGACCTCAACGAATGACAAAGTTCCATGAATTTGCTTTGACTAAATGGACAGGTTCGCCCCTGAGATAACTCCTTCCACTCACTCCCCAAAAAGGCTTCAACATAACTGCGCAAATTTTGCACTAAAGATTTGGCAGCGATTCGGTCGGACAAAAGCAAGGTCATTCGGTATATGTCCTCAAGCAAATCAGCCTCTTGCTGAATACCGCTTTGAACACTGTTAAATTGACTCCAGACGACATAAAGCGAAAAGGCAAAGGTGACACCATAAAGGGTGCCATACATCTCAAGGAAAGAAGCAACAGGTTCAATGTCAAACCACAGATTTTGATAGGAGAAGAGCGCGTGAAGAACCCAAAGGGTGAAAACACTCCCAAAAGTGACAACCACCGCCCGTTTATAGAGCCTCATCTTCGTTCAACCTCATACCCCGTTTTTGGAGCCGGCGCGGGGATTTGAACCCCGGACCTGAGCATTACGAATGCCCCGCTCTGCCGCTGAGCTACGCCGGCTCATCTTTTTGCGCTTTAAAGTTTAGCACACACCAAATTGTTTGAAAACCATGCTCGCTTGAAGACCCAAACTCAGCGTTTCAAATGCGCTATAATGGCGATAGGTTTTTCACTGGCGATGAGTTTTTGAAGCGAAAGAGAGAATGGGCAGGTGATGTTGATGCGCCTTTTGCATTTCTCCGATACCCATCTTGGGGCGGAAATTCACGGGAGAAAAGACCCAGAGACAGGAATGCACACCCAACTCAAAGATTTTCTGCGATGTATGGATTTCATGGTTGAAACCGCGCTTGAAAGAGATGTTGACGCTGTCCTATTCACAGGTGACGCTTACCATTTTCGTCGCCCAGACCCCCTCCCGCAAAGGGAATTTATCAGACGCATCAAGGCTTTATCCGACCGAAATATAGCCATCCTCCTTTTGGCAGGAAACCACGACCTGCCATCCAGTTACGGGGAGGCATCAGCCCTTGACATTTTCAGCGTGATAAGCATTCCCGGCGTCACCTTCGTTCGCCGACCAGATGTAGTTTCTTTGCTAACCCGCAAGGGAGAATTGCAAGTGGTGTGCTTGCCGTATCTGCCACGCCGCGCCCTTGTTTCCATTGATGAAGAAAGAGGACTGGATGACGAGGGGATTCAACGCTTAATGGGAAAGCGTGTTCAGGAATGGCTTGAGAACTTGCTCCGCAAAAGTGTCCCTAACGATGCTCCCGTGATTTTGGTTGGACACATTTGGGTCCAAGGAGCAGAATTTTCTGGCTCCGAACGAGTGCTCTCGCCAGCTTCTGAACCCATCGTTCCGCCCGGTGTTCTCAGGCATCGTGAGTTTGCTCATATTGCTCTCGGTCACATCCATCGCCATCAGGCTTTTGACGAGTCTAAACCTCACATAGTCTATGCAGGCAGTTTGGGTAGATTGGACTTCGGCGAGGAGAAGCAACCAAAAGGCTTCGTTATAGTTGAACTGGAGAGGACACAAAAGGGCAAATGGGAGGCAAATTGGGAATTTATTCAAGCACCAACCCGTCCTTTCGTCACGGTTAGGTTGGATGTCCGAGACTCAAACAACCCCACTCAAACCGCCATGGATGCCTTGAACCAAAACCGCCAAATAGATGGTGCTGTTGTTCGTGTCCAAATCTTGGTCAAGGAAGCGCAAAGAGAGCAAGTCAATTTGGGCAGGTTAAGAGAACTCTTGGATAAGCGCGTTGACCACATTTCTGCCCTTGAACTCCGCTCCGAAGGTATGCCTCAAGTTGATGAACCAGTATCCCGTTCGCTGGAAGAATTTGGACGGATTTTGCATCAGAGCCCAATTGAGTGGCTGGCGAACTGGGTGGATGAATTGGCGAAAAAGGAAAAGCAAATCGGACATCGCAAGAGCCGTTTGATAGAACTGGCTCAGAAGTTGATGGAGATGTAAGGGGGTGTGACGCTCATGGTGCCAATTAGATTGCAGTTGCGAAATTTCCTCAGTTATGGAGACAACCCGCCGCAAGAGATTGAACTGCAAGGGATTCACATGGCAGCCCTTGTAGGAAACAACGGTGCAGGCAAATCTGCTCTCTTGGATGCGATAACTTGGGCTCTTTTCGGTGAAGCGAGGTCTAACCGCAATGAGCAATTACTCAGGCAAGGAGCAAATGAAATGTCAGTCACTTTTGAGTTTGAGGTTGAAGGTCAACTTTACCGTGTCCGAAGGCGCTTCTCAAGAAAAAACAAATCCCATACGGTGATTTTGGAGCAGCAACTGGACGGTAAAAGGTGGCGTCCTATTGTGACTGAGAGTAAGGTAAGAGCAAATGAGGAAGAGATTCAAAGGCTACTTGGAATGGATTACGACACTTTCGTTAATACCGTTTTCATGCCCCAAGGTCGGTCGGGTGAATTCATGAACCTTGACCCAGCAGAAAGGCGAGACTTGCTCGCTCAATTGCTTGGGCTTGAAGCCTATGAGAAACTCGCCGAAAGAGCGAAGGAGCAAGTAAAAACTTTGAGTGGACAAATCAACGAAGGGGAGAAGCAACTCAGGGATATTGAAAGCGAATTGAGCCAAAGACCGCAGATTTTCTCAGAGTTTGAAAGGAAACAGCAAGAGCGAGAGCACATGGCACAAATGCTCACGCAAATTGACGATGAAATCACTTATGTCCAGAAAAAACGCGAAAGCCTGCTCGCCATCAAAGCCCGACTTGAGCAGTTAAAAAGCCAAAAGCAAACGATTCAGAGGCAGATTGAAACAGACCAAAAGGATTTGAGTGAGTTTGAAGGGCAACTTCACCGATGGCAGAAAGTGCTTACTCAGGAAGCACAAATTGTTGAAGCGTGGAAGAATTTCCAACAAGCGCAACAAGCGGAAGAAATCCTGAGCGAAAAAGTTAAGCGGTTGATGGAATTGAGGCAACAGCGTCACCAACTTGAGCAATCAATCTTGAAGGCGAAGGCGGAATTGGAAAGCAAAATGAGGTCTAAAGAACGGGACGCCGCCAACATTGAACAGCGTTTGGTGGAACTGCAAAAACTCATCGCACGCCGCAGCGAAGTTGAGCGACAACTTGAGGAACTGCGCAAAGCCCGTGAGACACTGAGAAATTGGGAAGAAAAACAAAGGCAATGGCAAAACTTGCAGCAGGAACGAACGGCTCTGGAGCAAAAGATTGCTTCCGAAAAGGCTGAATGGGCTAAAAGGGAGGGACAATTGTTGCAAGAGCAAAAGCAACTTGAAACCAAAACCGCTTTGAAGCCACAGATTGAACAGAGGCTGAGACAACTTGAAGAAGCAAGAGAAAAACTCAGCGAATGGCGGCGCCAACTTGACTCTGCCAGAAAAAAGCGAGAGCAAATCAGTGGCGAACTGAATATGCTCAACACCCGAAGAGAGCAGTTGCAAAAAGCGAGGGAAGAGACTGCAGAGAAGTTGCATTTGCTTGAGGAGCATTCAGGTGAGCCCAAATGCCCCTTGTGCGAAACCGTTTTGACGCCACAAAAAGTTGCTTCCCTGAAGCGAAAGTTGACCAACGAACTAAAACAAAGAGAGGCAGAAATTTCCGAGACGGAACAGGAAATTAAAAACCTGACAGACGCACTTGGGCAGGTTGATAACTTCATACCCCAAGCCGAAAAGGCTCTGCAAAAGTTGCCAGAGATAGAACAGCAGTTCGGTGAGTTTAATCGTCGGCTTTCTGAAATTGCTGAGGCTGAAAGGAACTTGGAGAAGTTGAGAAGCGAATGGGAACTGCTTAGGCGACAAAAGGCAGAAGCAGAGGAACGATGGCAAAGGGAGCGAAGCGATTTGGATGAGCGCGAAAGGGCAATAGGTTACGACCCTGCCGCTCACCAACAATGCCAGCGGAAAGTTGAAGCCCTTGCAAGGTTTGAAGCGGAAATTGAACAAATCCGAAGAGCAGAAGAGGAGTTTTCGCTGCAACAGGAACATTTGGGGAAACTGAAGACCGAAATTGTCGAGTTGAACCGAAAACTTTCAACGAACGATTTCGCTCACTACGAACGCTCACAACTTGAGCGAGTTGACGAAAGTATCAGCAATCTGGGATATGACGAAAAACAACACCAACAACTGAGGGCATGGTTGCAAAAGAACCAACACATACCTCAATGGTGGCAGCAGTTGCAGGTAGCAAGGGAGGAAGTTCCAAAAATTAAAGCGCGGATTGAGCAAATGAAGCAGCGAATCAGCGAAAGCGAAAAGCAATTGAGCGAAATTGATGCTCAGGGAAAGGAACTACAGACTCAGTTGGCTCAATTGCCAGAAATTGAGGAACGATTGAATGAACTTTTGGGGCGCAGGAAAGCGCGTGAAAACGAGTTGCAACGGCTCAACGAAGAAGTAGGGGCGCTTAGATACAAGTTGGAAGAGTTGAGTCGGAAGGAGCAGGAAAAATTTCAACTGGAACAGAGGCTCGCTCAGATGCGAGAGGAGAAGACAGATTACGAGTTGCTTGCTGAAGCCTTCGGTCGTAACGGAATTCCCAAGATGATTCTGCGTCATGCAGTTCCTTGGCTTGAGGATGAAGCGTCTCGGCTCCTCGCTCGCTTGACTCAAGGTAGGATGAGACTCAGGTTCGCCCTTGGAATGCAGACCCAATCCGGCACTCAAAAGGAAGACTTGAAGATTTTTGTCTCCGACGAACTGGGAGACCGACCTTACGAACTTTACAGCGGAGGTGAAAAGTTCCGAATTGACTTTGCGGTAAGGGTGGCTTTGGCGCGACTTCTGGCTCACCGAGCAGGTGCACCCCTGAGAACACTTATCATTGACGAAGGCTTTGGATCACAAGACAAGGAAGGCTTGGAGGCAATTGTTGATGCTATCCAAACGGTTTCAAAGGAATTTGACCGAGTTCTCATCGTCACCCACCTTGACGAACTACGCGATTACTTCCCAGCACTTATTGAGGTCACTAAAGGAAGCAACGGTTCCCAATGCCGTCTGATCATTCACGACCAGCAGGAAGTTTTTGATGCCCAAGTGTGAACTTTTGCTGGCTTGCCTTCTCGCTTGGAGCGGGGCGAGGGTCGTGGGACGCGGGACGGAAAAGAAACGGTAGGGCGAGGCTTCTGCTGAGCCGGGAACAACGGCGAATGGCGAATAGCGAGTAGCGAATAGTTTTTCTGGAGGGCAGTGTTCCTGCACTGCCGAAGAACTTCGGCACATCAGGAGATGTGCCCTCCAGTTTTTCAGACTGCTTTAGCGGGCTTCGTTACCTTTTTGCCCACCGTCCAATTTCGTTGGAAATACTCGCACAAATGCTTGAGGACACATTCTTGGCACTGCGGATTTTGCGGGCGGCAAATTTGGCGCCCATGGGCAATCATGTTAAGGTGAAGGCGATACTTTATCTCCTTGGGCACAATCTGATCAAGCAATTCGTTGGCTTTCGCTTCCGTCACTTTCTCATCCAGCCATCCCAGTCGCTTGCTTATCCGAAAGATGTGGGTGTCAACGGGGAAGACGGGCTTGCCGAAACTGAAAAGCAAAACGCACGCTGCAGTTTTCGGTCCAACGCCCGGCAACTTTTTGAGCCAAGCGAGGGCTTCATAAGTTGGCATACTTGCAAGGAAATCAAGGGACAAATTGCCACTGTTGGCTTCGGCAATTCGCTGCAGTATCGCTTTAATTCTCGGCGCTTTTTGATTTGACAGCCCTGCTGGCTTAATCGCGGACGCTATTGAACGAGTGGAAGCCCGCAAAACTTGTTCCCACGAGGGAAATCTCTGCTTGAGTTGCTCAAAAGCCTTGTCTCGGTTGATGTCGTTAGTGTGCTGGGAAAGCACCGTTGCGATTAGTTCGTCTATTGGTTCCGCATGGCGGCGCCACTTTCGGTCACCGTAAACCTTCGCAAGCAACTTATCAACTTCACGAATCGTCGCTGCATCAACTCTCACCACAGCCATCACCCCGCCGAACCGTGACTTGAACTCTTTCACTTGTCCACTGGTTTGCCTTGCGAAGCAAATCCTTCGCTTCGTCTTCGGTTTGGCAATAAGTGTCAAGCATCAATCCTTTGGGCGAGAGTTCCTGCAGCAGCGGTTCAACTTCATTGGCGGGCACAGTTATGTGAATTAACTTCCCTGACTGCTGGATTCTTTTCAGCAACGGAACCCAAACCAGCATTGATTTGTATCGTGCCCCAGGAACCCATTGGATTCCGTGCAGGTTCGGGATTTCAAGCAGAATGTCAAGGTGGCGGATGCAATCGGGACCGTCAAGGTGAAAAAGGGAGTGGTCAAGCCATTTAATCTGAGCCAAGATGTCGTCAAGGAAAAATTCCCTAAACATTTTTGGCGAGATGAGAGCAAGTTCATCCATACTGACTGGATACCATCTGCCCGGCGACCAAACATTTAGCCAAGTGCTTGTTCCTTCGTAGTGGGTTCGGATGATGGAATGTAGGCTTTCGTAAACTTGGAAGAACAGCAGGGTTATCTGCTTCATTGCCTCACGAACCTTTTCAGGGTAGTCAATGAGGTCGGTGCAAAAATTTTCACGCCCGCGAAGAGCGGCAAGCAAGTCTCCGCCAGCATGGATGTCCGTCAAGCCAACGAAAAATTTGTCCTTCCCCCACTCAACTGCAGCCTTCGTCATTTCCTGCACAAGCCGCCACCACCGGTTGTTTGGGTCAATTTGGAGGGGTGGTGCGTTGTCCCAGTCAACAATCAATGGCTTCACCCAAGTCGTAGTCTCTTCAAAGACTAACTCCGCCCCAAGAAAAGCAGCCATGATGTCAGGACCAAGGTTGCTCCAAAAACACGGGAACGCTTCGCCGCCAAAGAAAGTCGCTTTAAAGTTCTCTTCGGCTCGCTCCAAGTTCCACTCAATATCGGTCCAGCGGGCTTCCAAACTTGATGGGGGCGTCAGAGGGCGAGGTCGGTAATTTTTGCGGGGCGCTCTAACTTGCAATGCCACTCGGTCAATAATCTCGCCATTCCACCAAGCCAGAAACCTTTCCTTTGCTTGCTCCCAGTCTTCCTTGTAAAGCATCACCAAACTCACCCCTATCGGCAAGTTGCTTCATCAACTGCAAGCACATTCGCTCCACCGCTGCATTTTGCCACTGCAAAGCAATATGCGATGCTTCCTGACAGCCCTTGCGATTGCAGGCAAGCCTATAATGTGTTTTGTGTCCACTATTGAGAAAACTCCTTTGTCGCTTGCTTGGAAAGGAGACAAGACAGAATGGCAGAGAGGTTGAGAGCAGAACCGTTGCTTCCGACTGGCGAGGCGGAAATGGGGAAGGCTTTTGGGCTGACTGGTCGTTCATTGCTAATTGCCCTTGCACTCGTTTCGGTTTTCGCTTACATCACGCCCTACAACGACTATGACCTTGCCAACACTTTCGTTGCGGGTAACCTTTTGCCCACATCAAGCATGGTCGTTTTGCTCTTATGCGTGTTCATCGCCAATCCCTTCCTGAGGCGATTTGCGAGGCGTTTTGCGTTGCGAACTGAGGAACTGGCTGCAATATGGGCAATTATAGTCATTGCTTCGGGCATCCCAGCAGCAGGTTTGTGGCGCTACATCATCCCGCAACTTCCCAATTTGTTCTATCGCGCTTCGGCTGCCAACCGCTGGGACGAATTGCTTTTCCCTCATGCGCCTGCATGGCTCGTGGTCACTGAAAAAGCAGCAGCGAAGGGATTTTACGAAGGCACAGGTGGACGAATTTTGTGGGATGCATGGTTAATGCCTCTTTCTTTTTGGTTGCCCTTCGCTTTTGTGCTCTTCTTCGCTGTCTTCTGTCTTGCCACTCTGGTGAGGAGGCAATGGATGGAGCGGGAGCAGTTCACTTTCCCTTTGGTTCAACTGCCTTACGAATTGACCAAAGAACCGCCTTCGGGCAAGTTGCTGCCGCCTTTGCTTTATAGCCCTTCTTTGTGGGTCGGTTTCTTCGCTTCGTCACTTCTTCACACCTTTTGCGGCTTGAACACTTACTTCCCCAATGTCCCTGCCATTAGGCGTTCAAGGAGTTTGGGCGAATACATAAGCGGTTTCCCTTGGGATGCAATTGCCGGCACTGGCATCCACATTTACCCTGCTGCCATTGGCTTGACTTACTTGCTAACGACGGAAGTTGCCTTCAGCCTTTGGTTCTTCTATGTCCTTGAGCGGCTTCAGCAACTTTTGTTTGCCTACTACGGTTGGTCAGGGCTTGGTTATTCGGCTACCGATTTCGTGCAATATCAGCAGGTCGGTGCAATTTTAGGTTTGCTCTTCATCATCGCTTACGCTGCGCGAACTCATTGGAAGCAAGTCATTGCTAAAGCATTGCGGTTGGCGAAACCTAACGAAGCAGTTTCTCTGCGTGATGAAGATGAACCGATGCCTTACGCCTTTGCTTTTTGGGGCTTTACGATCGCCACTTTGAGCATGTTTATCTTGTTGGTTGCTTTGGGCATGAATGCCCTGCTGGCTGCGACTTTCATCGTGATGGCTTATGGCTTTTACCTTGCCGTCAGTTGGATTGCAACTAACGGCGGTATGGTCATGGTTCAAATGCGGATTTTGCCCTTTGACCCAATCGCGGCAATTTTCGGGACGAAAAGGTTCGCGCCAAAAAGTATCCTGATGATTTGTTTGCTGCAAGAAGCGTTCACCTACGACCAACGAGAAGTTTTGATGCCCTCGCTTTTGAACGCAATGAAGATGGCTCAACTTTCGGGCTTAAGCCAAAGGCAACTTATGGCATGGGGTGTAATTGCCATTGTTGTTGCTGCGTTCGTTTCCCTTTATGCTTGGCTCAAATTGGGATACACGAAAGGCGCAGTGACTTTGACCAAGACAGCAACTTTCTTCTGGCACGCCAATTACCCTTACATGCTGTCTTCGCAATACATTGACCCTGGCATGGAGCCAAACTGGTTCAGGGTTAACGGCATGATTGTGGGGTTGATCGGTTTCGTTGGGCTTTATTTGTCGCGGCTTCAGTTCTCGCTGCCAATACACCCTGTCGGTTGGATTGTTTGTCGCGGTTGGGCAATGGAGCAATTCTGGCTGATGATTTTGCTGGGATGGTTATCAAAAGCGGTAATCGTCCGATACGGTGGCTTGACAGGATACAGGTCGTTGCGTCCATTCTTTCTGGGCATCGTTTTGGGCGACTTGACAATGGCTGGAATTTTCACCATCGTCGGGTTCGTCACCGGCAAAGGTTACGCTGTGATGCCGTTGTGAGACAAATGCGTAATTCGTAATGCGTGATGCGTAAGAGCGACAATTGAAGTCAAAAGTGTGTTCATCCGACGACACAGGAGGGTGATTTGAAGATGGCTGAAGTGGTTAGGTTGGGTTATGTGGGTGCAGGTTTCATGGCTCAGAAAGTCCATCTGCCCAATTTCACAAACTTGGCAGGTTGTCAAGCTGTTGCTTTGGCTGAAGCCAGACCGAAACTGGGCGAGATGGTGGCAAAGCGATTTGGCATCCCCAAACTTTACCGACACCACTCAGAACTCATCGCTGACCCAGAAGTTGACGCCGTTGCTGTCTCCGCTCACTTCGCTGCACAAGGCGAAATTGCCAAAGACGCATTGCTTGCGGGCAAGCCCGTTTTCATGGAGAAGCCGATGGCTGTTAGCGTTGAGCAAGCGGAACGAATCCTTGAAGCATCCCGCAAGACGGGAGCACCTTTGATGGTCGCTTACATGAAGCGCTACGATGCGGGTTACGAGTTGGCGAAAGATTATGTGACGAAGTTTCGCCAGAGCGGTGAATTGGGGCGAACCACGCTTGTGAGAATTCACTACTTTGGTGGTGATTGGATTTGCGGGCTTGACACCCCTTTCGTGTCCACCGACGAACCCATCCCGCAACCGCCTTTCATCAAACCTGCTTGGCTACCCGACGAACATGTCCAACGCTATATCGGCTTCATGCAGCAGTATGTCCACGCCTTCAACTTTGTCCGTTGGCTACTTGATGCTGGTGACGATGCAAAAGTCGTTTGGGTTGACCTTGACGATGACGGATACACTGGCGTCGTCGTTTTAAAGGTCGCTGGGGTCAGGGTCATTTTGGAGACGGGTTCAATGAGACATCATCGCTGGGACGAACACACTCAGGTTTACTTTGAGCGCGGTTGGGTTCACATGTGGTCGCCACCGCTGCTTTTGCGGAACCAACCTGCTGAAGTTGAAGTTTACATCGGCGGCGATAGGCATGAATACTTGCGCCCATTGCCCAAAGACCGTTGGTCTTGGTCATACAAGCGGGAAGCAGAACATTTCATCCACTGCCTTCAAACGGGCGAACCTTTCAGGTCACCCGGCGAAGACGCCTTAATTGATGTGAAGTTGTGCGAGGAAGTTTACCGAAAGTGGCTTGGGTTGTGAGAGGATAATAAGATAGCGTCGTCCAGAATCAAAAGCCTCTTTTGGGTTCTATGAATTCCTTTACTTCCTACTACAAAGCCTTCGTGTCTAAAGGCTTTTTGAGAGCAGTTTTGTTAAGGCATCTTAGGCAGGGATTTCTCCCCTTTGGAGGGCACATCTTGCTGCTTCAGTGCAGGTGAAGACCTTCTGGGCAGTGATAGGGGAAAGGAAGAGATGTAGTCCAAATCATCACATTTGGTTGGGTTCATCTTCATCATTCCTCTTGACAGGCTTCCATCTTTGCGTATCATTTACCATGCAAAGGGGTCAGCAGTCAACTGGGTAACTTCTAATTGTGTAGGGATTACTCTTCTTTGGCTTTTGAACGCAGATGAGGGCTTATGTTATCCTTTTGAGTTATGCTCATAGAAGGGATGTTTACGCTGCAATCTTTACAACCCTGAAAAGAAAAATTTTTCGGCACGGCACTCTGATAAAAGACGATATCACTGAATTCTTCATCTGAGTGAAGCCAGTGGCATGAGTAATTTTAGAGAGAACTTTCGGCTTCATGGGCTTTTGAGGAACCTGATAGCCTCGTCAAGGGCATTGTTCAGTTGGCGCATGATTCTTGGACGGAGACTGTATCCATGCCCCAACCCTTCAATAAGCACGAGGGTAACTTTAGCACCAACTTGCCTCATTGCCTCAGCGAAGCGAATTGCTTGGTCGGCAGGGACTAATGAATCCTTCTTGCCTTGGATAATGAAGCAAGGGGCTGCGCCAGAGTTGACATGGTAGATAGGCGACGCATTTCGCCACAAATCTGGGTTCTCTTCGTAAGTTGAGCCTAAGAGGTTGAGCAAGTAGTTGGGCATAAGAAGCGGTGGGTTTTTCGCTGACTCTTGGTAATAAGGAGCAGTCAAGTCTGTGGGCGGGAAGATGGCAACAACCTTTTTCACCTTACTTGACACCCCTTCAACCACATCATCCCTTAATCCCAAGAGCAAAGCCAGATGCCCTCCTGAGGAAATTCCAAGCGCCGTTATATGTTCTGGGTTGACATCTAAACCTTGCACCCCGCATCCCGCACCCCGCACCCTTTTCAAAGCGTTTTCACGAAGCCACCTAACAGCCGCTTGACAGTCTTTCAATTGTGCAGGATAGCGAAATTGAGGTGCAAGTCGGTAGCCAACACAAGCGACGACCATGCCCTCTTTGGCTAACGAGTAACCGACCCATGTCATGTCTTTTTTGCTCCCAGTGCACCAAGCCCCTCCGTGTAGAGCGACAACTGTAGGGAAACCATTTTCAGGGGCAGGTTCATTTGGGACAAACAAATCCAGCCTCAGCGGGACTCCATCGTGCTCGGCATAAATGATGTCGCAATAAACCTTGACCTTCCACTCCAGTTTGTCCTTCGCTCTTTGTCCCAACTTATTGAGCAAGGTCACCCATAGTCCCGCAGTTGTCACTTCCCACCATATTTGCGCAGTTGTTTTGAGCGAGAAAAGCCCTCGTCTGCTCATGCTGGCTTCCCACCTTTGTCCGAAGTCCGAAATAAATTGTTGCTCCATCGTCACTCGTTTCGCAAATGCTCTGGGACGATTCGTTGTCTAAAATCAGTGGCATGGTAGTTTCGGGACTCGTTTGTGGGAAATGGAAAAGTTTCGCTGAGGGCTTCAAAATTGGGAGTGACCCGACTTTGGGATGCATCCTTGTTTGAGCGGGAGGAAAATTATGGCGATTTTGGGCATCGGTATAGACATCGCTGATGTCAGCCGAATACGAAGGATGGCTGAAGAGTATGGGGAACGATTTCTCAGGCGCGTTTTCAGCGATGAGGAATTGGCTTATTGCATGCGCTTTTCAGACCCATTCCCCCATTTGGCAGCGAGGTGGGCAGCAAAAGAAGCTGTCGCAAAAGCGCTGGGGACAGGATTTTCCAGAGGCGTGACATGGAAGAGCATTTACATCGTCCATACAATTAATGGTGAGCCAATGGTAGTTTTGACGGGAAGTGCCCGAAAGTTCGCTGCAAGTTTGGGGCTCAAAAAAATCTGGGTCTCCCTTTCTCATACCCGTGATTACGCTGCTTCGGTGGCTGTCATGGAATTCTGACAGCCAATTTAGGTCAAAACCTGACGCTTCATCTTACGGTCTTGGCTCAAAATTTGGATGGAGGTGACTTGTTGTGACGCAAGTTATAGCAGAACGCGAAGAACTGTTTATTGGTCTGCACGACCTTCGCCCAATCCTTGAACCGCAATCGGTTGCCGTAATTGGCGCCTCCCGCCAACCCGGAAGTGTGGGCTATGCTGTGCTTTCCAACTTGCTGATGGGTCAATACACAGGGGTCGTCTATCCCATTAACCCTAAAGCGAAAGCCATTTGTGGCGTCCGTGCCTACTCAAGCATTTCGGAAATTCCTGACCCTGTTGACCTTGCTGTTGTTATTGTCAGGGCATCAATTGTTCCACAAGTCCTTGAAGAGTGCGGGCAGAAAGGCATTAAAGGAGCGATTGTCATTTCTGCAGGTTTCAAGGAGACTGGACCTGAAGGGGCGAAATTAGAGGCTCAAGTGAGGGAGATTGCTCACCACTACGGCATCGCTTTGGTCGGTCCAAACTGCTTGGGCGTGATCAACACTGACCCCAATTATCGGCTTAACGCTTCCTTCGCAAAGGAAATGCCTTTGCCCGGCAACATTGCTTTCATCAGCCAAAGTGGCGCTTTGTGCACTGCCGTTTTGGACTACGCAAAAGGTCAAGGGATCGGCTTCAGCAAGGTCATAAGTTTGGGTAACAAGGCGGATGTTAACGAGAATGATTTCCTTGCTTATCTTTGGCAAGACCCTCACACTCAGGTCATCTTGCTCTATATTGAAGAACTGACTGAGGGGCGACGCTTCCTTCAATTGGCACGAGAAATAACAGGTGAGGGAGACGGTCGTAAGCCCATATTGGCACTTAAGGCAGGACGAACCCCAGCAGGTGCTCGTGCCGTCGCTTCCCATACAGGTTCACTTGCAGGGAGCGACGAAGTTTACGAAGCGCTATTCGCTCAAGCAGGAGTCTTGAGGGCAGACACCGTTGAAGACCTGTTTGAATACGCTATAGCCTTCGCCAACCAACCTCTTCCAAACGGGCGAAGGACCGTAATCATCACCAATGCAGGTGGTCCGGGCATTATGGCGACTGACGCATGCGTCCGATATGGCTTGGAATTGGCTCAGTTGAGCGAAAAGACTTTGGAGCAACTCCGCGAAAAATTGCCACCTCACGCCTCCCTCCAAAACCCTATTGACTTGATCGGAGATGCCCAGCATGACCGATATGAGGTTGCATTGGATGCAGTGCTTGATGACCCAAATGTTGATGCTTTAGTCGTTTTGTTGACGCCTCAAGCGATGACTGATATTGAGAACATTGCCCATGTCATTACCCAAAAATCAAAACAGCAAGTGAAACCTATTCTGGCATGCTTCATGGGGCTCGTTGACATTTCGGCAGGCGTGAACATCTTGAAGGAAAACGGCGTCCCTTGCTATTCGTTCCCAGAAGATGCCGTTCGCGCTTTGGCTGCGATGGTCAAGTATGTTGACTGGGTTAGAAGACCGAGAACTGGCTTCAAATTGTTCCCTGTTGACACTGAAAGGGCACGAAGATTGCTCAGCGAAGCACCTTTGAGCGAACACGGTTTCGTCCCTGAAGAAGTAGCCTTCCAAGTCCTTGAAGCCTACGGCTTCCCAGTGCTCCCTTGGGGCGTGGCGAGGACGCCAGAAGAAGCAGTTTCTGTTGCCCGTCAAATCGGTTACCCCGTCGTCCTCAAAGTCCTTTCTCCCGATGTCGTCCACAAGTTTGATCTCGGTGGTGTCCAACTTAATTTGAACAGCGACAGTGATGTCAGACAAGCCTTTGAAAAAATCGTCAACTCTGTCAAGCAGCACCTTCCCGAAGCGCGAATTGATGGCGTGATAGTTCAGGCAATGGCTAAGAAAGGACGAGAAGTTATCTTGGGTTTGAAGCGAGACCCTCAGTTCGGTCCGATTTTGATGTTCGGTCTGGGTGGCATCTATGTTGAAATCTTGAGAGATGTCACTTTCCGTTTCGCACCTGTCAGGGAATTGGGCGCTTACCGAATGGTTCGCGACATCC
>Ga0185307_1000597_pt1 | contig 22268 bp, 25 predicted proteins | sample LHCtaG_FD_128010 | JGI IMG/M metagenome (GOLD analysis project Ga0185307, IMG submission 128010) | Hot spring microbial communities from Little Hot Creek, USA to study Microbial Dark Matter (Phase II) - LHC4sed_matched (SPADES... | ecosystem: Environmental > Aquatic > Thermal springs > Hot... | reverse complement strand
CACGCTCGACGGGAGGTGGGTGGGCTCGATAGAGGAGGAGTTCCTCGAGAGGCTCAGCCCGGGGGACGTCTTCATACTGGGGGGCAAGCCCTACGAGTTCAGGTACGCAATAGGCTTGAGGGCCTACGTCACGCCGAGAGAGGGGGTCAAGCCCACCGTACCCTCTTGGTTCTCAGAGATGCTCCCCCTGAGCTTCGACCTCGGGGAGGCCATAGGGAAGTTCAGGGAGGAGATGTTCGAGCTGGTGGAGAGAAAGCCCAAGACCAAGGTGATAAAGCATCTGATGGAGAACTACAGGTGCGACAAGAAGGCCGCGAGCTCGACATACATGTACTTCGCCTCCATGCTCTCCTTCTTGAAGATGCTGGGGGTCGATGTCAGGCCCAACAATAGGGTCATACTCGTCGAGGACTACGTAGACCCAGAGGGCAAGCAGAACATAATGTTCCACTGCGTCTTCGGAAGGAGGGTCAACGACGCCCTCTCTAGGGCCTACGCCTACGCCCTCATGAGGATGCTGGGGGTCAACGTCGCCGTGACCGTGGGGGACACGGGCTTCATGCTGACGTTGCCTAGGAGGTTGCTCCGCGACGTGAGCGCCTTGCTCGGGGCCGTGAACTCTGGGAACTTGAGGAAGCTACTGCTGAGCGCCGTCAAGCACACGGAGATGGTCAGGAGGAGGTTCAGGCACTGCGCCACGAGGGCCTTCATGATACTGAGGAACTACAAAGGGAAGGAGGTCAAGGTCAGCAGGCAGATGTTCAACGCCCAGCTTCTAATGGACGTCGTCGAGGACATAGAGGGCTTCCCCGTCCTCGAAGAGACCTACAGGGAGGTCCTCGAGGACTTGATGGACGTCAAGACCGCCGAGCAAGTGCTGAGGGAGGTCGAGATGGGCTTCCGGAGGTTCTACGTGATGCCGACATACGACCTGCCCTCGCCATTCGCGCACGGCTTGGTGTTACAGGGCCTGAGCGACGTGGTGCTGATGGACGACAGGAGGGCGCTCCTCCAGCACCTCTACGACCAAGTCATGGAGAGGATAAAGAGAATTGGCGCAGCGGCGTGAGCTCGCCATCGGCGACCGCTTAGCGCAGAGCTGGGGTTCCTAAGTGAGCGCTTGAACGGCGCTCTCCGAGAAAGTTTTTGCCTTCAACGGAGGTTAACTTATTAGAGGCGCAATGCCTTGGGTTGGGGCCGGCTCGGACGAGGAGCCCATAAAGAGCGCTTTGGTGTTTGAGTGGACGTGGGATGTCGTTAGAAGCTTCGACGAACTCGAGAAGAGGCTGAGGGAAAGGCTGTTCTACGTCTTGAGGCCGCGTAGCGACGTCATCGTCGCCACCAGCATGACCAACCCCTCGATGATAATATTTGTCATAACGTGCAAAGGCGGCGGCGGAGACATAGTGGTCATCCAGAACCCAAGAGGGTGGTACGACGACGAGGACATCGTGGAGCACATGCCGCTCTTCGAGAAGTGCGCTGGGATAAAGATCAAGCTGGGCAGAGAGGTCGAAGGAGGCTATTGAGGCCCTCAGCCCTTCAAGTCGAGTAGCTCGTGAGCGCCCCCATTAACGCATAATAGGCTTCAGCGATCTGTCTCTATGTCTGCCGAACAGGGTGCTAGGGCTTGGGCTTCAGAATCTCGAAGGACGTCGAGGTAGCGGGCGACGCGCTGGGGCTCGTGTTGAAGGACAGGGGCATCCTCGTAGTCGCCGACCTCCACATAGGGTACGAGCAGGCCCTGCAGAAGCAAGGCATCTACATACCTCGATCGACCTACGTCAAGACGAAGCAGGCGATAAGCGAGATGATAGACAGGGAGAGGCCGGAGAGGATAGTGATACTCGGCGACGTGAAGCACGAGTTCGGGGTGCCCTCGAGCCAAGAGTGGGTCGAGGTCAAGGACCTGCTGAAGTGGCTCCTGGACATGGGCCTCAAGGTTCACGTGGTCAGGGGCAACCACGACAACTACATAATAGCCATACTGAAGAAGTTCGGGGCCGAGCTCCACCACCCGATCATGGTAGAGGCCCCCTACGCTATGGTCCACGGGCACGAGCTGCTGGAGGAGGTGCCCAAGGGCGCCGAGGTGCTGCTCATGGGACACGAGCACCCGGCTATAGCTGTCAGGGACAGCCTCGGGGTCAAGAGGAAGTTCAAGTGCTTCTTAAAGGGCTATTGGAAAGACCTCATGGTCGTAGTACTGCCGGCCCTCTCGCCCCTGGCCAGCGGCTCGACCGTGAACGAGTGCCCTCAAAGCCTCCTCCTATCCCCAATATTGAAGGAGTCGATGGACGTGGACTCCTTCAAGCCGATAGTCGTCGAGCCCGGGGCGGGCGTGTACGAGTTCCCAGAGCTCGTCAAGCTGAAGTCCGCCCTCTCCTGAAAGACCTCGGCAACCGATCCCGCGGAGCTGACTCAAGCCCTCAATGCCCTAGCCTCTTCGTCCTCGGAGGATGGGGTTCACGCTCCACTATCGCTGAGGAGGAGAGTTAAACTGTAGGCCCTCGCACGTGCATTTGAGGCGCGGCCGCGACGACGAGGGCCCGAGCGGAGGGCTCCTGTCGTGGAGACCGTGATACTGAGGGTCGACATCGAGAAGCCCGACGAGAGTAGCCTGAAGTACGCAGCCGAAGTCCTGCGAAGGGGCGGGCTAGTGGCCTTTCCCACCGAGACCGTCTACGGCTTGGGGGCCCTGATCTCCGAGAGGGAGGCGGTCAAGAGGATATTTGAAGTGAAGGGGAGGCCCCTCGACAACCCGTTGATAGTCCACGTGAGCGGCGTGCAGATGTTCTTGGAGCTCGTGGAGGACCCGCCGGAGGAGGTCGTGGAGCTTGCCCGGAGGTTCTGGCCGGGCCCCTTGACGGTGGTCTGGTGGAAGAGGCCCTTGGTGCCAGACGAAGTGACCGCAGGGCTATCGAAGGTTGCCGTCAGGTCCCCGGCTCACCCGGTTGCCCTGAAGCTGATAGAGCTCAGTGGAGAGGCCATAGCCGCTCCCAGCGCCAACAGGTCCGGCAAGCCGTCGCCCACGATGGCTGAGCACGTGGTGAGCGACCTCTACGGCCTGATAGAGGTCGTAATCGACGCCGGCGAGACGATACACGGCCTAGAGTCCACGATAGTTGACCTCACCACGAGCCCGCCGAGGCTCTTGAGGCCAGGGGCGCTACCGGTCGAGGAGGTCGAGAGGGCTCTGGGAACGAGGGTCGAGATACCGCACTACGCCAGAGGGCACGGCGAGGCTGAGGTTGCCCTCTCGCCGGGCATGAAGTACAAGCACTACGCCCCGGAGGCGGAGCTCGTGGTCGTGGAGGCGGACGACTACAGCTCCAAGCTGGCCGACGTAGTGACGAAGGTGAGGGAGCTTGCGCTGAGGGCGAAGGAGGGTCGGAGGAGGGTCGCCGTGCTGTGCAGCTCCGAGACCTGCGGCGAGTACTCAGACTTGGGCGTAGAGGTGCTCAATGTAGGCCCTCGCCGAAACATGTTCGTAGTCGCCAAGAGGCTCTTCGCGACGCTCAGAGAGCTCGACGCCAAGGGCATCGAGTACGCTGTCGCAGAGGGCTTCGAGGAGAGGGGCCTCGGCCTCGCGATAATGAACAGGCTGAGGAAGGCCTCTGGAGGGGCGATAGTGAGGGTATAGCAAGGCTAGCGAGTGCGCTCGTCATGCGGTTGCGGAATGAGTAGACCTCTTGAGCAAGCCTAACATCGTCCTCGCGTTGTCCAGCATCCAGTGGTCGTTGTTGAAGAAGACGTAGACCTTGCCGGGCCTCAGGGCTAAGACCCTCGAGGCTATCTCCTCGAGCTCTTCATAGCTGTAGTCGTAGGCATACCAAACTCCGCGGCCGTGCATCCTGAGGTAGAGGGCCTCCCCGCTCCTGACGATCCAAGTGCCTATGGGGGCGTCTATGGACACGACGGTTATCCCGAGCTCCTCGCAGAGCTCGACTGCCTCCTCGTTGAACCACGACCCGTCCCTGAACTCGACTGCGAGCCTAGGGCCCAAGCCCGTCTCCTCGGCGTAGAGCCTCAGCCGCCTGACGCTCTTCTCGGTCTTCTTGAAGTTCGGCGGGAGCTGGAATAAGTAGAAGTCCACGAGGTCGTCCATGGAGTCGAAGAGCCTCTTGAACTTGGCCCACGTGAGTAGAGAGTCCTCCTTCAGCCTCTTGATGTGAGTTATGAGCCTGCTGACCTTGACAGCCCACCTGAGCTTCCTGCCCTTCTTGGCCCAGGAGGCCACCTGGCTAGGGAAGGGGAACTTGTAGAAAGAGGCGTTGAGCTCGACGGCGTTCAGCCCAGAGCTCCTCAAGTACCAGTCGAAGGTGCCCTCGGCGTTCCAGTCGTAGAGCCAGCCGGACGTGCCGACGTAGGCCTCGAGGCCCTTAATCTCGGCTCCCCACAGCTTTAGTCGAAGGCGGACAGGAAAAGGGTGGCGCCCGCCACGAAGGCGATCTTGAGAGGCCTCGACGACAGACAGGGCTAGGGCCTCGCTTAGAGCGAGGCGCCCGGTCCCAGCCCAGAGCGCTTGACCAAGGATCTCGAGGGCCCAGCTCAAAGCGTCGGGCTCGGCTAGCCTACGAATATCGTCCTCACATACCTCTTGGCAGCGTTGTACTGCCTCCGGTCGCTCGTGAAGAACGTTGTGCCTTTGTCCTCGGCCAGCGCTATGTAAATGGCGTCGTATATGGTAATCTTCCCCTTCAGGGCTATCCCAAATCCGCGCTCCAAGTAGTCCTCGGCCTTAAATATCGTGAGGGCGCTAGCCAACATCTTCAAGGCCTCGACCTTCTTCTTAGCGTCTCCCTTGCCTATGCGCTCTTGAAGCACCGCCTTCCACACCGAGCTTGAGACCTCGACGATGGAGTAGTCCAACGTCGCAGTGTTGGCCGTCAGCGGTAGGACTCCCACCCCTCCTCCAGTAACACGACCTTGGCGAGCGAGGAGGCGTCAACGGCTATCACCGTTCGAGCCCCTCGCTTGCTGAGTTGTGGACTTCCACATCATTTTACACTCCTAATAGACGTCGAGCACCATGGTCTTGGCTCTCGGGGCCTGGGCGATGGCGACAATACGCAATGTCGCACATAACGAGCACGGAGACCTCCCAGAGCTCTGCTCTCAAGGACTTGACGGGCAGCCCAATTGTTACGACCGGCAATTGATGAACGCCGATCTAGCAGAGGCCAACTGCTCGTCATGAAGCTCGCGACTGAGGACCCGCCTTTTAAGGCGAAGCGCGGAGCTATTACAGTGGCGGTGCGTGAGCGTGCTCGACAGAGTGCAGGCCTACTTCGAGGACGCGCGTAGGTTTTTCGAGGAATCGATTAAGGAGTTCGAAGAAGGCGTCAAAGAGAACGACCCCTACAAGATCAGGGACTCAGCCGAAAAGGCGTGGAACGCCGTAGTGCAGGCGACGAACGCTCTCATCCTGAAGTTCTCTGGGAAGCTCCCCTCCAGTCATTGGGAGCGTAGGAGGGTGCTCAGGGAGCTGGAGATGAGGGTCCCAGAAATAGGGAAGTTGATGCTCAGGGACAGGTATGGAGCTAGAGAGAGGCACCTCCACGAAATGGTGTTCTACGAGGGCAACATAGACGTCGAGGACATAAGGTATGAACTGGAAAAGGTCAGAGCCTATCTAGATGACGTGAGCAAGGCGTTGGGGCTGACGTAGAGGCCTTCTCCGTCGTCGCACCACACCGTGGAGACAGCTCTTATAAAGCGCGTTACTCTCCAAATACTGAAGGCGGTGCTGGGCTCTGCTGGTCAAGGCCGACGTCTCGCTCGTCGGGTCTAAGAGTAGCCTCAGCGGCACGGCATTGGTGGATACGGGGACCTCCGTAACCCTGCTTGATGAGGGGGCCGCTGACAAGATAGGAGTAAGACTGGTCGGCAAGCGCATGACGCTGGTAGTAGCAGATGGTCACGAGGTCTCGGGAGAGCTGGCGATAGTCGATAGGCTCGTCATTGACGGCGAGGAACTCCCTGGAGCGCACGTGATCGTGCTGAGGCTCCCGAATAAGATCAAGGATAGGCTAAAGGCCCACGGGCTTTCAGACTGGTGCGTGGTGGGCCTATCGGCTCTCGAGATATTGGGCTTAGTAGCTAACGTCGCTAAAGGAAGGGTCGAAAAGGTGGGCTCACTGCTGCTCACTACGTCAGTGCGTGAAGTGGCCCTCAGATGACTGTATTGAAAGATCAGGGCTCGGCTACGCTAGGTACGTTGAGGGAGGCATAGCTCGAAGATTGTCAGGCCTTTGTCGGAGTCCGAGCGGCGGAGTCCGAGCGGCGGAGTCCGAGCGGCGAGCCCCCTCGCGAATTGCACTTAGCCCTAGGACGAGGCCTTAGGCCTACCGCGACGGACTGGCCCTTCATGTACTCCTCCATCTTAGCTTATCGGGCCTCCTCGACAAAGAATCTCTGCGTATGCCGACGCGCACGGGGTTCCTCGAGCGAATCAGGGAGGAGTTCGACTTCATCAAGGGCAACTACGCGGTCCTAGTCGTCAGCTGGCTGATAATGGACTTCGCCTTAGAGGTGCCGGCCACGTACTACGCCCTCTACGTCATTGGCTTGGGGGCTACTGAGACCATAGTCGGGCTCATAGGCCTCTGCCACTGGCTCGCGCTCGCCTCGATGCAGTTCCCCGGAGGCTACATAGCCGACAGGTTCGGGAGGAAGCAGATCATATGCACCATGACCTTCGGGGTGGCCTTAAGCTACGTGCTCTTCGCCATTGCTTCGTCTTGGCACTTCATCCTCTTGGGTAGCGTGCTCGCAGCCCTACTCAACTCCGCTTACCAACCGGCCCTCATGGCCATGATGGCCGACTCGCTACCGCCTGAGAAGAGAGGGATGGGCTTCAGCATCGTCACGCTCATAAGCACGGCCTCCACCACCCCGGGGCCCATAGTCGCGGCCTTCCTCTGCCACGCCCTTGGCTTAATGTCCGGCATGAGGGTCGCCTACGCCATAGTAGTCCTTCTCTTTTTGGTAGCGGCGATATTGAGGGCCTTGTATTTGAAGGAGACGCTCGAGAGGTTCGAGGGGCACGGGAAGCCTAGCATGGCGGAGCTACTGAGGAGCTACACCGTTGCCCTCAAAGAGGGCCTTGCGGTGTTTAGGAGGCTCTCGAGGTCCCTCTCGTTCTTGGCCTCGGTAGTAGCGATGAGTGGCTTCGGCTTCTCCGCCGTGTACCCTTTCATGCCAGTCTACGCGATAAGGGAGCTCTCCGTAGATAAGGTGCTCTGGGGCCTGATGCTGACGACGGTTCCCATCACGACGGTTGCTTTCTCGATACCCGCTGGGAAGCTGATAGACAAAGTTGGAAGGAAGAGGCCTCTGCTCATCGCCATAGCCTCTTACGCGCTGTCAGCATGCCTCTTCGTGGTCGGGGGAACGCCCTTGTTGCTCTCGTCCCTCGCACTCGTAGGGGCTGGGAGCGTGATGTCGCAAGCGAGCTTTAGCTCACTGATGGCAGATCTCACGCCCGTGACTGACAGGGGGAAGGTGAGCGCCTCCTTTAACTTCATCACGTCGATAGCCATGGCGCTTGGGAGCTTCGCTGGCGGCCTCCTATACGAGCGCGTTTCGCCTAGGTCGCCATTCCACCTAGCAATGCTTTTGGGGATCGCATCGCTGTTGATCACAGCACTCTTCATAGAAGAGCCGAGGGTGAGGGAAAGGTGATGGAGGGCCTCTGTCCTCAGGCTATTTACCACAGCTCACTACAACCGAGTTTCTACACACAAGACCCTTAGCGACTCGTCGTTCTCCGAGGGCAGAGCAGCCCTATGAGGTTCGTCGTCCTAACGATGGAGCTTAAGGTCGAGGCAACATCATCGAGCTCTTTGCTATACAGCTTCAAGAGCTCCTCCCTCAAGCCCTCGGGCAAGTGGCCTTCCTCGAGTGCCCTTTTCATACTCGAAACGTAGGACTTCTTCAAGGAGAGGAGCCTCGCCCTCAACTTGAGGCTGAAGGCAGATAGCGAAAGGTGCATCCTCAAGGCGAGGACAAGTGCCATCAGCACGAGCCTAAGCGTCAAGGCTCAGCCCTCTTTCGTGAGCCTCACGTAGACCCTATTACCGGGTCGCCTCAGGCTCACCAGACCCTTCGAGTACAGCCTCTTGACCCTCTCCTCTAAGTACTTCTTCACCATGTTCCTCACGACGTCGTCCGGAAGGCCACCCTCCTTGAGCTTCCTGTAGAAGACGGCGACCCCTCGCCAACCCTGTCCACGCGCATCGCGTCAAGCACTACGTTTATCAAGTCGGCTATCGGCCTCTTTACGTCCTCGAGGAACTTCGAGACCGCGCTCAATATCTCGCGGATCTCCTCAGCCTCTTTCCTCTCCAAGTCCCTCACAGAGGCTGACCTCCTCCCCGCCCTGAAGTGCGAGGGCCCCCGATGGGGCGGGGAGGCTTGGGGCTACACCTCCCTGTGGTGGGGATTCAGTTCCGGGGCCGGGCCTGCGGCCCACCACCCCTACCCCCAGCGGGGCTCGGGGTCGTGCGCGCTCCGATCGCCATCGCCGGCAGCTCCCGACGCTTAACCGCTCATCGCTGAGGACTATCAAGAAAACGAACCCTAATAACCCTTACCCTACCGTAAAATCTTTGGACGGCTAGTTAACGGTTTTGGCGTGACCTCTGCTCAAATGGTGAGCAATTCGCACGATTGGGCATGAGGCTAGGCCCTCCTCTTTACCGTCGAGGATGTGAGTACAACGAGCAACAAGCCCTCACGCCGAGGGGTGCCGAGCCCTACTTCTTGGGCGGGCTGAGTATGACCCTGGCGTCTACAGCCTTGGCCCCATGCCTAGAGGCTATTATGGGGTTTAGGTCCAGTTGGCTTATCTCCTCGTTCTCGACCATCATCTTAGATGCGCCGACGATTATCTTGACCAGGGCCCCGAGGTCCACGGCCTCTGACCCCCTGTAGCCCTGAAGTATCTTGAAGCCCCTTATCTCCCTCATCATCTCCTCGGCCTCCTCCTCGCTCACGGGCGCGACCCTGAAGCTCACGTCCCTCATGACCTCGATGAATACGCCCCCTAAGCCGAACATAACTGCAGGCCCGAATTCCGGGTCTCTCAGCCCTCCCACGGCAACCTCGACCCCCTTGGGGACCATCTCCTCGACCAACGCACCTCTTATCGATGCCCTAGGGTTGAACCTCAAGGCGTTGTTCACGACCCTCTCATAGGCTACCTCGAGCTCCCTCACATCGCCCACGCCCACGATCACGCAGCCCGCGTCGCTCTTGTGCAATATGTCCTCGGACACTATCTTGATCACGACGGGGAAGCCTATCTCCTGGGCAGCCTTCACAGCCTCTTCTAGGCTCTTGGCGAGCCTCGACCTAGGCACCGGGATTCCATACTGCGTGCAGAGCTCCTTGGCCTCTGGCTCGAGTAGCACGGTCCTGCCTTCGCTCAGGGCTCTGTCTATTACCGGGTTCAACACGTATCGAGGGCTTCAGCGGCAAGCCGTCTATATAAGTTTTCGTCTTTTCCCTTGAGGGCTCAAGGGCGACGCTTATATAAACTCAGTCCAAGGCTTTTGATACTCGATCTTGACGCGAGTGGTGAACGTGGTGAAAGACGTAGTCGAGAAGATGAGACCGCTCTTTTACCCGAGGTCGGCAGCGATAGTGGGGGCCTCTGACAGCCCTACTAGGTTCGGATTCTGGCGCCTGAAGTGCCTCTTGGACTTCGGCTACAAGGGGGCCGTGTACCCCGTCAACCCAAGACTGGCCGGAAAGGAGGTCTTGGGGCTGAAGTGTTACGGGAGCGTCTTAGACATACCCGACGAGGTCGATTTGGCCTACATGGACGTCGATGCGCGCACGGCCCTGAACGTCCTGAGGGAGTGCGGCAAGAAGGGGGTTAAAGCGGCCGTAATATTCGCAGGGGGATTTTCCGAAGTCGGCGATGAGGGCAAGAAGATGGAGGACGAGCTTCGGGCCATAGCGAGGGAGACGGGAATGGTCATCGTAGGCCCCAACTGCATCGGAGTGACCAATCTCTATGCTGGTTTGTGCACTTTTGCTCTAGACCTCAAACGGTTAGGACTGAGGTCTCCAAGACCCGGCAAGATATCGCTCATAGCCCAGAGCGGGACGCTTGCTCAGAGCTTCCTTCTCTTGTCAACTGTGAGGGGCTTCTACCCGAGTAGGATAGTGAGCACTGGCAATGAAGCTGTTACCACCTTAACTGAAGTTTTAGAGTACCTCATCGAAGACCCGGACACGAGGGTGATAGCGATGTACGTAGAGGCCGTCAGGGACGGGAAGAAGTTCATAGAGCTTTGCAAGTCCACCACTAAGCCCCTCGTCGCGCTCAAGGCCGGAAGGTCGGAGGCCGGAAAATCTGCCGCGAGATCCCACACAGCTGCCATAGCCGGGTCCGCAGATGTCTGGAACGCTGTTTGTAGGCAATCAGGCATAATTCAAGCGAATAGCTTCGAGGAGCTGTACGAGCTCTCCATGGCCTTGGCGAGTCCGCTGAGGCCTAAGGGCAATCGAGTTGCCATAGTCTCAGTCTTGGGAGGAGCAGCGGTGATAGCTTCGGACGCTTGCGAGGAGCAGGGGCTCAGAGTACCTAGATTGACTGAGGAGAGCGTAAAGAGGTTAAGAGAAATTTTGCCGCCCGTAGCCTCAATCACGAATCCCGTGGACATTACTGGTTCGATTATAAAGGACGTAAACATGTTCAGAGAGGCCCTCGAAGTGGTGTGCCAAGACCCCTGCATAGACATGGTCATTGCGATGCCGCCTGCGGTACGCGTCCCCTTGCTCATGAGTATCTCGAGGGCCGTGGTTGATGCAAGCAGGCGGTATGGAAAGCCCATAGTCATGGCGTGGGCGTTACCGTTCGACGTCAATGTGCAGGAGTTTGAGGAGGTAACTCGGATTCTAAGCGAAGGAGAGGTACCACATTGTTACATGCCTGAAAAAGCCGCCAAAATGCTTTCCGCTCTCTTAACTCAGGCCATGTTGGAGAAGAGGAAGGCTAGAGGCTCTTAGCGGTGATGTCGAGCGCTCTCCTTATCTGCTGCACCAGCACTGGCGGCAGGCCCTTCACGTCCACCTCCATGAAGCCCCTTATTATTATCGAGGTCGCCTCTTCTTCACTGAAGCCCCTCGTCATCAAGTAGTACATCTCCTCTTCGGCTATCTTCCCCACGGCGGCTTCGTGCGACAGCTCCACGTTCCTCGTTTTGGCATCGAGCTCCGGTATTGCCATTATGACCGACGTTGGAGAGAGCATTATGCCCCTGCACTCTAGGTGGCCCTTGACTCCGTCGTGCTCGCCGACTATAAGTCCCCTGGCCGCGACGAAGGCCTCGTCCTTGGCCACGGTCCTCGAGGCTATCTCCGCCCTAGCGCCCTCGGCCCTCAAGTAAGTGGCCCCGCCGACGTCCAGGTAGGACTTCCCTGAGGCGGCTATTATCGAGGCGAGGTAGCATCTAGCGTTCCTGCCCTCTAAGTAGACCCTGGGCATCATCTGGAGAGTCTTTACAGGGTTCAAGTTCACGTAAATCGACGTGAAGGAGGCGCCCTCTTCCAACACCGCTCCAGTCCTGGGCCTCACGTCGACGCCCTCGGCCCAGCCGTGGATCATGGTGAAGGTGAGCTTGCCGCCCCTCTTGACGTAAAACTCGGAGACGCCTATGTGTAGCCCCTCAGCCACCCTTGGCGTCGTGCAACCAGTTATGACGTGTAGCTCGGCCCCCTCCTCGACTATTATTATGTTGTGGACGTTCTGGGCCAAGCGCGGGGTCCTCAAATACAGGCATGCCTGTAGCGGAAAGTCCACCTTGACCCCTCTCTTGGCCCTCATGAAGTAGCCCTCGGTCCTCTTGACTTCGGCCAACGCCGTGAACTTGTCGGCGTCCACGCTTAGAGCCCTCCAATAGTAATCTATGAGCCATTCGTGAGTCTCGAGGGCCTTGCTTATGCTCATGACCTCCACCCCGCCAGCCGTGGCCCTCTCGATCATCGAGTAGTGGTCAAGTTGCAGATAGGTGCCAGCCCTCTGCCTTTCGTTAAGGTCGATGCCCACTAGCTCGGCCCTCTCGGCTAGGCCTTTCGTGAGCCAGCCCTCGGGCCTCTCGGCCTCGTACCTGTACCCAGACAGGTCAAGGTCTGGGCCGAAGGCCGGGGGCTTGGTTAGGGCCTCCTGGGCCCTCTTCCTCAATTGCTCTATATCAGCTCTCGGCCCTGAAGGCATGCGATGCACCCCTCGAAACCGTGCTCCATTATCTGCTTCAGTATTTCGTTAGGCCTCCCGGAACAGGCTATCTTCCCGTGGAGGAGTACGTGGGCCCTGTCGGCCTTTAAGTAGTTCAGGATGTACCCCAAGTGGGTCACCAACAGCGCGGCCCTGGTCCTCATGCTCGGCTTCAAGTTTAACTCGCACAGCTCGTTTATCGCGCTCGCTACGACCGTCAAGTTCTCCACGTCGACCCCGGAGTCCGGCTCGTCGAGCAGCACTAGCTCCGGCGATTGTATGAGCAACTGGAGTATCTCGGACCTCTTGAGCTCGCCGCCCGAGAAGCCGACGTTGACCTCTCGGCCGAGGTAGTCCCTCATCTTAACCAACTCGGCGGCCTTCTCTACGTCCACTTTCCTCCCCAGCTTGCTAGCCATCTTCTCCAAGAGCTCGCCGAGCCTCACGCCCCTGATCTTTGGGGGGTGTTGAAAGGCCACCCCCATGCCCATCTTGATCCTCTCGTGCGTCGGCAAGCCAGTTACGTCAACGCCCTTGAACAATACCCTCCCCTTAACGACCTTGACGGCGGGGTTCCCTATTATCGCGTTTATGAGCGTGGTCTTGCCGGAACCGTTGGGCCCGAAGAGCACGTGGACCTCTCCAGCGTTTATGCTGAGGTTTATGCCTCTGAGTATCTCCTTCCCGCCTACCTCTGCGTGCAGGTTGACGACCTCGAGCAACGGCATGAAGGCTGCCCCCTCTCGAGTGAGTCTCAGGTAGCCTTATAATAGCGTTGCGTTCTTGCTGAGAACCTCTAAAAAGCGAGACTTGATAACTCCTTATCGCTGCAAAAGGGACGTGGGCTAGCCCCGCCTCGTAGAGCCTTCAACGCCTCGAGTCGATGGCGCGGAGGACCATAAGCGCGGTAGCCGTCCTTCAATGAGCATGGCCCGCTACGCCGTGGGCTAGGGGTGAAGAGGTGTTAGGCTGGCCGCGAGCTTCGCGCTACTCCTCTACGTCGATGACCCCCTTGTCGGTTATCGTGAAGACCGCCTCCGCCTCGGGATGCTTAGGCGAGTCGAATATCCTCGCTATCCTCTTGTTCTCCTTCCCCTTCCTCAGCCATATCCTGTAGGTAGACCCGTGCGCCAGTATGTTGCCCCCCGCAGGCTTCTGGGGGTTCCCGAGGAAGGCCTCGGGGTTCGCCAACACTTGGTTGGTCACGACGACCGCTAGGTTGTAGATGTCGGCCAGCCTCATGAGCTGGTGTATGTGCTTGTTAAGCCTCTGTTGCCTGAGGGCCAGCGTCTCCCTGCCCAAGTACTCGCCCCTGAAGTGGCCGATCAGCGAGTCCACGACTATCAGCTTTACGTTGTTCTCCTTGATCACGTCGGCGGCCTCTTCGATGATAAGCATCTGGTGGTCGCTGTTGTAGGCCCTGGCGTAAATGATGTTGTCCAAGACCCTCTTCTCGTTGAAAGAGAACCTCTCGGCTATCTGGAGTATCCTCTCGGGCCTGAAGGTGCCCTCCGTGTCCACGTAGAGCGCAGACCCTGCCAGGCCCCCCTTGTCCTTGGGCAACTGCACCGTCACGCAGAGCTGGTGGCACAGCTGCGTCTTGCCCACCCCGTACTCTCCGACTAGCTCGGTTATGGCCTGCGTCTCTATGCCCCCCACGAGTAGGTCGTCTAGGGCCTTGCAACCGGTCGTCAAGAAGCCCACTTGCTTGCGCTTCTCGAGGTACTCAGAGGCCCTCATGAACTTTATCTGAACTAGTTCCCTCGCGGCCTTGACCAGCTCTAGGGCCTTGTCCTCGCCGAGGCCAACGACCTCGACCAGCGTCCTCACCGGCGTTATGGCCAGCATCTCGACGCTCGTTATGCCAGCGCTCCTCAGCTTTTCGGCTGTGACGGGACCTATTCCCTTCACGTCGGTCAAGTCGTAGTCGTAGGCCATTTCGACCTCCATTTACGGCTGGGGCGGCCGACCTTATAAGCCGTGGAGTACTGGGGGGAGGGGGGAGGGGTTCGATGGCGTCCTCATATGTAGCCCGCTACCCTGAACAGTGCCTCTAGGGCCTTGACCTCCTCTAGGTCTTGGTTTATAGCGTACTTGTCCGGGGCCCTAGGGCTCTTGACCACCTTGACCCAGCCTACCGAGACCAGCTTCTCAAGGTCGCGCTTCACGTCGATCGACTTCAGGCCTGTGGCCTTCTGGATGGCGTACCTGGTCAGGGGCTTCGAAGACGAGATGAGGCACTTCAATATCCTGAGCCTGCCGCTACTGCCCAAGGCCACTTCAAGCGAGTGCTCGCCCACCTCTGGCCTCCCTCGAGACCATGTCTTCTAACAAGGTTATTAGCTTGCTCAGAGGGCCCATCAATATGCCGGCCCTCCTTCCGCTGACTTCAACGAAGCCTCTTTCAAACAACCTCTTAATCGCCTTGTCCGTTTGGACCTTAGCCTTTATGCTGAGCTCGTCCAAGGTCACGACGAGCTGCTCCTCTACGGCGTTGAGCTCAACGTACGGGGCCGTGGTGGTCAATAGGGCCTTCGCGAGGGACAGCAAGACCAGCTTCTCCTCCAGCGACAGCTCCTCGAAGTCGCTCAGAGGTATGGCGTCGATGGCCCTGCCGTAGACGCTCCTCACGTGGTCCACCGTTATGCAGCTGAAGCCTTGCTCCTCGGCCAGCGCTCCGCTGTATAAGAGCATGTCCAAGGCGAAGCGGACGTCGCCGCTCCTCGGCGGTTGGACTGTGAGGTCGGATATGAACTCCAAGACCTCGCGAGAGGCCGCTCCTGGGCGAAGCGCCTCAGAGGCCCTGTACTCGAGTATGTCGAGGACCTGAGCCTTAGAGTACGGGGGGAATACTATCCTTATGCCCCCCAAGCTCGACCTCTCGGCGGGGTCCAAGAGCTTCGTCCACTCGGGGTCCCTGGCTATGAATATAACGGCCAAGACGTTGGGGCTCTCGCCAGCCGTGAGCTCGCTGAGCCTTGTGAGGTCGTAGATTACCGTCTCCTTGCTCCTCCTGACGTGAAAGTCGATCTCGTCCATCACCAAGAGTGCCACGAGCCTCCTCGCCCTCAAGGTCTCGACGAATTGCTTCAAGACCTCGTCCGGACTAAGGCTTCGAGAAGAGGCCTCGAACGCTACCTTCTCGACCATGGACTTAAACGCCATGAACCTGGAGGAGCCCTCGAGCCTCAAGTTTATGTACACAGTCTTCAAGTTGACGCCCTTCTCCGACGCCTTCTGCTCTAACAACTTTCCGAGCTTGATGCACGACGACGTCTTCCCGGAACCTGTTGGGCCCACGACCTGGACGCACTTAGGGTAGACGGCCCTCCTCAGGTCCTCTACCTCTATGAGGCTTAGCAGAGTCCTCAACTGGTCCTCTCTATGAGGCAGCTTGTCGGGTATGTAAGACGGAGAGAGCTTGCTCTTGTCGATAAATATCCTCGACATCGACCCACACCAGCAGCTCTAGGAACTCTAAGGCCCGCTGGGTATAGTAGGCGATCGAGGCGATATAAGCGTGCGCGGCGACGCAGAGGAACCATGAGGTCGTGGGGCTCGGAATCTCAGCTGGCCAAGAGGGCCAGGTCCATCGCTTAGTGATAAGTAATTAGTGCCTCGTCGAGCCCAGTACTCTCTGAGAGCGTATGGGTAAGGAGCTTCGATGTGACGTCTTGGTAATCGGCGGCGGGCCCGCCGGGCTCATGGCCGCTCGGTGCGCCTCTAGGCTAGGCGCAGACGTCTTGCTCGCCGAGGCCAAGGAGGCCTTCGGCCTCAAGCCCTGCGGCGAGGGGGTCTCGTCTCGCTGCTTCGAGACGGCCGAGCTATCCCCTTCGAGCGACGTAGTCATCGAGAAGATAAGGGGGTTTGTAGTCCACGCTCCCGACGAGTCCAAGAAGGTCAAGCTCGTCAGCGAGGGCGGGGTTCAGGGCTACATATTAGACAAGAAGGCCTTCCTGAGGAGGATGGCTGAGCTGGCTCAGGACGGCGGAGCGAAGGTGGTTATGAGGACCAAGGTGGAGGACGTGCAACCGACGGGCGATGGAGTCGTGGCGATGGCGCGCAGCGGGGCGGACGAGCTCAGAATCAAGGCGAGGCTCGTCATGGGCTGCGAGGGCTACAACTCTATAGTCGCCAAGAAGTTCTTCGACAGGAGCGGCTACGAGCTGATACCGTGCGTCCAGTTCAGGATGAAGAACGTCGACCTCCCCCACAGCGACTTGCTCCTATTTTACGTGGGCAACAACGTGGCGCCCGGCGGCTACGCATGGGTCTTCCCAAGGGGGGACAAGATGGCTAACGTTGGCCTCGGGGTCAGGTGGAGGGGCCCGGCGATCGAGTACTTGAAGGCGTTCGTGAAGAGGCATCCAGACCTCTTCCAGAAAGCCGAGGTGACGGAGGTCGGCGCCGCCGCGGTCCCCGTAGGGGGGATGCTAAAGAGCTTCGTGGCCGACCGGCTGATGCTTTGTGGCGACGCGGCGGGCCAAGTAATACCGCTGACCGGAGGTGGAATACACTCGTCAATAGCTGCCGGAAAGATAGGGGGCGAGGTCGCCGGCAAGGCGGTGCTCAGCGGCGACGTCTCGCTGAGGGCCTTGCTCGAGTATCCGGCGAGGTACGAAAACCCTTGGGGTTCTCGAATAAGGAGGAGCCTCAAGGCGCTGAGTGCCATAGAGAAGCTCAAGGACGAGGAGCTGAACATGCTGGCCGACGCGCTCTCGGGGGAGGACGTGGTCGACTTGGCCAATGGGTGGGACCTCCTGAGGGTGGCCACCAAGCTCGTGAGGCACCCAGTCCTCGCGCTTAAGGTAGCGAGGGCGCTGCTCTAGGTCGATGGGTCTTGAAGAGAGGGCTGAGTAGCGAGAGGGTCGCCGTAGGGATCCTGGAGAGGGTGGGCTTCAAGGTCCTCGACACCAGGAAGAAGATAGTGAAGGACGGGGTCGAAGTGGGGGAGGTGGACATAGTGGCATCGAGCCCCGAGGGAGAGCTCTACGCGGTCGAGGTCAAGGCGGGCAAGGCGAGCGTTGGTGACGTGAGGCAGGCCTACACGAGTGCCCTCCTATTGGGGATGAGGCCGCTCATGATCTGCAAGGGCTTCGCCGACGCGGCCGCCGAGACCGTGGCCAGAGAGCTCGACGTAAAGGTCCTCGCCATACCGGAGTACTACATGTTGTTAGAGGTCGAGGAGCTGGAGCTCGCGGTGAGGGCGGCTCTACAGGAGAGCTTGGACGAGCTAGGGCCCTCGATACCGCTGCCGCACGGCGAGAGGCTCACGAGGGACGACCTCAAGCTCCTGAGGGCCATAGCATCATCGAACAGCGTAGAGGAGGTGGCCTCCGAGCTAAAGCTCACGGTCCAAGATGTCTGGCGCCAGGTCAACGGCCTGAGGTCGAGGGGCATAATCAAGGGGTCTTGGAGCTTCGACAAGCTCAAGCTCCAGGCGAAGAGGGTCTTGGCTTATAAGGGGCTCGAGGACAGGTTGAAGAGGATCGAGAAGAGGCTTGGTAGTATTGAGCAGGCGCTCGAAGAGCTCAAGAGGAAGGTGGGGGCTTGAGGGCGGCTACGTCGAGACCCCCGAACGGCTGATATTCGCAGTCAAGGGCCTAGTCCACCCACCAGACAGGCTCGTGGCTTACTTGAGGTACGTGGCCGACCCCACGGGCGACAGGGTTCGAGAGGGCATCAGATACAGGAGAGTCTACGGGTTCGAGGAACAGCTCGCAATGGTGAGATCTCGCTACCCGCAGTACATGCACTACGACGAGGCTTGGGACGTCGAGCTACAGTCCGTGCCGCGCGATAGGGTCTGGAGGAAGTACGATCCGAGCGAGGGCTTGAAGTGCTTAATGAGCTCGAACACCGACGACCCCCTAGTCCAAGCTGCCAAGGGCTTCGCCGAGAAGTTGAGCTCGGCGTCCGGCGTCGACGTGAAGGACATGGGGATCTCCGGCTCGCTCCTCCTCTCGCTACACACGAGCTCGTCTGACATAGACTTCGTGGTCTACGGAGTCAAGAACTGTCTCAAGGCGAGAGACGCTCTAAGGGGGCTTCTCGACGAGGGCGAGGACTTCAAGAGGTTCGACGAAGAGCGCATGAGGGGCCTCTTCGACTTCAGGGCGACTGAGACGCCCATGGACTACGAGGTCTTCGTGGAGCAGGAGAAGAGGAAGGTTATCCAGGGCCTCTACAAGGGCTATGTGTACTTCATCCGCTTCCTAAAGGACTTGGACGAGGTGGGCGAGGCCTACGGCGAGAGGAGGTGCAGGAGGCTGGGGGTGGCCGAGGTCAGAGCAAGAGTCATCGACGACTCCGAGTCCCTGTTCACGCCCTGCAACTACAAGGTCGAGTGCTTGGAGGTATTAGAAGGTGAGGTAGACGCGCGGGCGCTGAGAGAGGTGACTTCCTTCAGGGGGAGGTTTGCCGAGCAGGCCTTTGAGGGCGAGGTCGTCGACGTGAGGGGGATCCTCGAGGAGGTGCGGTTCAGGGAGGAGCGCTACCAGCGCATAGTGGTAGGGGCCCCCGGAGACTACATGGTCGCTTTAAGTCTTTTGAGGCCGCCCTAATTCTCTTAGGAGGCCGCCCCAGCACCTCTTGCAACTAACCTTGGCGAAAAGCACGCCACACAGAGAGCACTTGCTCAGGACTCGCTCCGTGAACCCCATCGCTTAACCCCTCCTCAATGTTTGTGAGGGGCTCTTATTAAGCTATTCGACGAGCTGTTCGAATGGCCCTCAGCTCGATTGGCCAGCCCATAGGCGCCACCACCAAGACCTTCGTGCCCAACTCAACCCTCGGGAAGAGGTCGAGTTCGTGGCCCACGAAGGGTGACGTCGAGAGGCTCTGTTCCTTTCTGAGCCCTAGGCTAAGCTCTACCAGCTCCGGTATGACCTTATTTGCGAAAGCGTCGCAGGGCTTGCCGTAAATGACCCCTCTGCAAAACGTGTTCACGTACACGTAGAACCTGTAGCCCTTGAACTCGTACTCGGCCTCGTCCTTCGAGTCCTGCGGCTCGTCCGAGATGAAGAATGGCCACAGCTTGCAGGCTAGGGGCTTAACGCTCTGTATGCCGCAGATCCACCTGCCCTCTCTGTAGACTTGGAAGACGCAGCGCCCGTCCGGCCTCTTCCTCAGCCTGTACCCCCTGAGCCCTAGCTCCAGGCATTTGTACCCGAAGAGGTTCGCTAGCCTCACTGCCTCGTAGGTCCTCAAGGGCACCCTGAACTCCCTACAACAGTCCCCGCAGGCCACGCAGAGCCAGTTCTCGACTTTGCGCCAGGGGACGAGGGGCACTGCCCCTCCCCCTGAGGAGGCCGTAGCCGCAGGGGCTTTAAGCTAACTTCATGGTCGCGAGGGAGCTGATACCCTTCTCCAAGAACGAGATGCCGAAGAAAATGACCGCCGACGCCAAGACGAGGAGCAATATCCTCAGGAGCTTCGCGTTGAGCCTTCCAAGCGACGCAAGGTACGCGACCACGGGCAACCAAGCGAAGTCGAGCCACACGTGGCTGACGTACATCAGCGCTATTCCTTGGAGGCCCCAGAGCCCTAGGGCTTCGAAGACGAGCGGGATCCCCACCCCTAGCCACCAGACTATGAAGAAGGGGTTCAGGGCCGAGAGCGCGAGGCCCACGAGCACGGGGTTGTCGTAAAGGACCCTCGTCTCTGCCTTGCTCGGAAGCTCTAGCTTTAAGGCGTCCCTTAAGGTAAGGGACCCGAAGAGCAAGAGGAAGCACCCCCCGGCTAGGGCTAAGGCGCTCGATACTAAGGCGCTCTCGAGCGCCGCGAAGAGCCCGAGCCCTATCAGAACTACGAGCGGCGCTTCCGCCATAGCGTGGCCCAGCGCCGCCAGAAGGCCTGTCTTCCAGCCCCTCTTGGCGCCGAGGGCGGCGGTGGCTGCCGTCAGAGGGCCAGGGCTGAGGGCTCCCGAAGCAGACACTGCAACAACCGTGGCGATGAAGTCGAGGACCACTTTAAGCCACGAACCTGTAGTCCTAGGCTCAGCGGTTAAAGTTTGCCTCGGAGTCGGCTCTGTCGCTAATCCCCAGGGCATGAGCGGCAGTACGGGTAAAGCGCGACCGCGGAAGGCGCGGAAATTGTCTAGTGGCTCGCTTTTGTTGGATGTCCAGCGCTGACGTGCGGTACATAGCCTTGACGGCGAGGTACTTATGGTCTAAAGCCCCGCCGACCGAGGTCGTGAAGCGGATGCCCGTCGAGGTCTTCGCGCTCCAGGGGTCAAGGTCTTCAAGTGCGGGGCCAAGTCCTCTATGGACCTACTTCCACAAGTTCAACGACGCGCTTTTCGACCGTGGTTGCCCGAACACAGCCAATGAAATAGCGAGGGCCGTGGGCAAGGTGAGGAAGGTGCTCATGACTCACTACCACGAAGACCACGTAGGCGCCGCCCCTCTATTGAGGGACAGCCCTACCCTTCGAGGCCATCCTCGCGAGCGGGCTTAGAGGCGATGTTGAGGTGATAGAGGTGCCCGACCACGGCTTCGACCACGTCGGCACCTCGTGGGCGACAAGCTGTTCTGCGGCGATTTGGTGATCAACACCAAGCAGATAGTGACCATGAGAGAGGAGGGCTGCTTGAAGATGATAGAGTCGTTGAAGGGAATCTTGAAGTACGACTTCAAGTACGCCTTCACGGGCGTCGGGTCTCGAGCAAGAGCGATGTAAAGGCCTGTCTCGAATACCTGCTAGGACTGAAGAGGAAGGCCGAGGAGCTCTACGAAGAGGACAAGAGCGTGGAGGAGATAGTGAACGCTCCCTTCCCGAACCCGCTTTTGAGGGTTCTTTTAATGGAGCAGATAGGCAAAAAAGAGCGGGCCCGCGAGAATATGGTCAAGTAGTTGCTCGGGCTTAGGCCTTGACCTCAAGGCGCTAAGGTAAATAGACGGGGCGACCGAGGGCTCGAGGGGCCATTCTCACTTCGAGGGGCCCTCAAGAGGGCCCCTCCCCGCCTCGCCCTTAGACTCCTCGAGCTTCTTAAGCTCCTCTTCTATCTCCTTCTCTATCTCTTCGATCGGCTTCGGCGGAGGAGTGGTCGCTAGTGTGTATCCTATCCAGCCGACTATCGCGAAGACGGCCACGACTGCTACGGCGCATGTGAGCTTAACCACGAACAGATCAACACCCTTTAACCCCAGTGCATCCGCGAAGAACACCAGCAACACGTAGGCTACTACAATTACTATCGAGAGCGCCAAGAGGCCCCCGCCAATTATCTTGTCTCGGCTCATAGGTCCCTCTAACCTCTAGATCAAGCCCTTGAAATATAACATTTACGATTGCGGTCATTTCTAGCGCTTGAAAATTCGAATGAAGACTTATATCCTTGACCATGGAGAAAAACATGTGAGCTCGGCACAGGCAGCCGTGAGGCTTCCGCTTATAGGTGAGAAGGCTCCGAGCTTCGTGGCGAAGAGCACTAAGGGCGTCATAAGGTTCCCCGACGACTACAAGGGGAAGTGGGTCGTCCTCTTCTCCCACCCGGCCGACTTCACGCCAGTGTGCACGACGGAGTTCGTGGCTTTCCAGAAGAGGTACGAGGAGTTCAAGAAGCTGGGCTGCGAGCTCGTGGGCCTGAGCATAGACCAAGTATTCAGCCACATAAAGTGGGTCGAGTGGATTAAAGAGAAGCTCGGGGTCGAGATCCAGTTCCCGATAGTAGCCGACGACCTAGGTTGCATAGCCCAAGCGTACGGCATGATCCATCCCGGCAAGGGGACCAACACCGTCAGGGCGGTCTTCATAATAGACCCAGAGGGCGTCATAAGGCTGATACTGTACTACCCGCAGGAGGTCGGCAGGAACATGGACGAGATACTCAGGGTCGTCAAGGCCCTGCAGATCGCCGACAGGGAGAAGGTGGCGCTCCCGGCCAACTGGCCCAACAACGAGCTCATAGGAGACAAGGTCATAGTGCCCCCCGCGACTGACATAGACACGGCCAAGGAGAGGGTCAAGAAGTACGAGTGCTTCGACTGGTGGTTCTGCTACAAGAGCCTCTAGGTGTCCTCCATGGCGCTCTTTAGGG
>Ga0185307_1000596_pt1 | contig 22281 bp, 19 predicted proteins | sample LHCtaG_FD_128010 | JGI IMG/M metagenome (GOLD analysis project Ga0185307, IMG submission 128010) | Hot spring microbial communities from Little Hot Creek, USA to study Microbial Dark Matter (Phase II) - LHC4sed_matched (SPADES... | ecosystem: Environmental > Aquatic > Thermal springs > Hot... | reverse complement strand
GTTTTTGTTCGTCATATATTTAGCCATAATATTAAGTTAATGGATTATGGGTATAATAGGATAAAATTAATATCCTGCAACAAAAAATTATAATTGTATAAATTGTATATAAATCTCACAAAGGTTGGTTTAGCTTGGCAGTGGAAGAAGCATTAAAAAAGATCGTTGGAAGTGAATATTTCTTTGATGATGAAGAAATTCTAAAACAATATTCAATGGATTATAGTACCGTTTCACCGAGGATGCCAACATATGTCGTAAAGCCGAAAGATGTTAAAGAAATTCAGGAAGTCGTTAAACTTGCAAATAAGTGGAAGATACCTATTGTACCATGTAGTTCAGGTGTGCACTTTTACGGAACCACCATCCCACGCTTAGGAGGTATTATAGTGGACTTAAGGAGAATGAACCGAATTCTAAAAATCGATGAGCGCAATAGAAATGTAATGATTGAGCCTGGGGTAACTTGGGAGCAACTTCAATCGGAGCTTAAGAAATACCAATTAAGGGCCCTAAACCCTCTACTTCCTCATATATCAAAATCGGTGCTTACATCCCACTTAGAAAGGGAACCAATGTTAATTCCGAAATTTGAGTATTCAGAACCTATTCTCACTATGGAGGTAGTGCTTCCCACCGGAGAAATTTTACGAACTGGTGCGGCGTCCGTGCTAAATGCGAGGTCGCCCAACGTTATAACCGACCTGTGCAACCCTTATGGTCCAGGTTTAGATTTTTTTAGACTCTTCCAAGGTGCTCAAGGCGCTTTGGGTATAGTGACGTGGGTAAATGTAAAAGTAGAATATTTACCAGTTGTGCAAAAGATTTACTTTGTGTCTTTTAGAAGGATTGAGGATGTCATAGAACCTATATATAGGATTCAGAGGAGGAGGATAGGCGATGAATGCCTTGTATTAAATAATTTTAATCTGGCAAATATCCTCACAAGAAAATGGCCTGGAGATTTTAAAGCCTTAAGGGAGTCTCTGCCTCCATTTACGATGATTCTTGTTTTAGCTGGCGGGAGAAGACGTCCTGAGGAGAAAATTAAATACGAGGAAGAAGCTTTAATGAAAATCTGTTCGGAACTTCAGCTAAACATCTCGTCTACACTTCCAGGCGCGCCTACTGAAACAGAAGCATTAATGTTGGAGCTGCTGCGCTCGCATTGGCCTGAAGAACCATATTGGAAATTCCGTTATAAAGGCTCATGCCAAGACATTTTCTTCATCGCGACGTTAAACAAAATTGCCAAATTTTCTGAGGCAGTACACAGGCTAGCTACTAGGATTGGATATCCTAAAATGGATATTGGTTATTATTTGCAACCGTTAGAAAATGGTCGCGTTGCACACTGTGAGTTTAATTTCTTTTATAATCCATTTGATAAGAAAGAAGTGGAATGTATGCGAAAATTATACATCGAGGCCGTTGAATTACTAACAAATATGGGAGCATTTTTCTCAAGACCATATGGTGATGCAGCAAAAATTATTTATAGCAGGTGTGCGGCGTACATAACCGCTTTAAAGAAAGTTAAATCCATCTTCGATCCTAATTATATAATGAACCCAGGTGTGTTGGGGGTGTTATAAAGTGATCTTCCGTCTAGAGGACTATAAGTATGACGCCCTACATTGCATGAGATGCTCAAACTGTAAGTGGATGGACCATGTGTATATGAGAAGTTACAGATTTGCCCAAATATGTCCAAGCGTTAAACGATACCTATTTGACGCTTATTCTTGTCAAGGAAGATTAGATATTGCATTGGCAATTATGGACGGTAAGTTAGATTACACACCCCGCCTGTTGGACATAATATACAAATGCACCCTCTGTGGGGCATGTGACGTTATGTGTAAGCGTTGTGTAGACTTAGAGCCTTTATTAATATTAGAGGCCCTTAGGATAAAATGGGTTCAAGAAAAGGGAGAGCTAGCACCCGCACATAATAAACTTGTGGAAAACGTAAAAACTACAAAGAATATTTACGGTGAGGTCGTTAAGAAAAATTTTGAACAGTTGTACAGTAGAATACAGCTGGAAAGAGCGAATATTCTATATTTCGTCGGCTGTTCAGCATATAAACACCCGGAAATTGTCCGTGCAACGGTTGAAATATTAAGTAAAAGTGGAACCAGATTTATGATGACACCAGAAGAGTGGTGTTGTGGAAATCCTATGTATAGCATTGGAAAAATAGACTTAGCGAAAGAACTTATGGATCATAATTTAAATGTGATTAGGGAGCTTGGTGTTAAGATGGTGGTTACGAGTTGTGCAGCGTGCTATAAAACTTTGAAAGTGGACTATCCGAAGTTACTTGGTAAGTCTACTGAGGATTTGGGTTTTAAAGTATTGCATGTCGTTGAGCTTTTGGATCAATTAGTTAGGGATGGTCGCTTGAAATTTAGGAGGGTTGATATGAGGGTCACATATCATGATCCATGCCAGCTAGGCAGGCTTAGCGAGCCGTGGATACATTGGGAGGGCAAGCGCAAAAAGTATGGCATTCTTGAACCTCCAAAGAAGTTTAGGCGTGGAACCTATGGCGTCTACGACCCACCAAGAAATATTATTAAAAGCATTCCAGGAATAGAGTTGGTTGAGATGGAGAGAATCAAAGAGAATGCGTGGTGCTGCGGTGCTGGAGGAGGCGTCAAACAAGCCTTCCCAGACTTCGCCCAATGGACAGCCACAGAAAGACTGGAAGAGGCAAAAACAACAGGCGCTGAAAACATAATAACAGCCTGCCCATTCTGCAAAGAAAACCTAGAAGACGCAATAAAAGCCAAAAAAGAAAAAATGAAAGTCTACGACATTACAGAGCTAATAGCCCAAGCCTTGGAGGGATAAACAAATGACAATACCAAAAGAAGCTTATCAAGCATTAAAGGCAATCGTTGGAACAGACAACATTTCTGATGATCCTGCAATATGCAGATCTTACGCAAGAGGCGGATATGGAACATTTATATATGATAAAGGCTGTTATACGCCCTCATGTGTTATACTTCCTGGAAATACTGAGGAAGTTCAACAAATAGTTAGAGTCTGTAACAGATATGGTATTCCTTTTATTCCGGTTAGCACGTATTATATAGCTTTCTGCGCCCCTGCTAGGCCCAACACTGTTATCGTTGATTTAAAGAGGATGAACCGGTTGATTCAAATAGATGAAAAGAACATGTATGCAATTGTTGAACCTTATGTAACACATTCTCAGCTTCAGGTTGAGGCTTTCAAAAGAGGGCTATATACAATAAGTCTAGGATGTGGCGGACAAGCCTCCGTGCTTGCCAATCACATACATTCTGGGCTGGGACCACTAGGATATAGGGTTGGCTTTAATGGAAGCCGCAGACTATTAGGTGTAGAGTGGGTTCTACCTGATGGAGAAGTTCTAAACTTAGGCTCATCGTCCGTCCTAAGGGAATATTTCTGGGGTGAAGGCCCTGGACCCGACTTAAGGGGAATTCTCAGAGGGCTCCTTGGACATTTTGGGGGCATGGGAATAGTTACAAAAGTTGCAGTTAAACTTTTCCCGTTTATACCACCAGATGAGGCACCAATTGAACCTGTAGGAATTACACCGAGAGCAGCACTTAAGCTTCCTACTAACAGAATGAAGTGGTTTAATATACACTATCCTAATTTAGAGAGCATGATAGAAGGAATGTATGAGATATCAAAAGCCGAAATAGGTGCCATGGTATACTCTGTTCCACCATTATGGGTTTACATCGCCAGATCCGAATCCAGAAACGACCTATGGGAAAGATGGTCTAAGGATAAGGAAAAATTTCGGAAAGAGGGATTCTACCTACTGCGTGTTTTGTTGATAGGTTACACCTCTGAGAAACAATTAGAGTATGAAGAACGCGTGCTAAGGGATATTGCCTCCGAAACAGGTGCGACGCGGATCTCAGAGGGGCGTCCTTTTGATAGATCATGGATTATAGGGAGCGACTCACTTACAATTTACAATGTCTCTGGTGCTGAGCTTTCAACAAGGTTTGTGTTTGATTCTATAGATATTGCAGCAAAAATGTTGAAGTCCGCAGCCGAGTTGAGAGACAAATATGTTCCACCATTCTGTGATACGGTTGATTTCGGCTGGATACACTCAAACGAGTTAGGTCATATTGCTTATGGGGAGTTCCTACTTTACTTTGACAGCGAAGATGCAGATAAAGCGGAGGAATTCGAAACACTTTGTATAGAAAATGAGTTGGAGGCGAAGGCATATTGTTCTATGCAAAATCCCGGCCGTCATAGTATCTTAGGGCCGAAAATGGGAAATTACCACTTGTTACTGGAAAAGATTAAAAAAGCCTTTGATCCGAATAACGTATCGAATCCGCCAAAGCCTCTAGAGCGCCTATAGATCCATCGACCATCAAATGAACCGCCAGCTTTTTTAATGGGGATCGGATTTATGGCATTAAAAATCAAAAAAGAGTTTATGTGTCTGAACAAGGAAAATTTAATTAAAAAAGCTAAGGAAAACGCTATAAATAACATAAAAGAACTTGGTGGGATAAGCTATTTATGTGTTTTTAAAGCCCTTTATGATATGTTAGAGACGGATATCCCCTACGAAGCAGTCAAATTGCTGACTGGTTTCACCCTTGGAGTTGGGCTTAGCGGAAATATCTGCGCAGCTTTATTAAGTGGAATTGCTGTACTAGGGCTAGTTTATGGAAGGGTTTCTCCAATGGGTGATCTAGAGAAGAGAAAGTTTAGAGACATCGTCAAAAATGAGACTTTATCAGCGAAAGACAAGGCCAGATTACTACTTTCTATGTCAAAAGAGCTCTTCATTTACAACCAATTAGTCAATAGGTTCAAACGAAAGTTCGGTAGCCTGCTTTGCTCTGATCTATGGAGCGATTGGAAAGAAAATCCAATTTGTATCGCACGCTTTAAAAGATGTCATGAAATCATTGTGGAAACAGCTGGAATGACCATGGAGCTTTTATTGGATGCAAACGAAAAGGGTTTAACGTCTCTGCCTGTGGGTGATACGGTCTACAGTTACCTTTTTGCTGAATGATTAGGCTAAGCCAAGCCCACCCCCGTTTTCATAGTGATGCTACTTGAAGAACGTCTACGTATTCCCATGCTTAAGCTTTGTAAGCGCGTCCTGACGCTCAAGCTCATTAGCAAGCTGGCTTATATTAACAATGAAGATCTCTCCAACGCTTCTAGAATATTATTCTCACATGGAACAATTGCGCGTTTCATTAAATTTTGGTATGTTTTGCGTTTTAGACTAATAAGCCTTGAATAGTTTACATTGCAACATTTTCCATTCGATGTAGCTAAGCGAAAAGCTTAAATCAAGTACACCTTTCTATATAAAAAATACTATGCTGGTGGGAAGTTGTTGTCACGTTCTGCTATCACTAAGGTCCAAGCTGCTATTATAGCTCTTATAGTCATTGTGGCAGCAATAGTCGTTGTCGTCATTACAACGCTGCCAACACCAACGCCACCTCCGGGTCCAGCCACGATTAAAGGAAAGGTCATTGATGAGCTGACAGGCCTTCCAGTTGCTGGTGCGACTGTTAGATGTGATGGTTATATGACATCAACAGCAACTGATGGAACATATTCCCTTAGCATAAAAGTTGGAAACTACACATTAACCGTAAGTAAGGAAAAATACGAAACAGAAAAATTAACAGTAAGCATTTCTGAGGAAAAAGAATACACTTTTGATATCAACCTTAAAAGAGCACTAATAGTAGCGGAGGTTAAAATTGGACTATTATACCCATTCACAGGAGCCGCAGGAGCTTTTGGAGAAGAAGCTAAACGAGTCTACGAATTAATTGTGGAGGAGATAAATAAGAAAGGAATAATCTCTTTAGGAGGAGCAAAGATAAAGTTAATATACGCAGATACCGAAAGCATGCCTGATCCAGGTGTTGCAGCGGCTGAAAGGCTAATAACGGTTGATAAGGTTCATTTAATAATGGGATGCGTCCAAAGTGGTGTTGCTGTTCCGACAACTGCTGTAGCTGAAAAGTACGGGGTCCCATATTATGTTGTAGAGCCCGTGGCCGACATAATAACAGAAAGAGGATTTAAATGGGTATTCAGACACAGAGCTAAGGCCAGTTACTACGGTAGGGATATGTGGATGCCGGGTGGAATAATTGCATACTTGGACAGGTTTGGGGGAATAAAGGTGAAGACCTTTGTTCATTTATTCGAAGACACAGAGTTTGCACGATCAACAGAAAATGCGCTTAAAGCTTACCATGACTTGTATAGACCAGACGTAGAGTACATATCAATTTGTCATCCATATCCGGCAGTTTCACTTGATGTTGAGATATCTAAGATTAAGGCAATAGATCCCGACATACTTCTAATGACTAATTATCCGCCCGGTGGCATGTTAGCAATAGACACCATGATTAAATTAGGCTACAATCCAAAAATGCTAATAGGGTTCTGCTCAGCTGTAAATCCAGCCTTCATAGAATATTGCGGTAAGAAACTTTTAGGCTTCATAGCCTGTGATACATGGAGTTCTGGTTGCACAATGCCTGGCGCTACAATTTTGGGAAAAACTTTAGATGAATGGGAAAGACTTCACTTCGAGCGGTACGGATTACCTCTTACAACTGTTGGTGTAGAGTGCCTAAGCGCGATGTCGGTTGTCTATGAGATACTTGAGAAGGTTGGATCGGTTGAGCCGGAGGCTTTAAGAGAAGGTTTCCGTACAATTAAGACTACACATCATTTCTTGCCATTTGAGACAGTGGAGTTTGATGAATCAGGGCAGAATCCAAATGCAAGAAATAATCCAGGCGTCTATATGTGGGATAAAAATCTTAATAAAGTTAGATTCTTTTCAATATGGCCTCCAGAAGTTGCTGTTCCAGGTATCGAAAAATATTTAAAATATCCAGCGCCATCATGGGAGGAAAGAGAAAAAGATTATGTTTGGCCTCCTTGAAGGCTTGAAACGAAGGAGGTAAGAGTGTTGGGCGAGGAGGGTGCTAAGATTCCAACACTGGTTCACAAGGAGGTAGATATAACCAAAGGATTTGAAATTGAAGTTCTTAGAGAGCGAATGAGAATAAACAAGATTGAAAGAAAAGAGGATTCTCCGGTAATTACAGGATTTCTAAAAAGAGACGAGCTTCCACGCTATGAGGCATATGTACAAACAAAATTGCCATGGAGGCGGCTTGACATCACTACAAAATGGCGCTCAGCAAACGCAAGACATTTGGCGGAAATAGGAGCTTTTCGAGCAGCTCTCGGAGAAATCTTTGGAGAAAAAGGCCTCAGAGTACTTTATGATATTTATTGCTCGTTCGCTTATGTTGACTACATAAGATCTAAAGAAAGAGGGTTGCTTAAAGGCAACGACGCTATAACATTAGGGTCCCATCTAATGACCGTCTATGACATACAAGGTTTTGATCCGAAGGTTGAGGAAGCCTCGCCAGAAAGAGTTGTGATCTCACTATATCATGGCTTACCAGATCACTGCCCGTATGGCATTGGCAAAGGGCAGATAGAAATATGCCGCGCAACTATTGGTTACGAAGAAACGCTTGCAAAGCTGATCAATCCCAAACTTAAAGCCTACCTTAGCAAATGCAAAGCAGCTGGAGACGATACCTGTACGTTGGTAATAGAGTTACAGAAATAAAAGTAACCAATCCATCCTCCCTCTTTTTTCGCTTCTTCCTAAATAGAAATATATAATAATCAAAAATCAATTCTTCCTTGCTCTAAACTAGCTTTTATCAGTTCAGAAGTTATCTTTTACTTTTGCGATTATTCTTTAAAGAGTCCAAAAACTTAAAATATCCAATTAAATCACATTTATTAAAAATAAGGAAGGTTAGGATGGGTATAAAAACTTTCGACGAATATTATGATCGAATTAAAAAAATGAAAAAGAACATCTACATGGGTGGGGAAAAAGTAGGAAGGGACGATAAAAGACTTCTGGGACAATTAAGAATCATGAAAGAGACGTTTGACTGTGCTAATGATCCCCATTATGAAGATGTATGTACAGCCATATCCCATTTAACTGGCGACAAAATAAACAGGTTTACTCACATCCATCGAAGCGTCGAGGACTTATTAAAAAAGCAGATGATGACTAGGCTACTATGCCATCGTGTAGGAGGTTGTATAATGAGGTGTATGGGAGTAGACGCTATGAACGCTCTTTCAGTCGTGACCTATGAAATGGATCAAGCATTAGGAACGGATTATTATCAAAGATTTGAGAAGTACCTTAGATATTGGCAAGAAAATGATATTGTAGGATGTTGTGCTCAAACAGATCCAAAAGGAGATAGACTTAAAAGGCCTCACCAGCAGGTAGACCCAGATCTCTATTTAAGAATAGTTGAAAGCAGACCCGACGGGATTATTGTTAGAGGAGCTAAAATTGACATTACATCTTCAGCGGTTGCCGATGAGATAATAGTCATACCAACAAGGTTCATGACAGAAGAAGATAGAGATTACGCGGTTGCATTTGCCATTCCCGCAGACTGGGAAGGAGTAAAAATAGTCAATAGACCAGTATACCAACATCAAAGAAAGTTTCTAAAGGCTCCTATAGCAGAGTTTGGTGATAACGAGGGATTTATTATATTTGATGACGTTTTCGTTCCTCGTGAAAGAGTTTTTCTAGATGGAAAGGGTGATCAAAGACAGGTGCCATATGCGGGCTTCCTTGCATTGCTTTTTGCCAATTACCATAGACATTCCTACACTGGTTGTAAACCAGCAATGTCTGAAATTTTTGCCAGTGCGGCGGCGCTTGTGGCTGAATATAATGGAATTGAGAGAGAAGACCATGTACGGGACAAAATATCACACATAATAGGTGTTGCTGAACTCGTTTTTGCCGCAGGGCAAGCTAGTGCATATCGGGCGGAAAAATCCCCCTCAGGGACATACATACCTGACGAAATCTTAACTAACGCTGGCAGACGACTTGCCGGAGAAGAGATTTACAACGAATACAAAGTTGTAGCAGATTTAGCGGGAGGCTTGTGCGCAACGTTGCCCTTTGAAGAAGACTTTTACGCAGAAGAAACAGGAGAATTCTTGAATAAATATATAAAAAGGAACCCCAACATTTCATCGGAGGATATACATAAGTGCTTTAGAGGCATAGAGAATTTAATAGTTTCAGATTACGCAGCGCTTCTTATGGTTGGAGGATTGCATGGCGGAGGTTCTCCCCAAATGGAAACAATAACGATGATGAGCAGATACGATATTGAAAAATTAAAGAGCATAGCGAAATATCTCTTCGGAATAGAAAAAGAACTACCCAGATATGAAAGAACAACGGTCACCCCGAGAAAAATGTTAGAAAAATATCGCCAAATATATCAAAAATCGACTCAGGAATGAGCGTCTATAAACCCTGATTTGCAGATAATGCTCACATTCTTTTTTATCTAAAAAGATGCTGAACGCAGATGCTCAAATGGAAATTGCAAAGTCTAGGTCATTATGAGAAATTTTGAGGAAAAATGTTTATAAGGAAAATGAATAATCAAAATGATGTGGAAGAACAAAAAACAACACGTAGCCTTGTCGAACAGATACTACGTAGTGGCAGTGAGGTTTTCTCAAGGGAGGAAATAATTAAATTTTTGGGGTGCGTTCAATGCGGCGTGTGTGTAGGCAGTTGTCCGTCAAGCATGTGGACCGCATGGCGGGCTAGGTTGCTCATTCGAAAAATGCAACTAAAATCTTGCGAGAATATACTTTCGGATGAGAGCTTGTGGTTTTGCACTACCTGCTATACATGCCAAGAAAGATGCCCTAAACAAATTCCAATAACTGATATTATTAAAGTCGTTAGAAATCTCGCAGTAAAACATGGTTACATGAAGGACACACATAAGAGAATTTGTTCTTTTTTCTTGACATATGGACACGCTGTTCCTCCTACAGATGAAATTAAGAAGATTAGAAAAGCGTTAGGGTTAGCTGAGTTACCACCTACTGTTTGTACAGACCTGAGGATGCTAAAAGAAGTTCTTGGTATAATTGAAAAAACAGGCTTTAATAAAATTTATCGTGAGTGATGTTTAAATGAGGTATGCCTATTTTCTTGGATGCATTACGCCTTATCGCTGCCCAGGAATAGAAAAAGCAACAAGGAACATATTAAAAATGTTTGGGATTGAAGTATTAGATATTAGAGGAGCTTCATGTTGCCCGGCTCCTGGCGTTTTCGGTTCTTTCGACTTATTAACATGGATCGCGGTTGCTGCAAGAAATATCGCCATCGCTGAAGATATGAATGCAGACATAGTAGTAACATGTAATGGGTGCTACGCAACTCTTTCTGACGCAATATACCTTCTTAATAATAACAAGAACTTAAAGAAAAAAGTTAATGATATATTAAAAACAATTGATCGAGAATATAGAGGTACAGCTAAGGTAAAGCATATAGTTGATGTCTTAAATGTAGACGTAGGCTATCAAAATATTGGAAAGATGGTCAAACATCCATTAGGAGGAATTAAAGTTGCAGTTCATTATGGTTGTCATTTCCTCAAACCTAGCAGACTCAGAAAACACGGAAGCTCTGAACACCCAATATTGCTTGATAAGCTTGTAGAAGTGGTAGGTGCTAAAAATGTGAATTACCAGCGCAAACAGATGTGTTGTGGAGCGGGCGGTGGAGTTAGATCTGGAAATTTGGATTTAGCTCAAAGTTATACAAAGAAGAAAATAGAAAGCATGGTGAATGCGAAAGCTGATTGCGTAGTTACACCTTGTGCCTTCTGCCATTTCCAATTCGATACGGGTCAAATTGAGTTAAATAGAAGAATAGGTTATAAATATAAACTACCCGTAGTTTTCATAACTCAATTGCTAGGTCTGGCGTTCGGAATGTCCCTAGATAATGTTGGGTTACATATAAACCAAACTTCAGTTGAAAGCCTTAAAAATAAAATTTAAAAAAAAGTTTCGAGAGAAGGGCCAAAAAGTATATCTCTCAAAGGTTTATTAAGATTAAAAAGGGAAATCATGTCAAGAAAAATAATTTATGTTGTCATTATCGTTATTATGGTTTTATCCAGCTTTTTTACAGGTTATTATGTTGGGTATAAAATTGGTTCAGTAGGAATATTAAGGGTATTGCGAATAGGGTATCTTATGGCTGACCTTCATCATACGCCATTCCTAGTGGCTTTCTCTAAAGGATTCTACGAGGAGGAGGGGATTACATGTAAGCGTCTTGAATATGTGAATGGTCCTGCTCAGATTATCGCGTTTTCCGCTGGAGAACTCGACGCAGGATACGTAGGAATCGTTCCTGCATTAATTGCAAAGGCCAAAGGGATCGACCTTGTGATCGTAGCTTCGGTAAACTTAGAGGGTTCAGCATTGGTTTCCAGTCATGAATTAAAGACGGTTTCAGAGCTAAATGGCAAAGTTGTCGGTACACCTGGTATAGGCACTATTCAAGATTGCCTATTGTGTATAATTGAGAAGAAATTCAACATTACAGTAATACATAAGCAATATAAGGTATCGGATTTACCAATAGCTCTTGCTAAGAGAGAAGTTAACGCGTACATTGCATGGGAGCCTTTTCCCACCGAAGCTGTGGTAGAGGGAATAGGCCACGTTATGTGTACTTCACATGACATTTTGCCAAATCATCAATGTTGCGTTTTTTACGTTTCAGGCAAAATCTATAGAGAACAGCCAGATTTGTTAAAAAAGTTAGTTAATGTTCATATTAAGGCAATAAGGTATATCGTTAGTAACAGGACAGACGCTATGAAGATTTTCAGCGAAATGACAGGAAAACCTTTAGAAATTATTGAAGGCTCTTGGGATAGAATTATATGGGATTATCGCCCAAATATTGAAAGTATAAGGGCGTTTATAAATTACCTTATTGAACAGGGAAAGATAAAAGCGGAGGACATTCTCGACGTTAACAAGTTCTTAAATGAATTAATACCAGCGGATTTGCAAGATCTATTAGCAAAAATGTGAGCGTGAACGCATATGGTTGAAAAAAGTTTTAGAAGCTCTTTACGTTCAAACACAACTGCATTATATAACGTAATATCAGTCGCTCTTTTATTTTTGTTGTGGGAAGTTTTAGCCAAGGTCTTGAGTTCACCATTCTTCCCTAGTTTGACAGACGTTCTAAGCAGGGCTGCAAGAATTATGGTGAATGGAGATATTGAGGGATACAGTCTCCTATATCATGCGTTCGCCAGTATATTACGATTTTTTTCAGGTTTCGGTCTAGCTTGCATAACAGGCTTTCCAATAGGAGTTGTGATGGGATTAAGGCGCGAGATATACAATGCGTTAAAGTCTATAATTGAGCCACTGCGCTTTATACCTCCAATAGCATGGTTGCCACTTGCTTTTTTGCTGCTTCCAGGCTATTTACGTTACGTTATGATAATATGGCTTGGAGCCTTTTTCCCAATATTGTTAAGCACGATTGCCGGTATAAAAAGGACAAGTCCTGTATATATAGATGTAGCTAAAGTTTTCGGAGCTGATAAGAAATCAATAATATTTAAGGTTGTAATTCCGAGCGCTCTGCCTGAAATCCTCGCTGGAATGAGAATTGGCCTTGGAGTAGGTTGGATGTGTATAGTTGCAGCTGAAATGATGGGTGGAGAGCCTGTTGGTTTAGGTCGTTTGATAATAAAGTATACCGAATTATTACAGATAGATGCAAGTTTGGTTGGATTATTTTCCATAGGGATCATAGGGCTACTTATGAATGAAGCCTTTCTGCAAATGGAAAAACGGTTTTTTAAATGGCGTATGGAAGTTAAAATCTGATAAATGAAGAGTCTGAAGCCATGTTAGATGTAAAGATGGTTTCAAAGAACTATGGTAGCTTGGAGGTGCTGAGCAAAGTCACATTCAAAGTTAAAAGAGGCGAGTTTGTAGTTATTGTGGGGCCTTCAGGTTGCGGTAAAACTACACTTCTCAAAATAATTGCGGGTCTAGAAACTCCAACAACAGGCTTTGTACTAATTGACGGCAAACCCCCGAACCCTCGGCATCAAAACATTGGCTACGTTTTTCAGGAAGACTCCCTTTTCCCATGGAGAACCGTAGAGGGAAACGTGAGGTTTGGCTTAGAAGTGAGGGGGTTAAGCGCAAGAAACATAGTTAAAGAGGTTATAGCTCTTGTGGGTTTAGAGGGGTTTGAAGATTACTACCCATACCAACTATCAGGAGGAATGCGCAAACGCGTGGAGATTGCAAGAGTCCTCTCAGTTAACCCATCTTTGATATTAATGGATGAGCCCTTTGGCGACTTGGATGCTCAAACGCGTTGGATAATGCATAAAGAGTTATGGGCCATCCACGAGAAATTTAAAAAAACAACAATCTTAGTTACACACAACGTTGAAGAAGCCGTATATCTTGCTGATAAGGTCATAGTGTTGACGAAACGTCCTGGAACTGTTAAAAAAGTAATACCCGTTAAATTACAGAAACCTAGAAATAAACTCAGCAGACAATTTATAAAGTATCGAGGAAAGATCATTGATCTTCTGAGGGAAGAGGTACCAAATATATAAATCTTAATGTACATACGTGACTTGGCTTTCCGTCCACGCGACGCCGTAAAATTTTCGTAGGCAGAAGTCATCCAAGTCTAAAGTGGCCTTAATCAAGCTGTATACATGAGCTCTGCTTAAAGCAGGTCGGGATACCAGATTAAGGCACAGTTAACAGGTTAACGCTTATTGTTACTCTTTTACTCGCGTATTTAAGCTCAAAGCGTAAGTGTAATAAATTCAATTTGAATAATCAATTTAAACTCTTTATTTTAAAAGAATTGAAAGGAAATCATTTGAAAGAAAAGCTCATGTTTGAAATAGTTATTGGATTATTGCGCAATTTTTAGGCATGATATTTAACGCTATCACGTCCATTCTCCATGACTTATGATGGTAGATAAATCGAAAGTCGCATTAACGTATTCCAATCACTACAGCTTACCAGAATAAGGTACGTAGAGCATGCCATTATGAATAGCAATTACGTCTAAAGCAAAGTCAACGACCTTTAATAACCTATATTTAATGTTGATTTTCAAATAGCATTTCCTTTTTAGTGAGGAAGAAAAATGAAGGAGTTATAAGTCACGCTATTAAATTGGGCGAGTATTTTTATTGCGATGGTGATGGCTTTGTAAGAAGCTAATGGTTGTTATCGTGGACTTAAGTGACACAGAACTGTCGTGTGATTTTGATAACGGCGGAAGTTTGATTAAGCAGTATTTTTATGTGCTTCCTTACCGAGCAACTGTTTATGAATAAACCACAAGTTTTAAAAAATAGTATGTTAAAATCTAGTTTATGAGACGTTTAACCATTAATCGGAAGCAATTGATGTTTGCAACTATGATGGGGTCTGCTGCTATGGCCATTAGAAACACGGGTTTCTATATAACTATTTTGCACCCGTTCAAACTGGATCCACGTTGGGTTTTTAGCATTCTAGCGGCATGTTGGACTGGGCCAATAGGAGGATTTATCGCTGGAGGACTCGCAGCATTGAAAATTCCCTATCCGCAGCTTGATTTAGCCTGTATTCCGGTCCATTTTTGTATAGGTCTAGCTGCTGATTGGTTAGCCGCTCATAATAAGAGCCGCCTTTTTGCATGCTTTCTTTGGCCACTTCTTGGTGTACCTGCATATTGGTTAGCAACCTTGCTTTTTTTACCCGCGGCAAACCCCGTTCTTATAATTCCAACTTTAACTTTCATCGGAGCATCCTCCTCAATTGTCACCTTCTTCATAGGACTTGCTGTAGAGAAAAGGCTGAAACACATTTTAAAAGTTTAATACGGTGCAGTCATATGGCTAATAACGAGCATAGTATTTCAGTTATCATTCTAACAAAAAACTCAGAGGAAACCATTGCTAAGTGTCTGGAATCAATATTTAACCAAACTATAAAACCGGATGAGGTTATAGTAATAGATGGGCACTCGAAAGATAATACTTTAAAATTTGTAAAGCAATTCTCGGTGAAATTATTCATCGAACCTGGCTTAGGATATGGTTATGCAAGAAATTATGGTGTTCAAAAGGCTAAAGGTGATATAATATTTTTTATAGATTCTGACTGCTATGCTGAACCAAACTGGATTGAAAAGGCCCTGCCTCATTTTAAAGACCCTAACATTGTGGGCGTGACTGGGCCAACACTCCTTTGGAATACTGAACATGCATGCGCCCGTTTTCTAGCGTATATAGGTGGAAGGATGGAGAAACACAGAAGTCGAAGATACGTAGAGATAGCACCTACAATGAATTTGGCTATAAGACGAAACGTAATTTTTGACGTTGGCGGATTTGATGAAACACTTATCCGTGGTGAAGATACAGATTTAACATATAGAATAACCAGACAGCACAAAATAATATACGAGCCAGAGGCAGTTATTTGGTTTAAAGGATCGCCTAACGTTTGGACAGCGACTCATAAATGCGTCCGCCATTTCATTGGAGTAGGACAACTTCTAGTTAAACACGGTTTTAAAAAAAGATTTTTCCGTTTTAACCTCTTAGCCCGAGGTTTTCTAACTGTAACGATGATAATTTCAATTTTTATATTACCGTTTTATGCTTTTATAGCGTTATTTATTCTTCTGTTGACGGATTTTGTATATAAGTTAATAAGGATGTATAACTTATACCATGACCGCTGCGTAATTTACTACGCGGTATTCTTCACTTTATGGTCGCTTGCTAGTTTTGCTATATTTTATGGATTGTATATTGGACTAAAAAATAAGCTCAAAAATCGCAATAGTTAATGAGTAGCAACGGCACGAGCAAATGATATTATACTATGCGCGCATTCTTTACCCATAAAGAGCGACTATGAAAACAAGTAAAACCAAAATTTTTAAAATTGTCCCGCGACTCGGTATAGTCACACAAAATTTTCAAATCTCTGGACGTTTTTGATCTATCTTTTAATAATGAAACGTTTAAAGTTTAAGTTTGGACGGATGTTTTGAGAGCATATAAATTCCAAAAAATTATTCTGGCCTTCCAGGGTAACTTGAAGCCATAAGCTTACCTTAGCTGCAAAATTTATAAAATTCCTCTATCGTGAACTAGGGTTCATTTTAACTACTTCTAACTTCTTTTACAAATAGTTACCGCTGCAGTTGCAAGTACCCGATGGTATGAGCTATCCAATATCTACATTGCTAAGTTGCCGTCGGCCAGCTTGATTTTTCAGCTATAGAAATAATTCATAAAGTTGAGCTACACCAGTAGCCCCTACTGGATGGCCTTTGCTTTTAAGTCCTTCGCTGACATTAACTGGTATTTACCTCTACGTTCAACAACACTTCCCATATCATTTTCGCCCCCTTCGCCTTTCTTGCAGAAGCCTAAATCTTCACAACTATAATCTCATTTATGGTGAAACAGTCGCGTATTTGAGCGAAATCTATATCTTTGGGCTCTATTCCAGCCATTTTATAAGCTGAACGTGAGGCCTCAATATTTGACATGAAACTACAGTTTTCATAATCTTTCTCAAATAAGTAAAATGCTCCTTACGGCAAAACTGAACCAATAATCTGAACATGTGCATCTGTAAACTTTCTCGCTAGCACAGATTGGGCTAGCAAAATAATGCCCCTCCGTTGCTGATTGACAACAATCAAGGACTTTTAGAGGCTAAGCGATAATTCCTTGATGATAAGACTCTTCGACGGTTATTAACTTTTGAAGGTGCGCTTTAGGATTCAATACACCGTTTGCATATTTTTACGGCTGTAGTGGCCATATTCTCTTCGATGACCCATACAAGTGCATATGCCTTGCAGCCATTAAAGCATAGAACCAGGAAATGTTAAGACATGCCATTGATCTACGCGAAAGTCTGAACCAGCAGCTATAAGTAAAGTGACATCGAGTGTTGAAAGATAAGTCATCTTTTCAACACAGCCACCAAAACAAATTTTATGCTCTCCGACATTATATTTAATATTCTACATCGAAGCGTTGCCGCTGCGGACGCGCATGCCCATCTACACTTATCGATGGTTTCAACGTTAAGTTAAAAGAGGCTATTAAAGAACCCATATGAGTCTGATTTTCAGAGCTTCTCTATTAGCTGTCCCAACGAATATGAAGTCAATGTCACGTTTTGGGTCTAAATTTGGGCATCTATCAATTAGTTCTTCAAAGGCTTCTGGAAGAAGGTCGCGCATGTATAAGCCATCTCTACGTCCAAACTTTGACATGCCGGCATTAACTATCGAAGCTACAGGTTTTCCACTCATTTTTCACTTAACTTTTCAGCCCCTCACAAACTTATGATTTGATTCAACAATACTCTTCTGGTGTAAATAACTTTTTCGATCGGCATCATTTAGAACCTATGAAACGCAGAAAACGCTTCATTTAAAACATTTATTACCCTAACCAATGAACTTTTCCTGAAATACGTATTCAAAAAAGACAAATTCCCCAGCGAAATCGCTAGGCCACCCATTAGTGAAGGAAAACCTTGCGATTTCTCTCTTTTGCATAGCAACTCTAACTCGTGTAGTATAATAAACTCAACTAAACTATGTATACATTAATAGCTCCACCGCATAAGCTAGTCAAGCGCAAACCTATGCTAAAACCAATTTAGGTTAACACTCTTGCAAAGTGAAATTTCCTTTCATTTTGTAAGAGTTGTTGAAGATGGACGTAGCCTGGTTAAACTCTTTCTATCCTTTACCACCCTTTCTCGAGTATTATAGCACCATAGGATCCATAGGCCCCGTAAGCTGTACACATTCCTATTTGTAATTTCTTTTTGGCCTGTCTCTCACCTGCTTCTCCTCGCAGCTGTAGAGTTAATTCGTGAACCATCATTAGGGCTTGACACATTACCGCTTCACCAAATGAAGATGTCCCGCCACTTAGGTTCACCGGGAAATCGCCATCATGCCTTATTTGTCTATTTTCTATTAATTTATCGGTTTCCTCCCTTTCCCATCCTTTAACTTGATCAATCCAATTAATCGTATGAAAACAGCTAGTATCATGGCATTCTAAAATGTCTATGTCCTCTGCAGATATTCCCGCTTGCTTGTAAGCCCCTTCTATTACCTTATACCATTCAATGAATGGTCTTTTTGCTTTCACACCACCTGATGTTGCAAAGTATACAAGGCGTGGAGAGGGCTCTCCATAAACTACGCTTCCAAAATTCGAAGCAATTATTTTGACCGGTTTGTTAGTTAATTTCTTTGCTGTTTCCATTTCCGCCACAATTACTGCTCCAGCTCCTCTGCTGACCGCACAAATCATATAAAGATGCAGGGGATCGCAGACTACTGGAGAGCTCAAAACTTCTTTTGCGGTAAATACTTTTTTATATCTGGCATATGGATTATGAGCGCCGTAAGTGCTGTGTAACTCTTTAACTAAAGCCATTAACTCCTTTATTTCTTCAACGGGCTTCCCCATTTCATAAGCGCGCCTTCTAGCCCACATCGCCCAATATGATGGATTTGTCACACCAACAACTTTATGGGGGTAGCTTACGGCGAGATCGGCGTCCAAAATTGATGGACCTTGAAAGTAGAAGCCACGAGGAGAATTATCGGCACCTACAACAAGAGCCACTTTAATTATTCCCGCTTTAATCATTGCATCAGCCACAGCTAAAGAGATCGAAGCACTTGCACATGCGGCAGACACATTCATGCAGCGTGTTCCATGTGTACCAATTTTCTCAGCAAGGCGGTGAGCGAAATGTTGCGCGCTGATAGTTATATATGCTCCTTCGTTGAATGGAAGGGCTGTCGTATTAGATATAATCGCATCCAAATCTTTTGGCCTCAGTTTGGCGCTTTGAAGTGCTCTAACGGTGACCTCGGCTAGACCGTCAATTAAAGGAGGCGTTGATTTTCCAGCGTCGGACCATTCTGTTATTGCCGTGCTAACAATAGCACTCTCTATCATTTTTCTTCCTCCGGTTGAAAATAATAAGTCAGATACACGTTTTCTTCATCTTCATAAAGTTTATCAACCTTAAGTACCATTGGCATCCCTATTCTCAGTTTCTCTTCCTCTGTAACGGTTAGCCTAGCTATAACAGTAATGCCTTCAGGGAGCTCTATGGCTCCGATCGCATATGGCGCTTTGTGATAACTAAATGGTTCACGGAGGTCGTATCTGTGAATGGTAAAGGAGTAAAGAGTGCCCTTAGTACTTAAGAGGATTTCTTCAGGCGTCTTACTATGGTTGCAATCGGGATTGTTACATACATTAGATTTTGGGAATTGTACGCTACCGCAAGATGGGCATCTACTACCGATCAGCTGAGGCTTATCGGATGGCCATGTAAATAAACCTTCAATTATAGGAATTTTCTTTTTCTCTTTACTCATTCACAACATCCCGTGGAAGTATGATTATTTAGAATATCCCACTATATTTAAAATTTTTTATTATTAATTTTATCAAAGGCATACATTAACGTGGACATTGTTAGAATAACGCTTTAGATTTCTAAATGTAGGCGTCGCATTGGATACGTAAGTGCAAACTACACAAACAACAAGTTTGATGAAGGCAATATCAAACCTTATATGATCTAGTATCCAGGAGATAAGAGACGATTATCATTAATGATAATCGGGATAGGTGAAGGTATAGCGCGTCACAAACCTTCACTCAACCAAACAACACATTCAAGGTTTGTCGCCCTTAGCGGTGTTAACCACTAAAAATCGTGAGAATTTTGGCGCTACAGCCTATCCCAACGTTAAAGGAAAGAGTGAGTGGCTAAATGAGTGCCGCAATCAAAATTTTCACGCGCTAGGATGTTGCTAAATTTTTGGTTTTAACAATTTCTTGTTTATTAGTGATGTTTAGAGGTGAATGTTCGTTTAAAGAATGTTCTTGCATGTTTGGACGATTTAGAGGAGTTTGTCTGCGAGCCTTATCGCACTCTGGTGCTGGTAGGCCGCCTAGAAATCCAATGGGCATCTTGAAGGCTTTGGTTGTTAAGCGTTTCGGGAATATTCCAGCGATAGGCAGTTGTATATGCGTTTATGGAGTGATCCAGAGCTTAGGCGCTTAGCGACATTGAAGAGCAGGAGAAGCCCTATCATCCTCCCAGCTTACGCGTTTCAGACAGCGCATAGGCCCTGAAAGGCTTGAGCGCCTAATGGAAAACGTTGTTGAAAAGCTTGGAAACGCCGGGGTTATTAAAGGCGAGATAGTGGCATGCTATGCCACATTCATACAAGCCTACAGTAAGTGAGACCCAAAGGATGACTCTAGAGGCTATAGTGATCCTGACGCTAGAGTTGGAAGGGCTGAGAAACCTACAGGCTTGGCTATAAACTTCATTTAGCGTAGATGCATGCTCTAAACTTCTATTGTTCGTTGTAACGGCCCAGCAAACGAGAACGAAAAGAAGCATGCCCAAAAGCTTGTTGAGAAAGCCATACGGGCAACGGATATGAAGGTTAGGTTTTTGTGGCTGACTCCAATACTCAAGCAGAAAGCTTAGAAGCCACATATCCTTCCATGAAATAAAGCCAGTAATACCATACACATCAAACCAGAAGCCAGCCGAAGCTGAGTTCCTACGCGTTGATAAACGTTTCAGAGCCCATGGGCCTGAAGGGCTGAAAAGGCTTTATAGGCATAAGGCTTCAGCCGAAAGAGCCATTTCAAGGCTTAAGAAAACCTAAGCCTAGAAAAACCACAATGTTAAACGCCTAAGAAACATAGCCACACACGCGTTACTATGCATAATAGCCATACTGCTCATAGCCTTAACAGCCATAAAGCTCGGAAAACCAGAACAAATAAGGGCAATCAACAAGGCTGGCATAAAAATACAAGAAAACATCAATCTAACAACGGGCTAGCGCTCATATATAGGCTTGGATAGGTCGGCTGCCTTTAGGCACCGGTTGCGGATCGTCTGGCTGGTGACCTCAACCCTGTAGGTTTCTTTTATGATCTTCTCACGCTCTGGTAGGGAGCTTCTCCTTCACCCTTAGGTTGATGGCGTATCGGATGAAGTTGTTCCAAACGGTAGCTCGGCATGACCCCTCGATCCTGGCTCGGCCTCCGCCAGCACAGGAAGCAGAAGCGTCTGTGAACCATACATGAATACATACCTCATGAAACAGTTCAATGGGTTAATTAAAAACGATGTGTTAAAGGGATGCTGGAAGAAACCCAAAGGCATGACCAAGAAAGCTTCCATGGTGAGGCTGGACTCATAAGCCTCAACACAAGGGCCATAAAATCCCTACTCGAAGACGAACCAAGCCGGAAAGCCGTGAGCCAGCATTGGGCTTAGCCAGAACACACAAGCATAGTGAGCCTAAAAAAGAAAACAGCATAGCGAAGCCGCTCTAAACCCAGACTGCCAACGGCAACCCATACATCTAAACCGTTAAATTTAAATCATCTTTTTATTTTTTAATGTTGCGAGCAACATTGTGAGGAGGAAGCAAGTCAAGTCTAATTCCCGCGAAAGTGATAATTCCCGAATGGGTCTTACGATCCAGATTTTTAAAGTGTTTTCCCTGCTCCATTTTGTCCTATCACGACAACAATTTCACCTTCATTAACTACCAAGGAAACATCCCATAAAACTTGCAAATTGCCATAAAGAATGTTGACTCGGTCAACCTTAAGCATGAGCCACCCTCAAGCACATTAAATTTATACCCAAACCCAAACTCTACCCATCTGTAAGGACAATCATTGACGTTGGTGGTCAAGATTCGAAGGCTATAAGGATTAGTGAAAATGGAATGGTATTAGACTTTGTTATGAATGATAAGTTTGCGGCTGGAACTGAAGATTTCTCGAAGTTATGGCCACCATTCTTGGAAAACCCGTAGAAGAACTGGGTGTGCTTCATTTTAAATCGCTAAATCCTGTTAAGATAAGCAGCGCATGCACGGTCTTCGCCGAATCGGAAGTCATATCCTACATAAGCAAGGGCTGTAAGATTGAAGACGTCATTGCTGGTCTTTATATTGCCATAGCTGAAGGAATATCTAGCATGTCAAGCAGAATCGGTTTCGAGAGGGAAGTAGCATTTACCGGCGGAGTTGCAAAGAATCCAGGATTCGTTGAGGCGTTAAGTAAAAGGATAGGGTTTAACCCAATCTTGCCAAAGGAACCGCAAATCATATGTGCCTTCAGGGGGCTCATTTAGCCAAAAAGCAGTTCACGAAAAAGGTTTGAGTTC
>Ga0185307_1000595_pt1 | contig 22282 bp, 28 predicted proteins | sample LHCtaG_FD_128010 | JGI IMG/M metagenome (GOLD analysis project Ga0185307, IMG submission 128010) | Hot spring microbial communities from Little Hot Creek, USA to study Microbial Dark Matter (Phase II) - LHC4sed_matched (SPADES... | ecosystem: Environmental > Aquatic > Thermal springs > Hot... | reverse complement strand
CCGGTTGTCGCCCATGGCCCTACGTGGGTAGCTCGTGAACCGTGAGCGAGGTGAAAGGCCCTCGATACGACCATAAACAGCCGTGGGTTAATGCGGATGAAAATCGAGGGTCAAACGGTTATAAGGGCTTAGGTATCACCTACTTAGGTGCCAGCTTACGTGTAGGCTTATATCCACTATTGGACGTAGTTGGGAAAGGTTTCCCGAGCTTTTAGACTCCTTCAGCGAGGCTAGTAGGTGTGACCCTTACCTAATGAACTTACTCGGTACGAGTAGTTGCGAGGGGCACAGCGATGGATGGGGCTACGTCCTTATCGGTATCCTGGAGAGCGGAGAGGAGGTAGTAGATTACTATAGAAGTACTAGACCGGTTTACGAGGACACCTATGCACTGAGTAGGCTTAAGGAGTCAACCAGGGGGATAGCTTTTGAAGTGCTGATAGCACACTCTAGAAGGCGTGCTGAGGGGTCTGTTAGAATCGGGAACACACACCCACTATACTACAGCTGGCGAGACTTCGATATGTGGATAGCGCATAACGGGGTCGTAGATGCTGACGCTATAGCTAGGGACCTCGGGTTTCCCAGAGCTGCGGATACCACCGATACCTACTACCTCGGGGAGTTCGTATACAGGTCGATAAGTAGTCTTAGCTTAAACGAGATATTGAAGAAGCTAAGGGAGGCATCTAAGTACACCAAGACCGCTATGAATACCTCCATACTATTCTATACAAGGGGTAAGGTAATCCTTGTGGTAACCTCATACCTAAACCCAGGTAGGCTAGGCAACCCTAAGGTAACCGACTACTACAGGCTCTACCTCCTGCAGAGCCCGAGTACTTCGGCAGTGCTCTCTTCCTCTATTCTGAAGTACTTTAATGTACTTAGTGAAGAGGTTTCTGAGGTACCTCTTCAGTCTGGGCTAGCAGTAGAGGTAAACCTAAGGGAGAGGTCGGAGGTAGCGAGGACCCCCTTCGAGCTCAGCACTTAGATGAGTACTAAGACGCGGGCTTCCTCCGAGTGAGAGGATGCTTAACGAGGAGCGACTTAGAACCCATGGACTTAGGTTCTGCAGGGAGCTCTGTGCTGAGAAAGGGTTCTCAGCCCAAGCCTTTAAGGAATGTGTTGAGAGATGCCTAGAAGAGGTTGCGAGGGGAAGGTTACCGGAGGGATACAGCTCTGCTTGAGCCTACTTAAACCCTCTTAAGGAGGGTTTAGTCATCCACCCGCTCAGCCCGTGAAAACGTCGATACGTTCAGCTACTCTACGGTAGTCAGTTAAGCAGGTGGAGCTCTCTCACGCTTCCTTATGTAGATCCATAGCGGAAGTATTGTTGCTACGTAGAGCGCGGCAGCTACCCAAGGGTTATCTAACAGCCTTAAGTACAGCTTCCCATCCTCGAACCTAAGCTTCAGTACCCCCGCAGCTGTAGGCTCCGCACTGACCCTATAGTTAAACACGCAACCGTTCGTCACCGTACCTACGCAGCTACCCCTACTGCAAGCTATCTCAGCTACACCTCCGGGCTCATCCTCCCACTCGCTGTACTCCACCTTAATGCTACCTAGGCTAACCCCGCTGTACTCAACCCTTATGGAAGCGTTACATAGTTGCGTGGACAGCACGAAGTAAGCCTCAAGTGGGTGCTGGACTAAGATGTAATCCTCCGACCTCCCGACTCTAGTTAGGTTAATGTACGGGCCTGGGTAAGAGACGTTAATGGGGAACTCAGCAACTCTGAAGAAGGTATTGACTAAATCTCCGCTAACTCTAACGAGCTTACTCTCCCTTAAGTGAAAAGTCTTCCACTCGCTACCTTTCGGAACGTTGAACTCCACCGTTTCACTACCTACTGTTACTAGGACCGTGTAGCTCCTGTCCTCAGGAGGGGCTATGTAGGTAGCCCTAAGTAGGGTTACGTTAACCACCCTGTCGCCGACTAGGCTATACCTCACTAAGTCGTTCTGAAGAGGGATCACTACACACACCGTCATAGCTATGTAGAGAAAAGCCACAGCTACCGCTATTGGGGCGAGCAATTTCTTAAGCCTCCTCTTAGTCTTCCTCCTAGCATACCTTCTGTACTTACCCACGAAAGAGCCCCGGACTGACAATGTAGAAGCAGATATATCTGCGTACTTATGCCGAAGGGCGCCATCTTAGCTATCCAAAGTCTTGGGTAGGGTTTCCAGCTTAAACGTTGCTACGGCTTTTGTCACTCGTAGTTCCTGAGGCTTTGTCTAGTCCAGAGAAGGTAAAATTTAAATGTGTGCTCTAGGAGTGTAGTTGGTGGTAGAATGCCTGAGCCATCCGCTACGGCGATAGTGCTACTCAACACAGATATAGGATCGGAGGACGAGGTATTGGAGCAGCTCTCCAGGATTGATGGAGTTATAGAAGCAAGCGTAGTATATGGAGTTTACGATATAGTGGTAAAGGTCAGAGCTAGGAGTATAGAGGAGCTCAAGGATATAATAACCAACAAGATAAGGAAGCTAGCTAAGGTTAAGTCCACGCTAACCATGGTCGTAGTTGAGGGTAAGAGCTTCGAAAAGAAGAGTTGAAGGTATCTATAGGTATAGATGGAGCTGACTCCCCTAGAGGGGGTTGTACTACACACGTTCTTTACAGGTTATTCAAGGGGCTTCTGAAGGAGGGCTACATAGAGAGGGTCCTAGACTACCCGTACTTGGTGAGGCTCAACCCTTCAATACCATTTAAGACTCGAGGTAACGGTGCTGTAGCAATTAAGTTCGAGCTTCGGAGGGATCCTGAGGACCTACTACCCTTCGTTGCGGGGTTAGTTGAGGATTACTTAAAGGAGCTCTCAGGGGGGGTCAGCGACGTTGGGTTAGCCGTAGCCTTCGGCGACTATGATAGGGAGCTCGTGGATTTATATCATGAGGCTTTAACGGACTATGTACATAGGCTACGCATCGTAGAGCTAGTTGAAGGTAGTGGTGGGAAGTTGATCCTACCAATGGGGCTGAGTAGGGGATGTGTAGGGGCTATTGCAGCTATTGGCTGGCCTGCTACTAGATTTACATACGAGCTCCTAGTGTACCGTAGCTCCTCTTTACCCCCTCGAGAAGCTCTTGTAGATCTAGGAAGGCTAGCTTCTGTTGATTTTAACCCTAGGTACCGTACCTTCTGCAGCTTTGATGCTGACGCGGGCAGGGCTATAGCTGTGCCTAGAGGTCCCGATCCAGTTCTCCTAGGTTTAAGGGGTCTAGACCCCGATCGCTTGTTTGAGGCTTTAAACTACATCGGTATCTCGGAGTACATTGAGGGTTGGATGATCTTTAAGACTAATCAAGCAACAGGGGATCATTACGTCCCCAGGGCCTCCAGAGATATGAAGCCTTTTAGAACTGGTTGCGTAGCTGGGGAGGTAGTCTCAGTAAAGCTTGCGGTAGGCGGGGATGTAGAGGTAAGGGTACACGACGGCTTTGGGCTATTGGTTGCGTATGTATTTAAGGAATCAGGGTTAACTAAGATGGCGAGAAACCTAGTTCGTGGCGATGTAGTTAGGCTTTGTGGCGCTGTAAAGTATTGGGAGGGTATAGGTGGAGTACTACACGTGGAGTTACTGGAGGTTATAGACTTAGCTGAGCTATACTTAAAGCAGAACCCGAGATGCCCCTCATGTGGAGCTAGGCTTAAGTCTGCGGGTAGGGGTAAGGGGTTTAAATGCGTTAAGTGCGGGTATAGGACTAAGGACCTACAACCAGTAGTCCAGCGGGTTGATAGGGATATTACTAGGGGTTTCTACGTACCTAGCTGTGGAGGAGCTAAACACCTTACAATACCTAAACCCCTCGTTAGTGCAGACATAACCACCTCAACGCAAGCTCCGGTAAGGAGGATTTCAGACTTCTACTACCTCTCAACAGCTACTCTACCATAGTACTTGTACTAGCCCCCAAATACTTCACGGAAGATCAACTCAGCTATAAGGGGTCACCACCCCCTCAGCCGACCCTAATCTCCCTAAGAAGTAGGGCTTCAATGTAAGTAGAGGTGAATACCAGTTACCTAGCCCTAGCGAGAACTCCGCGAGATTCGACGAGCTTCCTACCAAAGACTTTCATGAGCTCGTACTTCTTCGAACTACTTGGCGCTCTTAATACGATTAAAGCCGAAGGTCTATACCACGTACTTGGGTGCTTCTTCTCCTCAGCCTCGCATTCGTAACCTAGCTCCTTACATACCCTGAGAATCTCCTCAAGCTTAGGGTTTGGAACAGTAAGGCTCTTCGGGAGCTTCCTACCCTGCCTACGGCTGAGGGTTTGATCGAAGTAGTTAAGCCAGAACCTAAGCTCCTTGCTCATCTACTCTAACCAGAGCTTTTAATGAGTACGGCGTTAACTACACCGTCCCTCGAAGGCCTTGAGGTTACCTTAGCTAGCCCGAGCTCGGTCTCTATGACCGATCCCTTAGATACTATTCCCAACCTGACGTACTCCCTATTAGCAGGGTTCTCAACTACCCGTAGTATCTTTACCTTCTTGAAGGTCTTAGAGTCGGGATCGTAGACGTTAGCATAGGCAGCTTCCTTAAGTCTAACAACGGTATTCCCACCCCTAACCCTTTCCACTACTTTAGCATCTCTACTACCTACCTTAGTTAAAGTCGGGTATCCTCCTAACTCGTACTTCCGCTTCTTCCTACTAGGTCTTCTAATACCGCCAGTGATCTTTCTCGAGTCTTTACCTTGGTATATTGTCAGCCTTTACACCCCTCTACTAGGGGTGGGCAGTGCTTAAAAGCGTTTTGAGTGCACCAAACTCAATGATAGGTGCTCAGATAGAATCCGGGAAGTAACTAAGGAACTTCCTACAGCTTAGAGAGTACCTAAAGCTTATAGCTTAACCCCACCCTACTTTACGGGAGAGGTCTATGGTTAGACCAGCGCTGAGGTCTAGGTCTAGGAGAAGGGTGTGGAGAAGGGTGCCAGGAGGGGAGGTTAGGGTATTCTACGAGAGAAGCTACGTATACGAGGCTTTCTGCGCTGTATGTGGTAGACCTCTAGGAGGGGTTCCTAGGAATATTAAGGCTATTAGAGGTGGTCATAAGAGTTTAAAGAGGCCTGAGAGACCTTACGGCGGGGTTCTCTGCCCCTCATGCCTAGCTACAGCTATTAAGCTATCCATACGTAGCTAGCTGAGGGGATTTTTTGAGTAGCTTCTGCGAGAAGGGAGCTGTTATAGCTGTAAGCGGTAAGCCCGGAAGCGGTAAGAGTACTCTAGCTAGAAACCTAGCCGAAAGGTTAGGGCTACGTTACGTATCCGTAGGGCAGATCTTCAGGAGCATCGCCTCGTCGATGGGGATAAGCTTGGAGGAGCTTAGTAGGATCGCCGAAATGGACGAAAGTATAGATAGGATGATAGATTCTACAGCTATAGAGGAGGCTAAGAGGGGTTGCGTAGTACTGGACGGCCACCTCTCTGCTTGGATTCTAAAGGAACTAGCACACGTTAAGATAATGACCTACGCTCCCCAAAGCGTTAGAGCGATGAGGGTAGCAGCGCGGGACGGTAAGAAACTTGAGGAAGCTCTACACGAGATCAAAGTTCGGGAGAACTCGGAGGCTAGAAGGTATATGAGGTACTACGGGATAGACATCACCGATATCTCAGTCTTCGACCTCATAATCAATACTTCAAACCTAAGTGAGGAGGAGACTACTCAAGTAGCTTTAGAGGTGGTTAAGGCCCTCCTCGAGAGGAGGCTTAGAGAGAAGCTTAAGAGCTCCTAGTGCAGAGATCAGTTGAAGCCGGGGTGCCCGAGCGGCCTAAGGGGCCGGCCTTGAGAGCCGGTGGGTGTCGCGCCCACGCGGGTTCGAATCCCGCCCCCGGCGCCTATTTCTGCGGAGATACACCGCTAGTTTAGGGTTAGAGTGAGGTACCGGGAGGTAGTAGAGGAAGGGGACTACGTACTCGTCTACGTAGACCCTAGGAGGCGTAAGGTGGTAAGGGTATCTAGGGGAGCCAAGTTTGAGAGCGATAAGGGTTTTTTAAACTTAGAGAGTCTTGTAGGGCTTCCCTACGGTTCTAAGGTTAAGCTTAGTACTGGAATAGAGGCGTACGTACTTAAACCAACACACGCAGACCTTACACTACTACTTGAGAGGGTTACTCAGGTTATCTACCCCAAGGATGTAGGCTTAATGGTTGTTCTCTCCGGTGTAGGACCTGGTAGTAGGGTTCTCGAGGTAGGGGTCGGTACAGGTTACCTTACGTCCTTCCTAGCTAACCTCGTTAGACCTGACGGCCTTGTAGTAGGCTACGAGATCCGCCCGGACTACGCCGCAAAAGCCATTAAGAACCTAAGGAAGCTTGGTTTAGATAGGTACGTAGTAATTAAGGTTGGCGACGCTAGGGAGTGCTTAGAGAAGCCCGACAGGAAGTTTGACGCGGTCTTCATAGATATCCCGGATCCGTGGAACGTCTACCCAAAGCTTAGTGAGGTTGTAACCCCCTCAGCACCGGTAATATCCTTCCTACCTACGGTAAACCAGGTACTTAAAGCCCTAGACCACATAGAGAAATCTAGTTACGCTGCAGATGTAAGGGTCTACGAGGTATTCCTCAGAGAGTATGAGGCAAGAAGGGAGGCATTAAGGCCTAGAACTCTCTCCATAGTGCATACAGGGTACATACTCTTCTTTAGACTCATAACACATAGACCTCAAGTTGAAGGGGTTCCATCAACGTCTGGGAACTCTATCTCCGAAGTAGGTAGAACACCACCTTGATAACCTCACCTCTATGTGGGTACTAACCTAGTAGACCTTAATTACCTCTTGCAGTAGTTGATCCTCTGGTGGTATTTTGGGTCAAAGGGTAGTAGAATTAGAGCTACTAGAAGAGTATACGTACATTAATGAGAAGAGGTATAGGTTTAAGTTACGCGGTAAGGACATAATAGTAAACGTTAGCGCTGAAAACGTAGATGAAGGTATAGAGAAGGCTATAGAGGTACTGAAGAAGATAGGGTTGCTGCCGGCTTAACCCCCGCTAGTTCTAAACCGACGCTAGGCTACGGGGAGTACGTAGTTTTGAGAGCCCTTGTATAGGAACACCGTTTAAAGGAGCTTGTAAGCTGTCTTCGGTTTTAAGGTTTAACAACTGAAAGCCCTACCCTTGCTGGGTGTTGCCGTGATTGATGTAAGCTGAAGGAAAACGGCTTATCGACGCGTGTAAGACTGCTTACCACTAGGATTTGAGGTCTTCGTAAGTAAGCATTATTACGTCGGTAGGCTTTCTACTTATCGCACCAACCCTAGCTCCTACTATAACCTTGATCCCTTTAGCCGACGCTACGTCTAAGAGCCTCTGAGTGATTACACCATCCATGACTACAGCGTATGCCTCAGCTAGGTCTTCACCTATTAACTTGTCTACTAGGTCCTTTACCGGGACCCTAGCTACCTCGTTCCAGCTCTTATCGTAGATTACGCTTTCGAGAGTTCCTCTTAGGAAGTCTATGGTCTTAAGTACCGCTTCGGGTAGCTGGATCTCGCTTACAGCTTCAGCCTCAGGGATAGTTGTTGGAGCTCTCTCTACTACCTCCTCAGCTTTCTCAGCGACCTCCTTAAGCTGCTGTATGTAGACCTCTAGAGGTACAGCATTCTTTAGAGCCTTAGCTATCTCCTTACCTGTAAGCTCCTCTACCTCACGTCCGGGAGGGGCTCTCGCTACTAGGTCTATCTTAGCTACCCTCGTCAGCTCCTTAAGTATCATGTCACCAGCTCTATCCCCATCGAGGAAGGCTATGGTCTTCTTACTCTTGGAGAGCTCTACTATCGTTTTCGGGATCTCCCCTCTAGCTCCCTCTAAAGCAACAGCGTTCTTGTAGCCGTATCTAAGTAGGTTTATTACATCAGCCCTACCCTCGACAATGATTATGGTATCGGACTTATCGACCTCCGGCCCTGCCGGTAGCCTCTCAGGACCGTAGGCTATTAGCTCAGCAGCTTTAGCTGAAGCCTCAACCTCCTGCAGTACCTCCTTAACGTCTACCTCCTTCTCCTTTATCATGGTCTGCAGTATCTCTTTAGCCCTCTCAACGACCCTCCTTAGCTTCTCCCTTCTAACGTCAACTATATCGAAAACCCTTATCTTAGCGTTGAAGGGGCCAACCTTATCGATGAACTCCAGCATAGCGGCTACAAGAGCTGTCTCAACCCTATCTAGGTTGGACGGTACTAGGATCTCCCCAACTGTTTTAGAGCCCTGCTGCCTAACCTCAACGGAGATCCTACCGATCCTACCCTTCTCCTGGAGGTCCCTCAAGTCGAACTCAGAGCCGAAGAGCCCCTCGGTTTGACCGAATATCGCGCCCACTATATCGTGCTTATCTACCAGTCCCTCTACCTCTACCTTAGCTCTGACCATGTACTTTACCATGGAACTAGGCACCCTCAGTGTTACGTACCTACTCTTCTTTCAAGAACATTTCTTATAGGACGTTATAAGTCTGTATTAAGCTATCTCTAAGTAGCAAAGTCCGGCTGTAAGTTCTAGGGGCAGAAACGTTTATTAGGTTGGTTTAGGTTAGTTTTGTATGAGCTGGGGCGGGGTGATGGGAGCACTGCTCCAAGCCTCCGCTGAGCTCTTCGTAGATGGGAGCCTCGTGCCGCTGGGCTCGACCGCCACCCACGACCTCACACCGATAGCCCGTGAGGTGTGAGCAAGGTGGAAGTCCCTAGAGGCAACCCAAACAACCCTAAACCACCACAAAACAGCCTCTAGGGACAAACGGTAGAGCCAAGACGGAGAACATTTCGAGAAGCCATAACGCCTCTCGCCACTTTAAAGCGCGGGTCTTCAGATTGTAAACTTTGCAGCAGATTTGAGATAGCTAGAGCCCTAGGTAGTGTTCTCTTAGGACATCTACCTTAACTATCTCGAAGGGCTTACCGCTGCGGACTAAAGTCCCTAGCTCAACTACGTGTACCGTATCTGCTACCTCTATGACTAGTGAGGGGTCCTGCTCTGCCAGTAGTAGTGAGACCCCTAGGTCCCTCTTTATGTACTTAAGGACCTCTGCTAGCCTTCTCCTAACTATAGGTGCGAGCCCAGCAGAGGGCTCGTCGAGTACTAGCAGCTTATCAGCCATGAGTAGGGCTATAGCTAGAGATAGCATCCTCTGCTCACCACCACTTAGAGTACCGGCTACCTGATTTCGCCTCTCCTCTACGATCCTAAAGAGCTTTCGTACATCGTTCAATCTATCGGCACCGTGCTTTGAAACCTTAAGAGCTAGCTCAATGTTCTCCTGTACGGTTAGAGTTCTAAGTATACCTCCCCTCTCCGGAACGTAACCTACTCCAAGCTTAGCTATAGAGTATGCTGGCATGTTCGTTACGTCTACTCCTTGGTATACTATGCGACCCTTCCAAGGCTTGATGTAGCCGAGAATGCAGCGGAGCAGCGTAGTTTTACCAGCTCCATTCGGCCCCACTATCCCTACGCCCTCCCCTGACTCTACGGTTAAGCTGACCCCCCGGATAACTGGGGTTTTACCGTAACCTACGTGAAGGTCTACTACCTCAAGTACTAGCACCTATAGACACCCCGAGGTAAGCTCTAATAACCTCCTCGTTCTTCACAGCTTCCTTCGGGGGCCCCTCGAAGATTTTAACTCCGTTATTTAGTACTATGACTCTCTCAGTCATCTTCATCAGGTACCTAAGCTTATGTTCCACTATAATAAAGGTAGTACCAGACCTCCTGAAGTACTCTACAATACTTATAACGTTCCCGACCTCCTCCTGCGATAATCCAGCAAAGGGTTCGTCTAGTAGGATCAACCTAGGCCTTGTAACTATAGCTCTCGCAAGCTCCAGCATCCTTAGCTTATACGGGGTTAGCCTAGTGGGTAGCTCAGCAGCTTCGCTCAGTAAACCTGTTAGGGTTAGAGCCCACGTAGTTCTAGTCTTAGCCAGCCGGGAGTCCTTAAGTACCGAGCGTGCGGTTAGTAGTACGTTGTAGTAAACGGGGAGGTAGTAGTAGACCCTCGAACCTTGGAAAATCCTTGAGATACCTAGTGCGACTCTTTCGTGAGGCTTTAGGTCGGTTATATCTGTACCGTTGAAGTATACTCTACCTCTCTCCGGCTTTAGTAGCCCGGAGATCACGTTTAGTAGCGTAGTTTTTCCAGAGCCGTTAGGTCCTATTACACCGAGTATCTCGCCAGCATCTACCTTAAAGCTAACGTTGTCGAGGGCCACAAGCCCTCCAAATCTCTTAGTGATACCGTCACATACGAGTATGCTACTCACAGTCTCACCTAGGTCTTGAGGGACCTTAGCTTAGTAGCTAAGTAGCCCTTAACCCTAAGGTATAGGGAGAAGATTACTCCCTGAGGTTTAGATATAACCATAGCTATTAGCAGAGCCATGAAGATAACGGTTCTCCACCTACCTACAAAATCCCATAGAAGCTCGTAGACTATTAACAGCATGTAATTAGCTACTGCAGGCCCTACGATGCTCCCCATACCTCCTATCACTACAGCTGTTAGGGGGGGTACTAAGGTGTTAGCTGGTATTAGTATATCTACTGTAAGTGGGGGTCTCATAGCAGCGTAGAGAGCTCCCGCTACTGCAGCTAGGGTACTAGATGCTAGGAAGCTAACTACCTTAACCTTAAAGGTGTCTATGCCTGCATTCTCAGCTAGTACCTCGTCCTGCCCGATAGCCCTCATAGCGAAGCCTAGGTCTGAGTAGGCTAGCTTGTAGGTTAGTACGTATGCAGCTATGGCTACTACCGCGGAGATGTAGAAGTATGAGAGCTGGAGGAAGGGAAGCCTCTCCCTAGCTGGCAGGCTTCTAGCGTAGGAGTAGAGTAGCGCTGGGTAGGATAGCCCCCCCTCACCACCTAGGTAGAGTGAGAAAGGCTGTGAGGTAACTATACCCGTAGCTATTATCGGGAGTAGCAGGGATAGTATGGAGAAGTAGATCCCCCTAACCCTAAGGCTCGGTAGGAATATCAGGAAGCTGAGGAGTACAGCTACACCTACTGCTGGGGCTATAGCAAGCTCTAGCGGGATCTTCTGGTAGACGTTTAGGAGGGCTATGGTGTACGCTGCTGAGCCGGCGATGAAGGGTATACCTAGGTTTAGGTAGAAGGTAGTTCCCGAGTAGAGGTCTAGAGAGAGTGTTAGTAGTAGGAATATGTTTACCCTAGTTATCACATCTAGCCAGTAGCCTCTCAATCCTAGTAGGGGTAGGAGTAGTAGAACTGCAGCTGCAAGAAGTCCGTGAAGTAATCTGAGGACCCTCCTGGTGATACCGGCTCGGACGAACACCCCTACTCCCCTCTTCCCATAATGCCATGCGGTCTAAGTAGTAGTACTGCTACTATTAGAAAAAGGGGTACTACCCTAGCTAAGCCGCTACCTAAGGTGAAGGTTACAGTCTGCTCTACTAACCCGTAGATTACCGAGGCTATGGCTGTACCCACAATACTTCCCACCCCACCTAAGATGACTACGGCGAACGCCGCGAAGAGAGGGGTCCAACCAGCGGATGGGGTTAGAGCCTTAAGTGGTGAGAGTAGTACCCCGGTCATACCTGCGTAGAGCCCTGTAATCAGGAGAGTTACTCTAAGAACCCTTAGGGGGTTTATGGAGAACCTGAGAGACTCCTCCCAGCTTTCTGCTACAGCCCTTATGGCCATGCCCATACTCGTCTTACGTAGGAACAAGACTAAGGCTAAGGTCATAGCTAGGCTTACAGATGCTACTAGGAGCCATTGGTTACTCACCGGGATATCGGCTACCGATACGGTACCCGATAGCATAGGTAGGGTAACAGGCCTTAACCCCATACCCATCTTAAAGTACTCCTCAAGTATGTATGCTACGGACATGGTAGTTATGAAGACCCCCACCGGGTTCTTAAGCGCTGGTCTAACAGCTACCTCACCTATTAGTAGGCTAGCTATACCTGTAAGAGTTATCGCTAAACCAGCTGCAATGTAGAAGGGCAGCCCTAGTGAGGCTAGGAGCTCGTAAGCTACGTAGCCAGATAGTACGTAGAGAGCGCCGTAAGCTAAGTTAGGGATCTTAGCTACTCCGAGGATTAGAGAAAAACCCAGGGAGAAGGCTAGGTACGTAGATGCGTGGAGAAGACCAAAAACGAGTATGTACTTAAGCTCCTCCAACCTAGGTACCCTACGGCCAGGGTATCTCTACCCAAACCCTAGTTCCATCCTTAACCTGCGGTAGCAGTAGCTTAGTACCGTACTCAACGACTTTGAAAGGCCACACAACAACCCTCCTACCTCTCTGCCACTGGAAGTATATCGGGTAGATCCTCTCTGGCGCTAGCCTAGCGGTATGGCTTCTCGTAAACTCGTAGACTCCTGCTGCACCTACGAAGATCGAGGCTTCGAGGGCCTTTATCACCTTATCAACGTCGAAGGTCCCAGCTTTCTTCATAGCCTCAGCCCATATGTGGACCGAGTCGTAAGCATACCAGGTGGTGAAGATCGGTTCAGTGCCGGTTAACCTCTTATACTTCTCGTAGAACTCTATGGTCTTCGGGGTTATTGGTGCTGGGAAGCCCCAGGCTATGCATATGAGGCCCTCAGCAGCACCCACGGTCTGGTTGTAGAATACGTCGAGCATGGCGTAGGTACCACCACCAACTGCTAGTAGAGGTACCTGGCTGATAGCGTAGTCCCTAGCGAAGACGTAGTCCTCTGTTCCGGAGAACTGCCACGTTATGTACTGAGCTCCCGAGGTTAGTACCTTAGCGAATACGTCGGTAAATGAGGCTATGTCTATCGGTACGCCTATGGATATTACTACTTCCACCCCCTCCTCTTTAGACCTCTGCTGACCGTATATAGCGTGTGGTATTACCCATGGGAGGTCCTCGTAGATCCACGCTACCTTGGTCCACCCGAACCTTCTTGAGAGGTACGCTAGGAGATCCCAGGTTGCAGCAGCTTGAGATGTAGCATTTACGTAGGCTCTAAACCAGTACTTGTAGCTTTCATAGTCCTGAAGTACCTTAGCATCTATCGCATCGCTAACAGCTCCGGACGCTATTACCGGTACCTCGTAGAGTGGTAGTAGGTCTAGTATTGCCAGTGCCTCATGGGATCCGAAGACTCCGAAAATCGCCTTAACCCCCTCCTCCGCGAGCTTCCTATAGCCCTCAGCTGCCTTATCAGCGCTCCACTGAGTATCGTAGTAGACTAGCTCAACCTTATAGCCAAGTACTCCCCCGGCCTCGTTTATCTCATCTATGGCCATCTGGATAGCCTGGAGCATCATCATGCCTATAGGTAAGTTTAGCGGTAGTAGTGCACCTACCTTGACAGTACCTAAGTAGGTTGGCGGTGTGGTAGTTGGTGGGACGGTTTCAGTAGCTACTACAGTTACGGTGGCAACCTCCCTTATGGTAGTAGCTAGAGTTACCGTTCTGATTACGGTCTCAGTAGTGGGAGCTGTAGGTACTGTTGCCTGCCCTATGAGGTAACCAGCTACTCCAGCGACGACTATTAGGACTACGAGGACTGCTTGGACTACCCGAGGTCTCAGTGAGATCACCGAGAGGTAAGGGAGTCAGTTATAAAAAGCAGTTTGTTAGCATTTGTAAACAAGTAGTAGGTACTAGGAGCACTACACTAAGTCCCTCCTTCGTAGGAAGTCTAGGGTGATCCTAATAACGTCCCCCTCCTTACCCTGTAGGAGATACCCACCTCCTTCTACGATATGGTACTCCACGTCCCGACCTAAGCTCTTCAGCTTCTCGTAGAGCTTTAGCGACTGAGAGGGGGGTACCATAGTATCTTCAGAACCGTGTATTATGAGCACCCTACCGCTTATCCTATCTACGTATGTTACCGGGCTGGAGAGCTCGTAGAGCTCCCCACTTTCCTCAGGCTCTCCTAAGGTACTCCTAACGAGGTCAGCTATGTACCTCTGCGGAGTCCCGGTCGGGAACTTAGATAGGTGTAGATACAGGTCCGCTAGGTCGACCCAGCCACCTACATCAACTACGAATCCAACTAACTCTTGCGTTGACGCAAGTAAGCTGACCGTACCTCCAAGGGATATTCCGAAGAGCCCGATCCTTCCGTAGTCTCCGAAACCCATCTCCTTGATCTTCCTTAAAGCTCTAACAGCGGAAATAACACCGTCACTAGCATCTGTGTACCTAGGTGCGAGAACTGTAATCCCGTTTTTAGCGAAGGCTCTCGAATAGACCTCGATATCCTCAGGCCTCTGGTTAAACGCGTGAAGAGCTACCAGAGCAGCTTTAGGTGTAGAGGGTGGCTGGTAAATGTATCCAGGAATCTCTCTAAGGGCTACTCTCGAGACCTCCCCCACAGCTACTACCTCCGGCTAGGGTATGTTATGTTGAGTATTTAAAGAATTAGATTAGCGTACTTTAACCACAGCAGGTTCTCTGGGTAGTGAAGCTCTTACGTGTCTTAGATGTAGACCTAGGTGGACGCAGAAAACCCGTGAACCCCAAAGGAAGTCTTCGCTTTAAAAGGTGAGAGAGTAAGCTAAAGTAATGGTATACCTAGGTCCTTCAGGGGTAAGCTGCTGGCTACAGCGCCTCCCTGCTAGGTCTTTGCGAACTATATTTACTGTGAAAAGTACTTTCTCTGGGGTCGCAGATCCCAAGTAAAGAGGGTCTTGAGGAGAGGATACTGGAGATCGTAAGGGAGGCTAGTAAGAAAGGTGGTGGAGTAGTTCAAAGTGAGCTGTGGCACGCTCTGGGAATAGATAGTAGAGAGGGGAGTAAGATCGTAGCTAGGCTAATAAGGAGAGGGCTACTAATGCGAGAAGCTATTATCTATAAGGGTAAGAAAACCTACAAGCTCCACTACTCAGACAGTGTTAGAGCTCCAGTAAGCATATCTGTAAACCTAAACCCAGTTATAGAAGTACCCTGCTTCTCCTGCAGGCAAATAGGTAGGTGCGGTATAGGAGGCTACTACGACCCAACGAAATGCCCCTTACTAACTAGGTACATAGCTCAGTTAGCCTTCCGCGGCTTCTCATAATCCCGTCTGGAGGCTTCCTGACCTCCCAGCCTTAAAGGGTGAAGCTTAGCATCAGCTCCATACTCTCTAGCTCTTTACTGCATCTACTTAGATGCGGACCTACTCCATACGTAGCGTATAGCCATCTCAACTTGCTTTAAAGCTAGCTGAGTTGGGCTGATTAGAGTCACCTCAGCTAAATATCCGTTACTCTCCTTAACCTTGTAGTCAGCTAAATCCCTTTTCTCCCTTAACTCATCTAGGAGCTTCATCAGAAAGCCTTCTACGAGTTCGTCATCCACTCTTAGCCCTCCCCTTAAGACTATCCTCACCCCCTCTGTAGTGGGTATCTCGTTCGCTATCACATCGCTCTCGTAGTATATTATCTTAACACCCTCCGGCTGCTCCTCCCCACCACCCTCGCGGAGCTTCTGAGGGGCTTCAGCTTTACCTTTCGAAAGCTCTGCAGCTATGGTCTTTAAAGCCTCCAACTCCTCTGAAAGCTCCTTAATCCTCTTCTCCAGCTCCTTAATCTTACTTTCCAGGTACCTCATGATCTTATCGTAGCTCACAGACTACCACCTCGAAGGAACTTCAGCAAGCCCTGCCGTCCTTCCTCAAAACCCTGCAGGTAGTTTTTAATTAGGGTAAAGTCCTTCTGTAGAACTGCAAGTACCTGCGGATTGTATAGAGCTGCTGCAGGGTGGTAGGTAGGTATTAAAGCCCTCTCCCGCCCAAGTATCTCGAGCCTGTAGAGCTTCCCCCGCATCTTACTGACCCCCAACCACCTCACACCACCCTTCATCTCGAATATGTAGTAACCTGCGTAGTTACCTAGGGTAACTATTAGTAGGGGATTAATTAGGGAGATTATATCATCAGTAAAGTAGGAGCACGTGGAGATCTCCTCAACCTTAGGCTCGCGATTACCTGGAGGTCTACACTTCACTACATTAGTTATAAACACCTCCTCCCTCCTTAACCCTAGGGACTCTATTAGCTTAGTTAGAAGCTTACCAGCAGCTCCTACGAAGGGCCGCCCCTCCTCATCCTCAGACTTACCGGGTGCCTCACCTAGGAATACGATCTTAGAGTACAGGTTCCCCTCACCGGGAACAGCCTTGGTTCTAGATCTATGTAGCTCGCACCTCCTACATAGAGCTATTTCATTCCTCATACTACTCCAGAGAATCTCCTTATCCAGTATCTCAGCCCAGTTTAGAATGTTTAGCTTTAAGATAAAACCGCAGGTAGTGGGGTTTTAAGGGTTACGACTGAAAGCCTAGCCCTTTAGGGCAGGGAGGTCAGTCCACAATCTCTATACCGTACCTCCTAGCTACCTCCACAGCTATCTGCTTAACGTACGATGGGTTCTTACCCTCTAGTACTATCCTCTTGATCTCAGTACTCTCCCTACGTATAGCTTGCTCAACAGCGAATCTAAGGAGGTCAAGGCTATCCCTTAACTCCTTTATGACGTGCCTCGATATTATATGGCCGTAGCATTCTCTGTAGTTAAAAGCTCTCTCAGTGAACTGCTGAGCGTAGTGCCCTCCACCAACTCCTACCGAGGGTATGCAGCTCCGCTCCTCAGTTAGCAGAGCTGTGTATACAGCTCCAGCTAGTACCTCCTGAAGAGTGCTGTCTGACCACTCACTCTGAGTAGAGCCAATTTCGGCGAACGTCAGAGGCTTAGATAGGCTCGTAGGTCCGTGGTGTGTAACCTCGTAGGTTACTGAGACCTCCTCTAAGGACTTCTCACGAGCTAGCTCACGGAGAGCTTTGAGTATAGCTAAAGCTAGCGGTGGGTTAGCTACGGAGAGCTCAAGAGGTTTCCCACCGTACTCTGCCTTTGGTGTAGGGTTACCGGTGTGGTGAACGGTTAGAGATCTAATACCGGATACAGCGCTATGCCTTGAGATCACTACGTAGTACTCAGCATCTATAACTCTCTCTAGGAAATCGAAGTAGAGAACATCCTCATAGAAGCCAGCTACATAGACCTCCCTGCCGGCTAAGAAACCTAGGCAGGCCCTTGGAAGTCCCTTAAGAGCTATATCCCTACACTTTACTAGACTTACCAACCTATCTGCAGTCCCAGCACCTGCTACGTCGTTTATACTGTAAGCTACTACTACCCTCAAGTACCTCTCCCCGTATTTTACCGCTTAGGCTTTAAGAACAGTGCTTACTGTAAATCATGGTGGGGCACTCCATAGAGGGTTTCGACGTAACCAAGACCGTGCTTGCAGTAGCTAAGTGCGGTGAAGATACCATAGTCTTCAGCTTGGTTGACCCGCAACTATCTACATACCTAGGTAGCTTAGTAAGTTCCATCTGCGATGTGAGGTACGTAGAGCTAGAGCGTAAGTGCCTAGTAAGTGGGGTAAAGGTTTCCAAGAACCTCCCCTACCCTACTCCAAAGGGGTGCTTTTACGTAGAGATAGCTCAGGGAATATACGTAGGGCTGCTTCCAGGATACGTAGACGCGCAGTGCATAGTATGTGGAGATGAGGTTAGGTGTAGGCTATCCCTTCAGAGAAGGGTATACGTTGAAGGTAGAGTAGCAAGTGTGGAGGAGCACATAGACTTCAAGCAGGTGAGGGAGCTTATTGAGAAACTGAGAAATGTTGAGGACTCTCTCTGGTGCGTAGAACCCGAAGGATCTTTAGTGAAAATAGTGCAGCTCTAAACCTAGGGAAGAGGAAGATAGATAAGGAAGTAGAGATAAAGGGTGCTATGCTCCCGCATACTCTAAGAAGGTCTCGAAGGTCTCCTAGGGAAGAGCTCTGAGGTCAGCACGTACTACAATTAACTAGCTCCAAGGTGAAGATGTTGTAACCGAAAACCGCCTCGAAGAGAAGTAGGGTAGCTGCGTAGGGAGCTCAATTACTTTTAGGTTAAGCTGTATAACTTGGGGGTACTTTAAGTTTTCTCTGGCTTAGAGCTCGGGGAGCGGTGTGTCCGGTAGGTACGCGGCTATAATCTCAACAGGTATCTACGTCTCCCCGATCGTTATGACCCCAGAGGATTTTGAGGCTAAGACGGGTATAAAGGTGGACCCCCTCTTTATAGAGAGAACGGGCCTTAAGGTTAAGAGAATCGCCCCCCCTGAGGAGACTCCAGCGACTATGGCTGCTAAAGCTGCGCAAATGGCTCTCGAAAGAGCTGGTCTAAGCATTAAGGATATAAATATGATTATAGTTGGTACCGACACGCCCGAAGCGATATCGCCTCCTACAGCTCCTAAGGTTCAGGCCCTCTTAGGTGGTAGTAGTTACGAAATACCAGCTTTCGATGTAAACGCCTCATGTGCTAACCCAGTTTACATGCTGGAGCTGGGCTCCTCCATCATAGCCGGAAATCCTAAGTACAGGAACATACTAATAATAGGGGTCTACGCTATGACTAGGTTCCTAAGGTGGAAGTTTATGTGGGAGTGGATATTCTCCGATGGTGCTGGTGCTGTAGTGCTCTCGCAGTCTAAGGAGCCTGGGTACCTAGCCGGTAAGCTACGTGCAGACGGGAGCTTCTGGGACTATTGGGGGGTGTTCATAGGGGCTTGGAAGCCGATATCGGAGCAGGTTGCGGATGAGAACCTACCATACCTAGACCTAAGGAGAACCTATCCACCGGTTAACGACCAGTACTGGCCCATACTAGTACGTAACGTCCTCGAGCAAGCTGGGGTAGGGCTAGGCGAGGTAAGTCAGATAATCTTTACTCAGGTGAGGTTGAAGACCATACTGGATGTGATGAAAGTCCTAGGCCTACCGGAGACTAAGACGCACTGGGTAATGGATAAGTACGGGTACACGGGTTCTGCCTGCATCTACATGGCTCTACACGACGCTATAGAGAATAAGAAGCTTGAGCAGGGTAAGGTAGTAGTGTTCGTAGCTTCAGGTGTAGGTTATCAGCAGGGTGCTACAGCATTCAGGTGGGTAGCACCGGTATAGCTCCCCCAGTTTTAGTAGCCCTAGTTTTCAGGCCTTCCTCTAGTAAGCCTTTAATGCGGGTTTAATACAGGGTATAACATCTGATAACCTAGTACGATATTTGGCTTCAGCTCCTTACGCTTAGGGTACCGACTATGATGTCTGAAGAGCTTATAGAAGCTATTTCGCGAGAACCTAAGAAGGGGTCTCCCCTACTAGTTCCAGAGGGTTTCGGACCTCTAGCAGGAGTTAGGGTAGTCTCCTCCGGGATCTTAATAGCGCAGCCCTTCGCAGCCTATATGGCAGCTCTCTGGGGAGCTGAGGTAATACACGTTGAGAGACCTGGAGGTGATACCTATAGGTACTCACCACCATTTATAGAATTCGAGAACCGTAGGGTCAACACCTGGTGGGCTCAGGAGAGGAGGAACGTGCTATCGGTAGTGTTGGATCTTAAGAAGAATAGGGGTAAGGAGCTCTTCCTAAGGTTACTTAGGCAGGCGGATATATGGATGGAGAGCTCGATGCCCGGAACGTACCAGAAGCTTGGGATAACCGATGAGGTAGCCCATAGGGTAAACCCGCAGCTCGTCATAGTACACGTATCAGGCTTCGGCCACTTCGGTGACAGGAACTACATGGGGTTACCGGCTTACGATGCTATAGCAGCGGCTTTTAGCGGCTGGATGAGTATAAACGGGTTTCCCGATAGCCCACCCTATAAGCCGTACCCCTACACAGGTGACTACCTAACAGCTCTACACGCTCTCTCAGCTGCTTTAGCTGGCTACATATACGCTAAGAGAACCGGTAAGGGGATCTCCATAGATGTTGCACAGTTCGAGTGCATAGCCAACGTCTTCGGAGGTTTATGGCTTCAAACTATAGAGTTGGGAGACGAGCCTAGGAGGCGTGGGAATAGGGACATATACTTCCAACCCTATGACATATTCGAAACTAAGGATGGGGAGTACGTATTCATAGGGGCTCTAGGCTACGATGTTTTCAGAAGGCTGTGTGAGGCCTTAGGGCTTAACTACGAGGAGTGGAAGGATGTACACTACGCACCGGGGATGCATACGGAGAAAGGTAGGAGGTTCGACTCCGTACTGAGGGGGTGGGTAAGGAGTAGGTCTGCTAGCGAGGTTCTGGAGACACTTAAGCGTTATAACGTGCCGTGCTTTAAGGTCTACGGGTTAAGGGAAGCTGTAGAGGATTCGCACTACAAAGCTAGGGAGGACTTTATTGAGTGGGTTGACGAAACCTTAGGGAGGAAGATAAGAGGTTGGGGCATAGTCCCGAAGTTCGCTATGGAGGAAGAGCCTAGGGTGTGGAGGGGGGCGCCTAGGTTAGGTCAGGACGCGGTGGAGGTGCTCACTAAGCTACTAGGTTACAGTTATAACGAGGTAAAGCAGCTCATGGATGAGGGAGCGGTTTGCTGTTGGTGAGGCCATGCCGTACGTAGATGTAGGTGGCGTAAGGCTGTACTACGATGTAGTGGGGTCGGGGGAACCTGTAGTACTGGTGAACGGTATCTTCATGAGTACACGTAGCTGGGTGTACCAAGTAAACCACTTAGTATCCTTGGGCTACAAGGTGGTAACCCACGATCTGCGGGGTCAGTGGATGTCCGATAAGCCTATTGAGGAAGATCTTTACAGCATAGAGATACACGCGGAGGACTTAAGGAAGTTACTCGACCACCTCGGGTTAAGGAGGGCCCACCTCATAGGGACCTCCTACGGAGGCATGATCTCAATGCTTTTTGCGGTCAAGTACCGGGAGTACGTAAACGACTTAACAGTAATAACTTCAACAAGCGAGATCCACGAGGATCTAAGGCTAACAGCTCTAAGGTGGCTTGAAGGAGCTCTCTCAGGGGACTTCAGGAGGTTTGTGCTGTCGTGGATAAACGATGTTTACTCCGGAGAGTACCTCACAACCGCCGGTCCCACCTTCGTAGATAAGCTAATCAGGTACTTCTCCCAGGGTTTCGACCTGCAGGCAGCAGTGAAGCTTCTTAAGGCCTTCCTCAGGGTTGTAGATAGCCCTCTAACGCCTCTAATCACTAAGATCGAGGTACCTACACTAGTCGTAGCTGCAGAGCTGGACCGCGTAATGCCACCTAAGTACTCTAGGATTATCAGTAGAAGTATAAGGGGTTCTACCTACTTTGAGGTTAGGGAAGCCGGTCACGCCGTCATAATAGAGAAGCCCGACGTAGTCAACTGCATCGTAACCGGCTTTATACGTAGCAACTCTCTTAGCTCTAACCCGTAGTTGAGGATCATTACCTACCTTTTAAATATCCTCAGTATAAGGTGTAGTATAAAAGTATTCTCTACGCTACTATAAGTGGGCAGGAACCCTGTACGTAGCTACGCTAGATATAGTGCAGTACGATTGTCCTGTAGTATGGTTAACCGAGCACGTTAAGGACTCCACCATCCTAGTGGTTGGGGCTAACGTTTCTGAGATAGATAAGGGTTACGAAAGGATTTACGTAGTAGCTCTCGGTGATGGAGGCGCGGTAGAGGAGGTTATAAGGAAGGTTAGTAACTTAAGTTTCGTGAAGAGTTATGAGGTAATACAGAGAAAGAGGGATATCGTAAAGCTATCCATGGTGATAACTAAGACGAGGACTATGGAGGCTAGCGTTATCTATGACGCTACTCCATTAGCTACTTGGGTAGCTATCGACGGCTTCGAGAGGTGGACTCTAGGCTTCCACACGTATAAGCAGCTTAGGGATTTTGTAAGCAAGGTTTCGGAGTACGACTACATCGAGAGGAGTAGGGTTGAGGAGGTACCTGATATCCTTCTAGCAATAAACTACGCCTCATTACTAAGGTTTACGAAGGAGACTCTCAAGAAGCTAACAGACAGGCAGATAAGGCTACTTAACACAGCTATTAGACAAGGCTACTACGAGTGGCCTAGATTAGTTAACATAGGTAAGCTAGCTAAGGACTTAGGAGTATCCCGCGTCGCTGTAGCTAAGCTACTTAGAAAAGCCGAGAAAGGCGTTATCTTCTCAACCTTGGAGTTCCTGAAGGAAAACAAGGACCTAGTTAAAAATGTTCGTAAAGCTCTGAGTAGGTCTTTAGAGACCTAGGCTAGATCTGTTAAGCTCTGTTAACCTAAGTAGTATTTAGCCTAAACCTACATGGAGTGTCGGGAGAGTCGGTTGTCTGTAGACATAGGTATAGTTGGTGCATACAGCGCTAAGTACGAGCTAAGATCGGAGAAGGAGGCCTGGGACATGCTTAAGGAGGTTATTGAGGGAACCATAAAGTCCGTAGAGAGGGGTATAGACGGTGCAGA
>Ga0185307_1000593_pt1 | contig 22298 bp, 22 predicted proteins | sample LHCtaG_FD_128010 | JGI IMG/M metagenome (GOLD analysis project Ga0185307, IMG submission 128010) | Hot spring microbial communities from Little Hot Creek, USA to study Microbial Dark Matter (Phase II) - LHC4sed_matched (SPADES... | ecosystem: Environmental > Aquatic > Thermal springs > Hot... | reverse complement strand
TATCTGCTTGGTGTTATTTGGCTACATCGCCTGGGAACTCTTGAACGTGTATAGGAAGCTCCGAGCTAGGAGCCTCCTATACCTCTCCGCCTCCTTCCTGTTGCTAGCCCTTAGCCAAGCGGCCTCCGTGCTCTCGGTGGTAGCGGAGTCAGCGAGGCTCTCCTTGACCTTTTACACTCTCACCTCGTCCCTCGCAACTGCCTCGTTCTTCATGATCGTCGTCTCGGCATCGGAAGAGGAAAAGGTCATCGCCATAGCCCCCATAGCCATATTGATGCCGGACCTCTTGGCTTGCGCTCTAGCGGCTACTGCATCGATGGTCTGCGAAGGCAGGCAGCTCAGGGCGTACTTGATAGTCCTCTCAATGGTTCACTCGCTCCGGTGCTTTAGTGCCCTCCAGCTCTACTCAGACGTAGGCGCCTTACTGCTGGCCTCAGCAGAGGTCGCGAGGGCCTTGGCGACCTTGCTTTTCGCAATATTCCATGTGAACAGAGTTGTTGGTCGTGAGTAGGGCTAAGAAGAGGAGCAGGTTATATATAACCATGGAGATCCTCGAGGCATTGGACCAGCACGGCGAGTTGCACGCGACAGAGCTCTCACTAATAGTGAAGCTCTCATATGATAGATTGAGGGGCATTGTGGAAGACCTTACCAAGAGGGGCTTGACGGACGTTGAGCACTTGGAGGACGAGCGCAGATCTCTCATGATAAGGCTGACATCGGAAGGGCGTCGCTTGCTCGAGGAGCTAAGGAAGCTTAAGAAGATCTTAGAAGACTACGGCCTAGCTTGACGACGGCCTTCGTCCTTCGAACATTGATGGGAAGGCTCACAGCTGCATTACCATGTCGTCGTGACTCAGCGCAATCCCTTTGAACTTCTTGACGTAGGTCGTGAGCTCGGTGAGTGGCATGTTGTGGTGGGCTATGTGCATCAAGACGATCTTCTCAGCGGCCACTCTATAGCCCAGCTCGACGGCCTCGTCGACGTTGTTGTGGTAGGAGTTCTGAAGGCCGGGTGGCTCTGTGGCCTCTATTAAGGCCACGTTGGCCTCGAAGCCTCTGACCAGGTCGTAGTCCTTGCTCAGGAGACCCTTTCCGTCGAAGAGGAAGGCGATCCTGGCCTCTCCGTCGTCGACTAAGTAGCCTAGGGTCTCGACCTTGTGGTTAAGGGGCACTGGGGTTATCTTAATGCCTCCGTGCTCGAAAGCCTCGTAAGGCGCGACGTACCTAAGCCTCAAGTTCTTGAGCTCCATCGCAATCCGATTAGCGAGCTCTCCTTTAGGGGCGTAGAGGCTCACGGGCTTTGGGGACCACCTCAGCCTGAACAGGCCAGTGTAGTGATCGGGGTGCCAGTGCGTCAAGAGTATGAAGTCCACGTCGAGGTCGCCCATTTTGTACATGACGTCGAACCCCGCGTCGACTAGGAAGTTTACCTTGCTGGCGACGAAGATGGAGGTCGGCATCCTCCTGGCAATGGGCATGGCCCTAGCCTCTTGGCAACTCCTGCACCTGCAGTTCAGAACCGGGATCCCCTCCGCGGCACCGGAGCCTAACACCACTAGGAGGGTCAATCAAGGGCCACCGAGCCGTTGTTTTGGACAACAGTCTTTTATGCTTTTAGACGTTTTACTCGCTGAGCTTGCTTCTAAGCGACGCCATCGCTTGATACTCCTACTTCGCAAGGCCATCCTCTGCAAAGGGCCCTATAGGGCTGCGCGCGACGTAGTCAAGGTACTCCTCGGTGCGAGCAGGCTCGTCAGAAGCAGCTAAGCTCATCATCTCGATCAGAGCCCAGCTTCATCCTCTCAGTAAACTCTTACCTAGAGCAGATAAAAGGCCTCCTCAAACGGCCCTCGCGAAGGCCCCAGCGCAAGCTTAATCGTGGCTCTAGGACGGGCTATGGCCTTTGAGAACTTGGCTGAGGACCTTGGCACTTAATCGACCCTCGTCGAGCCAGTTCATAGACTTCTCGAAACGCTTTTATGCTCCTCGACGAACAAAAGTCCGAGGATCTCCATGAAGCTCTTCGAACCCATAGAGATAGGCGGCATGAGGGTGAAGAACCGCATAGTGATGCCCGCGGGCGAGACGGGCTTCGAGGCCCTCGACGGGGGCGTTACCGACAGGCTCCTCGAGTTCTACAGGGAGAGGGCGAAGGGGGGAATAGGCCTAGCCATCGCCGGGATCGCGAAGATAGAGGGACACTTCGTGAGCGGCCTGGCGGCTCACGACGACAAGTACATCCCAGACCTCAAGAAGATAGCCGGCGTCTTCCACCAGTACGACGTCAAGTGCGCCCTCCAGCTCTGGCACCCCGGCAGGTACGAAATATCGTTCGACCCCAATAGGCAGCCAGTAGCGCCCTCGCCAATACCGCCGCCCATATTCACGAAGAGGGTCCCGAAAGAGTTGACGAAGGAGGAGATACTCCAAATAGAAGAGGAGTTCGCGCAGGCGGCCGTGAGGGCCAAGAAGGCCGGGTTCGACGCTGTCGAGCTCATAGGCTCCGGTGGCTACTTGATATCGCAGTTCTTCAGCCCGGCAACGAACAAGAGGACTGACGAGTACGGCGGAAGCATCGAGAACAGAGCGCGCTTCGCCGTGGAGGTCGTCCAGCGAGTAAGGGAGAAGTGCGGGGCCGGTTACCCGATCCTGATGAGAATACCTGGAGACGAGTTCATCGAGGGAGGGAACACTATCAACGAGATGAAGCAGATAGCAAAAATATTGGAAGACGTGGGCGTCGCGGCCATAAACGTAATGGCTGGCTGGCATGAGTCCCCGAGGCCCCTCACCACGATGCTCGTGCCTCGCGGAGGATTCGCCTACCTCTCGGCCGAGATAAAGAAGGTCGTGAGCGTCCCAGTGATAATAGCTCACAGGATCAACGATCCGTTCACGGCCGAGAAGATCCTGCGTGAGGGCAAGGCCGACATGGTCGCGATGTTCAGGGCCCTGTTAGCTGATCCAGAATTCCCCAACAAGGCCAAGGAGGGGAGGTTCGACGAGATACGCATATGCGTGGCCTGCAACCAGGGTTGCCTCGACAAGGTGTTCAGCCTCGAGCCCATAACGTGCCTAGTGAACCCGACGCTCGGTAGGGAGAAGGAGTTCAAGGACCTCAAAGCGGAGAGGAGGAAGAAGGTCGTCATCGTCGGCGGCGGGCCGGGAGGGTGCATGGCGGCGGAGCTCTTGGCTAGGAAGGGCCACGAAGTCGTGCTCTTTGAGAGGACTGACAAGCTCGGCGGGCAGCTGAACGCTGCCGCCAAGTCCCCCCTCGCGTACGAGTTCGAGGAAGTCGGCAAGTACTTCATGAACGTCCTGCCGAAGCTAGGCGTCAAGGTATACTACAACACCGAAGCCGACGCCTCGAGAGTGCTCGCCGAGAAGCCCGACGTAGTGATCGTAGCTGTGGGGGCGTCGCCTCTGATTCCGCCAATACCCGGAGTAGAAAACGCGGTCACGGCTTTCGACGTGCTCATGGGTAGGGCGGAGGTGGGCAAGAGGGTCGTCGTGATAGGGGGCGGAGGGGTCGGTTGCAACACCGCCGCGAAGCTCGCCGATGAAGGGAGGGCCGTCACGATAGTCGAGATGTTGCCGAGGATGGGGCAGGACATAGGCTTAACGACTCGCTGGACCGTCATCATGTACTTGAGGGAGAGGGGCGTTAAGATGTTGACGAATAAGAGGGCCGTGGAGGTCAAGAGGGGCGCCGTAGTGGTCGAGGACACGCAGAGCGGGGAGAGGAGCGAAATTCCTTGCGACACCGTAGTGCTCGCCGTGGGGACGAAGCCAAACGACGGGCTCTACGACGGGCTCGTGGGCAAGGTGCCGGAGGTCTATAAGGTAGGGGACTGCGTGAGCCCCAGAAAGGCCATAGACGCAACCCACGAGGCCGCGGAACTCGCGCTGAGGATTTAAAACCTTCATCGCAATCAACGGCCCGCGCCTCAGGGACGGGGAAGTGAGTCCACGGCCTCATGCAAGTCGCCCAGTCATCGTCTGAATGAACGGGATCCCGCGGTCCAGTTGCTCTGGGACCCTCTAGGGCCGACAGGACCCCGCTGGAATCCTTAGCCAAGGTGCGAGGTAGCAAAATTGAGCACGCATCGAAGCTCGATCTCTCTCATTCGCACGGTCAATTGTCGCGCGCGGCGATCATGTTGTCGAGGCTCGTGAAGCGGAGCTCAGAAGCAGAGACCGCTTACTCAATTACTGCTTATCGATTACTCGGTCAAGGCGCCAATCATCGTGCTCAAGACTTATATCGCTTAGTGAAGCGCATAGGCTAGCTTCAGCTCACGCAGGCGCGCCTACTATGAGTGAGTTATATGAGTATGAGTTAGATGCTACACGTCATCGGGCTTTTATCTTCCTGACGACTGGCGAGGGCAACTTGAACATTATCCTCCCATCGCAGTAGGGGCACCTCACTCCCAAGCCCTCTATCATCTCGTCTTGCGTAAACGTCTTGCCGCACTTAAAGCACTTGTATTGGGCCATAGCCCCCTCTGCCTATTGCTTGCAGCCTCAGTCTCATAAAAACTTTAGAGCCGCTCAACCCCTTGGCCGTCCATCGATTTTAACGGACGTCACGATCAACGCCCTGCGACTCGAGACGCGCGAGCTCGTAGACATGATCTCGGCGATGATGGAGAGGAGGATGGCGGCAAGGAGCCGTATTCTATCAAACGGCACTCGCCCCGTTCCGACAGGGTCTCCGAGGACCCACTCGATAGCCTACGCGGCCGAGGGCGTCCTCTCGAGGGCCTAGCCCTTGCCTCGGCCTCCTCAGCCCTTACTCTCCCTCATCTCCTCGCGCACTACCTTGAAAACGACCGTGTTGACGGGGTCAGGGCATTGAAGCTCTTGGACCATGTTGATCCAGTCGTCTTCAGGGGTCTTCCTGTAGGCGACGGTTAAGTACGGCAATAGGGCCCCGAGCGCGTACAGACACACGTTACTGCTCTCCCTCGAGATTATGGACCCCTCCCCTATGACTATCCTGTCCCCCAGTTTGTAGCCAGCCGCGCAGTGCCCCTTAACCCCCCTGACCTCGAGGACGAGCCTGTACACGCACATCCCCAAATAATCTCGAAATAGGCGAAGCTTTAGTTTTAGTGGCGGAGGGCCTAGGAGAGCGTGGGCATTCCGCTCTCAGCGGAGCGAATTAAGAGGACGGAGAGGGCGACAGAAGCCGTGAAGAGAAGGGAGTCGAAGACCGCTCAAATGGTCCCCTTCTCGCAGGTGTTCTACGTCGATGAAGAGGGGAAGGCCCACGCCTTGGACGAGTGGAGCGAAGAGATATGCGGCCACTTGCTCGACCTCGACGGCAACGTCAGGGGACTTCATGAACGTCGGGTATGGCGTGGCGGGGTGGCACAATGTGTTCTATATGCGCCTGTACATTGTGGGTAGGAGCGGGGGTCCCGCCAGATCGAGTGCTTGTGGGAGAGCCTTTGGTAGAGGCCGCCTCAGGCCTCTTAAAATGGCTTAGAGTGATTGTGAGGATGTGGTTAAGCTTAGTGTTGAGGTTTGCTGGAGTTTTGGCGGGGATGGTGGCGCTTATCGTTTCATTAGGGCTGGAGGAAGGCAAAGGATATTGGGAGCTGTGCGTAGAGCTTCCATGTGAGCCATACAAGCGAGACCGTTTCGACGAGGCTTCCATCCCAGCTAGTGCGAATGTTGGAGGAGGCGAAGGCAAGGGGCGTGAGCGTAAGCGCTCTTCTACGCGAGATCGTCGAGCAGCGCTACGGCGTCAAATCCGACGAGAGGGAAGTTCAAAGGCCGTTTTTGGCCTTGCTCGAGAAGGCGCTGACGGTCCAGGGCGAGTCCAAGATGAAGTCCTGCCCGAGGCTCGAGAGCTGCCCCTTCAAGTCGCGCGGCCTGAAGCCCTCGCCCGTCGTGTGCGGTGTGTGCCAATTCCACAGCCACTCGCTCTGGCCCTTCCCTCCACTAGACTACAGCCCGCTGTAGACGTGCAAAGCGCTCCAGGTCTAGACATTCGTCTACAGGTCGTATACGAACGGCCTCCAAGTTTACCAAATCCAGTCGCGCACTTGTAATGAACCGGTGTACGGGCGTAGACGCGTAGACGCAGGCGTTTTTGAAAGCTTAGCTAGCGTTCTTAGATAACATCTTAGATAACTTTATATAGCTTTTCTATCTAACGTTATTTTATGCCGAGGAAGATCTACAACGACGAGAAGCTCAGGCCAGAGGCCTTGAAGCTCAGGAGGCAAGGACTTAGCTACAGGGAGATAGCGAAGAGACTTGGATGTAGCGTTTACAAAGTTCATGAGCTCATATCAGAGCACGAGTCGCCGAGCTCCAGGCTCAAGCAGGCTGCTGAGCTGGCCGACAAGCTCGATGCACTTGCATCCAGGCTCAGCGCTCTCGAAGCGCAAGCATCTAAGCTCCAATCCTCATTACCCAACGTAAAGATGTTGGAAGGTCTTGCTGGCGAGGTCTCAAGGCTTAGAGAAGAGGTCGAAAGCCTCAATCGGAGGCTCGGGGAGCTGGCGGACAGCATAGGCTGGATACGAAGGAGCGCTGAGAGGAGGCTGAGGGACGACCACAACGGCTGTAAGTGGCTTGATAAAAACGGCTACTGCACGTCTTGGCACTGGCGTGAGAAGGTAGAAGGCTGGAACATGAGGCCAGATATGTGGGAAGGTAGGACGGTTTACAGGCTGAACGCAAAGAGCCATCCGCTAATATGCACAGCATGTCCATCATATATGCCAAGAGGCTAATAGTCGCTACAACCTCCCTTGTTTAACGTCAACTGCGAAATGTATCTTAATGTAACGCTTCCCCCTCCATATGTTCGCTCAACCCATAGATGATAACCCTTAAACTGCAACTTCCAGGATGTATTTTAAGACATCTGATGAAAGTAATAGCTCTTATATACTGGAGAGATTACTAATGATTACTAATTTGGAGGTTGGAGGTTTCGACTCTGAGCGCTTACGAAGGCAGGGTTAACGTCGCTTTGGCGCGGGTTCTTGAAAAAGCGGGTTTGTTAGCAGCCATCACGTCAACTTCGAGCGCCTTTATTTCATTAGGAACTGCAGCAATCGTCAGGGACCTACCCAGGGCATTAAAAAGGGAAATAGCATATGGAAAACAGATATTCTGGGGAAGGATTGTAACGATCCTTCTCACGCTCTTCGCTCTGTTATTCGGTTATTTCGGAGGATATTTGGTGGCAATACTGGGAGCGCTTGGATGGGGCTACTTTGCGTCTGCGCTGGTTCCCATACTTGCAATAGGTTTGAACTGGAAAAGGGCAACCAGAAAAGCAGCCATTACGGGCCTTAGCATTGCCCTAGGTCTAAACATAGTTTTCTTAATCCTTGAACAGATATTCAAGTTCAAAATGCCTTACGGAATGCCAAGTTATGTACTAGTCTTGCCACTTTCCCTCTTAGCCATAATCTCCGCGTCCTTTATCACAAAAAGCGCATCTGAGGATGAAATAGACTCAGACATAAGGGCTGCTATGAAACTATGAGAGAAGTGGGATTATGAGGGAAGACAATTTTTATGAAAAAATTCTTGATCCAAATAAGATTTCGGAAAAGCCAGAAGCCCTAAAAGGGATCAGGGTGCTTGAGCTGTGCAACGTTGTTTTAGGTCCTGCATTAACAGATTTTCTAGCCGAATTCGGGGCAGAAGTTATTAAGGTAGAACTCCCCGGAATAGGAGACGTTATGAGAACCGTCACACCAGGTTTCTTCTACTATAGAAACCTATCCCCGGGTTTTGAAGAGCAGAACCACAACAAGTACCATGTGGCAATAGACTTAAGGAAAAACGAAGGAAGGGAGCTAATCTATAGGATTGTGAGGAAATGCGATGTAGTTGCTGATAACTACAGGCCTGGAACCCTTGATAAATGGGGCATAGGGTACAGGCAACTGTCCAAAATTAAACCCGATATTATCTACGTGGCCTGCTCAGGCTTTGGTCAATGGGGCAGAGATGCTTTAAGGGTTTCGTACGATGCGGTAGCCCAAGCGGAAAGCGGTTTAATGCACATAACTGGATTTCCGGGAAGGCCTCCCATAAAATCTGGAGCATGGATACTCGATTTCCAAACGTCGATTACAGGTGCAATGGCAGTTGTAGCCGCATTGATTTACAGAAAGAGAACAGGAAAGGGCCAGTTTATCGACGTTACCCAGATCGAGAGCGCAATTAGGATGATGGACTGGACCTGGGTTTACATAGGGTTAACTGGTAACGATAGGGATAGAGTAGGGAACAGAGACCTCGCGATAGTGCCATCGAACGTATACAGAACAAAAGATGGCTTCGTTGCAATCGCAGCTTTTACACCAGAGGAATTTCTGGGACTATGTTCGGCCATGGGACGGGAGGATCTAAAGAAATACGAAAACCCGGAAGACAGGCTAATTCCAAAAGTCGCAGAGGAAATTGATTTAGCAATTTCTGAATGGTGCAAAAACCTAACATCCAGCGAAATTGAGGAGGTGGGTGAGAGGTACGGTTTTCCATGCTCCAAGGTTTTGAGTGCTGAAGATATATACTATTCGGAGCATTTCAGAGCGAGGAAAACGGTTTGGACTCTAGAAGACCATTTGTACGGAGAAGTTGCCGAAGTTCAGGCGATAAAGATGAGTGAGACTCCCGGAAGAATTAAGTGGGTGGGGAGACCTGTGGGTTTTGACAACGAGCACGTATTTGTGAGGTTGCTCGGTATGTCGGTGGATGAGATAAAGTCGCTTGAAGAGAAAGGTGTTATAGGAAAATGGAGTGACAGAAAGGGGAGTTCCCCGCCGGAAAATTGGGACGGAAAATCCGGGCTTTTCTTCTAGGTGAAAAATATGGAAAGTTATTTTGAATGGGCAAAAAGCGTTACGGACCCGGCTAAAGTGTATGAGAAACCAGAAGCCTTAGAAGGAATCAGGGTGCTTGATGTCAGCTATGGAAATTTTGCAGGACTTTTTGCTTCATCTATTTTGGCCGAACTGGGAGCTGAGGTTATAAAAATCGAACCACCTGAGGGAGACATCGCTAGAAAGATGACACCTTTCGGTATTAAACACAAGGATACCGGGCTAGCTTTCCTTGCAGAGGGAAGGAATAAATACTATATAACGCTAAACCTGCGAACCGAACGTGGTAAAGAACTTTATAAAAAGCTCGTAAAGAAATCCGACGTCGTTATTGAGACCTTCAAACCCGGTGAAGCTGACGAACTCGGTATAGGGTACAAAACGCTAAGAGAAGAAAATCCCAGGCTTATTTATGTGGCAATTTCAACGTCCGGTTCCTTCGGCCCCCATGTAAAGAAAATGCGCAGTTACGATATCATAGAACAAGCTCGCAGTTCTTTGATGTATGCGACAGGAGAGGCCGAGTTTGATCCAGAGGTCCCGGAAGAGTACAAAGTCCCGCTTAGAGAAGGAAACTGGTTGGGATGGTATACTGGTGGTGCTTGGGCTGCATACGGTGTCCTTTTAGCTCTTTTCTGGAGAGAGAAAAGCGGTAAGGGACAATTCATCGATGTCTCCCCATGTGAGTGCCTTTTAAGACATTCAAACTATTTTCTCCAATATTACCATGAAGCAAAAAGATTGGTGCCTAGGAGCGGTCCATATGATCCAGCAGTATTTGCCTATACGGTCGTAAAAAGCCGAGATTCATACGTTTTCATTGGGGCATACAGTGATCCGAACTGGAAGGGTTTAACGGAGTTGATCAGCCGTCCCGACTTATTTAAGAGATTTCCAACCCCTAAGGAAAGATTGATTTTCGAAAATCAAATTGAAATGAAGAGGGAAATAGAAAAATGGTCGCAAGAGAGAGATGGAGACGAAATTGTACGACTGGCGCAAGAGCACAATCTTGATGAAACAAGGACGGGGACCGTGGTCGTTGGAAAGGTATGCACGCCAAAGCAAGCATCAGAAAACGATGCTCACTTTGAGAGAGATATCCTGAAAGCGTTCAATGATCCCTATTACGGAAAACTGCTGGTTCAGGGATCGTCTTTTGGCAAAATGAGCGAAACACCTGGAAGAATAAAATGGCTTTGCAGGCCGGTGGGCGCTGATAACGTTTATGTATATACAAAGATCTTAGGTTTGGACGCAAAAGATTTAAAGTTACTGAAAGAAAGTAAGGTGATTTGAGGCGATGGGCGTGTACGCAATTACTCTTTGACCGCCTATTTTCTTTCGTACTTCTTTTACGCCTACCCCTAACCACTGGATCGAGAGTAAAGCCCACAATCTTTCTTTTCCGCCGGACATTCCTGACCCTGGCCGCTCCCTCCGCTTGCTTACTGTAGCTATAGCCTCGCTTGAAGCCCAACTCTCTGAGCTGCTTAATCGATATGTCAGCGTCGATGCGGATGTCCTCTACCTCAGCAACGCCTCCGACCTCCACTCCAGCTCCCTCAGCGCGGGCTCTCCCAGGTGCTTCGAAGAGCGTTAGGATGTCCATGTATGGAGCGGGCACGATAGCGCCAGGTAGTCCATATATCTCGATCTCGGGCACAACCAATATGAAGAAACCCTATGTATACGGCTAGGTGAGGACGGGAAAATGGTTGAGACGTTCTCGGCATGCTACTAAAAAGCTTAAGCCCTCAGGACCTCGTTAAGGCTCAAAAAGCGTTTGAGGTCTTCCTGGACCTCATGCAGCGCGAGAGGAGTAAGTACCAAGTCATTGAGTCTATGGAGGACGAGAAGTACGAGACCTTCAAGAGCTCTCTGTAGATTCCTGAGGAGGGACGCCAAGCTCGATGACGTCAAAAAGATCGTTCAAGCACTGCTAAAACTGAGGATGAGAACGGGAGTAAAAACTAGGAGGGGGTCCTACGCGATACCATTATCTCGCAAGGGAACCCTGAGGCTGCAAGAATTCAGACCGATCATCAAACCTGCGAAGCGATCTGAGGAACCACACGGTTTCGAGCGCATGAATGCTTTCAGGGAATTCGAAAGCAATCTGGAGATTTACAGGCTGCGGAATGTATGTGAGGGCTTCTTTGGGGTTTGGAGAATCGATATGATTCGAGGACGAGGTGCAAGTTACCACCTACTCAGATTTCAAGCATAATGCTGATGGTGGCGGCTCACAACCTACGTACCCTAGCGCGCGTAGGCGTGCAAAAGAACCTCAAAATTTTGATCGTTTTCTGGGTTTATTCGACAAACCGCCCACTTATCGAAAGACTTAAATACACTCTCTCAATAAAAAGTAGTACAATGCGAAAAATCGAAAAAATGGAATGGATGATGATTTGGTACGCGTTGTTCTGCTTGCTACTACTTGTCTCATTCTTAATTAATTGGTTGCCTGGCATGATCGTTGGCTTAGCACTTAGCATCTCGCTACCAATGTTTATGGGAGTTTCGAGTGCTTACCGGGATGAGTTTTTTAAGAAGAAATTCAAACCTGCATTGATCTTTTTCTGCTCGTTAAACGCTTGTTTCTTTATTATAATTCCCTTAATAATCCATTACTGGGAAGTCTTCTATGGTAAAAAGCCAGACTTTTTGTTGGGAGGTATGCACCCAGGATTTGCATTGTTATTTCCGATACTTTGGTTAGCGACTTTCTTCGTATCAACTTTATTCTTTGTAGTCTTTTTCGATAAATTTGTACTCAAAGAAGAGATCGAGCAATTTATGAAAAGGAGTGAAAAAGAATGATTATTTTATTAACGATAATCCTGTACCTAGGCATTTGCATCCTTTTGGGTATATTTTCAAGAAAATATATTGTTAATCCAGAACACTTTTTCTCTGGTTATAGATTATTTAGGGGACTCTTCGTTGGACTCGCATCTGCTGCAGCGATCATGACTGCATTTGGATTTGTTGGAGGACCTGGATTGGTATACAAGATGGGGGCAACATCGCTATGGATAACGTTAACACAATCTCTAGCGTTTCTCTTTGGAGCTTACGCGGTGGGAACTAAAATCGTAAAGCTCACTTTGACAAGAAAGATTTTTAGTCTCGCTGATATAGTCGAGATGAGGTATCAAAGCAGGAAATTGATACTGTTGTTTGATTTAACTTTATTACTTGGCATATTTGCATATCTGGGTACCCAAGTATTGGGAGTTGGTCTAGTCTTCTCGTATTTGTTTGGCATCCCGCCAGAGATTGGGGGACTTATTGCATTTTCAGTAATATTTATCTACTCAATAATAGGAGGTATGGTCGCTCATCTGGTTACCAACGCATTCCAAGGGGCAATAATGGTTGCAGCAGGTATAGGTGCTCTAGTAGGAGTTTTATCCTTAACTGGGGGGATTGGTGGATTGTTTGGACCCATTCTTGAAAAAGCCCCAATTTATGCAGATCCTCTCGGTAAAGCATTCTGGCCCTTAGCACTTGGATGGTATTGGATTTTCGTTATTGGCAATATCGCTCAACCACATAATTACATCAAATATGTAAATATAAAAGATATCAGAGACATACGTTACCTTGGACTTATGGGAGCAGTGGGTTATATGCTTTGTTGTCTTCTTTGGATATTCATGGGATATGGCTCTCTCTTTCTGCTGCATACTGGTAAAATCCCACCGCTAGAAAATCCCGATTTTGCAGCTTTTTATGTATGTCGCTTCCTGCCTGATGCATTAGCTGGTCTATTGTTTGCTGGCTTATTGGCGGCAGCGATGTCAACAGCAGATATATTCCTGGTCTTAGCTGCTACCGCGATTGGTCGAGATATTCCATACGCTCTCACTGGAAGATATCCTAAGAAGAGTATATTCTGGGGCAGAGTAGCTTGTTTAATTGTAACTGCCGTTGCATTCATTTACGGGTGTTATGGTGGCTATATGGTTGCAATTCTAGGAGCATTCGGATGGGGGTACTTTACCACCATACTCTTCCCATTGTTGGTTATTGGGATGCTATGGAAAGGGGCAAGCAAGGAAGGTGCTATTGTAACTGCTAGTCTAGTACTTGCAATGAATGTCGGTTTTCTAATACTAAGTAGGGTGTTCAGTATCACGACTCCTGTTCCAGATTATATAATAACACTTTTAGTAGGAATCATTGTATTCGTTATAGTGTCTTTCTTCACAAAAGGGGCAAAGTACGAAAAAATCGCGCCTGAAGTTGCTTCTTGTATGGAGTGAGCTTGGGGCTTGATGGCATGGTAAGTTTCTCGTTTAAGCAGTTCCGCTCCATAAGCCATCAAATAAGGAAGCAGTAAGTCATAGCCAAGTAAACAGGATAGATGTGCAAAGAACCCGCCGTGCGACGTGTTAGATGAGCAAGCAAAAGCAAGAAAGATTTCGCACGTATCTACCTTTGGGTCTTTGGATCCGCGGCCCCGCAGTGCCCCTTAACCCCCCTGACCTCGAGGACGAGCCTGTGCACGCACATCCCCAAATAATCTCGAAATAGGCGAGGCTTTAGTTTTAGTGGCGGAGGGCCTAGCGCTAGCTACATGAACCGTAGCCTCGTCGCACGAGATCACGGCGGTCTATCTCAGCGCGTGCGACCGTTACGCGCGGCTCGACGACTCTCTAAACAGTGGAATTACGCGCGCATCCGTCTGGCTTCCTCAGAAGCTTGAAAGTCCCCGAGACGTCGGAGATCCTAAGGGGCTGATATGAGACTGAGTTGTCGAGGAAAAAAGAAGTAGCGGTAAAAGTGAAGATGAGATCAACTAGGAGCCATCGAGTTAGGGCGACTTCGCACGAGTCGATAGCCCTCAAGCAGGGTCATCGACTGAGCCCCGCTCGGCATCACTTCATGGCATCGAGGACTATCTCTGCTAAGTCCTTAACCTCGATCTTGCCTTCTAAGCCCTCGTCCTTCACCGCATCATCGAGCATGCACTTGCAGATTGGGCACGCGACGGCGAGGACTTCCGCGCCTGTCTCCAAGGCTTCTCTGACCCTTACTCTAGCAGGGCCCTCAGGGCCATGGAGGAGGTCGAAGACAAAGTTCCCGCCCCCACCACCGCAGCAGAAAGCGTTTTCTTTGCTCCTCCTCATCTCAACGAGCCTCAGCCTCTCGATGCTCTGCAAGACCCTTCTGGGCTCTAAATATATCCGGTTGTACCTGCCCAAGAAGCAAGGGTCGTGATAAGCGACTTTATACCTGACGCTCGAGAGCACGAGCTTGCCCCTTTGTACGAGCTCATGCAGCAACTGTGTGAAGTGCAGTACTTCAAAGCCCCTTTCAGGGTACCTCTTCATCGAGTTGTAGGCGTGGGGGGAGACCGTCAGGACCTTCTTGACCCCCAGCTCCTTGAACTTAGTCGCGTTCCGCGAGGCCAGCTCTTGAAAGAGCCCGAGCTCTCCCAACATGTAGGCTTCGTTGCCGTCGCACTCCTCTTCGTTGCCCAGAACGCCAAAGGAGACTCCAGCCGCCTCAAGGACTGCAATTACGTTCTTCGCCATCTCCCTTCCTCTCTCTGGATAGCAGCTCTCGCAGCCCAAGTAGAGGAGGTACTCGTCCCCATCGTACTTCTTCACTCTGGAGGCCCAAGCCATGCGCTGGACTCGCGGCAAGCCCCAAGGATTTCCATATCTAGCTATGTTCTCTAAGAAGTCTCTAACCTTCGGCGGTACTAGGCCCTCCTCCACCGCGATGCTCCTCGCAACGACGATCCAGTCCATGACCTCGTCTTTGAACCTCATCTTACAGCTCTCGGCGCAGTTCCTGCACCCGACGCAGGAGAACAAAACCTCTGCCAAGCGCTCTGACCACCCTAACTCGCCCTTAAGCCAAGCCCTTATGAGCCATAGCCTCCCTCCGGGCGAGTAGCTCTCGAACTTGAACCTGACGTACGGGGGACAGTTGTAGTCTACGAAGTTCGTCGGTAACTTGCACCAACCACATCTGAAGCACCTATGGATGTCGGCAAGGCTCGTGCTCATAGCTCAACACTCCAGTTCGCCGTGCTCATTATTCCGTTAGGGTCGAGGAGGCTTCTGATGCGCTTCAAGAGCTCAGCAACCCCCTTGTCCATTCTCTCAATTACCGTCCTCTGCACCGACGGCTCCGGCTTCCAGGGGATTCCGCCGATCTCGAGAGTTGCGACGTAGGAGTCGTGGAGAGCCCTCTTCGTCCTTTCCATGCCCTCGGCGTCTTCTCGGTTAAACGGGTAAGCGAAGGCAAACATCATGCAGTGCCCCCTGCCTATGACCCTCCCCGAATGTGCGAAGGTCACTTGATGTCTCTCAGCAATCTCGAATAGCCTCTTGAGGGCGTCAGGGAACTTCTCCACGGGTATTATGGCCCCGCAGTACACGAAGCCCCCGCCTCTCAGCACGTCCGCGAACCTAGTGAGAGTCGGTATGGGCTCTTCTAGCAGCGTGCCCCTAACGTCTGGCGTTAGCGCCATGAAGCCTCCTTCCTTGCTGTCAATGACGTCTTTGAGCGAGCGCCATATCAGCTTCCTCTTGAACTCTAGCTCCTCTTCGACATCGCCGGTTATGTAGACTTGTATCATGATGATGCCCTGGTACATCGGGGGATAGGGCTGGGCGCTCGTCGTGACGTCCTCTGCCATCTCGGTATGCGTGACCCTGTATATGACCTCTGGCACCAGGTTAGGGTCTTCTACGATGAACACCTCGACGTCTCTAAGCTTTTTCTTGGGGTAGAGCCTTATCCCAGCTTTGGTTATTATCCCCGTTGCCCCGAACCAGCCCAAGAACAGCCCCGCCGGGATGGGGAAAGGCTCTAGGGAGAACCAATAGGGGCCGAGGGCACACGAGCCAATCCTGCACACATCTCCGTTGGGCAGGACGACTTCTAGACCAGTTACCATTGAGGAGTTAAAGCCATACTGTTGCGCCAAGTGCCCTTGTCCGTGGATCACGAGGTTTCCAACGACCGTCGCTGAAGGCGGCGCCTCTGGAAGCGAGTGGCAGAGGTCCGGGAAGTTCTCCTCGAGATAGGCCTTGAGCTTCCCCTGCGTAACTCCTGCCTCTATTACCGCGTACCTGCTCCTCCTGTTGACCTCTATTATCCTGTCCATGCGCCGAAGGTCTATCACTATACCCCCCTTGTACGGAACCGTCAGCCCTGAGAGGCTCAGCGAAGCCCCAACCGGCACGACGGGTATCCTCTCCTTGTTCGCCATCCGGACTATCCTCTGAACCTCCTCGACCGTCTTGGGCAGGACGACGAAATCAGGCTCGTGAGCCTCTGCGAGGCCCGGATCCCTGGAATAGATGTAGAGGTCCTCCTTTCTATCGGAGACGTATTCCCTGCCCACTATCTCCACTAAGGCCTTATAGATCTCCTCCTTTTTCTTCACAGCCCTCACCTAGGAGGTTCACCTACGGCCAGTTTGCATAGCTGATGGAGCATTATCGGCCTTATCCCGGCCTTAGAGACCCTCTCGGCCAACATGTAGTAGCACATGGGGCAGTTGAAGACACAGTATTCCGCCTTAGCCTTGACCATGTCCTCCACGTTCCTCCTCTGCACGTCGACGTAGAGGTCGTACCTCTGCTGTAGCCTGAAGATCCCTCCACAACAGAGCGCATTCTCCCTATCGTAATCTCTTTGCACCCTCTCGACCCCCATGAGCTCGAATATTTCGTCTAAGTAATGCTCCTTATCAGGAGCGAGCCTCGTTGAGCAGTTCCTCTGATAGGCTATCCTGGCCCTCAAGGGCCTTATCTCCCCCTCCAGCTCTTTCAACCTCTTGTAGAGGTACTCGAAGTAGTGCACAGGCCTAAAGGGCACTTCGATTCCATAAGCCCTCGCGTGGGAGGTGAAGGTGGAGTAGCACTCGTCGTGGAAGAACACGACCTCTTTGAACCCGTGCCTCGCTATGTTCTCCACTATCTTCGGCAACCTCTCTTTGATTATTGAAGGCCTTCCGAAGTGCAGGTAGGCCAGCTGGCAGAAGAAGTACCTTCCCACGATGAAGGAGATGCCCTCGAACAGCTTCCCACTCAACTCTTCCATGAACTCGGGGAAGAGGCATAAGGACACGACGGGCTCCCTTGCGAAGGGGAAGTATTGCGGCTCCCTCTTCGTCGGAATGCCCATGTTAACCCACTGCTTGACTATGGGCTTTGGCGCGGGGAGTATGCCCTTCTTTTCTTGAAGCTCCGTGATCAAGTAGAATGGGTGATTGCCCCTTTTACAATACTCCTCGCAGGCATAGCACGTCACGCACTCGCGCAAGACGAAGGAGTCTTCTCCGCTGATGAGCTTCATCACCTCCCTCCTCGCGTCCCTTTCATCGAGCCTCAAGTACTGGCACTTGGTCAGACAGTCGTAAGTGCCGCATCCCTCGCACAGGCTCCTATCGAACTTTAACTCCACGCGATCACCCCTTGAATTCCTGACCTCCTCCCCGCCCTAAAGGGCGAGGGCTCCCCTCAGGGGTTTCATCGGTTCTCCCCATCTATTCGGGCTTACATCTTTCATCTGGGGAGCAGTCGGGGTGGTCAGAGATCCCCCATCTTGGGTAGAGACCTCCTGAGGACTACCAAGTCAAACCTTAATAACCCTCACCCTACCATCCTCGCCCTGAAGGGCGAGGCTTTCAGTTGTATAAGGAAGTCTAGCCTTCGCATCGCTTTTTATACCTTACTAAAAGGCTCAATAGACCCTCATTCTAGAGTGCTAGCTAGCCTACGAAATCCTCAATCAAGGCCTTCATCGCCACAAGAATGTGGAGAGGAGGTCGACGTCAAAGCGGCAGCTCGCTCTCCATGAGGCCCTTAAGGAGCTCCACGGAGTTTTGCACGTCGTTAATGCTTAGGACTTCTTGAAACGTATGGACGTACCTCGTCGGCACGGCCACCACGCCGCTCGGGACCCCCTCCCTCGAGAGCTGAATGGCGGTGGCGTCAGTGGTCCCTCCCTCTAGCACCTCGAGCTGGAAGGGTATCTTCCTCTCCTCGGCCACCCTCATTATCCACTTCTTCACCCTCGGGTTCGGTATGAGGCCTCCGGATAGAGAGTCCCTCCGCCCGTCAGCGGCTATTATCACCGGGCCACTGCCGACCTTGACCGGCGCCTCGTGGGGCTCCATGTTCGGGTGGTCCCCGGCTATCGTGGTGTCGACGGCTATGCCCACGTCGGGCTTGATCGCGTAGCCAGCGACCGTCGCGCCCTTCAGCCCGATCTCCTCTTGAATCGTGAACACGGCGTAGACCTTGCAACGGGGCTTGGCCTCCTTGACCGCCTGGACCAGAGCCGCGCAGCCCGCCCTGTCGTCGAATGCCTTCCCGGCCATGAGGCCGTTGGCGAGCTCCACTAGCTTCTTGTCTATCGTTATGAAGTTGCCGACCTCTATGCCCATTTCCCTAACCTCTTCAGCGCTCTTCGCCCCGACGTCTATGAACATCTTGTCGTAAGTCAACAACTGGCGCCTCTCCTCGTCCCTCATCACGTGGATGGCTTTGCTCCCTATGATCCCCCTCACCCTACCCTTGGCCCCGTGCACCACCACCTGCTGGCCCACGAGCAGCTGGTCCCATATGCCCCCCAGCTTTGCGAACCTTATGAAGCCCTTGTCGTCTATGCTCTTGACTATCAAGGCTATCTCGTCCATGTGGGCTGTTATCATGAGCGACCTCTCCCCGAAGCCCTTGTAGGCTATCAGGTTGCCTAGAGAGTCCCTAGCGAAGCCGTCGACGCAGCCCTTGAGCTCGCTGACTATTATGTCCGCCACCTCGTCTTCAAAGCCGGGAGGCCCGTGGGCTTCCGAGAGCTTCCTCAAGACCTCTAACAAGCCGCTCATAGAAGGTCACAGCTATACCAATTGCCAACACTCCTACAAAAACCCGTCTCTTGGATTTTGGAGAGGACGGGTATTAGCGCCGAGCTCAGGGCTGTGGCTCTCTCATCGAGTCGATGCGGAAGGCGAGGTCATCGCGACGCGGTCGAGCCTCAGGCCTGATCGGGCACCTCCCGTTTTCAACTTTGATATTAAGGATGCGCGCGTCAAGCCTTCCTTCTAACCTCCTTAACCCTGGCCATGAACTCCCTGACCCTCTCCTCGGACACCGGCGCCGATAAGTCTCCTCCTCTAAAGTAGCTACCGACTATGGCAGCATCGACCACCTCGAGAAGCTCTCTCACGTTTTCGAGGTTGCAGCCACTGCCAGCTATGATCGACGCGTCAGGGAGCTTGGCCCTAACGCTTAGTAGTTCTTCTAAGGGTGGAGGCATGCCGGTGGCGGGGCCTGTCAGGACCACGGCATCTGCTAGCCCCCTCTTCAGGGCCTCTTCGGCCACCACATCTACGGGCCTCTGAACCAGAGGGGCCCCGTGCTTCACATGGACGTCCGCGAAGACCTTAACGTCGCGCGCGTGATAGGCCTTCCTCGCCATTTGGACCTCGTAAGCGCAGGGCTCTATGACCCCCTGATCCGTCACCACGGTCTCGGCGTACACGTTGACCCTTATGAACGAGCCCCCAATCGCCTTGGCTATGGCCAGGGCCGCTAAGGCGTCGTTCCTCAGGACGTTCACGCCTATGGGGATCCCCACCTCCCTCGCCACCTCCTTGGCTATGACGGCCATTGAGGCAACTGTCATCGGGCTGACGCTCCTCTTGCTATAAGGAGCGTCCCAGAAGTTCTCAATCAAAATCCCGTCGACCCCTCCACCGCTCAGGGCCTTGGCGTCCTTGAGGGCCTTCTCGATTATGGACTCTAGGCCCTCACCCTCATAGCGCGGAGAGCCGGGGAGCGGGGGTAAGTGCACGACTCCCACGATGGCCTTCTGCACGCCAAAGATCTCCTCCACAACTTTCATGACCCTCCCAGCTCCTCTACTTCGCTACACTAATTTGGGTGACCGCGCCGAGATATCTTGTTTGAGCCCTCGGACGGGCTCCGACGTGACCAAGCCCTCTAGCCTGAGGCCCATGTTCATCTCTAAAGGCTGTGAGGTGCTGTCGGTAGGGCGGACTCTGAAGAGCTTGCACTCGACGGTCTGCAGGGTCGACGATGTCGTGCTCAAGATGAGGTCCTTCGACGTCAAGTCCGCGAAAGAGGTCAAGGAGCGCTTGAAGGACGTCGCGAGGTCCTTTGACTTCCTGCCAGACTTCCTGGGAGTCGTCGTGGGCGCAGTCGAGGTCGGCGGTGAGGTCAGGCCTGCGGTCGTGAGCATACACTCGTACGCAGAGCCCATAAGCATACTGACTTTGAAGGACGTTTGGGAAATGCTGGCCATAATAGTCCAAGCCCAAGCCAAGAGCTACGCCCTAGACATAAAGCCCTCGAACTTTGGCAGGCTGAGGGGGCGGATAGTGTACTTGGACGAGTACGGCATAGGCAAGCCCTTCCCAAAGGACATACTCGAAGACCTTGAAGAATTTAAGAGGAAGATAGAGCGATACTTTAAGCAGGTGTCCGCCATACTCTCTGAGAAGGGCTTGAAGAAAGCCGACGCGCGAACTCGGGGCTTGGAAAGGAACCCTTGTTAATTAGCCTTCCTTTCTAGCGATAATCCTAGGACACCTGCTATGGCATCGATGGCCTCTAGGGGGTCGGGCGCTGTCGAGCCGATGATTATGGTGGGTATTCTGAGCCTCGTGCCAGCTTCGAGGTCCGAGGGCCTGTCGCCCATAAAAACTATCGCGTCTCGGCCTATCTCGGCCCCAAGCTTTTGAAGCGCGATCTCGATCTGTCTCGATCTGTTGAGTTCCTCGTCCCTAGTGACGTAGACGTCGACGTAGGGCGCCAGTCCGCTGACTTCGAGGGCTTTTTTGAGGCCCTTCTCGCTCTGAAGGGTCACGATAGCGACCTTAACGCCTTGGTGCTTCAGGAATCGCAGCAACTCCTTTGATCCCCTTAGTTCCTTTAGGTCCTTCATCGAGCCGATCTCATACCCCTCTATGAGCTTGCTGAGCTCTCTGAAGAGGCCCTCATCTCTAGCTCGGGCCCTCCTCAAGGCCTCGAAGATGGAGGTCACCTCGCTCTTCAAGGCCCTCGACAGAGCCTCCTTGACCTCGCTCCAGTTTACTGAGACGTTGATCAGAGTCCCATCCAAGTCGGAGATCAAGACCTTCATAGCGAGCTCCACTCTATGTCGTAAGCCGCGTTTTAAGCGCTACTCAAACCCAAGCTTGAGAGAGCACCTCAAGTCAGACCAAAGCTACAACGCCTTTTTATCTTACCGAGCAAGCTAGATCTCACGAGGATGGTGGACGAAGATGCTGGGGCCGCTGTTCAGAGACCAAGAGCTCGAGAGGTACGACAGGCAGATACGCATCTTCGGCTTCGGCGTTGAGGGTCAGAGGAGGCTAAAGTCGACTAAGGTCTTGGTGGCTGGCTTGGGAGGCCTCGGCTGCCCGGCCTCGCTGTACTTGGCGGCCGCGGGGGTTGGGAGGCTGTTGCTCGTAGATCGAGAAAAAGTCGAGCTCAGCAACCTGAATCGCCAGATCCTGTACTGGAGCTCGGACGTCGGCAGGCCTAAAGCAGACGTCGTCGCCGAGAAGCTAGCACGCTTAAATCCAGACGTCGAGGTCGAGGCGCTGACATTGGAGATAAGCGAGGACAACGTGAAGGACTTGGTCGAGAAGGTCGACGTAGTCGTAGACGGCATGGACAACTACAGAGCCCGCTTCCTCATCAACGAGGCCTGCGTGGCCTATGGCAAGCCCTTCGTCCACGCGGCGGTCTACGGACTTGAGGGCCAGCTACTTACAGTATTGCCGGGCAAAGGGCCCTGTCTGAGATGCGTGGTCCCATCGGATCCACCCGAGCAAGGAGCCGTGCCCGTGCTGGGCGCCACGCCCGGCGTGATGGCGGCTCTCGAGGTCATGGAGGTCGTGAAGCTCGTGGTCGGCTTGGGGAAGCCCTGCATCGACAAGCTCTTGATATTCGACGGCCACGAAATGAGGTTTCACGAAATAAAAGTGGAGCCATCGCCGAAGTGCCCTGTATGCTCGAGCCTTAGAGGTGGGAGAGCCCTTTAACGCCGAGCTCACGTAATCTGTAGCTCGAGCTCCTCTACAGAGCCTTGCTTAGCGATGTACGCGGCTACTGAGCCATCGGTCGAGCTTATGATGAGCCACGCCACAGGCCACCCCCTCATGCACTCCAAGTCCGTGGCCGATGGGTTGGGAGGGCCGGGATGAGAATGGTAAATCCCCACGACGTCGAACCCTCTCCTCTCCGCGTAAACATGTGCTTCGTAGACGTCTCTCGGGTCCACTTTAAACGAAGTGCCCCTCGTGAGGGAGACATTCCTGGCCTTGTAGAGCTCGCGAGCCCTAAAGCGCTCGCCCTCGACCCTCCCTAAGAGAAAGCCGCATATCTCGCCATCGCTAGTCAGGGCCTCGTGTATTAGCTCCTT
>Ga0185307_1000592_pt1 | contig 22318 bp, 22 predicted proteins | sample LHCtaG_FD_128010 | JGI IMG/M metagenome (GOLD analysis project Ga0185307, IMG submission 128010) | Hot spring microbial communities from Little Hot Creek, USA to study Microbial Dark Matter (Phase II) - LHC4sed_matched (SPADES... | ecosystem: Environmental > Aquatic > Thermal springs > Hot... | reverse complement strand
CCGCGTTTGGCCTTTGGGAGTCCCCCCTCCTATATGTTGCAATTCCAGCATTGTATATTGCTGACTACTTTAGCCACGCTTGGATATGCCTCCTCTTCGCTTTCAGCGTCGCTGGCCTAATCTACGAATTTGTGCCGAAAGAAACCATAACGCGGTATATGGGAAGGGGGAAAGCAGCCGGATACGGCTTAGCTCTTTGCATGGCGCCCTTCTTAACGGTCTGCTCATGCACTATGGTGCCGCTCTTCGGCGGAATACTTTACGCGGGGGCGGGCGTAGGGCCAGCCATCACATTCCTTTTAATGGCGCCAGCGGCTAACATCTTAACAATCTTGATGACTGGCGAAATGATTTCGTGGGAGGTTGCTGGAGCGCGCATAATAGCGTCCGCAGCCGTAGCAGTAATCGCCGGTTTAATTGTTTCCGCAACGCCTTGGGGCAAGGCTGTAGAGAAAGAGTTTCAGGTGGCTGACTCTGCCGCCGCTGGATCTTCAGTCAAAGTGGAGGTTGTTAAGCCGCCCTTAGATGAGAGACTTTGGGCTGCCCTAAAATTTGCCGGGTACTTGGCGAAACAGATTCTCCCATTCTTCATCATAGGCCTCATAGTGGTAGGCTACCTTTCAGCCTTCATCCCAGAAGAAATAGTTGAATCCTACCTGACAGGCCCGACGGGAATCCTAATAGCCTCTGTTTTGGGAGGACCCCTCTACACGCCAACCCTTGTTGAAATTGCGTTGGGGCAAGAGCTTTGGAACAAGGGCATGTCGAAAGGCGCCCTGCTCAGCTGGCTTATGGGACAACCCTACGACTTCGCAAACGCTATGGCTGTTTCCAGAATAGCCAAATGGAAGGTTGTGGCAACCTACTTTATAGTCGCTTGGGCTGGAAGCGTAACCTTCGGCTTTCTATACGGCATGTTAAGCGGGTCGTTGTAGCTATGGCTAAGGCTTGCGCGCCGTGGTACCCCACAATTTTCCCAGAGAAATGTGACGGTTGTGCGGCTTATGGCAAGCCCCGCTGTGTAGAGTTCTGCCCAAACAACGTGTTCGCTTTTGTGGATGGCAAAGCAGTGGTGGCTAACCCGCACAAATGCGTCAACGGCTGCACCGCATGCGAGCCGCTATGCCACAAAAAGGCCATAGCCTTTCCAAAGCCGCAGTTCGACTTTGCGTCAACAAAACCGGAAGAGAAGGGTTTGCTGCGGAAAACCACATGTAAAGGGTGTGGCAAAGTTTTTTGGACTAACCGTGAAAGCGACTTATGCTTCGACTGTGAAAGCAAAGCCTAAAAGGGGTTTAGATCTGTTTTAGCCTATAACCCCACTTCTTGTTTATGGCTTCAAGCTTTTCTGAAAGCCTCTTCGCCCGGTCCTCAGCCTCGTCAAACAGCGTAGCCCACTCCCGCCTCTTAACAAGGTTTGTCAACTTCTCAATGTTGGCGGGTATCTTCTCCATGGCTGCAACCCACTTCTTAGTCACAGCCTCATCATTCGCCACAAGCTCTAGGGCCTCTTCTGGACAGAACTGGACGCACTGGGGTCCTTCCGGATTGTTCTTGCATAGGTCGCAGACTAAAACCAAATTCTTGTCTGGATGAAGCGAAATTCCACCATACGGACAGGCTTGAATGCACCAGCCGCATCGGTCGCACTTGGCCTCATCGATAAGGATGAAGCCTTCTTCAGACTGGGTTAGGGCGTTTCTGGGGCAAGCCCTCACGCAAGGAGCATTTTCACAGAATCGGCAGGTCAAAGCCAGGTTGAAGGCAGGTGTTAGACGTATAACTCTAACTCTAGACCTTAAAGGATTCCAGAGAGGCTCGTTCTTTTCTAAAGCGCAAACATACTCGCACAGGCTGCAGCCCGTGCATTTAGCCGGATCAACAGCCACAAACTTTCTTTCAACAGCCCTAGCCATGCACGGCATCTCCGTCAAACTTGAGTTAAATGTTTTCACCCAGAACTTGTTTTTATAATTTCCCTTCCACAAAAGCCCAATCAAACATTTTAAAGCCTAACCTCAACCTTCCCATTCAACGTTATTTTGTTTCCAGAAAAACTCGCCAAGTAAGCGTAAACTTCTACTCCGCGGTTCGCCGCCTCTCGGAGAGCCTTCCCAAACTTTGGATCCGTTTCATCGTTTGGAGTGAAAACTTTGGCGTCCCTTCTCTGGATTATGAAAAGAATGGCAGCCCTAAAACCTTCACCCAAAGCCTTAGCAAGCTCCAAAACATGTCTGGCGCCTCTCTCCGTCGGCGCGTCCGGAAACATTGCAACCCCGTCCCGTACAAGAGTGCAAGACTTAACCTCTAAAAGGCAGGGTTTAGCCGCTGAACCGCCGTAAAGCAGAAAATCAAACCTTGCACGGCCATAGGTATATTCGGGTTTAAAATGGGCGTAGCCATGGAACTCTGCCAAATCCCCGTTCTTCAAGGCTTGAAGAACAAGCTTGTTTGGAACCCGCGAATCAACAGAAACAACCACTCCGCCACTATAAACACCCACAATGTCGTAAACAGTTTTCCGCCCACCAGCCGCACCGCCCCTCCTCAAAACAACCCTAGCACCCGAAACCAAAAGCTCGCGAAGCCTTCCAGGGTTAGGCAGAAAACATGGCACAGTTTCTCCCCCATCCACCCGCACAATAGCCGAAAACCTAGTCAACCGCTCTTCAAAAATGCCTTCTAGAATCGTCCCTTTAATCTCGATGAAGCTTGTCAACCCAACCAATAAAAGACCACCATCCATATTTTAGCTTTCACAGCGCAGAGTTTCATCCAAACATAGAGGGGAGAGGTAGAGAAAATAAAACCGACAACCAGTCCATTTTCCCGCTGGCTATGGGATTATTTCGCAGCCTATGTACTGCATGAAATCGAAATCCTCAACCTTGATCCTTCCTGCATCAATCAGCCGCTTAATCCTTGGGATTTCGCCGGCAACGGCTTCAATCAAGTTTTTAACAGTTCTGCAGACAAGCTTGTAGGCTTCTGGTTTCCATCGCTTTGTTATGTTGGCGTATAGGCATCTGCCGCCGCAAACGTTGAATATGCTGCAGCTTGTGCAGGGCTCGCCGACAAAAACCTTTCTAAGCCTAAGCGGATGCGCAGTGCTGATGTGCCCCAAATAGAAGTCTCGCATTCCCCACATGCTTGGACAAGGCACAATGTGGCCGTCTGTCTGAATAGCATAATTTATCCAGCCAGCCCCACAACGCAAAAACACCCGTTCTTCACTTTTTAAGAAGGACTGGGCAACTCCGAGAAACGGGTACAAACGCAGCACAACGCCACACTTTTCCATATAGTCAACCCAAAACTTGACGAGGCGGCGGATCCCCGGATTATAGCTTTCCTCGCTCCATTTCTGGAAGTTTCGCCTCTCAAAATCGTTCCAAAAACCAGCGTTAAGCTGCCAATGAACAGAAGAAAAAGAAAACTCATCATTGTTTAAAAGCCACAAAACCTGCCTGTAAATGTCGGTTTCCTCCATAACAGTCATCCGAGCAATAATCTCGCCCAGAAAACCGTTACGTCTAATAAGCCTCAAATTGCTTATGACTTTGCGGTAAACGCCAGCCCCACGATAATAATCCGTTAAAGCTTCATCCCCATCCAAAGAAACCAAAACAACACTGAAACGGTTCACATAAGCGGGCTCCAAACCATCCAAATGCAAACCATTAGTCTGAACAACAAAATGCCTCGCTCTAGCACAGTCCATAATCCGCTTTACATCGTCCACGCACAGAAGAGGCTCACCACCATAAAAAATTAAGACACACTCTGAATCCAAACCGCAAAAACGCCCCAATAAGCCGACATCATAACATATACGCCTAGGCAAGGAATAATCCACGTCAAAACCGCCAAAACCGCCACCAAAATCCTCTAAGGCTTCACCAAAACAGTAGCGACAATGCAAATCACACTTAGTGGTCAACATCAAATGAAAGAACAGCCACACCCACCAAAAAAGGAAGTAGTTACGCTAGCCTTTGGTAAACTTTTCCCTAACCCGCTTAGCCTTCTCAATATAACTCCTAAGCTCCCTCTCCCTAAGAGCCTTCTCAGGCAAAGTCTCAGGAGCATACATAAGCGGAACAACAGCCAAAAACAAGAAAAACGCAGCGAAGGAGAAAATTGCGTATTCCGACACAGCATTCGCTATGTATGGACCTAATGTTACTCGTAGAAAACCCGAAAGTGAATAGGGAATAATGCCAACTGCATAATATTTTTCACTTGATTTTCCATTGGCTAAGTCTCCCCATATTGTAAACCAGAAGATCACGTAGATTATTCCCCAAGCAATTCCATCAACAATCGTGTAAAAATACCATGCATAAATGTTAAAAGGATTGATCCCAAGCAATGCATATCCAATACCAAAAATTATAAATCCCCCTACTAAAGCTCTTTTCCGACCAATGTTATCTGCAAAAAAGCTTGCTACAAGAGCAGAAATCCCAGCTATAATATTGTTTACAAGGACAGAAAAATAGACGAAATCTTCTCCATGAATTTTATTGCTTATAGGCCAGCTTAAATAGTTAACCATTGAAAATACAGTCCACGGAATAAGGTAAAGAAGTACTGAGCGCTCATTAAGAATTGAAACCATGGAAGGGCTTGTATTTTGTTCTCTACCTTCTAAAAGATTCCCAAGTAGGGGAAGACTCGCTACACTCAAAAATCTCCATACGGCCAACACTAATGCGCCAAAAAACAAGTTTGTGGGCATAATAGCTCTGAAGGCGAACATTCCAAAAAATATCGAAAGGATCACTATAGACCCAAATCGCGCTCGATTCTCTATTTTTGTTATATTTGCAAAACTAGCCATGCAACTGGGCAATCCTAGTCCAAACGAAATACCTACCAAGGTTAAGAGAAACGACACGTTAACTACACTTGCGGTTTCCAACATTATTAATGCTAAAGAAGAAAACACTCCCATTAAGGTCCATGCCAAAAGAAAGTGCTTTTGGCTTCTTAGTTTGTTTATCAGAGAAGCTCCTGCTAACAAAGAAGCAACAGCAGCCGAAAATAGTATAATATACAAAACCAGTTTCTCGCCGTATGCAGATGATGTTTTATCTATAGCATCTCTCAGAATCACAGAGACACAAGTGTACCAAACAATTATATTGACAATTATAATAATATTTCCCAATGCAGCTTTAAGAGGAATGCTCATTTTTGTAAAGGGTAAATTCATCTACATGTATCACCAAGATTTTTTGCAATGCAATTTCAGATAAAGATTTAGTATTTTAAAATTAGACTTCCAATACGTAATAAAGCGCAAAGCTTTTAAGTGTTAATGTTCAACATTAATACAGTTGGGGGAGAAAATGAAGGCTAGGAAAAAACCCATCCGAATAAGCGGTTGGTATTGGTGGTTGTAGACTAGCTTTTTTATAAATCATGGAGAGCTAGTCTTAATAGGTTCCTTGCTATATTAACATTTTTACATTTTCTTCCATACTTTTTTAATAATCTGCTTCCTTCTTCTGTTAGATTCTGTACTTCATCCCTAAGCTTTTGAATTTCTTTTGTTTCCAATATGACACCTGCCACTCTTATTGCGTCGTCGTCGGTTAACTCTTTTTTCCTTAGCAAAAAGGTTATTTTTTTCTTTGCCTCTGGATTGCGCATAGCATACAACATTGGTAAGGGCAGACATTCGTTGTCTCTTCTGTTTTTAAGCTCTTCCGCCTCAAAAACGTCGACAAATTCATTTCTGATATTTACTAATATACCCAATATTCTGCCAATTTTCCCCCAATCTTCAACTTCTTCTGGAGTTGCGCCGCCAATTACTGCGCCGATGCGTGCGGTGGCTTCTGCTACGGCTGCCTTTCTTCTTATTATGTCTAGGTATTCTTCAGGGGTTAAATTCCAGTTACCTTTAAGGCTAGTCTCTTTTGCTTCCGCAGTTCCAAGTTCAAAAAAACCTTGTTTTACGAGTTCTCGCACAATTTTTGCTTTTTCTTTCAGTAATTTTTCACATGCACTGTCCAGAAGCATAAGCCCCTTAAACAGTAAGGCATCACCGGCAAGAAGTGAAATCTCTTCTCCAAACTTGCCGAATAATGTTGGCTTTGAGCCTTTTGTTTTTGATTTGTCTATTATATCGTCGTGAATGTCTGCAGCGCCTGTAAGAAGCACTAGCGCAGCGCCAATAGAGGCTGTTTTTTCTGGGTTGCCACCAACAGCTTCGCATGCAATAGCAAGTAATGCAGGATGTTGAAAATTGCGCCATTCTTGCATAAAATAGCTTACTGCTTCGCGGAGAGGTTTATACTTAAACTTTTCCTTCATTACGGTTTCTCTTGCAATTTCGTAGGCCTTTCTTCCTAACCGCTCCATCTCCATTGATATCTTTTCGGCCGTTTTTTCGCTGCTCATTTCTTATCGTCTTATTTTACGTTTTGTTTTGTATTTGTTCTTTTAGTATGCTGTTGTATGTTTGTATGTATGTTTTTCCCTTTTCTGTTGTTGTGTATATTTTTCTTGTGCGTTTTCCTTGTTGTTGTTTTTGGCTTGTTATTAGGCCTTTTTCTTCAAGTTTTCGTAGTAGTGGGTATAGGGCTCCGTGTCGTATTTTTAAGCCTGATGTGGCTTCTATTTGTTTTTTTATTTTGTATCCCCATGTGGGTTGTTTGTTTATTATTGTTAGTATTTGGATGTCTAGTAGGTTTTTGGTTATGTGTTGTACAATTTCTTTTTTGAGGTTTTCTTCCATTGGTTTGGGCGCCTTTTATGTTCTTTTTTGACTTATTTATTGTTGGGTTTATATGTTTTATGTGGTTTTTGGAGTACGCCCTTGTATGCTTTTTTATGTTTTTGGTATGTGTGAACCTTTATATGGGTGTTTAGGCTTTATAGAGTCTTGAGATATGTCTGGAAAGGGACATATCGTATCCAAGTCTAACAGAAAAACTGTTAGACAAAACAACAGTAAAGAGGAGTTGGAAAATGAACAACACGAAAGAGGTTCAGGTTAAACTCATGAAGGGTCTCCTAGACCTGATAGTGCTCCAGTTCCTCAGCAGCCAGCCCATGCACGGCTACCAGATAATCACCAAGATCCGGAAAACCTTTGGCGTGTACTTTGGGCCAAGCACCATTTACCCGCTGCTAAACGCCTTGGAAAGAAGCGGCTACGTGAAAAGCGAGTGGGACATGAGCAACGAGAGACCCAGAAAAGTGTATAAGCTGACGGCTGAGGGACGTAACCTCCTAAACTTCACCGAAGACTCATTAAACTTCATATGCAAAAAGATAGGGGCAACAGGCGTAACAAAGGAAATAGCCCTTGAAGAAAACACTGTGCAGCCGGCGCTGCGCTCCTTCATTAAAAACGGTGAAAGCTTGAAAACCCGAGCCCCAATCCTAAAGTAATTTGGCCAATAAACATGAAAGGAGCCCTCCATAGCCAATAGGCTTAACGTTCTTTTTATTAACCACCCTTCACCTCCTTTAAGTTTTGAGGATGGCGTTTTGGAGGAAGCAGACCTCTTAATTCGTGGATGCACTGTTTTGCCAATGAGAGACGAGGGGATAATTGAGGACGGCGCCATAGCCGTCAAAAATGGAAAAATAGTTTTTGTCGGGGAAAGCAAGTCTCTACGTGAAGTTAAAGCGGAAAGAACAGTGAATGCTAGAGGCAAAGTTGCGCTACCCGGCCTTATAAACTGCCACACTCATGTGGCTATGACTCTTTTTCGCGGTTTAGCCGAAGACAAGCCCTTAGACGCTTGGCTACGTGAGACCATTTGGCCTTTGGAGGCGAAACTAACAAGCGAAGACGTTTATGCCGGGGCGCTTTTAGGCTGTTTGGAAATGGTGAAAAGCGGCACCACATGTTTTGCGGACATGTATTTCCATGAAAAGGCTGTTGCGGAGGCTGTACGCCAAAGCGGAATAAGAGGCGTATTGGCGGAGGGCGTCATTGAAGCTGGCAACGGAGAACTTGGCGAAAAAATGTTCAAAAACAGCATAAGTTTCGCGGAAAACTTCAAGGGGTTTGCTGAAGGCCGCGTATCCACCATGTTGGCACCCCACGCCGCATATAGTTGTAGTCCAGAATTGCTTAGGAAGGTTAGGGAAAAAGCCTCGGAGCTTGGCGTAGGCGTTCACATTCACCTCGCGGAGTCTGCTGAAATGTTTAGGAATTTTGAGAAGCTTTACGGCTGCAGCGAAACTGCATTCCTCGATAAGCTTGGATTTTTCGATTGGCATGTGCTTGCAGCCCACTGCATAAGCTTGTCAGAAGCTGACATGCGTGTTTTGGCTTCGCATGGCGTTAACGTTGTTCACGTGCCGGTGGCTAACATGAAGCTTGGCTTGGACGCTGCAAGAATTAAGGAGCTTATGGATTTGGGGGTTAATGTGGCGCTGGGCACCGATGGGCCGGCAAGCAACAATACGCTTGACATGGTTGAAACCATGAAGTTTGCCGCTTTGCTTCAGAAACATGTATACCGCAACCCAAGCGTTTTAAACGCCTATCAAGTTTTGAGGATGGCAACCTTATGCGGCGCCAAAGCCTTAGGCCTAGACGGCTTGATTGGATCGTTGGATGTTGGAAAAAGGGCGGACATTGTGCTCATAGACCTTTCTAAACCCCATTTAAAGCCTTTGCATAACGTTTACGCAGCCCTAGTTTATTCAGCCCGCGGAAGCGACGTGGACACCGTCATAGTTGACGGCAAAATAGTTATGGAAAACCGAATCGTTAAGACTTTAGACGAAGAAGCCGTCATTAAAAGGGCTGAGAAACATGCAGCGGATTTGTTGGCGCGTAAACCTTAAGTGTCCAGCGTTTAGACGTTCTGTACTCCCAGTCTGAAATTCAAAATGCCACCAATAACACGAATTGAAAAACTTTACGAAAAATTTTGGAAACTTCACGGCGTTGACCACCTTAACTTAGAGGCTGATGTGCTCTCTGGTCGAGTGGGCATAATGCATAGGGGTAAATTGCTTGTTTGCGATACTCGCAGAAGCTTAAGGACAGCATTGTTGGCGCGACGTTGTTGAAATCCAGTTTTAGCTGAGCCTTCGCCGAAAATTGTGGAGGAGCTTAAACAATTCAAGAAGTTTTAAAGTCATACTTTTTCAAGAAGCAGCGGCGAAACATCCTCACAAACCCATAGTTGACGTGCCAGCGGGCGGCGAGTACTTTGAACTCGTTTACAAAGTGATGGGCGGAAGCAGCGTTCCAATGTATAATCTGCCGAGAGAGGCGTTAGGCGTTGAAGGCCTTAAGGCTTTACGGCAAAGTGTTGGGACATTAAACTATATCTCTTAGAGGACACTATTCTATCCCAGAAAAGTATTGGTGAAAAATTGGCGCTGAAACAAAAGGAGCTAAACGGTAGACTAAAAAGACAAATTCTCGATTTTTGTAGGCAAATCGCTAACTCCCGCCCAATAACCAGCATCTGCATATGCAGCAACCCGAAAGCTCTGCTTGAAGTTTTGATCGTTGTAGACGGCTTTAAACCCAGACTAATGAACTACGTGAAGTTTTTCAACGGCAAGCCAGCCATCTTCTACACGGTGGACCGGTGGGTTTTTGAGAAAGACGTAGAATTGGGCTTTTTAGGCGAGGCTTACGCCATACACCTAATTTTTCCATACACGCCGCTCGCAAACGCCGATTATTTGAGGATTGAAGAGGTTAAGCTGAAGAGACGTTTGATTCTTGAACTTCTGGAAAACCTTGTGTTGGCTTTTCCAGAGCTTTCCCACGAAATCCGGATAAAACCGGAATACTTCATGTATGAGGCTATGCTTAGCAGGGCGCGACTATTTCCACCCATGTATTACACGCTTGCCCATTTCTTTCAAGATGAGCAACGCGAACAAAATGTTAACCAAGTCATAGGGGGATATTTGCTCGCCCTAAAAGAGCTAGAAACAAGAGGGGTTGTGGAGCGCGCAAACAGCTTTTACAAGATTTCGAAAAGCTTCATTGATGGCTTTAAAGGCAGAAAAGCCTTGTTCACAAATCTTTTTAGGTCTGCGCAGAAAGCCCTATTCATGTCTTTCTTGGGAACTTTTCCCAAAATTTTAGGCGTTTTATCGGAAAGTATTGACGTTTTCCTAAAATTCCAGTTTTTTGAGGGCGGAAAAGACAGTTTAAGGGTGGAAATTGACGTTGAAGACCCGAAGGCGTATTTGTTTGTGCCTACGGCTAGTGGGCTTGTTCCTTTGGCTGCAAGAATGAATATTGAAGGTTTTGCTAGGAAAATTCTTAAAGTTGGAGAAAGCAGACCAGTGATTGTTGAGGCGTTGGGCGGAGTTCTAAACGATGTCTATCTTGTTAGGGTTTCCGAGGATGGAGAGGAACGCAGGATTGTTGTTAAAAGCTTTAAGGACTGGTCTGGGTTTAAATGGTTTCCGTTAACTTTGTGGACTGTCGGGACTAGAACTTTTGCTCTTCTTGGGCGTTCAAGGCTTGAGAGGGAATGCTCCATCAACAATTTCCTATGTTTGAGAGATTTTGCTGTTCCAAGGCTTTTGGGCATAAACCATGCTGAAAAGCTTGTTTTCATGGAGTATGTGGAGGGCGAAACGCTCGATAAGGTTGTTAAACGAATCTTCAGCCAAGAGAGTGCAGACAAAATCAGAATGGAATTGGAGTTAATCCGCAAGGTTGGCGAGGTTTTCGCTAGGGTTCACGCCTTAAACGTAGCGTTGGGCGACACAAAACCCGAAAATATCATGGTTGGAAAGGATGGCGAAATCTACTTGATGGATTTTGAGCAGGCTTCACGGAAGGGCGACAAGGCTTGGGACATCGCTGAGTTCCTCTATTTTGTTGGGCATTATGCGCCGCCCCTTGCTGGGACAAGGCTTGTTGAGGATGTTGTGAAGGCTTTTATTGAGGGGTATTTGGGGGCTGGTGGAAGTTTGGAGGCTGTTAGGGCTGCTGGAAAACCCAAATACACGAAAGTTTTTAGTTTGTTTGTCTTTCCCCATGTGATTTTGGCTATTTCAAACACTTGTAAGAGGGCTGGACAGAGAAATGGTTAGGAAGGAAACAACTTTAACCTTTTACGGTGGAGTAAACGAAATTGGCGGAAACAAAATTCTCCTCAAAGACGGAGACACAGCGGTCTTTCTTGACTTTGGAATGTCTTTCGCTTTGAGAAAACAGTATTATTCGCCTCCGCTTCTATCGCCTAAAAGCGAGAAAAGCCTCCAAGAGTTGGGCATTCTGCCAAAACTTGAAGGCGTTTACCGTTTCGACGATAAGCCGCCGGCTGTGAACGCCATTTTTATCTCTCATGGACATATGGACCATTCAGCCTACCTCTCCTTCGTGAAAAGGGAAATCCCAGTTTACTGCGGCGAAACGACAAAGATTATTTTGCAAGCTTTCGGCGAAATCCGCAAGGTGGATTTAGAATTCAACGTGGAAGGCATAGACTTCCACGCTTTTAGAACTGGTGACGCTATTAGAGTTGACTGTTTAGAAATTGAGCCCGTGCATGTTGACCATTCCTTGCCGGGGGCGTACGGCTTTATCATTCACACTTCAAGGGGGGCTGTTGTCTACACTGGGGACTTTCGAGATCATGGTGCAAAAGACGAAATGACCAGGGAGTTTGTGGAGCGGGCTAGGGCTGCTGAGCCCGTGGCCGTTGTTTGCGAAGCCACCAACATGACAAATGTTTCAGTTTCTTCTGAAAGGGAGGTTGAAGCCAAACTGAACCATGTTATCAGCCAGACAGAAGGCTTGGTGCTGGCGGAGTTCGCCTACACAGACGTGGATAGGCTTAACTCTTTTTATCGAACAGCCTTGAAAAACAACCGTTGCTTGGCTGTTTCGCTGCGGCAAGCCTACCTAATGGAGGCTTTAAGCAGCGACCGGAAGCTTCGCATTCCAAGGCTGGGTGATGAAGGCGTCCTGATTTTTCGAAAGTCGAAGGAGCGCCTGTACGCTTGGGAAAAGCAGATTCTTGAACGCTACCAAGATAAAGTCGTGGATGCCGAACAAGTTTCGAAGCGTCAGCAAAACATAATTTTGACAATGTCCCTCTACGATTTAGAGCAGCTTGTAGAAATCCAGCCTAAACCTGGAAGCTGCTATGTTTTTTCTTCATCGGAGCCTTTCAACGAGGAGATGGAGATAGACTTTGAAAGGCTTGTTAACTGGCTTAGGCATTACGGCTTGCCCCAGTACCACGTGCATGTTTCCGGGCACATAACCCCATTGAGGCTGAAAGCCTGCCTTAAAGAGATAGGCGCCAAAAAGATTTTTCCAGTGCACACGGAAAACGCTGAACTCTTCGCCAAGTTTATGCGGGACCTTAAAAGCCAAGTGGAAATAACGGAAAAGGGCAGAGAATACAGCCTCTAAATTTTCTAAACATTTATTGGCTGGTTTTCAAGCCAATATGGGCTAGCCTCTCTATATTTTTGATGGATTTCTGGTTTTGAGGATTAATCATAAGGCTTCGTCGTGGTTTTGGATTCGCAACCTATAAGTTGAAGCATCAAATCTTAATACATGCGATAAACATGAAGACAGCAACAGACAAAACAAGCCGCCGCCTACAAATCCTCATCCACACCCTAGGCTTAAGCTGCCTAGGAGGCGCCATATTCCTCCAAATCCTAGTTTTCACAGACATACTCCAACACGGCTACTTCATGGCAGTGGAAAACAACCCCGCAGTTCTAGGCTTCGAAATAGCCCTAACACTATTCGCCCTTATCTACTTCATATACATGTACCAGCGTTTCATCCGCTCAATAAAATAGCCGAAAATAAACATAATTCTTAAAAAAGAAACAAGCCAAAAACAGCAAATAACAAAAGGAGAATAAAAAATCGTTAAATAAGCTCTGGCCAAACCTCGTTAAGTTTGTGGTGACGACCATGAGAAGCTTCCATAAAACATGCATCATGATAATGCCCCTAATTCTAACACTAGCCCTTTTGAACCCCTCCAGTGCTCAAATCCATCAAGAAGAAAACATCAAAACATTTTTCGACTCCTCAGTCCCAGGAATAAAAATACAAGTAAACGCAACGGCAGAAACAAAACCCACCCAAAATATTACATTTTCGTTGAAGTTGACGAAGGTAAAAGACGTTGATGTCTCTGTAAGTTACTTCAATTTCAGCGTATATGGATTCTTGCGTGGTCAAGATAAAATTCTTCTAAATAGCACTTCCGACAAAGATTTCAAGCTTGATGTCAAACAATATCAAGGAACTTGCAGAGTGCCAGAAAATGTCTGGGGTATAGCCTACGGAGAGATAGCTTTGAAATATACCGTTAAATATCCCGTGGTAGGCACAAACGGAACGTTGAATATGAATTACGATTTAACTGTTGGATTCTCTATGACTGAAATTGAAAATGTTTACCTTAAATCGCTTGAGGAACAGCTCAATGAATTGAATCAAACTTTCACAGAATGTTTTGGGAGGAATCTCACCCGCGACGAGTTATTGACCCTCAACGAGACCCTTTGGCTACTTATGCAAAAATATGAGTTGCTTAATGCCTTAAACCAGACTTTCATGGAATGTTTTGGAAAAAACCTCACCAAAGACGAGCTGCTAAGCCTAAAGCAAGAATATGAGTCTCTTAAGGGTGTTAAAAGCGAGTTGGATAATACGCGGACTGCCATGATTTTCCTAGTGGTTGTTGCAGTCTTCTTTGTTGCTACAACGGCTTATCTCGCGCTTCGAAAGCCCAAGGGCTACCTATAGTCCAACCTTATTCTTTTTCTGTTATGGCCTTTGCACTATTTTGGCAGTCGTTCTCTTGTTTGGGCACTTACATTTTTCATGGCGGACATGTTGTAATAAAAGCCAATAAGGGAAAGCCCCTTTTTATATAAAACGGGAAACTCTAAGAACCCTTTAAGTGCACGTTTGAAAACTGAGTGTGAAACTTTGCCAAATCAAAGGGTGATGGAAGGCGAATATGTGCTTCTCTATTTAGACCAGCGGAGAACATACCTCGTCAAAGTTGAAGCTGGAAAAACGTTCCATACACATAAAGGCTTCATAAGACTCGACGATTTAATTGGCAGAGAATATGGCTCCACGGTAGCCAGCAGCCTCGGCGTTCAATTCACAGTTCTTAAGCCGCTGCTCCGCGACTACATAATGAAAAGTGTGAGACGAACCCAAATAATGTACCCGAAAGACATAGCCCTAATCATAGTCTACAGCGGAATAGGCCCCGGCAGCTACGTTGTGGAAGCCGGCACAGGCACAGGCGCGTTAACCACAGCCCTAGCCCACTTTGTTAGGCCAAACGGCCGCGTCTACAGCTACGAGGTCAGAGGCGAATTTCTTGAAACTGCCGAGAAAAACATTAAACGGGCTGGCCTAGCGGATTTTGTCATGCTTAAAAACAAGGATATTACGGTGGGTATAGACGAAACAAACGTGGACGCTGTTGTGCTGGACATGGCGACACCTTGGCTTGTGGTTCCCCACGCCTACAAGGCATTAAAACCATGCGGAACCCTAGTCTCCTTTAGCCCAACCATAGACCAAACAGTTAAAACGGTGGAAGCCCTACGGGAAAACAGCTTCACAGACATAGAAACCGTCGAATGCCTAGTGCGGGGAATACAAACGGAGAGAGGCAAAACGAGGCCTCAGACGCTTATGACGGCGCACACTGGCTACATAACTTTCGCAAGAAAAGCCCTAAAGCCTAGCCTTAAAAATGAAGTACACAGCCATAGCAGTTGCAAAACCAACCAAAAACGTCAATAACCCAAGTCCATAAAGCTCTTCAAGGCTTTTAATCCTCTCCGGGACGGCCATTGGCACAAACCTTACTTCAAAACCCGTGCCTAAGGCTGGCATAAGAAATAGTGGAACCATAACGGCTAATACTCCGAGAGACACCGCAACCAAGCTGTAAACCAAACTTTTCCTCAGAGAGCCTCGCCTCCACAGGTTTTAGAGGCTTTCAGCCTTTTAAAGCTAAATTTTAGAACAGTTTCGGCGTGCTTTTTCAAAACGGTTTAGCCCTCCAAACCCGGATTGTTTCAATCCAAAAGGCTAGAGCGGCGAATAAACCAAACATGACAGCGTAAAAGTTCAGCCAAACCCAGCCTAAAAGGCATAACACAATATAGGTGGCCAGCATGGTTGTGAAGAAAACCGAATAGAACAAGTAGCGGGGAACCATAAAGCGTCCCATGCGAGTGAAAAACTGTAAAATTCCAATTTTCACCTCTTCCTCCAACACGTATTCGCCCGTCGGCTTCCTCCTAACAAGGCCAAGCTCCTCCAGCTTTTCAAGATGGTGAACAGCTATACTTGGACTGGAAAACTTCAAAGCTCTTTGAACCTCACGGACGCCAACAGCGCAGCTTGGCTGCTGGAGCATATACCAGTAAACAGTCAACGTCTTACCCTTCAAAATGGACTCCAAAAGTTTTTGGTCAAACTTTTTCGAAGCTTTAGAAGCTTCCGCCAAACCTAACCGCCAAACATTATTCTGTGGCCGCATGCTTTAAAAGCCTGACCAAAAATGGAAAAGCATTCAACCCATCAGCGATAAACGCCGTCCGAGTAACTCTGAGATTTCATCCTCTTTGTCAACCTAATGCCTTCTCATCATCCGGCAGTAACATAAAGGGAAATTGAAAAATAAAAAGTTTACATATTCCATCCAGGAAACGTTGAGAGGCTGGAAGAAAGATAAGCTAAATTTTTATATAGGATCTATATTACTATTCTGAGTCACATAGAGGCGAAGGGACTACTTTGAGCTTGCTTGAGGGTTACGGTGTAATCAAGCGTTTCGGAGGACTAGTAGCTTTAAACGGCGTCGATTTCCACATTGATGAGGGCGAGATTGTCGGTTTAATCGGTCCCAACGGAGCCGGGAAAACCACCCTTTTCAACGTGGTGTCTGGCGCTTTCCCGCCAACAAAAGGAACAATAAAGTTTGATGGGAAGGAGATAACTGGATTAAAACCTTGCAAAATCTGCAGGTTGGGGATAGCGAGAACCTTTCAAATACCGAAACCTTTCCCCAACATGACCGTATACGAAAATCTTTTGGCGGCAGCCACTTTTGGGTGTTCAAAAGAAAAAGGGTTTTTAAACGTCAAGGAGGAAATCAATCGGATTTTGGAAAAGTTTGGGCTGGACAAAAAAAGCATGATGCCGGCGGCAAGCCTAACAATATATGAACAGAGAATGCTTGAAATTGCAAGAGCCCTCGCCACAAAGCCTAAGCTTTTGATGCTTGACGAAGTCATGGCAGGTTTAAATCCAACCGAAACTGCACAGGCCCTCAATATTATTAGGGAGTTACACAAAGAGGGCATAACCATATTCATGATTGAACATAACATGCGAGCTGTAATGGGGATAGCCGAACGCATAATAGTGCTTCATCAAGGAACAAAAATAGCGGAAGGAAAACCCGAGGAAGTAGGCTCAGACCCTAAAGTTATCGAAGCATACTTAGGTGAGGCTTATGTTAAAGGTTAACAACCTAAACGTACTACGGGGAAACATGCAGATTCTGTGGGATGTTTCAGTCAACGTCGAAAAAGGGGAAATGGTATCCCTAATAGGTGCAAATGGAGCTGGCAAAACCACCCTCCTAAGCACTGTGGCTGGACTCCTTAAACCAGCATCGGGCACAATCGAATTCAACGGCCGAAGAATTGATGGTTTACCACCCCATCGAATTGTGAATCTAGGAATAGCTCTCATTCCAGAGGATAGAAAACTTTTTCCATACATGACAGTGCGTGAAAACCTTCTCTTAGGGGCTTATGGCTCGAGAAACAAAAGTTCAAAAATGGAAACCTTGAACATGGTGTATCAACTTTTCCCAGTTTTAAAGGAAAGGGAGAAACAGTTAGCCGTAACACTCAGCGGCGGAGAACAGAGAATGCTTGCCATAGGACGGGGTTTAATGTCTAACCCGGAACTACTTATATTGGATGAACCTTCGCAGGGTCTCTCGCCGAAGCTTACCATTGAAATATTTAAAGCTGTGGAAGAATTGAAGAGACGGGGGATCAGCATATTGGTGGCTGAGCAAAACGTTTACTATGCCTTAAAAGCTGCTGACAGGGCTTACGTCATGGAGACGGGCAAAGTAACCTTACATGGAGAGGGAAAAGAACTCTTAAAAAACAAGTATGTTAAGGAGGCGTTTTTGGGGCTTTAGTCCTCGACAAGCTTCTCTGACGTTAGTCCAGCAGGCTTGAAGGTTTGGAGTAAAGTGTATGTCTGAACCAGAAAAATGTGGGCATGGTGAAGTAGAACTCTTGGGGGAGCAGAAAGGAGAAAAGGGAGTTAACCGCTACTACAGATGCTTGAAATGCGGATGTGTTTTAATACTGTCGGAAAACGGAGCCTTATACAAGGTGGAAAAAGAAAAGCGGTAATGGCGTCTCGCCGCCTTATAAGCTCACTTTAACTTATTTCTTTCCACTATTTGCTTAAAAACTTCTTCCGGAACTGGAGATTTTCTTTTGATAGACTCCGCTTTTACTTCTTCTAACACCTTGTCCACATTTATTGTTGTTGGGTCGATTCCCATTTCATCAAGCTTGTATAGGACTGAGTCTCTTCCGCTTTTCTTGCCCAGTAGTATTTCCACACCTTTTTGGCCTACTAGGCTCCAGTGGTATGGGAACATGATTAATTGTTTGTTTTGTTTTTCGAGGTTTCTCCACCAACCCACTATTATGCCTGACTCAACTTTGAAGGCTCCATCTCCGACGACGGGTTTGTGCGGCGGCATTTTAATTCCTGAAAGTTTTTCAACAAGCTTTGATAGCTTGTATAGTTTGCTGTAGTCTAGGCCTAACTTTACGCCATACAATGCTTCTAGGGCTAGCACTGTTTCAGCTAGGTCGGCGTTTCCCATTCTTTCGCCTATGCCGTTTACTGTTGTGTGGATTATTTCAGCGCCCTCTGAAATAGCTGCAAGAGTGTTGGCAACCGCCAGCCCAAAATCGTTGTGGAGGTGAACTTCGATGGGGGTGCTAAATTGTTGCCGCACCTTTCTTGTCAGGTATCGTATGGCTTCGGGGTTGCAAACGCCGAAAGTGTCGACCAAAACGAGGGAGTCCATGTGGCCCTCATTTGCAACCTTACTCACTATTTTGAACCACCAATTCAAGTCTGCCCTTGTACCATCAATCGTGAAGAAAGCAACATGCAGTCCATGTTTAGCAGCGTAGCTTGTAGCTTCCACGGATAGTTCTATGGCTTTTTCGAGGGGCCAGTCATACGCGTATTTTATTAAGTGTTCGCTGGAGGGAATTTCCATTTCAATTCCGTCTACATCGCATTCTAACGCCAAATCCACGTCGCGTTTCATACACCTTGCAAAACAGAACACTTTGGCGTTTAACCCCATACGGGCTATGGCTTTTATTGCTTCCCTATCCTCGTTTGAGACGGCTGGCATGCCAGCTTCAATCCTATGAACCCCAACCTCGTCAAGCATCTTCGCAATTTCAATTTTATCTTCTTTTTTGAAGGTTAGTCCAGCCTGCTGCTCTCCATCCCTTAAAGTAATGTCGTGGATGGAAACTTTTTGGGGGAGTTTCAGTTGGGTGCGAACTTCATCGACAAAGTTGAGCGGGCTAACCCACCATTTATCAGAAAGCCAAGGTTGATCCATTTCGTCCACCACCTTCATTTTCCCAATTTTATTGCATCTTGATTGATCCAGGAATTTTCTTCGGCCACCACACATAACTTCTAGACGGGTCTATTTTTTCTTCCGTGTAGATGGCGTTCACGTTTTTATTGACTTTTTCAAGCACTAACTGTTCCAGCGCGTTTCCATGGGAGTCTATTCCCACCACTAATGGACCAAGTTTATTCACCCTCAACACCCAAGTGGCCTCCGGCATGCCCAGGTCCAGCCAAAAAACATTTTCCACCTTTACAACCTGTTTTGCGTAGAGGGCGGCGCAGCCTCCCGTTGCAACTAGATAAACGCCTCCGGCTTCCTTTAATGCGTCAACCATGCTTTTGCCCATGGTTCCCTTTCCTATGGTAAGCCTCACGTGCTGTTTTCTCACAAGTTCGGCGCCGAGCTCTGTGAACCTTGAACTTGATGTTGGGCCGGCTGCCACAACCTCCCATGTGTCATCGACTTTTCTGGCGATGGGTCCACAATGCCATATTGCCCCATCCTTCAAATTGAACGGCAGCTTTTCTCCTCGATTAATCATTTCGACGGCTCGACGGTGTCCCATGTCGCGCATTGTGTGGACTATGCCGCTGACATATACTATGTCTGTGACTTTAAGTTTCCTTATCTCTTCTTCGGACGCTGGCAGATGGATTTCTTTCTCCACACCATCATCCTCCTTTTGGGATTACTCTGGATGCGTTATGTATACTACTTTGCCGTCTGGATAGATTCGAGCGGTGGAGTATCTTGCAACCCAACATTGATAGGTTATTCCAAGCGGAACAACAGCCGTGTGGGTGCCGCATATTTCGGCGTGGACCGCAAGGCATGAGGTGTCGCCGCCCATAGCCATGGGACCCAAACCCGTAGCGTTCAAAGCCTTAAATATTTTTTGTTCAAGTTCAGCCACCACCGGATCCGGATGCGGTGAACCAAGCGGAGTTCTGAATATCGCTCTTTTAGCCAAGTGCAGTGCGATGTCTCCGGTTCCCCCAATTCCCAAGCCAACAATGGTTGGGGGGCAGGGTTCTCCCATGGCTGTCAGCGTATTGTCAACAACACATCTCATGATGGCTTCAGGCATGGACTCGCTTGTCACTATCCAAACAAGGCTTGATTTAGCTTCAGAGCCAAAGCCTTTTGGAACAGCCGTTATTTCGATGTAATCGGTTTCGGGGTCTAAATCGTAGTAGATGTGGGGCATTCCCCATCCAACGTTTGTGCCGGGGTTTTCCTTTGTTATCGGGTTTATGACGTTCTGTCTCAAGGGTACGTCGAGGGTTGCCTTTCTCGTCGCTTCCATTATTGGTTTTCTGATGTCTAGGGTTAAGCCGGATTTCAGTCCCCATTTTACAAAGAATAGGGGTATTCCAGTGTCTTGGCATATACACATATCGTACTTTTCAGCCATTTCAATGTTGTTCAGCATCGCCTTCAACTGGGCTTTTCCCGTTGGAGAACGCTCGTTTTCGTAGGCTTTTTGCAAAGCCCGTTTAACTTCTGGAGGCAGCTTCGTTGCCGCCCTTTTTAAAAGTTGGTAGGCAGTTTTTGAAATTATTTCGCTTAAATCAGCCATGAAAACCACTGTTTTACTGGCGCATTTTTATCTTCCTTTCTTTTTCGGCGATGGCCTCAGCAAGTTTTAGCAAATCCTCTGCTTGTCTGTAAACGGCTATATCTATCATCCTGCCTTCAAGGGAGGCTGCTCCCAACCCCTTCGCTTCAGCCTCTTTAAAGGCCTGCACAACTTTTTTGGCGTATTCTATTTCCTTTTCCGAAGGCGAGAAGATGCGGTTTACGGGCTCTATCTGGCTTGGGTGGATTAGAAACTTGCCTTTGAATCCAAGCTGCTTTGCAAGCATTGAATCCTTAATTAGGCCTTCTTTATCCGCTAAGTCTATGAAAACCGTGTCGATGGCTTGGGTTCCAGCCGCCCTAGCAGCAAGCGCCACGTAGGATCGGGCGAAGAAAAGCTCTGTTCCCTCTTTAGAAAGGGAAACACCCATGTCGCGGGTGAAGTCTACGGCTCCGAAGCCTATGGCTACAACCCTTTTGCTGGAGGAGGCTATTTCATAAGCGTTAACAACTCCTTTAGCCGTTTCAAGGGTTGGAATAAGAGTAATAGAGCCGGGTTCAAGTCCCCTTTTCCTTTCAAGCTCCCCAATTATTTTTTCAGCCTCTATTACCTCATTTTGCGACTCAACTTTTGGAAGCATTATTCCAGAAATTCCTTTTTGCACCACGAATTCGCAGTCTTCAGCGGTGAGGCCAGTCATTAACCCGTTCACTCTGACGTAGACGTCGGCTGTTCCGGAGCATACAACGTCCAATGAATCTCTTATGAAAATTCTCGCCGTGTCCTTTTCAGCCATGGGAACCGAATCTTCTAGGTCAAGGATGACTGCATCAGCTGTGAGGGTGGGTATCTTGTGTATCATTCTCATGTTGTTGCCGGGCGTGAAAAGGGGGGACCGTAACAACCTCATAATGTTCACCTCTTCAAAATTTTCTTCAAGGTGATAGGTATCTGTTCAGGCCTATCCACGACAATTACGCCTGCCTCTTTTAAGGCTTGTATTTTGCTTTGGGCTGATCCTCTTCCACGTTCTATAATGGCGCTGGCATGTGAAAACCTAACTCCCGGCTGGGCCGTTGTTCCAGCAATGTAAGCCACAACTGGCTTTGTGAATTCGCCTCTTTTAATGACCTCCGCCGACTCTTCTTCTGCAACGGTTCCAATTTCGCCGAAGAATGCAATTGCCTCTGTTTGTTCATCCTTCTCGAAGAGTGGGAGAACCTCAGCTGGAGACATGCCGACAATAGGTTCAGAGCCAACATGTACCGCCGTGCTCTCGCCTAAGCCTGCCTTCGTTATAGCCCAGCAAATCGTCGTGGTTTGACCTCCGCTCCTTGATATGACGCCGACGGGTCCAGCCTTAAACACGGCTTTGGCAAGTTCCTCTGATCCGCCAATCCATCCTGCAACGGCTTTTTCGGGACTTATTATTCCAAGGGAACCTGGACCTATAATTTTAACGCCTTTCTGTTTCGCTAAATGTACCATTTCTATTATGTCGTGAAGTGGAACCCGCTCCACAGGCATCACTATAGTTTTTATTCCAGCGTTAATGGCTTCAACCACAGCGTCCTTCACAAGAGGCCCTGGAACAAAGGTTACGCTGAGATCTATGGGTCCACGTTCCTTACATGCCTCTTCAACAGTGTTGTATACAGGTATACGCCAGACTTCTGTTCCTCCACGGCCGGGAGTTACACCTGCAACAACATTTGTTCCATATTCGCTCATGAATCTGGCGCGTGCAGAGCCTTCCCGACCAGTGATTCCTTGGATAAGCACCCTTGTTTTCTCATCCAAAAGTATGGCCATACGCTTTCACCTCAAAACACTACTATTTTCTTTCGATACTCTTCCAGTCCATGCAGGGGAAGCTCAATTCTTATGGCGTTAAATCCCCTCAAAAAGCATTCCTGTTCGCATGCCAAGCACTCTGTACATAACCGTTTCAAGTCTTCCGCGGAGTACAGAGGCTCGGGCTTGTTTTCTTTTAGGTTTATTCTGAACAAATGTGCGCCGTAGAGGCTGCAAGCCTTCACACAAGCGAAGGTTTTACAGT
>Ga0185307_1000591_pt1 | contig 22371 bp, 24 predicted proteins | sample LHCtaG_FD_128010 | JGI IMG/M metagenome (GOLD analysis project Ga0185307, IMG submission 128010) | Hot spring microbial communities from Little Hot Creek, USA to study Microbial Dark Matter (Phase II) - LHC4sed_matched (SPADES... | ecosystem: Environmental > Aquatic > Thermal springs > Hot... | reverse complement strand
CATCTGCTCATTACCACATTTTAAACATTTAACTCTAAGAAAACGGCTTTTAGGCCTTGGGATAAGCTTCTCCCATTCAGCCATCCAGACCACCTCATCAAAACTAGACTATTACGAGTTTCCTTAAACGGATCCCCTCTTTATGCCTTGTGTAACCGCAAACCTTACACTTCAACTTCAAAGTCTGCTTTTTAGTGGTTTTCGCAAACCTCCTCTGAAGCGGATACTTCTGACCACCATAACCCTTCTTCTCACGCTCGTGATGGCGTTCACCCTTAGCCAAAGCCCTACGTTTACCAGCCTTATAAAGCGAAACCGTATGCACTTGATGAGCTTTACATCTTGGACAGTAGGTCCTAATCTCCTTCGGCACGTTCATATTAGTCACTTCCTTTAAAGGAGAACCACACATACACTTATACCTTTTTCTAGCAGAGGCTGCAACAAAAAGTTAAGGAGTCTTCTTTAACTCCCGTATTTTCACCGAAACGAGCGTTAGGGCAAATGTAAGTGATCCCGTCAAAAAGCCAAGCGCAAAAACTATGAAAAGGGATGTAGAATCCAACTTTAAATCTAAGAGGCCTAACGCCAGCATCCCTGTCAAAAGGCCAACTATGAATATTGCGAAACCCATCACGAAAAAACCTTCGACGAACTCTTCTCCAATCTTCATAATATAGTCCTCTTCCAGATAAGCATATATCTCCTATTTAAGTTAAACTCTGAGTTGAGAAAGGGAAGTAGGTTCGATGTGGAAGATTTCACGGAGTAAGCTGGTTTCATGGGTTAAAAGGCTTTTACCAACTATAGCTTTTGCGGTTCCGCTATTAATCTTATACCATCTTTACCCAGAGTCTTTCAGTATGACTTGGAAGGGGAGGACGTACTACCTCTTCTTTGCTTGGCTTCTCGTTTTAGAAACAATACTCAATTTGGAAGTCTTGGGAAAAAGCGTGTGGAAGTTTAAATCCCTAAAAGCCATAATTCTTTTGGTATCTCTACCCCTCCCGACAATCTATGTTTTCCTAGCCAATTACGCTGGTCTAAACGCCTCTATCATCGAGTTCGCCTCGAAGCATGGTGTGCTGAGCAATCTTGTTGGGTTGATACCTCTCGCCATAGAATACTTGGTTTTCACAGTCGCGTTAACGTTGATCATAGTTGCAGAATATGGTGTTGAAATATTGCCTAAATACTCGCTTTCAATCTTCTTCCTGGGAATAATGGGACTCGTATACTTGGTGGACAACTTATACCCCTATGGAAGGTTCACACCCTTCCAGATAATCGTGCCAACCACAGCGCAACTGGCGGCAAACATCCTGAACACTATGGGTTTTAAAACCACCATATCGAACATTGCAAACCCCACCTACGGCTCAATAACAATTCTAAACGTTAAAGACACTGATGGAAAAACTCTCGCGGGGTTTGGTATAGGTTGGCCATGTGCAGGTGTGGACAGCCTACTACTTTATTCAATTGTCGCTATATCTTTTTTGAGGAGAAGCATTTCTTCGCGGAAAACTGCAGCTGCCTACTTCGTAGCTGGCGCGGTCACCACCTACTTCATAAACGTGTTAAGGGTTGTTTCAATTTTTCTCGTCGCCATCAACGGGGGAGACTGGAGACTGTTCCACGACTATTACGGTCCAATGTATTCTGTGATCTGGATAACCCTATATCCACTAATAATTATTGGAAGCCAAGTCATGTGGAGACTGTTAAAAGCCGTCTAGTACTTTTTAGCTGACTTCAATTTCGACGGCTAAGCCTTGTTTTACAAGGATTTTGGCGTTTTCCGCGGGTAAAGCAGCCACATCCTCAGCCTTAAACGGCCCGTAAACCTTCATGTCTAACCCCACTATTTCTGGAACTTCCTTCAAAAAACGCAGCGCAATAAACCTTCCAGCGCTTCTAGCCTTGACGTCTCGCCCTTGCAGCATCTCTTTGACATAGACTTGGTAGGATTCCAGGGATGACGATAGTTTAGAAAGAGTCTCCTCCTCGAAGAAGAGAAGCCCTTGAAGCTTCTTCTCACCTTTTCCGGCCTTTTTAGCCAACTTCTTGAATCGAACTCTTATCAACTCTTTAAGTATGCGTTTAACGTTTTGTTCCTCTTTCTTCAAAAGGCTGGCTTTAGCTGTTTTCTTGTCAAGCATCCTGCGTTCCTCTGAAATCTTCTTAAGGTAATCTGCAACTTTTTGGACAAAATCCGTTGGAAGCTCCGTAAGTTCATCGCTTTTCAATTCATCTCTCCAAATTTCAAGCAGCTTATTATACATTTAACCCAGCACCTCCGCCTTGTTTTTGCAAATCAGCAGAAGGGCGGCCGACGTGGGCAACTCCACTTTTTGGTTTTTATAAGGTCCAAACACCTCGTTTCCAAGCCTAAACTTTGGAGCCTCATACACATGTAAGCGCACAGTGCCCTTGTTAAAAGCTATGGCTTTTCTAAACGGGTCAAAATCTTCAATTTCACCTACTGGAAAACGTGTTTTCCTAAATCCGGTTTTGCTATGCAATGTTTCCGGAAGCCTGATTAAGCGGTGGATGTCAGTTGTCACAACTGTGTCGATCTTTGCGGACTCCATTTTTACACCTTGCTCCATCAACTTCTTCATAGTTTCTGGGCCGATACCTCTAACACCATGCAATGTTCCAGAGGCCCAATTTTTAATGAGGATTTCCTTATTTTGCATTATCACTTTAACAGTGTTCCTCCTCAACCCAACCTCTATAAGATCATCTTCACTTGCGTTGCGGATAAACTCCAAGACGCCTCTAACCGAGCGACTGCGCCACCCGTGGGGAACTTGTAGAGTGACTTTCTGGGTTGTCAAGTCGAATCCTAGACCAGTTATGTAGTCGACGATTTCCTTCCTAGCATTGGCATCCAAGTCCAAGACAACCTCATCTTCAATTTGAACATGGTAGCCTCGATGTCCAGAGAAAAACACTTGGATTTCACCTGCGGAGAAGCCGAAATCGTTCATCAAAATGTCTAGAAGTTTGATGGTTTCCGCTCTTGCAGATTCAAGGCAAATCTCGCAGGGCCATGTGGTTACGCTAAACTTTTCACCACCACAAATTGGACACTTCTCTGGGGTTATTCCCTTCCCAGCAAAGCCGCATTTTTCGCAAACCCACTCATCATGAACCTTATCACATCCCGTGGGAATATGATCAGCGTCAACGTCGAAGATTAAATCCGCCCCAATCCATCCCTTTCGATCCATCTCAGCCTCAGGATCTTCATAATAAGCACATGAATAATAGGCATCCATAGGAGTGGAGGTTTCCAAAAAACTCTTCAACTCTTCAGGGCTGCTGAAACCTTTATGGCGAAGCATGAAGCCTTCAAACATGTTGAAGCCAAACTCACGTCTCTCCATTTTCGAAGGAACATCCGGCGAATAATACTGCCTATAAAACTCGACGAAAAGGCTCCGAACAAAACTGAAGGATTTCTGGTTCAATTTCACCGGAATCAATTCTATAACATTAGCGTTAAATAATGGTTACTGTAATTTTCGCCGCCTTCTCTTCTCCAACTGAACGTTTTTAGAAAGGATTTTATACCCACTGTTTAAATATGAAACACAATTCGTTGAGACTGCCGAGGACAGGAGGAGATTTCAGTGAGCCGTATTCTAGTTGCTGGTGGCGGAGGCTTTATAGGTAGTCATTTAGCAAGGGAGCTTGTTCGCCAAGGTCATTTTGTCCGCGTAGTAGACATAAAATTTGACGATTATATCGAGGGCAAATATTATGATGAAAGGCTTCAACTGGACTTGAGAAACTTTGAAAACTGTCTCATCGCGACCAAGGGAATGGATTACGTTTATAACCTCGCAGCTAACATGGGTGGTATAGGCTACATAACATCGGTTGGCGTACAGATAATGCGCGACAACACTTTGATAAATCTTAACATGCTTGAAGCTTCAAGGCAAAATAAGGTCAAGAGATATTTGTTCAGCAGCTCTGCATGTGTATACCCAGAACATCTGCAGAAAACCCCGAACGTAAAAGGTCTTAAAGAAGAAGACGCCTACCCCGCTGCACCCGACACTTTTTACGGTTGGGAAAAGCTTTACGCTGAAAAGCTCTGCGAAGCCTACCAGCGTGACTATGGAATGGCTATCAGGATAGTTCGCTATCACAACATTTACGGTCCAGAATGCGTTTATAAGGGCGGAAGGGAAAAATCCGTGGCAGCTCTTTGCAGAAAAGTGGCGGAAGCCCCCGACCCCGGGACAATAGTCATATGGGGCGACGGCAAACAAACACGAAGTTACTGTTATATTGACGATGCAGTGCGTGGCACCATAATGTTGATGGAGTCAGACTATGACAAACCAGTAAACATCGGTTCAGATCGCCTCGTAACCATAGACGAGCTTGCAGACATAATTATAAAAGTGTCAGGTAAAAGAATAGCGAAAACCTACGACCTATCCGCTCCCCAGGGTGTCAGAGGCCGAAACGCCGACATAACCTTGGCGCGGAAGGTTCTCGGCTGGGAGCCTAAAGTTTCCCTAGAAGAAGGTGTTAGCCGAACCTACAAGTGGATAGAGACGATGTGTAAGAAAAAGCAAGCCGAAGTTTAAACTTCGTGAATTTTCCGGTGCCTCCCCCTTGAATATAACTTAATCTTCTCGAAGAGTTTTGTCTTTGAAAGGTTGAAAAAGAAGTTCTCCAAAACATACATGTAATGCTTGTTAAAGTTTATAAACCCCATCGCTTTCATGCGACGGGCAGAAAGATAGAAAAACGTGTTCAATGAAAACTTCACCTTCCCCATGCCTAGCAAGGTTTTACCCATCAAACCATCAGCGTTTATATCGTCCTCAACAAAACCCCCGGTTTTCTCAAAGAAACTCTTGCGAACAACCAAGAAATTTGTGCTCGTAGAAAATCTCTTTAAAGGCCTTGGCAACTTTGCAAAAAGAAAACGGATAGTATTGTAGGCTGCATATTCAATTTTACCAACCAAAGGAGCATCATAAGGATACCCGGGACCCGTTAGTGCTATAAGCGTCCTGTCTTTTTGGAACTCGTCTAATACTTTCTTGAAAAGCTTTTCTGGAAAAATTATGTCTGAACATGTAAACAGCAAAAACTCACCTTTAGCGTATTTTGCACCTATATTTCTTGAGGAAAACTCGCTGCACCCGGGTAAAACAAACACTTTTGCCGCGTGTTCTCTAGCAATCTCCACCGTTTTATCTATGCTACCGCCGTCAATAACGAGAATTTCAAATTTTATAGGCCTCTGCTTTTCTATGGAAACCAATAGATGCTTCAAGTGTTTTTCTTCATTTAATGTTGGAACAATAACCGAAATTAAGTACTTTTCATCCATGAGCAGCCATCCTTTAGATACACCTTATAGATCAAACTACTATTGACTTAAATTGTTCCTTTAGTTTATTCGTACGAATGAATCAATTATAGCGTTTAGTTTCTTTTCGAAGACAGTTTCATCATAACACATTGCACGTTTTTGAGCTTTTTCCGACATTTTTCTCCATACGTCTTCTCTGTCCATTATGAAGTTAATTGTTTGGGCAGCCTCTTCGATCGATTCATACGAGAAACCGTACACGCCTTGTTGTTCGTTAAGTATGTCCAGCCAAGGTCCTCCCGATCGGTGAACTACTGGAACGCATCCTGAAGCCATAGCCTCGATTATAGATGTGCCAAAATGTTCGAATGGCATAGTGTGCAAGTATACTTTCGCGTTGCGGAGCAAGCTGATTAAAGTTGAACGGGGAACATTTGGCATTAATGAAACACGATCTTCAACATTGTGAAACTTTATCATTCTACGAAGTTTTTGAAGGGTCTCTATTGAGTATTCGTCCGCAACTCCGGCAACAATGAACTTTGAATTTTTTGTCTTCTTAGCTATTAACGGTATTTTGTGCAGATGTCTTTTGGGCGTAAATTTTGAAACCGTTATAACGTAATTTTTTCGCTGATTGTTTCTGTTTAAATAGTCCTTTACAGCAACTGGTGGATGGAGAACTATAGCGTCTCTTTTAAGAAGATCCTTAATAACTTGCCATGTGAACTTTGAATTTGTCAAAAGAACGCTGGGTCTGATTTTGCTTGCAAAGAAATCCCAAACTTTAAACGCTACGGAATATGCTTTCCACGTCATCGACGATGTGAAAGCTGGAATTTGACCATAATTCAACGTCGCTGTTATGGGAAAATGAACATAAGATAAATCAGCGATAGATGTGAACATGTCACCATAAGTATTTATCACAACGTCATATTTTCCCTGAGAAATCAATGTCGTTAATCCCTTTAAGTATGCTAAATAAGAAAACAATGGAAAGGCGAACTTTGAAAACTTGTCGCAAACCAGAAATGACAACATATGTACTTCTGCGTCAGGTAGTGTGAAGTTGCCAAACAGCCTTTGAACAGCTTTCCAGTTAACTTTCTCAAGAGTGAAAAGAGTAACGTTATGCTTGCTTCTCTTTAAAGCATTTATAAATGATAAACAGAGTTTTTCTTCGCCTCCCAGAAAGTTTAGAGATAAATGGCAAACTGCGATTTTCATAAACACACCTTGTCATGTTAAACCAATTGTTTTATTTCAATGTAGTCAAGGCATATATCAACGCCTTTGGCAATGTTTACCGCTCTAATTTCAAAATCTATAAGGGGATATTCTGTGTTAAAGTTAATCGAATAAAACATCCAAGAACCATGTATAATGTTGTGTTCAGTAAAAGTTTTGGATTTCAAAATTTTTTGACCGTTATTGGAACATATTTCAACCGTGAACAGATCACTTGTTCCATTGATTTTCATTCTTAGTAATACTGTGTAGTTGCCGGGAGGGAGAAGTGTGCGCGGACTACTCCAGAAAAGTGGCGCCCCACCTTGTGTGCCATTGAAATATAGTATGTACGTGTTCATTGCCCTTGAATCTGCGATTATCTCTCCCGCATAGAGGTTAAGATTTCTGTAAGAGTAAGTGAGAATGTAAGGTGCAATCGTCAACGTTTTTCCGTTATAGTTTTTCTTAAAGAGGACAACACCATCCGCTGAGGCTAAAACTTTAAAGTCCGTTCTTGTACTTAGAAGCTTAAATATCTTTATAGATGCAGACAAATCGGTTTTTATATCGACCAATACATACTCGACGTCAAAAAGGAGGTTGCTGACAAATTTTTCACATTCAGAAGGATTCGCACTCCATAATACGTCAACTGGAACGGCGTAGGCGTTTATTCTGCTGGAAACATGAGGAAAAATGTTATTTTGAGTTAAGATTGAAGCATTAACAGGCACGTAAGACAAGATTTTATGAATAAAAAGTTCATGTTGTGAAGATGGCCCAATACCCATATCGTAGAACTGATTCACTAAACCACTAGTTGGCGAAGCAATAAAATAAGCTACTATGCTAAATAATAAAATCATTAATAAACCACGAGCCCTAGCATAGAATGAAAATTTATGTGCAAAAGAATGTAAAGCCGAAATAAAAACGAAAGCTATAACATATGCTGGATACTGGTTATAAATTACATAATATGGTTGATAATTTGAAAAAAGCGAATAAACAAACCACGGCAATGTGGGAAGAAGATATTCTGCTTTATTGAATGATAGAAGTGCAAGAGGACCAAACAGTATAAGAAGATATCCAATTTTTGTCAGGAATTCGTACTGGAGAGCGCTTATCGCTCTTTGAGGATATAAGATGATATAAAAAGGAATTAGTACCGGATCCTGAACACCGAGGATGCTCCAATATGCTGACGCTTTAAATGCAGAAATAAAAGCGGGATTAACGGGGAAAAAAGCATCCCGTATCCATAACGTCATCAAATACCAAATAACTGCAAGCAAAACGGTTGCAACAGGGATCAAAAAAACGTGGTCTCTAAAGTTTTTAGCTCTTAACGCTTCGTTCAACTGCTTCCTGGACTTTAGAATGATGAAAAGTCCAATAAATGCGACGATGAAAGCAACATGCTCTTCACATGATAAAGAAAGAACCATAAAAAGAAAATACATTTTCCAATTCTTTTTTTCGAGAAAGTACATGCTCGACAGAAAAAAAAGAGGTAAAAAGGCTTGAACGTGGAAATCAAACCAGTTTACTCCGTGAAGTGGAGGATAGAGTAGATAAAGTAGAACGAACACGATAGACATCATTCTACTATCTAAAACATGCAAACTAAATTTGTAAAGCGGAAGCGCGCCTAAAGCCAATATAAAAGATTGAAGAATCAGGAGGATCTCTGGAGAAGGATAGAGATTGTAAACAGGTAGTATAATGAAAAGAATGGGGCTAAAATGCGTTCCTAAAAAGCTTCCGGATGGATTAATGAATATTTCAGGTGTACAATAAAAAAGCTTGTGGTATTTTATAGTGGTCCAAAGGGCTTGGTTAAATATCCCTAAATCCCAAGCATAGGTTTTAAAGATGAAATGTTTTAGGACGGTAAAATGTGAAAAGACAGCTGTATATAGACAAACCATAAAGACAACTATTAGAAAACTTATATCTATCCATAGAACCTTACGTGCTAATACCTTTTCAACTCTCTCAGACCACGACAATATTATTCCCACTCTAAAAGATTCATTACATGATCGTTACATATTTTTTAAAATTACGGCAAGTATTTCAGGTCAAAGTTTACTGGATATATATTTTGCAATGTATAAAATAAAGTCGCATATCTCTCGAACCGAAAGTTTTGATTTCCCCTTTTTTCTGTTAATGAAAGTGATCGGAACTTCGATTACTCCGAACCCTTGCTTGGCCGCTTGTCTTATCACTTCTATTTGTATTTCGTAGGTTTGGCTGTGTAGTTTATTGATTACACTTTGAACGAGTTTTGCTGAGTAGCAGCGCATTCCACTTGTGTAGTCTTTTATTTGTGCACCTACTGCAAGTTTTGCGATGATGTTTGCTACTTTGCTTATGATTTTTCTCGGGAAGCTCCAATTTTTGACGGCTCCTCCTTGGTGGTAACGGCTTCCAATGCACATGTCATAGCCTCCATATTTTACTGGTGCTACTATTTTTGGTATTTCTGCTGGGTTGTGGGAATGATCTGCATCCATAGTTATGATGTATTTTGGTGGGTTTTTGAGTGATAGTAAGAGTTTAAAGCCGTCTTTTATGGCTGTACCGAGGCCCATTTTTCTGGGCCTTGTTAGAAGGATTATGTTGCCGTATTCTTTTTGCAGTTTGCGTACTATGTTGGCTGTTCCGTCGGGGCTGGAATCGTCTATAACGAGTATGGAGAGATCAAGGTTTAGTTTTTCGATTTCTCGGATTATTTCTTCAATGTTCTCTACTTCACAGTATGTGGGTAGGATCAACCCGATTTCCGACTTTAAGTTTAGGTTTCCTTCAACAACTCCCCCAAGATTTTGTTGGTGGTTCGCTCTTGAAACCGTCATCGCCTTCACAAGCCCTAATTTTTATTATGATTCTTAATTTAAAGTCTACTGCTAGAAACTGAAAGGTTAGGTTTTCCGGCTTTTCTGGGCTGAGTACTTCTGGTAGAAGCCTAGGGGGTGCCTTATTGTCCTGCACAGTTCTGTTGGGTTTGTGCAGATTCCGTGGGTCTGGAGGGTTTGGCATTTTGGTGGTTTGTAGCGGGTTCTCGAGCCTCTTTCGCCTGCTATGTGTTCCACTTGGTAGCGGGTTAGGCGTTCATTAAAGTCTGAGGTGTTTCGGAATACGTCGATTATGTTTTCTGTTGGCATTCCAATGTTTACTAGGAAGGTTGTTAGGGTGAATCTTGCCACGTGGGGTAGGTGGTGTCCCTTTTTTGCTGCTTCGTAGAGGGCTGTTATGCATGGTGGGAATGCTTCGGGCTTGACCGTTTTTGGTATGCCTTCTATCTCAGTTTTGCTAACTTTTTCTAAAGTTAGGGTTTTTAGCATTTCAACTATATTGGCGATTTTCTGGGGGAGTTTTGGCAGTTCGCCTACCTCTAGACGTTTTTCTATGGAGCGCCTAACTTCCTCGCTTAGAAGCCTTGCCGTCTCGTTTCTTGTTAGATAGACGTTTCCGTATGCTAGGGGGCGGTTGACGAGCTTCCATTTTTTGTCACGGAGGTTAACTGTGTTCCTTAGATAGTCTGTGAAGTGGAGTTTGAACTCGTAGGGTGCAACGTGTTCATCCGCGTCCATCGGCCTAATTCTCCACTGGAAGTTTTTCGCAACGGCCAATATCTTTTCCCTGGATTCGAACTTCAGGTCGTTGTAGGCTTGTTTGGCCTCCGCTAGGGCGTAACGTCTCTTAATGAAGGAGTTCTCTGTGGCAGCGGCGAGCATTATGGCTGTTGGGAAGGAGAGAATTTCCACCTCCTCGTTTTGAAGCTTCCTTGATACGTTGGCGTAAAGGATGGCTTCTTCCACCCTTTCTTTGGCTCTTTCAAGGATTTGGGAGAACTCAGGGCTGGCTAGGTCTTCAATTCTCAAGTCTAGGCTTCTAACATATTCGGCTGCGTCTTTCAAGAACGGGTATTTGGCTAAATCGTTTTTAGTGAACTTTACTGCGGCTGCTTGCATTTTTCCACTAGGCTGTCTCTATTCTAGGCGCTAAGTAAAAGACAAGTTTTCCCTCTCCGGCTTGTTGGAAGTCAAGTTTTATGGGCATATCCGTGGAAAATTCTAGGGTTACTATGTCGGAAGTGGCAGAGGCTGCCTTAACTATTTCCGAGAGGTAGCTTAGGCTGAAGGTGGCTTTTGAAGGTTCTTTCGCCTCTAAGTCCAAGAGGGCGTCGCTTCCCTTCTTAAGTTCTATAGTGGCTCCCATAAGGTCGCCTGCTGCTTGAAAAACCAATTTTTCGCCGTCTGCCTCTACGCGAACATGGTCGCTTACCAGTTCAGCGTCCTCTAATGCTTTGCGAAGCCCGTCTGTTGTGGCCTTCGCCCTTACGTTAAATGTAATTTTTGGTGTTGGCACTTCCTCCTCAGATGCTTCAAGAAGCGGCATGGTGAAAGTACGCGTGTATTTTCCGATTATCCTCACCTGTAACCGTCCAGTTTTCTCGTCTAAAGTCAGCTCCACATACTCCTCTTTGCCAGCTCTTTTCAGCAACTTCAACAACTCGCCTATGTTTATGCACATTTTTGAAGGTTCTGTGCATATGTACTCGTCAAAAACCGTTTTTGGCCACTCAAAATCCACCATAGCTACCCTTGACGGGTCCATAGCTCTCAACCGCAGGGCTTCTGGAGTTATTTGGAAGGTTGCTTCGTCCACGAGGATCGATATGGCGTTGGCCATGTCCTTCAAAAGTCTGGCGTCTGCAACTTTAAGTCTAAACATGTCTCTCCCCTTCTAAAGGTGATGCCTAGAATTATAAAACTTTACACTCTTAAAGGTGACGCTAACGGTGTATGTGTTAGCTGTATTCTCTGAACGTGTAGCCGCACTTTGTGCAGCGTAGGAACTGGGTTGAGGATTCGTCTGCTCCTCGGGTTTGCACCTGCCAAACGTAGGCTGTGTTGTTTCCGCATTTTGGGCATTCGACTCTCACGGTCGGCAGTGTTCGCAGTTTCTGTTCTTCCCTTCCTATCACGGCGACTTGTTGCTGGGGGTTATGCTGTATTACTTTCGCCACTTTGGGCGTTGCTTTTTCGTTTACGATTAGCTTCTTGTATCCGCATTTTTGACAGACAAGGGTTAGGGTTTCCTTTTTCTCGTCTTTAAACTTTTTGGGCACGAGGCGGGTTCCGCATTTTGGGCAAAATTGCATTGCTTTAAGCTCCGGTTTTCGTTTGTTTTCCCATGCTCAAGGTGTCTTTTAAACTTTTCTAGCCCCCCGATTTGTATTGATGCTACAGTGGGGTTATGCCGGAGGCAATTAGGTGAGCAACACGAAGGGCTTCTGGAATGTTGCTTCGAGTCGATGTGAGCCTCAAAATTTTTATTGCATCTTCCAGGCTTATCCCAACAGCCTGCATGTAAATCTTCTCCCTTCCGCCCCTAACTGGCACTTCGATGGGTTCGCCAGCGTTGAGTAGGGCTTTCCAGCGTTCCTCTCTTTTGGGGAGGTTTTCTAAAGCCCTTCTAATTTCTTCAAGGTTCGGTTTTTCACGGGTAACGGTTATGACCGGGAGGTTTGTTTTGGCATTTAGTTCCTTGATGTCTACGACGTTAAAGCCTGCGAAGGTTATTCCGTCCAGCATTATGATTCTCAACTGTTTGTAGTGAGGTGAGTTTATCACCATAGAGGCTATTTTCCTCGTTGCGTCTGTGCCGTCAACCCTTATTTTAGTGTGCATAACCCCGTCAAGCCAGTATCCACCTCTGAAGACAACGCCTATAACTGGCACGAACCCCCTTGTTCTTGGCTTAAAAACTCCGTCGTCCACGCCTAAAACGCGGATTTCTGGTTTGACGACTCTGAACCTTTTCTGGGCCAAAATTTACTCCTCTCGCGGCAAGACCATTTAAGGGGGAAACTTGTTATAAGTTTCGCGGAAAACTTTGTCCTCGTACCGGATGAAGGTGGGTAGGTGTGAACCTTCTCGTTTACGGTGGAACCGTCGTAACGATGAGGGATGGCAGGATAATTAAGGATGGAGCCGTGGTTGTTGAGGGCGAAAACATCGTGGATGTTGGAAAATCCCGTGAGCTTATAGGCAAGTATCCAAGGGGTTATGAACGGATAGACGCAAGGGGGAAAGTTGTCATTCCAGGGCTTATTAACACACATCAGCATGCAGCCATGAGCTTGTTGAGAGGCTACGCGGACGACCTGCCCTTGCAAGAGTGGCTTGAAAAGTGGATTTGGCCTATTGAGGGCTATATGACCGCGAACGACATTTACGTGGGCGCCCTTTTAACGGCTGTTGAGTCCGTTTTAGGCGGTACGACAACCGTTAACACCATGTACCATTACACGCCCGGAGACAATGAGGCGAAGGCCTTCGCTGAGGCGGGTTTGCGGGCTGTCGTTGGGCACGTCTGTTTTTCTTGGCGTAAAGAAGATGACAGAAAGGCCTTAGAAGATTTAGCCAAAAACTGGCATGGCGGAGCTGACGGCCGAATAAGGGTTAGCGTTGACCCCCATGCGCCGTATACTGTTGACCCGGAATACTTGCGGGAGCTTAAAGCCTTATGCGGCGAGTTGAATGAGGAATATGGGTCTGAGAGGGCGCCGATTATTTGGCATATTCACGTGGCTGAAACGGACGACGAGCCGGAGAAAATCCGCAAGGCCTTCAACATAAACTTAAAGGGCGGCGTCATGGAGTATTTAGATTCCCTTGGTGTCTTGGACGACCACGTGGTTGCGGCGCACTGTGTGGCTTTAACAGGCAAAGACATAGCTGTAATGAAGCTTAGAGGGGTTAAGGCATCCCATAACCCCGTTTCAAACCTAAAGTTGGCTTCAGGTGTAAGCCCAGTTCCAAAAATGCTTGGAGAAGGCGTGACAGTTTCGCTGGGCACCGACAGCCCATGCTCAAACAATTCGGCGGACATGTTTGAGGTTATGAAGGTGGCGGCTTTACTTCACAAAGGCGTAAACAAGAACCCTACTCTGATGTCGGCGGCTCAAGTGCTTGCTTTAGCCACCATTGAGGGGGCTAAGGCGCTTTCATGGGACTCTGAGATAGGTTCCATAGAAGTGGGCAAAAAGGCGGATATAGCAATAATAAACTTTGCCAAGCCTCACCTATGTCCTTTGCATAATGAGGTAAGCCACCTTGTCTACGCAGCTAAAGCCACAGACGTAGAAACAGTCATAGTGAATGGGAAAATAGTCGTGGAGAATAGGCGTCTAACAACGGTGAACTGTGAAGAGGTCATGGAGGTGGCTGAAAAGGCGAAAACACGCCTTCTAGAACGGGTAAAACACAACGTTAAATAGTTAAGCAGCAAAATTGCTGGAAGGGAAAGAGTTTGGGAGGATATAAAGTTAAGGACGAAAGCCTAGCCTCGAAAGGCTTCCTCCAAATAGAGTGGGCTTCAAAACACATGCCAGTGCTAAACCAGATTAAGAAGAAGTTCAGCCGGGAAAAACCTTTTAAGGGTATAACTCTGGGCGCTTGCCTTCATGTGACGAAGGAAACAGCTGTTCTCGTGGACGCTTTCCTAGCCGGCGGGGCTGAGGTCGCCTTGTGCGGCTCTAATCCTCTTTCAACACAGGACGAGGTGGCGGCAGCCCTAGCTCAGCTTGGCGTTAATGTTTACGCGTGGCGTGGGCAAACAACGGAGGAGTATTACTGGTGCATTGAGAAGGTGATAGACCATAAGCCTGTGATAACATTGGACGATGGGGCAGACCTCGTAAGTACTATTCACGGTAAACGCACTGACATGTTAGTTCACGTGAAGGGTGGGACGGAGGAAACCACCACGGGTGTTCTAAGGCTTAAAGCGATGGAGAGGAGAGGTGCCCTCAAATATGCAGTCATAGCCGTCAACGACGCATATACAAAATACCTCTTCGACAATCGTTACGGGACGGGACAGAGCACCATAGACGGCATCCTAAGAGCCACAAATATCCTTCTGGCTGGCAAAAACTTTGTAGTTTGCGGCTACGGCTGGTGTGGAAGGGGCATAGCCTTAAGGGCCCGTGGTATGGGCGCCAACGTCATAGTCACGGAAACCAACCCGTTAAGGGCCCTCGAGGCGGTCATGGATGGTTTCCGCGTCATGCCTATGGAGGAGGCAGCAGCCATAGGCGAGGTTTTCGTCACAGCCACGGGCAACATAAACGTCATTCGCAGAGAACACATGATGAAAATGCGGGACGGAGTTATCTTGGCCAACAGCGGCCACTTTAACGTGGAAATAAACCTAAAGGACTTGGAGAAGCTTGCTGCTTCTAAAAGGCTGATAAGACAAAACCTTGAAGAGTACATTTTAGAGGATGGTAGGAGGCTTTACCTCCTAGCCGAGGGAAGGCTCGTAAACCTTGCAGCTGCTGAGGGACATCCGTCGGAGGTTATGGACATGTCCTTTGCAAACCAAGCCCTATGCGTCGAGCATTTGGTTAAGTCTGAAAAAATGCCTCCGAAGGTTTATCCAGTGCCGAGAGAAATAGACGAAGCCGTTGCAAGGCTTAAGCTTGAAGCCATGGGAGTGAAAATAGACACGTTGACAGAGGAGCAGAAAAAATATTTGGCAACTTGGGAAATGGGGACAACCTAGACTTTTCACGGTAAACTTTAAAAGGAGACGCCATAACATTGGCTCTATGTGTGGTGATATAGATGGTTAGTAAAGATCAAGCCATAGGTGGAGTGATATTTGTCATCTGCGTCGTGATAGCCGTCCTGTACGTAGTGACACTGTTTTACCCACAGTGGCTTACCTTCCTCGTAAGCGACGTTAACACCATTCAGTTCTGGGCCGTAGCAATTCCAGTGTTAATAGCGTTTGTAGCCGTTATGGCTATAGGAGCATGGATAGGTTGGACTATGGCAACAACGCCTCCGCCAAAGCCTATAGAGGAGATAACAGCCGAGATTGAGGAAAAGAAGGAAGAGGAAAAGGCGGAAGCCAAAGAAGTCGAAGAAACAAAGGAAGAAAAAAAGACTGAGAGAAAAGCTAAGGGCGAGAAGTAGTCATTACAAGCCTATCGATTTAAAGGCAAGTGTAAAGCGACGTTAACAACTGCGGCTATGACAAGCACCATCATCACTGTTTTTGGAGAAAATGTAAACATAGGGGTTTCCTCCCCTTTAGGCTGAATTTCATAAGAGGTTATCTTCTGATTCTCAGCATCCACGTGAATTACACAGTGAACTTGTTTGTCTCCACTTTAACGGTGTAAATTCCCTATTCAAGCGAAACCTTCTTAATTCAGCGTTAAGCCTCTTCAACTGGGTGGCTGCGGGTGTTATAACCCCGGGGTTTTTCTGCAGGGTTGCGGACAACGGCACAGTCTCCTGCAAATTTAAAGACTTTTAAAAGCTCTAAAAGTGGATGTGTATATCACGGACAACCCACCCTGTCACGCCCTTAAGCATGCATTGCACTATTTTTGGGCAAACCATGCACTCTTCTGGAAGCCTATCTTTCGCCGAACGTCGCTCAAACACCGAAATAATGTGCACAGTCATGGGGCTCCGAAGGTTGAACCTCAACAGCTTTTACGCGTTTACGCTCCGGTTTCTGTCCGGGCTCCGTTGATTGTTTTTCAACCTTTCCTTCCAATTTCAGCTCGGTTAAACAGTAAGGGCAGCCTTATAGACCTTGACGCTTCTAAAGCTTAGGTTCTCAACCCTTAATGGTTTTTCGAAGATCCCTCTTTTTGCCTTTCGTGGCTCATCCTTCCGGAACATTAAATTCCGGATTCCGACTTATAGTATTGATGAATCGAGAATTCTTATTCAAACTCATCCTGAGAGGGGGCAGCAAGCCTTTTTAAGTCTTCCTCCCCCTCAGCGTAGCCGGAGGCTATTAAAATGTCGCCAGCTTGAATTGTGGTGTCAGGCTTGGGTCTGATGCATCTTTCACCCCTTTTGATGGCAAGAATCCACATGCCCGTCTCCTCTGGGACTTTGGCTTCCTTCAAGGTTTTATTAACCAACGGAGAATTTTCAGCCACATGCACGTAGGTTATGGTTTCTTCAGCTTCTTCTATGGCTAGCTTCAAAACAGGATGAGGTTCAACTCCTCTTAAAACTACTTCGGCGATCTGTGCGGCGGCGTCGGCTATTTTTTCAGCGGCAACACCGAGTCTAACAAGGCCTAGAAAGCCTTTCGCCTCCTCCTTTTTGAAGCCGCTGGAGAGTACTTGCAACTCAAACTCCGTGTGAAGCTCGTCCACACGCTCCTCAAGCCTTGCGACTTCTTCGGCAAGCTCCCTGCTGTTTAAAAGAAGCGCAGAATAAGCGAGGTCTATCATTAACTCCGACGTGTCTTTAAGCTCTACAAAACGCCTCACTATTTCCTCAAACTTTTTCTGGCTTCTCCTCGACACGTCTAGTCCTCCAGTTTGTCCAGTTTCCCTTCACATAAAGCCATGAGCTCTTTTAACCCTTCAGAAGTCCCCCTTGCAATCAAAACGTCTCCGGCTTGAATTTTCTCTTCGGCTTTTGGGTTTATTATCCAATCGTTTTTCCTATAAAGGGCGATTATGTCTACACCCATTCTTGGGGCTAGGTCAAGCTCGTTTATCGTTTTCCCAACGATAACAGATTCCTCGTGCACTTTGACTTTTATGAGGTGTTCCTCAACCCTCTCGAAAATCTCACTTACAATGGGATGTACGCCTATGTTCCGGATAACTATGGCGGCTATATCGGCGGCGGCGTCTGAAATCTTGTCTGCAGCGCTTGCCACTTTAGAGACACCGACCAACGCCTCGGCGTCTTCAGCGTCTCGGGCAGCTATCATAGTCACCATTTCAAGTTGGTAGGCTAGGGTGTCTATGCGTTTCTCCAGTTCTAAAACGTCTTCCGCAAGCTCCCTGTCGTTGAAGAGGGCGGCTGAATAGGCTAAGTCTATCATAAGCTCGGAAAGGTTTTTCATTTCGCGGAGAAGTTCCCGGACTGGTATGGGTTTATACTCTATTTTCTCAAACGCCATTGCGTTTAGATCGCTCCGAAACTAGACTATAAACATCTAATTTTTAACCCTTATCCCAACTTCGCTTTAAACCCAAGCCCAGAGGGTTAGGGCGACAAAAAGCGAAATGGTTGTTAAAGTGTCGGCTAAAGAGCTTTCAATCGGAATCAGAAAGTTGTCTGGGTCTAAGCCTTTCTGGAAAGTTATTATTGCCACGGAGTAGGACACCATGACTATTAAGGCAGCGGCTAAAAGGTTAACTGTAAAAAGCAGCATGGTGAAGCTTGTAAGGTTTATGAGTGAAAGTTTTCCAGCTATCGTGAGCGCTAAGAGGGAGTAGGCGAAATACATTATCAGAGAAGCTGTCCAAGCACCCGAAACTTCTGTAAAATGGTCTTTTATCGAAGAGAATGAAGCCTTCAACGTGCCTAGGGCAAGTTTTGTGGTGAAAGTTGAACTCACAACGGCGCCCACATCGCCGATAGTGTCTATTAGCGCTGGGTAGACCACGTAAACCGGGTAGACTTCGTAAACCTCACATCTCCCACGTATAAGCTCGTCAACTCTTCCTAAAAATGTCCCGGCAACATTGATTATGAAGGAAACCGTTATGAGGGTTAGTAGGGACTCTTTAAGGGTTTTCGTAAATTCTGGTTCCCGAAAGTTTCTGATAAAGATGTAAACTGACGCGAAAAGCAACGCTAGACTTACGACTAGGAGAGGATACCAGAAGAAAACGTGCATGAGGTATAGGTTTAACACTGAAATGTAGATGGCTGTTATTAGAAGGTCTGAGACAGTGGATTCCACGGGGTACAGAATTACATCCGGGTCTAGACCATGTTTAAAAGAGAGAAAGGAAACCGTTATGGTTAGCGGAGAGATGACAACTAACGCTAGAACCATTGTCGCCATGAGCATAATTGTCATATCGCAGAGCTCGGTGAAAAAACCACCGAACGTTGTTCTAAAAAGCACAGCTACCAACCCTATGAATAGGCTGGCCTCAAAAGTTAGGAAGACTATTGCCTGAAAAAGCAGATAGAAGCTTTTCGTGTTTCCAAAGAAGCGGGGTTGAACTGTGCCGAGGTGAAGGGCTGTGCTTAGTCTCCCACAGAACAGGCCGCCTATAACCCCTCTGGCGCTTAAAATCGCCGGGTAAATCACTACAGACCAAGGAATCCGTTCAAAAATTCCGGAATTGTAGGCGATTATGGTTCCAGCGGCTATCCCAAATATGTTAAACGCGTAGGCCATCACCGACTGCTTAAGGGTTTTAATGAAGGCTGGCTTGACATCAACGGTCAAGTCCATTGGTCTCCCCTTGGAGTTTAGAAACAGAAATCGGGAAGAACTCAGCCGCTGTCAGGACAATATTTAGATGTGAAAGCCTACAAAACGTGGAGGAGGTTTGGCAGAATCTTTCGGCATGGAGTGGGCTTGCTGAACAGGTTTCGGTGCCGCTGATTCTTCGCGGGTTGTTGGCCGGCTTCATCACTTTCGCCTTCTTGGCTTCTTTGGGCTTCATCCATGCTCTATGGGCACTCCTTCAGGCGCGCCTTTTCCAGCGTGCCTTCAAACTCCACCTTCACTATCGTTCTAAACCATCAGATGGTTATTGAACACCTTAATTAATTTTTCAACTATAGATCCAAAATTCATAACCGTTTTAACGACTAGAGTTCAAGGCTAAACCAGACGCATGAGGGAGCGTAATAGAAAAATGTACGTCGTATGGGTTAAAATTGGCGAGACAATGCCTTGGATTGAGTTGGAAGGAATTTACCAGACGAAAGCGGAAGCCCGAAAAGCGGCAAAGGAAATTCTGAAAAGGGTTCAAGTGAAGGTTGTTAAGGTCGGAGTTAAGCGTAAACCAATGAAAGCCATGGTCATGGTTAAACGCTGAATTCGCAATTCAGATATGGGCTGTTACTCTTCAGTTTTGAACTGCGGGTAGCATGTGGCGCATTTACCGACGTCAAGGGTTGGAAGGTCTTCTTGGTGGAGTCTGCATATAACCCCTTTATGTCTTACGGTCGTGCATATTTCGCAGAGTCTCTCTATTACGTTTTCCGTTGTAACTTCCTCTCTGGCCAGGGCTTCAGCCAGCTTCGAAATCATCTTCATAGCTTCCGGCGACTGTTCTATTTCGTGGGCTAAAACCGTTCCCCTCTCGCCCTTATAATACTGGGTAATGGCAGCAGGCGTCAATTCCATCTTCTCAGAGGCTTCAATTTTTCGCATGTTATGCTTCTCTATAAGCTCTTTGGTTACGAGCACCCTTATGGCTGGCAGCAAGTATTTCACGACGACGACGCATGGAGGTTTCATTTTGTTCCCATGTTGTTTTTTGCGGTAAATTTATATATTTTTAACGGTGTTAACTCTGTTTAACGGTGTTAAACGTGTCCACAAAAAATCTCCAAACACACCTCGTAGAGCTGGAGCAACTCCACCCCCATGAAGATGTAGACCCCAACCACTTGAAAGAGCTAACCCAACAAATAGCCTCAGACGGTGTCCTGAAGTATGCAATAGTCGCCGACTGTAAGACAAACGTCATCCTCGACGGTGAACACCGCTATACTGCGTTAAAAAACCTTGGATGTAAGAGGATACCAGTAGTATACGTAGACTATAATTCGCCGAACATTGAAGTTCAAGCGTGGAGGGAAAACTACCGCCTTACAAAGCGAGACGTGATTGAAGCCGCCTTATCGGGGAAAAGGCTTCCGCCTAAAACTTCGCGGCACATGGTGAGGAACAGCGATGCCCTAGTGCATATTTCAACCATAGAACAGAAGGTAGACGTCCCTCTGGAGGTTTTGAAAAGCGAACTCACATACGTACCACTGGAAACTGTTAAAACAGCCATGCACGTGGACTTGAAGGACACTCTCCCAGTTTACGCCAGATTCTTGAAAACGGAAACTGTTGACACTCCGCTGGTTTTAGACAGAAAAACGAAGGTTTTGCTTGACGGCTATGAAGCGTTCCAAGCCCTGGAACTGCTTTCTGCTAGAATAGTTCCAGCTTTCAAAGTTGACATAAACAAAGTTGAAGTTAAAGCGGCAGAAGGCTTAACGAAGGAAGCTATTATTAAGGCGGCTATTGAAGGCGTAAAGCTTCCGCCCCAAAGCTTTACTATCATGGGCGGAGAGGTTAGGATAAGCATCCCGCTAAAAAAGCTTCGGGGGACGGAGAAACATAATGTAAAAACGTTAAGAGTCTACAGCGGGAGTTTTGAACTGCTTTTAGGGGATTGGCCGACACCCCTCGTCAAACTGAACTCGCTTTCCACAAACTGTAGGAGTGTTTGGGCGAAGCTTGAATGCTACAACCCCTTTAGCAACAGCGTCAAAGACAGAATAGCTTGGTATATGATTAAGGAGGCAATGGAGAAGGGCGAGTTTAAACACGTCTTGTATGAAGCAACATCCACAAACACTGGAATAGCCTTGACTTCGATAGCAAACATCCTCGGGGCCAAAGTGAAGCTTTACATTCCAATGACCGTGCAGAGGACAAGCGACATCTACCTAAAAGTTCTCGGAGCCAAAGTTGTGAGGCTGCCCATAAGCCTAACAGTTGAAGCCATAAGCCAGGTGGATGTTGAAGCAAAAGCCCATGGAGCCGCCCACCTAAACCAGTTTGAAAACGATGCTAACTTCAAAGCCCACCTAAAACACACGGCAAGGGAAATAGACCAGCAGCTGACGAGTCTGGGCTTAAAACCAACATGCATAGTCGGGGGGCTAGGCACTTCAGGGCACATGAGCGCCATATCCCTCTATTTCAAAACCAAATACGGCGACAAAGTCAAAATTGTAGGAGCCCAACCGGCAAAAAACGAGGTGATCCCCGGCATAAGAAGGATTGAAACAGGTATGAAATGGATTCAATGGACAACCTTTGACCAAATAGTAGACGTAACGCAGCGTGAAGCCATAGAGGCAGCCATAAACATTGCAAGAAAAGAAGGCCTCCTAGTGGGGTTAAGTTCAGGCGCGGTTGTTCACGCCTTCCAGAAGATAGCCAAGGAGAAAGGTGTATACGTCCTAATATTCCCGGACAGCGGGTACAAGTACGCTGAACAGTTCGAAAAATACCTTGAAAACGAGCCTTCCAATGGGCAAAATTGAAGCTAAACCGCCATTAAGTCCTGTTTTGTCGTGTTTCACGTTCTCTATCTATTCTTTCCAGAAGGCCCTTGAGGGCTTTGGCTTTCACCCTAAATTCTTTTGGTGAGACAGTGAGTCTCGCCGGGCAGAGTTCGTCTAGTGATACGCCTTCTCCCTCCACATAAACAACGGGATAAAGGCGGCAGCCCAGAGGCCTAAAAGGGTAAACCTTACAAAGCTTCTCTGAAGGATTGAAAAAATAGCACCAGCCATCCACATTCTTCAGGCGGGGGACACCGTCATGAACGACTAGAAAATCATCCGGCACATAGCCAGCATTCACAAGCCTTTGAACATCATCTTCCGAAAGCTCCATCTCGGTGTTCTGGCAGCATCTCCCACAACGTAAGCAACGCAACTCCACCACCCTAGACTCTAAAATGTTGGCGCCGGGAGTGGGATTCGAACCCACGCGGCCCAAACGGGCCACAGGCTCTCAAGGCCTGCGCGTTGTCCACTCCGCCATCCCGGCACACCAACTTTAATCACTTATACCTTACAACCTTAAATCTTTACCCAAAAGCGAAGGCGAATCAGCTATATATGGGAAAACAGCAAAACTAATTCAGTGGGGCCGGTAGTCTAGCTCGGTTAGGACATCCGCTTGACGTGCGGAAGGTCGCCGGTTCAAATCCGGCCCGGCCCACTTAAATT
>Ga0185307_1000590_pt1 | contig 22390 bp, 26 predicted proteins | sample LHCtaG_FD_128010 | JGI IMG/M metagenome (GOLD analysis project Ga0185307, IMG submission 128010) | Hot spring microbial communities from Little Hot Creek, USA to study Microbial Dark Matter (Phase II) - LHC4sed_matched (SPADES... | ecosystem: Environmental > Aquatic > Thermal springs > Hot... | reverse complement strand
ATTTTTTATTTAATATTTGTTTAATATAGCAGCTATCGTTCCATATAAAACTATATCATCTCCAAGTGGGGTTATAATTATTTCAGGAATCCTATTTACTGCATAATTTCCTACATATTTTTTAATTGGATTTATAATAAGTTCTTTATTTTTAAGAGCTATTGCTCCTCCTATTGTGATTAAGCTTGGGTCGTATACATTTATTAAATTTGCTATACCTATAGCATTTAATCTACCTATTTCTTCAACTATTTTTATTGAAATTTCATCTTTTTCTTTAGCTGCTTCATAAAGCATTTTTGCTGAAATATTATCAATATTATAGTTAGAATATTTCATTAATAAACTTTTTTTCTTTTCTTCTTCACTTATTTTCTCAAGGAAAAATTTAATGAAATTTGGAATATTTGCTCCTGAACAATATGCTTCCCAATGTCCTCTTTTCCCGCAACCACATTTAAGTTTTCCTTCATAATCTATTGTTATATGTCCTACTTCAGCAGCATTTCCATCTTTTCCAAGTAATAATTTTCCATCTACTATTGCTCCACCACCTATTCCAGTACTAAAAGTTACATATACTAAATTATCGATATTCTTACCTGCTCCAAAAAATTTTTCTCCAAGAACAGCTGCATTGCAATCATTTAAAAGTTCTACATTTATTTTAAATTCTTCTTTTATTGGTTCTACTAATGGAATAAAATCATATTGAGGAATATTGGGTGTTTTAAATAATCCTCCTCTTTTTAAATCCAATGGACCAATAGAGCCAATACCAATTCCTATAATATCTTCTTTCTTAATAGAATTTATTAATGAATAAATTAATCTTATAATTTGCTTACTTATTGCTTCAGCACCTTTCTCTTTTTCAGTTTTTTCAATAATTTTATTTAATATTTTCCCTTCTTTATTAGCTAAAGCAACTCTAACGTTAGTAGCTCCTAAATCAACTCCAATAATGTACTCTTTAACCATAATTAATCTGAGAAAATAATGAATTAAAAATATTTATTTTTTTATGAGAATATAAAATTATACTCTTCTTCCTCTTCTACCGCCTTTTTTCCTTATTGAATCGTGCGGAAGAGGTGTAACATCTTCTATTCTACCTATTTCTACTCCTGAACGTGCTATTGCTCTAATAGCTGCTTGAGTACCTGGTCCAGGAGTACGTGCTTTAGCTCCTCCAGGAGCTCTTACTTGAATATGTACTCCTATAAGTCCTTTACTTTTAGCTACTTCCATAGCATATGTTGCAGCTCTTGTTGCTGCATAAGGTGTTGGTTCAAGTCTTCCAGCATCAACAAACATTCCACCTGATGCTCTTGCAAGAGTTTCTGCACCTGTCAAATCAGTTATATGTACAATTATATTATTATAAGAGGAGTAAATATGAGCTATTCCCCATATCCCTTTTTTAACTTTTTTCTTTTGAGTTGCTTCTATTTCGCTCATATTTTTTCACTATCCCTTAACATTAGCTTCGATTGGTATTTTCACTTTAATTTTTCCTTCCTCTCCTCTTTTAACATGATAACTAGGGGATTTAACTTTTTTATCTCCTATTAATACATGCCCATGTGTTATTAATTGTCTTGCATGATAAATTGTTTTAGCATATCCAAGATCGTATAAAATTGTTTGTAACCTTCTTTTTAAGAAGTCTCTTACAGTTAAACTTAAAATATCATCCAATGTTGCTCCTGGTTGCAAAACACCTAATTTTATTAGTTTTTCTATAAGTATTTTTTCAAGCTTCTCTCTTTTTTCTCCAGTTAATGCAAAAAGTTTTCTAGCAATAGCTCTATATTTCCTTAAAGTACTAGCAGCTCTCCATAATTCTCTCTTATTTCTTAATCCAAATTCTCCTAATAATTTAAGTTCCTCACTTAAAACATCTGCTCTCCAAGGATGAGCTGGGCCTTCATACTTTTTTCTTTGCCTTTTTGGATCTCCCATATTAATTCACTTTTTATTCTTTCTTTTCTTTCTTTTCAGTTTGAGCTTGAGCTACTGCTCTTCTTAAAACTCCTACAGCAGCATGCTTTCTTCCAGTTGTTTTAGTTCTTTGTCCTCTAACTTTTAATCCTAATGAATGCCTTACTCCTCTCCAAGATTTAATTTTCTTTTCTCTTTCAATATCTTCTTTAATTGTTAATACTAAATCTGATCCATGTAAATGTAAATCTTTTCCTGTTTTTAAATCTCTTCTTCTATTCAATAACCATGAAGGAATACCATATGATAATGGATTTGAAATCGCATCTTCAATTTTTTGAATTTGATTTTCAGATAAAAATCCTATTCTTTCATCTGGATCTATATTTAAAGCTCTTGAAATTGCATATCCTAAAAATATTCCAACACCTTTAATTTTTGATAGAGCATAAGGTACTTTTAAAGAGCCATCTAAATCTGTACCTAATACTCTAATTATACGTTTGAATTCATTCGACATTTCTTATGCGACGATTAAAAAAGCAATATTTAAACTTTTAATTAATTTTATTAAAAACTATTTTTTAATATTTTTAATTTTTGAATTAAATTCTATTAAAACCTTTGTTATTTCATTTTCTGTATTTAAAGTAATAACTTTCATTTTTTTAACTTCTTCTATTTTTATTATATTTTCCTTTTCAAGAGGTTGAATAACTCTTGCAATAGTTGATGGAGAAAGATTAAGCAATTTTGCTATAAAATTTTGAGTAACGATTTTATTTGGATTATCCAATAAAAATTGTAAAAGCTTTACTTGAGCTTTACTATTAAATAATGATACTAAATCAACCATTTAAAATCAACTTTTAAAAAATAAATATTATTTTTATCTTTAAAAAATGGTTGTATTTAAAGCTTATTTTGAGATTAAATATTTAAAATATTTTTAAATATATAGGCTTTTTAATAAATTTCATTTATAAATATATATAAACAACTTAAGGAAATAAAAAATTATGTTTAAACTATCTAAGAAAACAAAACCAATAGTAAATATAGAAAATGTAGTTGCTTCAGTAACTTTAAATCAAAGAATTGATCTTCCAGCTATACAAAAAACATTTCCAGATTTAGTAGATTATAGGCCAAGTCAATTTCCAGGATTAGTATTTAGATTAAAAAAGCCAAAAACTGCAACTCTTATATTTGGATCTGGAAAAATGGTTTCAACAGGAGCTAAAAGTGAAAAAGAATCAATAAAAGCAGTAAAAAAAGTAGTTAGTATGCTTAAAGATGCAGGTTTTATAATAAAAAATGAGCCTCAAATAGAAATACAAAATATAGTAGCATCAGTAGACCTTAAAGGAAAAGTTGATCTTGAAAAATCAGCTGAACTTTTAGAATATACTTTATATGAGCCTGAGCAATAAATTTGCGTGTATCGCAAATTTGCGAATTCCTGGGCTCATATATAGAATGTTTAAACCAAAAGTAGTAATATTAATATTTGCTAGTGGAAAGCTTGTTGTTACAGGAGGAAAAGAAGAAAGCGATGTTTTTGAAGCTGTTGATATTGTGAAAAAAACTTTAGAATCTAAACAACTTATTACTTATACTGAATAAAAAAATTAAACTATTATTCTTTTAAGGGATAAATTTAAAAATTATTTTTATTTAATATTCTTTTTTTTAAAAAAATAAGGAAAAGCTAGATATTGAATATTTATGAAGATATGCATGCTCTATTACATCTTTCTAATCTTCTTAACATACTATTTTTTATAAGATTATGATTTATTTCATTAATTGTTTCTAATAATATACACTCTTTTCCTCCATTACCATTACAATTATAAAATTCCTCTTCTAAAAATGCTGGATCTTCATAGCTTGGATGAACTCCATATAAAATTTCTGCTGAGAGAGCTAATAATCTAATTATGTTTTCACCAACCCCTTTTATTGATAATAATTCTTCATATGTTTTTGGAACATTTTCATGAAGCTTATTTAATAATTTCCAATTAATTATTCTTGGTATTCTTTTAGGAGAAAAATTAATTTCTTCTTCATTACATACCCAATTTGTTAATTTCATTTGATTTTGATTATTTGTTTCAGTAATTCTTTTTATTTTTGATGGTTTTTCTTTAAGTACATCCAATGATGCTTTTCTACTTTCGCCACTTTTCATAGCTGTCATATCAAGTACCTCACTTACTTTTTGTTTACTTATTATTCCTTGATGCGGCTCTTCTACAAAATTTTTCATTTTTCTTGAATACCAATGATATCTTCTAGCAGTTCTAATTATTGGATTCATTGCTTGTTGAATTACAGCCCATGTTCCATTCTTAGAAATAATCATTAAATGATGATAAAGCCTAAAGCCATCTTGTATAGCATAATTATCTACTTTTGCTGTCATTCTACTACAATACTTTAAATATTCTATTTTTTCTTCTGAAAAACCAAAAATTTCTTTTAAATTATTTAATTCTTCAGGCACTTTAAAAGCTGATAAACTTTTTCCTCCTGCAATAAATATTCCACTTTCATAATTTATAATTTCTTTTAGAATAGATGAAAATATTGTAGTTGTTCCACTAGTTATTTCTTCAAAACCAATTGCATATAAAAAACAATCAAAACAAAATGGATTTGAAATATTTTCTATAAATATTTCTTCTCCATATTTTTCAAGAAAATTATAAGTAATTATTTTAGTATTTCTTAATAATGATCCATAATACCATTTAGCTGTTTTTCCATAATCTAATTTTAATTCTTTTGATCCAATTTTCCACATTTTATGCTTTCCTAACATTTTTTTATTTTTGATAGTTAAATTTTTTTAATTTATTAAACATTAATTTATTGTTCAATAAAGTTTACAAACTATTTTTATTGTTTATTTATGATTATTTTGAATATATTTCTTTTTTAAAATATTAAAATAGAGTTTATACTCTATTTTTTTAAATAAAATAAATATGATATATTCTTATAAAAAATTATTTAAGCAAATGTACATTTCCTAATTTTACATTTTTCAATCCAGCTTCTCTTGCAATCTTTAAACATTTTAAAGCCATCTCTTTACTTGTTGTAGGTAAATCATTAAGTACATATTGTGGATAAAATGCTAATAATGTATATGGTATTTCTTGATTTATGCTTGCTATAAATTCTGCTATATTTTTTACTTCAATTTCATCTATGTATCCTGGAATTAAAAGTGTGCTTGCAGTTAATAAAGGAGGTTTTTCTCTTTTATCATAGAATTTTCTTCCAATATTTTCAAAATTTTTTAATGATTGCTTATTACTTACACCTGTCATTACAATATTCAATGTTTCATCCCAAAATTTTAAATCAAATTTCATAATTCCACCTGTTTTAAGAGATAATTCAGCAGCTAAATTTGCATATCTTTCATTCATATTTCCATTCGTTTCCCAACATATTTTAACTATTCTATTGTTTTTTTCACTATTTTCAATTATTATTTCACTAGTTTTTAATGCATGAGGCATTTGAGTTGAAGGATCGCCACCAAAAAAGCATACACATGAAACTTTTTCTATAGCTTTTGAAGCAAGTTCTTCAGCTGAAAAAATCGGTTTTAAATTATTTGAAAGTTTTCTATAATGCCAATTTTGGCAAAATAAGCAATCAAAAGAACATGCTCCATAAAAAACAGCTAGATTATAATATCCTATATCCCCTTTTTCAGTATAAGCATATTTTGGATATCCTAAACCAGTACAAGCTGCGCATGTCCACCAAGCAACACAATTTGTTGGAATAGGATCATAATACCATTCAAGAATTGCTTTTTCATTAGTGCCAGCAAGTCTAACTATTTTATTATCAATATTTTTAACTAATCCACAAAAACCTTTACTATTTAAAGGGATTAAGCAATTATTTCCGCATCCATAGCAAGGTTTACCTTTTTCTTCCTTTGGAGGAATAGGAGGCAAATTGAATAAAGCTCTAGTTTTTTCATGTATTTTCATTGAAATTTTTATAGCTTCTTCTCTATTTTCCCTTATGCATTTTAAGCATATTCCAAGATTTTTACTTATTAATCTATTTTTATTTCCACAAATTTTGCAAGAATTCACTTATAAAAATAAAAAAAAGGAATATTTAAAAATTAATGCTTTTCTTCTATTAATTCTCTAGTTTTTTCTTTTTTAAAAGTTTTAAAGTATTCCATTAAGTCTACATCTTCATAGCTTCCATCTGGAAGTTTCCTTCTAATTATTATTGGAAGAAGCCCTTCTTCAAATTCTCTTTTAGCAATATCTATTGGTGTTTCATTTGGTTTAGGTTCTACAAGCGGAATAGCATCGTAAGCTAATTGAAGAGCTCTTGCGCCTATGACTCTAGCAATTTCATACTTTGTTAATTTTATTTTCTTCTCACTCTGTTGAAGATTCTTCAAGCCCTTCTTCTTCTTTCTTTGGCCCTTTTTCTGGACCTTTTGTTTCAAGCTTAGAAGCTGCTATTATATCATCTATCTTTAATATCATTGAAGCTGCTTCCATTGCTGATTTGATTATTTGTTTTTTGACTAATGTAGGTTCAAGAACTTCTAATTTATACATATCTGAAATTTTACCATTTAAAACATCTATTCCAGCCCATTTTTGTCCATCTTTATGTTTAGCATTTATAGTTAATAATGATTCAATAGGATCCATTCCAGCATTTTCAGAAAGTTGAGCTGGAATAATTTCTAATGCTTCTGCAAATTTCTCAATTGCAAGTTGTTCTTTTCCTGAAAGAGATTTTGCAAAATCTCTAAGTCTTAAAGCAACTTCAGCTTCTGGTGCTCCACCACCAGCAACAATTTTACCTTCAATAATAACATCTTTTACAACATTTATTGCATCATGAAGAGATCTTTCTGCTTCATCTACTATTCTTTTTGTTCCACCTCTAATTAATATTGTTATTGATTTTGGATTTTCACATCCTTCAATGAAAACCATTTTATCTTCTCCAACTCTCCTTTCTTCAATAAGTTTAGCTTTACCTAAATCTGAAGGACTTAAATCTTCTACTCTTGAAATTATTCTAGCACCTGTAGCTTTAGCTATTTTATCAATATCAGATTTCTTTATTCTACGTACTGCCATTATCCCTTTCTTAGCTAAGAAGTATTGTGCCATATCATCTATTCCTTTTTGACAAAGAACAACATTTGCACCACTTTCAATTATTTTATTAACCATATCTCTAAGCATATCTTCTTCTTGTTTCATGAAAGCTCTCATTTGTTCAGGAGATTCAATATTCAATTTAGCATCAAATTCTGTTTTTTCAATTTCTAATGATGCATCAAGTAAAGCAATTTTTGCATTTTCAATCCTTTTTGGCATATCTGGATGTACTACTTCTTTATCTAAAACAATTCCATCAATAATCTTTGTATCTCTAAGAGATTCCCCTTCTTTCTTTTCAATTTTTATATCATCTAAATCAACATAATATTTATCATCTCTTTTTTCAACAACTCTTAAAACAGCATCTACTGCAATTTTGCAAAGATAATCTGCTTCTTCTGAAACCATTTTGCTTGCAAGTGATGTTTTAGCAATTTTTTCTAAAATTTTCCTATCAGTTGGTTTAACTGGGATGCTTATTTCATCAAGTATCTCCAAAGCTTTGGTTGCCGCTTTTCTATATCCCTCAATGATTAATGATGGATGTACTTCTTTATCTATTAATTCTTCAGCTTTAGCTAATAATTCTCCAGCTACTACAACTACTGAAGTTGTTCCATCTCCAACTTCTTCATCTTGAGCTTTAGCTGTTTCAACAAGCATTTTTGCAGTAGGATGTTCAACATCCATCTCTTTAAGAATTGTTGCTCCATCATTTGTTATAACAACATCTCCAAAACTATCAACAAGCATTTTATCCATTCCTTTAGGGCCTAATGAAGATTTAAGTGTTTCAGATATTATTTTTGCAACCATTATATTTGCTGATTGTGCTTCTCTTCCTCTTGTTCTACGTGTCCCTTCCCTAAGAATTATAATTGGTTGAGTAGCACCTGCTCCTGGAGCTGATTGAGCCATATAATATCACCTAATTTAAAAAAAACTTAAAAAACTATTTAATAAGCTTTTATTCCCTTTTTTTGATAAAATAAGCTTTTTTTTCAATAATATTTTTTCTTTATCGTTATTTCTAAATATTCACTTATTTTAAAGCCATATATAGAAGTAAGAATCCCACTAATAAATAAAGTATATAAGAGATTTATAAAATTTGCAATTATAGAAGAACTAATAATTGTTTCAATAGGTAATCCTATTAAAGAAAAAATTGCTATCCAAACAATTTGAAAAGAGCCTAAATATCCAGGAGCAGCTGGTAAAGCATGAGATAAAGTTATAATTAAAGAAATTATTAAAACTGAAAATAAAGATATTTTTATATTGAGTGAATATATAATCATTGTAAAAATTAATGCTTGAAAAAAAGTTATGAAGAATGAAAATAAATGGAAAAATATATTCTTATAAACAATTTTAAGAGTTTTGCTTCCTTTTATGAGTGATGTTGAAAAATTAATTAAAGCATCTTTAATTTTTTTAGGAAATGGCTTTAAAATTTTATTAATAAAAATTATGAATTTTTCTTCAAATTTTATAATAGCAAATATAAATATTAAACCAATAAATACTACTATTCCAGCTAATTCAAAAGAAGCTATGATTATTATATTTGAACTTATTGAAAATGGAATGAAGAATAATAAAATAGATAAAAATAATAATAAATAAATTAAATCAAATATTCTTTCAATAATAACTGTTGCAAAAATAGATGCAAAGCTCTTTTTACTTTCTTTAGAAATAGCTAATGCTCTTGCTATTTCTCCAATTCTTAAAGGAATTAATGTATTTATTAAATATCCTAAACCTGTAGCTGATAAAGCCATTGATATTTTAATTCCATTCATAGGCTTAATTAATAAAATCCATCTAAATGCTCTAAAAATAAAGAATAATATTGTAAAAAATCCTCCTAATAAAATATAAAAAATATTCAATTTTAATATTGTGTAGATTATTTTATCAATTCCAATATAAAATATTAGAATTAAAATAAGAATTGTGCCAATTATTAATGGAATAAATATTTTATAAAATTCTTTAAACATATTTTTATCAACACTTTATGTTCAAGAATAAACAAAAAGATTTAAAAGAAACGTTGTTTATAAATTTATATTGGCGGTGGAAGTCTTGAAGCTTATTTCAGTAAAACTTCCTGAAGCATTAATAGAAGGAATGGATGAATTAGTAAAACTCGGAATGTATCCAAGTAGAAGTGCAGTAATTAGAACTGCCATAAGGGATTTATTAAGAAAAGAACTTTGGAAAAAGTAATTTTTTCTTTTATTAAATTTCAGCAATATTATGATGTTTCAATAATAAGATTACATTCCTTAAGTAAGTTTAATAATGAAATTATTTTTTCTTCATTAATTTCTATTCCAAATTCTGCTTCAAGTTTATTAATTATGTCTTCAATTGACATTGGATTATTTAAAAGCATTGGTAAAGCATGAAAGAATATTGTTGAATAGTATTTTTCTTTATTAATCATTTCTTTTAACCATTTTATTTTCTCTTCTCCAATATTTTTAATAAACCATTTAAGATTTAATGGTCCTATGAATTTTCTAATGTATTTTTTCTTTTCTAATTTATGATTTCTTTCATGAAAATTTCCAAATTCTTTTTCTGAATTTTTATTAATCGAATTAATTATTAAAGAAAATTCTTTATAAAATTCTTCTTTACGTAATTGATATATTTTATCAAGTTTATTCATAATACATTCTCCAAGTTTTTTATGAAATAAACTCATAAAATAATGATAAACATATTTTTTTATTTCTGGAAATTTCTCTATAGAAGCTGATTTATATGCTGCAACACCAGATGCTATAGCAATTGTTTTAAGAATATGAGGGTCTATTTTTTCAATCGTATCCTCACTTGAATGATAAAATTTATCTGGCCATTGATTTAGCATATATGCAGGTATACCAAAATCAAGATAAATATCATGATCGCTTCCTGATTCATAGTCTACAACACTAAATTTTATAGATAATGCATTACTTAATCCACTAAAAGATTTTATTTTTGAGAAAGCTTTTTCAATTTCATAATATAGAATAGCTTCTAAAAAAGAAGTTTTGAAATATGGCGCTCTAACAAGCATTAAAGTTGAATCTGTTAATTCTTGTTTTTCACCAATCATATCTAAATTTATTGCAGCAATAATTTTCCTTTTTATATTTGATAAAAAAGCAATTGTTCCATAATATTCTGGATACCAATAAAAACATATTTTCCTTAAAGGTTTTTCAAGTATCCTTTTATCTAAAGCTCTTTTCATAGCTATAGCTAATTCAATTAATCCTGCTGAACCACTTGCATTATCATTAATTGTTCCTGCTGGATGACAATAATGAGCTAATAAATCTATTTCTTCTTCACCATCTCCAATACTTGCTTCAATAATTTTTATTTGAGGATTATCTCTATATTCAACATCAACTTTTGCTTTTAAAATTACTTCTTCATTTTTCTCAAGCATACTTAAAATCATGTTTGCATTTCTTTTTGAAATATTCAATGCTATTGCATTTGCTTCATTTGCTTCTTCAATATCTAAAAATAATCCAGAATATGGTATAGCATCTTCAGGAGCTTCTTTTTTATAAAATATTACTCCAGCAACTTTCTTTTTTATTGCTTTTTTATAAACAAAATAAGGATTACCATATGATAAAATTATTTTCCCCTCAATATTTTTATTTTCATAATCTTTATCATCTTCTCCTTTTCCTATATAAACTACAGGAGCTTCTATTTCCCCTCCTGGACTATGCGCCACAACTAAAGTTTTAGTATTAATAAATGTGTGAAGTAAATTTTCTTTTGGTTTAATCATGTATAATTCAGCTGATTTAACATTCCATCCGACTAATGCCTCCATTAATCCATATCTTTTACTATATGGATAAGAATGAATTTTTGTATTCAATCCATTATTATTTAATGTTTTTGCAATATATTCAGCAGCTTCTTCTAAATCTGAAGAACCTTGAATTCTATGATAGTTTGATAAATTTACTAAAATACTTAAGCATTCTGGGATAGAAAATTCATTCATTAAAACTTCATATACATTCATAAATAAAAATTGTTTTTAGAAAATATATTTATTTTTCCATTTATAAAACCTTATATTAAAGGAGAAAAAGTTTATTATTATGTCTCAAAAAAAGGAAATTACCGAATTAATTGAAAGAATAGTTCGATTAGAAACAAGAGTAGATGAAATAGAAAAACGTTTAGAAAAAATATCTAATTATCTTAAAGAACTTTATTCTTATCTTCAAAAACAACAATCACAATTAATATAAAAAAGGAGAAGAATAAATCTATATTGGTGGCGGTGGAGGGACTGGAGGTGGAGCTTTTCCGAAAAATGCTTTAACATGGGGCCTTGTTAAATAATAAAGTATTAATACATTAATAAGAATCGAAATAATGCCACTAGGCAAACTTACTAAACCAAGCAATATGCCTATTATGGAAAATATAAATGTTAATGTCCAAGCCCATCCTTTTCCAGTCCATAATCCATAAGCAAGTAAGAAACTTATTAATCCTAGTATTAATAAGATTATGGCAATCACTAATACGATCATTCCTAAAAAGCCTTTGAAAAATCCAATCATTCTGGGCATTGTTTCAGGCATGAATGTAGTTATCATTTCAAAGAATATTCCAATAAGTAATATACCAGCAAGATATATTACTCCTTCTATTGCTTCGAGAATTGCTAGAATAGTCACTCCTAAAGGTCTTTCTCTCTTTTCCATGAAAATATTATCTAAAAGGTATTATTTAAATCTTTAGTTTATTCTTTTAAAAAGCTATACATAATCATTTATTTTAGCATTAGGATGAAGTTTATACCATTCATCAATAGTCATGGAATATTCTTTCTCTATACGAGAACGATGAAGAGAATTTAATGTGCAAAATGGAATAATTGACCCATTTGGTAGAGCATAATGTATTACACATCTTTGAACACGTGCAACATCAAAATTATTATAATCCATGAAATGCATGCATCCAATCATTATCATATTACGTATAAGAGAGCCAAGTGCTTTATAAGATCCTTTTGTTAATACATCTTTAAATAATTTTCTTATAGGTTCTGCTTTAACTAATGGCAATAATTTTAATAATTGCATTTTTGCTTTTGTTTTACTCCCTTCTATAGCCATATAATATATTTGCCAAAGTATTTCAGCAAAATTATCAACATCTACTATTCTTGTTATTGGAATTATTTTTCCATTTTCTATAAATATAAATGTTGCTGCTCCACAATATGGATTCATTGTAAACCTTGGATATAATCTATTTTTTACTTGTTCCATTGCAAGAGATATTGGTACAGGCCAATCAACTGGTCTAAAATCCCATCTTGTTATTGCTCCATTTGTTTGTTCTTCTATTAATTTTAATACATCTGGAGTTGTAATTCTCATTTCTTTTATTTTCTCTTTAGTTGCTCTTCCAACAAAAGATATTGGTTGAATATTCACACATCTTATAACATCTTTATTTTGAATAGCATAATTTATTATATTTCCAAGCTCATTATCATTAACACCTTTTGCCAATGTTACTACTAATACTATTGAATCTAAACCTATTTTTCTTGCATTTTCTATTACTTTTTGTTTTATAGGTATTAAATCTGTTCTTCCTCTTAATTTTTTATATATTTCTGGATCTAATCCATCAAATTGTAAATACAATGTTGACATTCCAGCTTCTCTTATACTTTTAAAATATTCTATATCTTCTGCTAATCTTATCCCATTACTATTTACTTCTACATGTGTAAATCCCAATTTCTTTGCTTCTTTTATTATTTTTGGTAAATCATTTCTTAAAGTTGGTTCTCCTCCTGAAAATTGTATTGCATTTGGAGCCCATGGTTTTGTGTTTCTTAAATTTTTTAGCATTTCTACTATTTGTTCATAATTTGGTTCATAAACATATCCTATAGCTCCTGCATATGCAAAGCATACAGGACATGCCATGTTGCATCTATTAGTAACATCTATTATTGATAATACTGTATGAGACCTATGCATTGGACATATTCCACAATCAAATGGACATCCATTTATTGTTTTTGTTCTAGGATTCTGTATTCCTGTTCCCATATATTTTGCTTGATCCCATTTTTGCCAATACTTATAAAGTTCTGCATCTCCCCAATAAATATCTTCAAATTTTCCATGTTCAGAACATGTTTTTTCAAGATATACTACATTGTTTTCTTCATATACATGCATTGGAATTAATTTTTGGCATATTGGACATATGCTTTGTGTCCATTTATCTATTTTTATTTCTTTCTCTTCTTCTTTTTCTACTACCTTCATATTCTTATATTCTCTTTTCTTAGAAAAATAAAAACATTTACTTTTTTCTAAAATTTATATACAACTTATTTATTCCATAAGCTAATTATAATAAGAGCGGGTTTAAATTGTCTATTTCTAAAAAAGCTTACATTGCTATTTTAATGATGGGAATAGTTAGTTTATTTGGAGATATTGTTTATGAAGGTGCAAGAGGGATCGTACCTGATTATTTAAAATTTTTAGGTGCTTCAGCTACAATTGTAGGAATTATAGTAGGTTTAGGAGAATTAATATCATATTTCTCTAGAATTATTGGAGGATTTTTAGTTGATAAAACTCATAGTTATTGGCCTTTAATGCTTTTAGGATATGGATTAATTTTTTCTTTACCAAGTTTATTTTTTTGTAATTTTTTTGGAGGATGGATTTTAGCTGCTTTATTAATAATCATTGAAAGATTTGGTAAAGGGATTAGAGCACCTGCAAGAGATACAATTTTATCTTTTGTTTCAACTGGTGTAGGACCTGGAAAAGCTTTTGGATTTCATGAACTCTTAGATCAAATTGGAGCTATTCTTGGTCCATTAATTATTGCTGGAATTTTTGCTTTTACTTTAAGCTATTCAATATCTTTTTCTTTCCTTTTTTTACCTTATTTATTACTTTTAATTTCACTTTATTTAGTTTATAATTTTCTTAAAAAATATGAAATACCTTCTACTATTGAAAAAGTTAAAATTAGTATAACAAAAGGCATAGTATCATTTTATATTCTTGCAATAACATTAAATAGCATAGGTATTCTTCCATCAGCTTTAATTCTTTATAGAGCTTCACAATTAGCTGATATTGGAATAATTGATAGATGGTTTATACCATTGCTTTATGCTGGAATACAACTTATAGATGCTCCATCAGCATTATTTTCCGGCTTTATATATGATAAAATTGGCCTTTTAACATTAATAGTGCCATTTATTATTTCATTTTTTATTGCTCCTATAACTTTTATTCCATCGAATAGTTCATTAATGATTATAATCTCAGCTATATTATATGGAATTGTTTTAGGTACTCAAGAATCTATTTATAGAGCTGCAATAGCAGATATTGTTCCAAAGAATATACGTGGAACAGTATATGGAATTATGAATGCTGCATTAGGTGTTGGCATTCTTATAGCAGGCTTAATATATGGATATCTATTAGATATAAAAGCTTCTTTATGGATAATAATTTTAATAACATTTATAATAGAAAGTTTTGCATTAATTTTAATCTTATTCGTTATTTCTAATATTAGGAAAATTAAATAATTTCTTAGAATATATAAAAATCTTTTTAAATAAGTAAAAAAAGTTTTATTAAAAATTTCATTAATTAATGGGACATTCTCATGAGAATTGCAAATTTTTATTTAATAATAATTTTACCATTCATTTTTTGGACTGCAAGATACTTAATTAATCCAATTTTTCCTCTTTATTTAATTAGCATAGGTGCTTCAAAATTTCAAATTGGAATAATTATAGCAATTCCTTCATTAATATGTATTTTTACAAGGATTCTATTTGGATTTGCTTTATCTAAATATGGGGGGTGGAAAATTATATTTTATGCTTTATTAGCACAAATTATATCTTTCTCATTATATTTTTTAATAAAAAATCCATCATGGCTTTATTTAGTTGCAATAATAGATGGATTAAGTTTTTCATCTTTTGGTCCTACTGGTATGGAATTATCAATAAGAGTTTCTAGAATAAATGAAAAAAATGAAGTAATCGGAAAATATTTAGCTTCTATTGGTTTTGGAATGGTTCTAGGCCCTTTATTATGTAGTATTTTCACTTTATATTTTGCATATAATCAACTTTTTCTAATTTCTATATTTTTCTCAATTTTTGGATTATTTTTATTATTTGGAATAGAGAAAAATAATTTTGATCAAGAGAAAATAAAAGAGAAAATAAATATTATATCTTCTTTAAAGAATATTATTAAATCTAAGAATATTTTAATTTTATATATTTCAACTTTATTATTTGCAATATGTCAAGGAGTTTATAATACTCTCTTTTCAGTTCATTCTAAAAATAATATAGGGTTAAATGATTCAATTATTGCTTTTCTTTTTACTATAAATGGATTAGCAAATGCTTCTATTAGAATTCCATCTGGAAAAATTATTAATAAATTTGGTAAGAAAAAAATTATTTTAATAGGAATGATATTACTCTCTTTAATGTTTTTTATAATATCCATAACTAATGAAGTGCCATTTCTATTATTAGCAATGATTATGTATGGCATAGGTTGGGGTATGAGAGCAGTTGCTACTACTTCATTATTAAGTGATTCTGTTCTAGAATATCATAGAGGAATAGCATTAAATATTTTCTGGAATATGTTCGATATTGGTTCTATGATTGGAGCTATAATTGCAGGATTTTTAGCTACTTATATTTATATAGGATCAATTTTTATTATTTGTTGTATAATACTTTTGATTGGTGCTAGCTTAGTTATTTTTATAAAAGAATATCAATCATATAAAAGTTAATATTTTCCTATAGTGTTGAAATTTAACAATATGAAGGTAAAAATAGACTACCATGTTCATACTAGCTATACATGGGATGCTAAAGGGAGTGTTAAAGATTATTGTAAAATTGCAGAAAATAAAGGAATTGAAGAAATAGTTTTTACTAATCATTTTATTCCATTTTTACTTAATATTCCTAAAGGAAGTATAACAAAAGATGGAATAGAAAAAAATTTTAAGGAAATTGAAGAAGCAAAGAAGGAATATAATTTAAAAATTAAGATTGGTTTAGAAATAGATTATAATATTGCGTATGAAAAAATAATTGAAAATATTTTAAATGAATATCAATTTGATTTTATTTTAGGTTCAATTCATTTTATAGATGGAATAGATATTATAGGAAATCAAGCATCCATTTTCTTCAAAGATAAAAGTATACAAGAAGCATATGAAAGGTATTTCTTAGAATTGAAGAAACTTAGTGAAAGTGGCTTAATAGATGTTTTAGCTCATCCAGATTATATTAGAAGAAGTGCAATAAAATATTATGGAAGAGATTTTATTTTTGAAGATAATAAGAATATTATTGAAGAACTTTTAGATTCAATGATTAAAAATGATGTAGGATTAGAAGTTAATACTTCTGGATATAGACATGGATTGAATGATTCTTTTCCAAAATTAGAATTTTTAAAATTTTGTTTTAAAAAAGGTTTAAGAAAAATTACAATAGGCTCTGATGCTCATTCACCTGAATATTTAGCTTTCTATCTTGATAAAGGTATTGAAAAAATAAAGAATGTTGGTTATAATGAAATATGCATTTTTAATAAAAGAGAACCTTCATGGGTTTCTATAGAAAAAATAATTTCTGATTTTTAAATTTTTATTCTAAAAAATTATTCTTTTATTTCCTCTTTAAAATTATGCTTGCATACTTTACACATGCAATAACATGTAAAAGAAGTTTCTCCTAAATTGCTTTTAATAGATAAAATTTTAACATTTCTTGAACCACAATTGGGACATCTAATGGATATTCTATACTTAGCTCTATAAACTAGAAAATATGCTAATAGAATTGATGATAAAGATATAGCAAATGCATAAATTAAGTCTAGCATATCTTTTTACCTTAACTCAATTTCTCTTTTAAATTTTTTTAAAAAATCTTCTTTATAATAAACTTTTCCTTTATTCAAGGTATGTATACTGAGAAATTCCCACTTAAATTATAAAATATTAATCTAGCTTTACCTTTTCCTGGTTCATATGGTTGTGGATAAGCAATAATTATTTTAAATGTTTTTGCCCCATAATATAATTCTTTTTCACTTCCTTTAAAAATTACTTGATGAACGTCACTTTCAATTTTTGTTATTTTATTTGGATAAACTTTTTCTTCAATGCTTGCTACTAATGCTCCTTCTCCTTCCGATGTTTCATATTCATAAAATATAACTGGATATGTATAATTTGTATTAGATTTAGCATATATTGTCCAATTTAATAACACTATGTAAGTTCCTGTTTCATTATTAAAATAAACATTCTTCACATTTATTTTAAAATCTATAATCGTGATATTGTATCTAAATGTAAAGCTTTCAATAGTACTATTTTCTATTAATTTTTTTGAAGTATTAAGAATCGTTGTTTTATATTCAATAATTTTACTTGTATTTATAACAGATTTTGTATAATTGATTGTAAGCTCATTGTAATTATTTTTATTTATATATAGAATGATGGTGATCGATAGTGCTATTACTATAATCAATAATATTGCTATAAAGTATTTTTTCATTATTTTCACTTTTTAGCTAATTTTTTCAGAAATAATTGGTTCTAATTCATTCTTTATATCTTTTAAGGACTTATATTTTTTATCACTTGCTTTTTTAAATATATCAGAAATACTTATATATAAAGAAGAAGTTACAAACACTTTCTTTTTTCCATATTTTTCTATAATTTCTTTTTTAGATATAGGAAATTCTATAGAAGATAATTTTTCTATAATAGCATCTATTCCCCATAAAGTTTTTGGTAAAGTATTCTTTTCTAATAATTGTTTAAATCTAATAGAATCCTCATACATATTAATATTATTGAATAAAACATATATTTCATTTGCTCCTTTAGAATAATTAAAAATTTTTTCTTTAAGAGAAATAAGATCATTATCTGAAAATTTATAATAATACATTTTTTTAGATAATCCATGAAGTCTATAATATGCTATTTCATCTATATAGCATGGTTTATTTATAAATGGATCAACAACATGTGTTATAGAATATTTTTCTAATAATTTTGAAAGTTTATCATAGATTTCTAACCATTTCTCTCCTCTAGTTTCCCATACAATTTTTAATTCATTATATTTTATTTTTGAGAAGAATTTTTCAACTCTATTTAAATATTCTGGAGTAAAAGATACTGGGGTTTGAAATAAAAGAATTTTTGATTTAAGAATTTTACATAATTCAATCATTTGATTTAAATAATTTATGCATTCCTTTTTTATTTCCATTTTATAAGTATGAGTTATTCCTTGATATGCTTTTAGAACATATTCAAAATTTTCTGGTGCTTCATTTCTCCATTTTTGAGCTAATTTTATTGAGGGTATTTTATAGAAAGTAGAATTTATTTCAATTAAACTAAATTCTTTATAATATTTTTCTTTAGCTATTGGAAAACCACAACAACCTATTTTCACTATAGTCATAATTTTTCACTTTTTATTTAATTATTTTCAATCTTTTTATCGAATCTATAAGTTCTTCTACACTAGGTTTAAGAGATAAAACAAGAGGTACATAATCCAATTCAGCTAATTCTATAGCAAGTTTATCTACATCATCTTGACTTTTAGGACCATGTATTACAACCATTTTTGGTTTTATTGGATAAATCCTTACAGCTACCATAGGAGATCTTCCTTTACTAACATCTATAAAAATTAATGCTCTCATAGAATTTACTCCAAATAATTGAATAAATTCATTTCCTGTAAGTGTTCTTATTGCTTCAATACTATTTATTATAGTATAACCATATATTGGTAAATTTATACTTTCTTTACAAGCTAATATTACTCCATCAATTGCTTTAGTAATATCTTGAACAGTCCTCGGAATAATAAATTCAGCCATGTCTAAAATTACTTTACTTAAATCTTTAGGTATTAATGAATATTTTTCAATACAATTTCCTCCTCTTTTTTCATCAATAGAAATAAGAGTTGAAACAAATTTTCTTATAAAAGAAGTTCCAGGAGATTTTCTTCTACTTTTTTCATAATCACTTAAAACAGATGGCACAAAGCCAATTTCTTTTGCTAATTCACTTTTAGATATTCCAAATAATTCTCTCCATTTACGCATAGCAGCTCCTGGATCAGGAGACATTATTATTTCTCCAGCTATTCTATTCATTAAAGATTCCTTAGCTAATTTCAATGCTTTTTGATTTTCTTTAATCATACTTTCACTCTTTTTATTTAAAAACACTTATTCTTTTAATTAACTATAACTATTATAAATAATGCTTTAAAATTATTTAAACTTTCTTTTAATATAAATTTTATTTTTTAAATGAAGAATGAATATTTTAAAATTTTTAAATTTCTATGAATAAAATTATAATGAAAGCTTTTTAAAAAAATCAATTAAAAATATATAATTACCTTTTATTAAATCAAAAATGATAAAAATATGGTTGAGAAAAACTATAAACCTCCAGCTTCTATTGAAGTTGAAGATTTAAAAAATTTTGCTAGATTAACTATGGGATGGTCAAATGATTATAGACCTTTATTATGGGGATTTACTTATAAGAGAAAAAATATTCTAGGATATCTTTCTTCTTTACCTTATTGGAAAGGAAATTTACCAATATTTGCTTATACTGTATTGGATAAAGAACCTAAAGGATATTTAGCTTATACAAATCTTGAACGTGAAGAAGTTTTCTTTACAAATGATACAAGTAATAATAAATTTGTTTATGCTGCCATAGTTGAAATAGATGAAGTTCCTGAAATTATATCCTATTCTCTTAAAAAAGGAAAAGTATTCTATGAAAAACCTGTAAGTATTAAAGTTAAAAACATTAATTCTCTTTTAAGAGTTTTATTAATAATGTCCGAGGGTGGATATTCTCCTCCTTTATGGTTATTTAATAATAAAGATAAAAATATTCTAGGTGCTATAACACCATTTTATGATTATTATGAAGCAAATGCCTTACCAGTATTTTTCTATATTGAAAGCGATGAACCTTCATCAGGAGCATTTATAAAATATCTTCCATCTGAAGAGAAAGAAATTTTATCTTATGCAGATTACATAAGTGATATGAAATATTTTTATGCAAGAGTAATAAAAGTAAAAAATATGCCATTTTATACAAAAAGGAAGAATCTTTCACTATAACTTAGTTTCTCTTTTCTAAAAAATTATATTTTTAGCTAAAATTTCTAAAAATGATTACTTAAAAAATTTATAATTCAATACTTTTTCCTCCTTGAATAGGAATACATTTATCTTTAAAATTTTTAATAAATTCAATTATTGCTTTTTGACCAGTACAATGACAAGGCATAATTTTTTCAGGATTAATTCTTCTTAACTCATTTATTGTTGCTTTTATTCTTTCTTCTTCAGCATTTATTAAATGAAAACCCCCTAAAATTGCATATATTTTATTTAAACCAGTAACTTTTTTAGCATATTCAATTGTATTAATTATTCCAGAATGTGCACATCCTGTAATAATCACTAATCCTTTATCATTCATTTTAATAAAAAGTGCTTGATCTTCTAAAAGATCATCTTTAACAATTTCATAATCTTTTAATGTTAAAAAACCTTCTACTTTTTCATATTCATTAATCCTTTCAATTTCACCACTTACAATTATTTCAGGAGTTATTTTTACTGGTTTACGGGACAATAATAATATTCCACCAGCTTCTTCTATTTCTGAAATTTTAAAAGGAATGCCTATATATCTTAAATAAGGTTTTTCAGCAAATTTTAAATTTAAACAATTTGGATGCATTATAATTAATACTTTTTTATTTATTTGTTTTAAAATTCCTATTAGTCCACCAGTATGATCATAATGTGCATGACTAATTACAATAATATCTATTTTCTTTATATCAATATTCATTTCTTTTGCATTATGTAAAAATACATTTGGTGAGGGGCCAGTATCCATTAAAATATTTATTTTTTCTTTTTCATTAAAATATATCTCTATAAATAAAGCTAATCCATGTTTCGCTAAAATATTTGGATGATCCATATCAACAGAATCATCAACAAGATTTGTTATGTATATTCTTTCAATCATTTTAAATCATCATATATTATAAATTAAATTTAATAAATTTTTCTTATAGCGATATATATTCCAATTAAAGCTATTGGACCACCTATAAAAGTTAAAAAATTAGGTATTTCATTAAATATTATTATTGCTAATATTGTTGATCCAATAGGTTCACCTAATAAACTTATAGCTACTGTTGTTGCTTCAATATTTTTTAAAATCCAATTATAAATTGTATGTCCAAAAATTGTTGGAATTATTGCAAGTAAAAGGAATATTAAATATTCTCTTAATGAGTAAGGATACAATTGTATTTTTAAAAATACGCAAGCTACTATTAAAAATATTGCAGATATAGCATAAACTGGTGTCACATATAAATATAAATTCATTTTTTTCCTTATTTCCCTTCCACCTATAATATATATTGAAAGAGCTATCGCTCCTATTAATGCGTACATATCTCCTAATAAGTTATTCCCATTAATTTCATAATCTCCAATAGCTATAATTGTTGTTCCAATGAATGCTATTATTATTCCTATAATAGTATTATAATTTATCTTCTCTTTTAAAATGTAATATGAAAATATCGCAACAAATATTGGTGAGGTATTAACAATTATTACAGAATTTGCAATAGATGTATAATTTAAAGATGTTATCCATGATGCAAAATGTATAGATAGAAAAAAACTAATAAAAAATATTTTTAATAAATCTTTTCTAGAATATTTTTCAGAAGTACTTGAACCATAATAAATCATAAATGGAAAAAGAATTATTGAAGCTATTCCAAGTCTATATGCTGCAATAACTAATGGTGGAGCTTTACTTAATCTAATAAGTATTGAAGAAAAAGATACCGCTATTACAGCAATTAATAATGGAAAATAAATATTTTTAATTTTCTCTTCCATAAATTTTCACTATATTCTATTTTTTAAGTATATATTTTTTATTTATTTTTATTAATGATAAAATTTTTAGCTCAGTTGAGAGGAGTTTAAATCATCTTTTTTCATTCCCCGCTCCTATTTTTA
>Ga0185307_1000587_pt1 | contig 22472 bp, 18 predicted proteins | sample LHCtaG_FD_128010 | JGI IMG/M metagenome (GOLD analysis project Ga0185307, IMG submission 128010) | Hot spring microbial communities from Little Hot Creek, USA to study Microbial Dark Matter (Phase II) - LHC4sed_matched (SPADES... | ecosystem: Environmental > Aquatic > Thermal springs > Hot... | reverse complement strand
CCCTGTAACCCCAAATTTTTCCCACCCTCGTTCGCTGATGGTCCGCCAATGTTTTGAGTCCCACTCGGTGGCAATTTGGTAAGGGTTTGTAACTTACCCCTTGTTTTTAGTTTGGGGGCACATCCCCCAAGCCCTCTGGGAGGAGGCTACGTCCCCTCCATCCTCAGTTTTTAATCAAGGTTGGCCTACACTGCCCATTGGCCAAAGGCCCGAAGAAATTCGGGCGCATTATTCACAAAGATGAAGGAATTGCTTTTGCTCCGCTTGGAGTTTATAATTAAGCCGAAGGAGGTGATATGGGGGCAAAAGCCTTTGAGATTAAGCGCAAAATACTTGGGGTTGCTTTGGAGAAGGCGCGCCTTAGTACTGGCAAAAGCCTTAAGGATTGCGCCAAAGCCATAGGTGTGTCCCCGGCTTATTTGGCTCAAGTGGAAAAAGGGGTAAAAGATTTGGATTTAGCCCAGCTGGAAATCTTGGCCCGTTTCTTAGGAATTCCTACCTTAGCCCTGTGGGAAGGGGAGGTGGGAGATTCACCCCAGCAAAAGTCCTTTCCTCCCTCGGAAGAAGCAGTGAAAGTGAGACGGAAAATAATAGGACTTCTTCTAGAAAAGGCGAGGATTCAAGCCAGGAAAAGCCTCTCCGAAGCGGCTAAGTTCTTGGGAGTATCAACTCGTACCTTGCGGGCTTATGAGAAGGGCGAGAAGCTCGTGCCTCTTACCCATTTGGAAGCTTTAGCCGATCTTTACCAAGTAGACAAAGGCTTTTTCCTCCAGCAAGCTCTATTCGGTCAGGAAGAGGCGCTTGATAAAGAAGTGGAGAATTTCCTCAAGCTTCCGGAGGAAATCCGCAAGTTTGTGGCTAATCCCTCTAACATCCTCTACCTGAAGTCGGCCATCCACCTCAGCAAGCTCTCCGTTGAAGCCCTGCGGGAGTTTGCAGCCAGCCTCTTAGACATAACCCTTTGAAAAGGGATGCGGAATGAACGGAGTATTTTTGGAGGTCTTAAAAGCCCGCAATTTGAAGGAATGCATCAATAATTTCCTTTCCTCAGCTTTGAAAGCGACTGGTGCTGAGGGAGGCTCCATCATTGTTGCCACAGGGGAAAAGGTAAAGGCCAGGCAAGGCAAAATTCCGCCTGAGGCGGCATCCGTAATTGAAAGCTGGGAAAGCAAAATAGAGGAAAAGCTCAAAGGGGGAGCGCTGGTCATCCATGGGAAGGAGCCAATACCAATTGCCGAGGTAGCTTTACCCTCTGGCCGATTGTATAATCTTCCGATATTATCAGAGGATAAGATAATTGGGGCATTGAGCCTCGTTGGGGGGCCTGGCTACAAGCTTGCCCCGGAAGCCCGAAAAGCTTTGCTTTCCTTGCTGCATGGCCTAAATGCCGTTTTGCCCCTTTACTTTAAATTTGAGGCCGCTCTTAGGAGGAAAGAGTTCTTGGAATTCTTCTTCCAAATAGGCCAACACCTAATTTCAATGGTTGACTTGAACCAATTGCTTTTGGACATTACGGAGATTGCAAGCCTCGTGCTGGATGCGATGGCTGCTTGCCTCCTTTTGATAAAAGAAGGGACCGATGAGATGGTATTGGAAGTTGTATACGGGGGAGGAAGCGAAGCTCTCCACATGGTCAAGGGCAGGATAGGAGAAGGGTTAGTAGGGTGGGTAGCTCAAAGTGGAGAACCGGTGATTGTGAACGATGTCCAAAAGGATTCCCGTTTCAATCCTAAAGTTGATGCTCGCACGGGCATCTTGGCTCGCTCCATAATATGTGTTCCCCTTCAAGTAAAGGGCAAAACTATTGGGGTGTTAGAAGCCATCAATAAGCGTTCAAATGAGGGGTTTGACGAGGAAGACCTCAAGATTTTAATGACCATAGCTGCGCATGCGGCTGTAGCTATTGAGAACGCCAGACTTCAGCTATCCTTGAAAGAGGAAAGGGACAGACTCTTGCGCATACAGGAAGAGATGAGGCGACAATTTGCGCGCAACCTTCACGATAACACTCTTCAGTACCTATCGGCCATATCTATGGGGCTTGAGCATCTGAGCCGTTTATTGGAGGTTAAGCCGGAAGCGGTTAAAGCAGAGATTGACGCCCTCTCTAAGATGACTCGGCAAGCTATAAGGGAGGCAAGGCTCCTCCTATTTGAACTTCGCCCCCTTATCTTGGAAAGCCAAGGGCTTGTCGCAGCCCTCAGAACCTACGTTGAACAGCTCAACAGCACCGGCAATTTCTTGACCCATTTAGAGGTGGAAGGTGTGGATAAACCTCTGAAACGGGATGTGGAGCGGAACATTTTTTCCATTATCCAAGAAGCAGTAAACAATGTGGAGAAACACGCCAAGGCCAAGAATGTCTGGATAAAACTGGGCGTGGAAGGTGATTACCTCACGGTTAGCGTTGCTGATGACGGGGTTGGCTTTAACGTCAAGGAAGTGCTCAGCAAATACAAAGAGAAGATGAGCTTGGGTCTTCTCAACATGCAAGAGAGGGCCAGGGCTATAGGAGCGCAGCTCTCCATAAGGTCAACCACCAAAGGGTTAGGCCGAGGTACCGTTATCTCTCTCAGGGTACCGGTTTCAGTGGCTTTTGCGTCAGGGGAGGAACAGCAGTAGAAGGCTCTTAGAAGTAAGGACGAAGGCGTTTTTCCCCCTCTCATCTACTATTAAGTCCAAGATTTCCAAAGCTTCTTCCCCCTCCGGCAGGGCAAATTGCCTCCGAAGCTTGCCATTTTTATCCAATTCTACTATCCTGCGCTGGGATGGGTCAGCCACGTAGAGGGGGAATTTAGGCCTTTCCAAGTCCTCTTCGGGGAAAGTAAAGAGGGTGGAGGGGTTAAGGAAAGGCTTATCCAAAGGCTCTAGTTCAAATGGCATGGGGTTCCCGGCCAGAAATTTCAGTATACGCCCGTCGGCCAATAGGAGATAAACGTAGCCGTCCAAAGCGAAATCCCTGACTCCATCCATCCTAATAGCTCTCGGGAAGTAAGGAGTTGGAGGGGATGGGTATCCGCCTTCCCCAGGCATATACCTCCAAATTTGGCCTTGGCCCCGGTCCAAAATGTAGAGCCTTCTGTCCAAAGTCTTCATCCGGTCGGGGTAAGAAAAGTTGGAAACAAGGCTCCAATGGCGAGGGGCTCCCCAGGGAAGAGCAATGCGGTAGAGGTTAGCCGAGGAGTCCAGGATTAAGAGGCCTTTTTCGGCTTCTGGCTGGGGGGTTGAGTAAAAAGCCATTTCCACAAGTTCTTTGACCACTACATCCTCTACAACTTGCCCTTTCTGGAGTAAAACCTTTGGATTGTCAGGATCAACGAGGGCATCCCCTACTTCGTTGAGCTTGTAGAGGTAGAGCTTATCAGTCCCTGAATCCAGCACGTAGATGTCCCGGCCATCAATTGCTATGCGGCGTGGTTCTGCCCCAGGTTCTCGGAAGCGGGTCAAAGTAGCAATTGGGTAATTGCGGAAAACTTTGTAGGTTCTATCGTATTGCTCTTGGAAGGTTTTTTCTACCTCCTTTAGCTGGGGAGCCATGGGACGGAGTAAGCGGGCTTCCTCTATAGCTTGGGCCGCCCTTTTCAGTGCTTCCCGTTGGGTCTGTTCATCGGAGGAAGAGCTGGCTATTGTTATTGCGGCTTTTGCTTCCCGAAGCAGTTCGTTCATCCGGCTGTCCAGAACCCTTGCCCTTTGAAAGTAGGCCAAAAGGATTAGGAAAAGGACTAAAAGCGGTATCGCCAAAGCCGCGGCTTTAGCCCAATGGTTGGAGGAAGGGGTTGGCTTCTCCTCAGGCTTTTCTGATGGAGCTAAGAGCGCTCTTGCCAGTTCCCCCAATGCTCTCAGCCTTTTGCTTAGCGGTTCGGGTGAGGGAAGAGGGGTGGGCTCTAAAGTTACCCCCCAGCTTCTTGGACCGAGTGTTTCCTGTAAGGCCGCAAGGACGTCTTCCGCTTTCCCGGATTTGATGGTTTTTTCCAGCTGTTGAAGGGTTAATTCATCCCCAGCGGGTGCAATGAGGAGTATGCTTGCGCTTTCCAGGGGCAAAGAGGAGAAGCGCAGCTTTGGTTCCGGGCTTTCCCCTAAGGCTGGAGAGACACCTACGAGGCTTTTAACCTGCCCTCGCTGTTGCCATATGGCAGTTATTGGCCCAGCTATGGCTAAATAAGCCTCCTTTTTACCTTCGGCAAGGCAGAATATAGCCCCCTGAACTTGGCGGGAATGGAGAATGTAGCCTGCGGAGGCTATGGCTTTTTTAAGCGCTCCTATGACCCCACCGCGGTAGGCGTAGAAGCTATCTCTTAGGTTTTCTTCGGCCCGGGCAAAGAAGGTTTCGGGGATTGTGCTTGGGTAGGATGTGGGGATGAAGAGGATGTACAGTTTTTCTTTCCTCTTGGCGAAAAGAGGCGGGGCAAATTGCCTAAGGTTAACCCCGAAGGAATTAACTTTCATTTTTAGCTTCCACCTCAAAAGGGCTTAGGCTTTTATTTCAGGATGTAATAAGTGCCGCGCTTGTCGCCAATTTTGATGAGTATACCTTTCTCTACCAAGTCCGCTAAATCAAGGCGTAGGGTCTCAGCAGAGACGTGCGGGCATAGGCGCCTGTATTCGCGGTTAGTAATGCGACCATGCTGGCGGATGTAGTTTATAGCCGCCAGCTGCCTTTCGTTCATTTCCATCTCCCAGCGGGGTATGGGGGCCCGTTCTTGAATGTTGTAAAGGATTACGGTGAAAGAATAGGGGGTAGCCCTGAATTCCGGCGGGGGGTGGCCAGCGTTCACCATTTCTTCAATCATCATGTCAATTCCAAGCCCAAGCTCCTCTATGAATCCCCAGTAGTAAAGGCCGGATACAATTCTGGGGTTGCGGGAGAAGTGCTCTTCCACGATGTTATCCAGTGTTATGTAACCAGGAAGACCGCCAGGGCTTGTGACCTCCAAGCGGTCATCGTACATTTTTATCTCAATTTTACGGCCTCGGAGCCTGTAATCCCTATGGGCTACGGCATTGACCAAGGCTTCCCTTACGGCAAAGGGCGGGTATTCCGTGCGGTCCTCTCGCACGAGCCCTTTGACTACCGCTTCCCTTTTCATTTCTTCCCAGATTATTTCCCAAGCCCGCTCAATCACTCGGCACAATGGCCCCCCTACTTCCTCTCTCCTCCCATAGCCCACTAAACCCTCGGGCCTTTTGGCTTCGTTCCCGACAAAGCGCACAAAAACGACACCGCTTTGAGGCAGGAAGAACTGGGGATTGGTTCCGAAGAGAAGGACTCCAGCCACAGTAGGTTCCCCCTGCCTTGTTAAGGCCCCTATTTCTTTGAGGATTTCCTCCACCGACCCTTGAGGCCGGCGGCCAGTCCTCTCCTCCCTCTTCTTCAGGTACTCTTCAATTATTTCCTCGCTTAAATCGGCAATGGTTGCACCTGGTACGGGTTCCTCTTCGTAAGCACTTATAGGCTTTGTGGAGGCTAACCTCCGGATTTCTTCCCCGCTTAGGAGTTTGTTTTCAGCACCAACCCTGAGGTAAACCCTTCCGTCGTCAAGGCTGTGTAGGTCAATGCTACGGTAAACTAAGAGGCTTAAGACAGTGCCGTAGGGGGTTTCAACTCTTTCCCACTCGGCCTTAACTGGTGGTCGGCATCTTTTCTGAGCCAAGGTATAGGCTTCTTCCACTTCCTCAATGGAGGGGACGCCCAAGATTCGCCCCCCAGGCTCTACCCCTATGTAAATTGTCCCCCCATCGGCATTGGCCAAAGCGATGAGAGTCTCGGCCAGGGCCTCGGGCTCAGCTTGCGGCATGAATTCTACCAATTGGCCAGGTTTTTTATCCAAGACGAGCGCCCAATCCTCCATAGGCTGCTCCTACCCCTTTGATTTTATCCTCCTTAGCCAGAGCGATGATTGCTTCTGGCACGGCCGGACGACTTTTGTGTGGGACACTCCCGGCTTTTATGCGCCAAATTTTACCACTCTCCGAGAAAGCGATGAATTCATCCTCAGGGCTAAGGGATAAGGCTGCGACTATCAAGCCCACCTTTTCCGGTTTCCCTCCTGAGGCTACAACTCCTTGACCATAACGGTGTTGCAAAGGGAAGAGGTTAAAAGCTACCCGCTTAGCATAGCCGTTTTCAGTAAGCAGAAGGAGGAATTTATCGGAGCTGAGGAGCCCTGCCCCCACTACTTTATCCGCCTCTTTAAGCTTTATCCCCAAGACTCCGGCAGCATCTCGGCCCATGGGGCGGACTTCGGAAGCTGGGAAACGCAGGGCCATTCCTTGAGCAGTAACTATGAAAAGCTCGTCATCATCCTTAGCCAAGGAAAGGGCTACAGGTTTATCACCCTCTTCCAGCTTTATAGCCAAAAGGCCGGAGGAACGGATGGGCAATAGCTCTTTTAAAGCCAGCTTTTTGACCTTGCCCTTTTGGGTGAAAATCAACAAGTAATCATCCGGAGGCTCTGGGGGTAGGACGAGATAAGCAGCCGGTTGTTCTCCCTTGTTCAGGGGCAAAGAGAACCGCCCTTCCACTTGATAGGGCCTGAAGCTATAGAGTTTGCCTCTATCGCTAATCACTAACACTTGGTCAATGCTCTCCGCCTTAAAGGATAGGGATAGGGCGTCTTCTTCCAGTTCCAAAGCGAGGCTTTCTTTTCCCGCTTTGGATGCTTTACAGTTTCGGAAGGGCAACTTTTGGACCAGGCCTTGCCCGGTGATGGCAATTAGGAGTTCCTCTCTGGCTACTAAATCCTCTTCTGAAAGAATCTCTACTTCTTGAGGTAGGATTTGGGTGCGCCTTGGGTCGCCGTATTTCTGGGCCAGCTCCAGAACTTCTTGCTTTATTAGTTCCAGTATCTTGCGAGGGTATTTGAGGAGCTGCTCCAAGGCCCTTATCGTTTTGGACAACTCCTTATGTTCCTCCTGGAGCTTGTGCCTTTCCAAGGCTACCAAACGCCTCAAGGGCATATCCAGTATGGCTTGAGCCTGAATCTGGGTGAGTTTGAAACGCTCCATCAGCTTTTTGAGGGCCGTCTCGGGGGTGCGAGAGCTCCGAATTATTTGAACTACTTCGTCCAAATTGGCCAAAGCTATAAGCAAACCTTCCAATATATGTACCCTATGGCGTGCTTTCTCCAAGTCGTAGCGGGTGCGTCGGGTGATGACTTCTCTTCGGTGCTCAATGTAATGGCGGATGAGCTCTTTCAGGGATAATAAAACCGGCTCTCCGTTAACTAGAGCCAGCATGTTAATGCCCATTGTGACTTGGAGTGGAGTATATTTGAAGAGCTTGAGGAGAGCGGTCTTAGGGTCAGTCCCGCGTTTAAGCTCAATGACTATGCTCATCCCCTCCCGGTCGGATTCATCCCTTAGGTCGGCTATTTCTTCCAAGCGGCCGGAGCGGACCAGTTCAGCGATGCGTTCCAAGAGGGCTGCTTTGTTCACCTGATAAGGGATTTGGGTAACGATTATGGCATAGCGACCGGCTTTTACTTCTTCCACGCGGGTAAGGGCTCTTACGGTTATTATTCCCTTGCCGGTGGCGTAAGCGGTTTTGAGGCCTTCGTAACCGAGGACTATGCCTCCTGTAGGGAAATCAGGACCTTTTATGTATTGCATGAATTCTTCCAAGGGTATTTCGTCAAACTTCTGGTAATTATCAACAGCGAAGGCTATAGCTTGGGCTACTTCGCGAAGGTTATGAGGTGGTATGCTGGTAGCCATTCCCACGGCTATTCCCGATGAGCCATTTATCAATAGGTTGGGAAGACGAGCTGGCAATACTTGTGGCTCTTTAAGGGAGCCGTCAAAGTTATCGGTAAAGTTTACAGTTTCTTTTTCAATATCGGCCAGCAATTCCATAGCGATTGGGGCAAGGCGTGCTTCAGTGTAGCGCATCGCTGCTGGGGGGTCGCCGTCAATTGAGCCGAAGTTTCCTTGGCCATCAATAAGTGGATAACGGAGGGTAAAATCCTGAGCCATTCGGGTCATGGCATCGTAAACAGCAGCATCGCCGTGGGGGTGGAACTTCCCCAGAACTTCTCCCACGATACGAGCGCTTTTGCGGTAAGGCTTATCGGGGCTGAGGCCCATCTCATGCATAGTGTAAAGGATACGGCGCTGGACAGGCTTAAGGCCATCCCGCACATCTGGCAGAGCCCTGGCCACGATTACGCTCATGGCGTAATCCAGGTAGGCCCCTTTCATCTCCTCTTCAATATCTACTGGAATAACCGTCCCTATCTCCACGGCTCCTCTCCGTCCTGTTTTGTTCGCTCAAATGGAATTATACCTTAAACAAAGGAAGACTTCAAAGCTTACTCGCCAAGGGATGGGTCCAATAATTATCAGGGAGCGCACCTTTTGCCTGGAAGAGACGACCGAAGGTTTAAACTTGAAGGGCTTTGCGTTTAACCATTGGAACCTTTATAATTAACTATCGGAGGCGAGACATGGATAAGGACTTGGGAACAAGAAAAGCGCAGCTCCCAGAACCGAGGGCTTATTCCATATTGGAACAGGGGACTGTGCTCCAAGGGCGCTATGAGATATTGAAGGTTCTGGGAGTAGGGGGGATGGGGGCTGTTTATAAGGCCAGGGATAGACGCTTTGAGGGTATTGAGAGGATTTGCGCAGTTAAAGAGATTTTTTCCGACCTCTCCCCAGCTGCCCTTCAAGAAAGCGTGAGCACTTTTAACCGAGAAGCTCAGATATTGGCAACCCTCAATCACCCAGCTATCCCTAAAGTCTACGATTACTTCACCGAAGGCCAGCGCAGTTACTTAGTTATGGAGTTTGTGGAAGGGAAAGACCTGGAAACAATCTTGCGGGAAACCCCGGGTTTTCTGCCCGTGGAGATGGTGGTAGATTGGGCCTTGCAGCTATGCGATGTCCTCCAGTACCTCCACAGCCACAAGCCTAACCCTATAATCTTCAGGGACCTCAAGCCTTCCAACATAATGCTTACCCCAGAAGGAAGGATAATGTTGGTAGATTTTGGAATTGCCAGGGTCTTCCAAAGGGGCATAAAGGGGACTATGGTTGGGACTGAGGGATATGCCCCTCCCGAACAGTACCGGGGCATTATGGACCCAAGAAGCGATATTTACTCCTTAGGTGCAACACTGCACCATTTGCTGACGAAAATTGACCCCCGAACTGAGCCTCCTTTCTCCTTCCAAGAGAGACCTATAAGGGCTATAAACCCTGCGGTCCCACCTGCCCTGGAATCGGTTATAATGAAAGCCCTGGAATACGAGATGGACAAGCGCTTCTCCTCCGCCGAGGAGATGAGGGCAGCAATAATCAAGGCTTTCGGGAGCAAGCGGCCTCTCACTGCGCCGGTGTTTATCAGGTTGAGGGAGGAAGAAACACAGAAGATTAAACCGTTATGGACCTTCCAATGCGAGGATGAAATCCGCTCTTCTCCAGTTGTGGCTGGCAGGACGGTTTACATCGGCTCCTACGATTATAACCTCTATGCTTTGGATTCGGCCACAGGCAAAATGCTATGGAAATACCCAACCAAGGGCGGGGTGGTCTCTACCCCCTTCATCTGGAGAGGGATGATTTTCTTCGGCTCGGAGGATGGGAACCTCTACGCTTTGGACCTGACCTCAGGGCGGACGCTCTGGGTTTTCTCCACAGAGGGCAAAATCCGGTCATCTCCTAAGGTTTACGGTGAAACCTTGTTCTTCGGCTCTGATGACGCCAACTTCTATGCTTTAGAGGCGGCTTCAGGCCAATCAAGGTGGATTTTCACCACCGGCGGCGCAGTTCGCTCGTCCCCTGCCCTTTTCCAAGACCGGGTAATCTTCGGGTCGGATGACGGATTCATCTACGCCCTTAAAATATTGGATGGCTATCCAGTTTGGCGCCATTACTGTGGAAGGAGGGTGGTTTCCTCTCCGACCGTGTGGGAAAATTACCTCTTTATCGGGGGATTTGACTTCTACGTATATGCTTTCAATGCTCTATCAGGGCGGTTTGTTTGGCGCTACAAGACTGGTAAACCTGTTGTCTCCTCGCCAACTGTAGCCGAGCGCATTGTCTATATTGGGTCTGCTGACGGCAATCTATACGCTTTTAAGGTTGAGGATGGAAAATTGCTCTGGAAGTATCCCACCGGGGACCAAGTAATTTCTTCGCCAAGGATTGAGGAGGGGAGGGTTTACTTCGGTTCTGTGGATGGTTTCATTTACTGTGTGGATGCTTTCAAAGGGGAGCTTATTTGGCGTTTTCGGACTGGCGGGCCGGTAGTTTCCTCGGCTGCTTTGGCTGGAGGAACAGTTTACATAGGTTCGTGCGATGGCAAACTTTACGCTTTGCCGGCTATTCCTTCTTAAGGCTTGAAAGGGGGCGAGCCTGTGGGAGAAGAGTTCAGGCCTGATTATTATCAGCTTCTTGAGGTATCACCCTTTGCCTCTCAAGAGGAAATTGAGAGAGCTTACAGGCGCTTGGTAAAAGAATATCACCCTGATATGCTTAAGGCTTTCAAAACCGCTTTCCTCTTCCGACAGCTCCAAGAGGCTTACGAGGTCCTCAAGGACCCAGAACGTCGTCGAAGGTATGATGAGTGGCTTAGAACAAAAGGGTTGTACCCTGAAAGAGCTTTTTGGGCTAATGTCCTACTGAGCCAGAGGGCTTTACGGCCTTTGCCTGAACCCCAGGCATGGTATGTTCTCTTTACCATCCACGCCGAAAAAGACCATGCCATACCGCCTAAGCCTTTGAACCTCTGCCTAGTTATAGACACGAGCACTTCCATGAAAGGGCCAAAGCTGGAAAGCGCGTTAAAAGCCTCTGAGTTGGTCCTGCAAAAACTTAAAGAAGAAGACGCCTTAGCTTTAGTCACCTTCAACGACAGAGCCTCTTTAATTCTACCCCTTTCTCGCCAGCATGACCCCCGGAAAGTTTCAAGCCTTCTGAGGAAGGTTAAGGCTGAAGGGGGCACGGAAATGTCCTACGGCATCTCTTTAGGCCTGTCCGAATTACTAAAGGCGGGGAACCTTTGGGGAAGCATTAACTACATGCTTTTGCTAACTGACGGCGAGACCTATGGGGACGAGGAGGAGTGCGTAAGACTTGCCAGGGAAGCAGGGGCAAAGGGGATATCCATAGGAGCCATTGGCCTTGGAACGGACTGGAATGAGGAGCTTCTGGAAGCGATCGCTCAGGCGAGCGGTGGCATAAACCTTTACATCCCTCACCACAAAGAACTACCAAGGACTTTTAAAGAGCGAGTCGGGGCTTTAATGGGAGCTGTATCTGCTTTTAAGGGCAAGCTTGAACTTGCGGAAGGGATAAATCTTAAGGGGCTCTTCCGGCTTGACCCTCAAGTGGGCAGGGTGGCGATGGAAGACGGTTCTTTCTTCCTAGGCCCATTTAGCGGTTCCATCCGCTTGCTTGCGGAGTTGGTGATCCCGCCCCTACCGGCTGGGCATTACTCTGTTCTAAAGTGGGAATTTGGAGATTTAAAGGGGGAGCTTTCAGCTCGGGGTGAGGTTTACTTGACAATAGCTGAAGGGGCTGAGGGGGAGCGTGTACCAAAAGAAATTCTGGCGGCAGCTAGCCTAGTAGCTATTTTCAAGCTTAGAGAAAAGGCTTGGAAAGAAATTCAGAAAGGGGAAAGGCATAAAGCAAGCCAGAGATTGCTTTTATTGGCTAAGCAATTGGAGAAAGCCGGGGAAAAGGACCTTGCCCTTATGGCTAAGGAAGAAGCAAAGTTTCTCCCAGCTACGGGAGAGCTCTCAGCTGAAGGGCGTAAGATGCTTTATTATGGCACAAAGTTTTTAGCTCTGAAACCACCGGAGGAAGGATGATTCGCTGTCCGGCTTGCGGATTTGAAAATTTACCTAATTCACTTTTCTGCGAAGAGTGCGGGGAGCCTTTATTTCACGAGGAAAAGATCACGGTTAAGCTCGTTTCCCTTACCGAAGGGTGGAAAGTAGAGATGCCTCTGGAGGGTGAGGTAATAATCGGTCGGGCAGACCCTACCACGGGGTTCAAGCCTCACTTGGATTTATCCGATAAAGGGGGATTTGAGAAAGGGGTGTCCCGTAGGCACCTTCGCCTGTTCCGCCAAGGTGGGAAGGTCTACGCTGAAGATCTGGGCAGCTCAAACGGCTCTTTTATAAATAACCGGCGACTTATGCCCTTTTCCCCGGAACCCTTAGCTTCGGGTGATGAGGTCCGTTTAGGGGGGGAAATTTTGAAAATCTACTTGGAGGGGTAGATTATGGCTTACACAGTTGTAATTCACCTTGTAGGGGAAGAGCCTATAATGGCTGAGATGGATAAATTGCCTGAGCCTTCAGATAACTGCATCATATGCACTGGGGTACGCCGGAAAGATGGGAAGCCTGTGGAGTATGTGGAGGCCAATGCAGATATAGTCATATTTCCATGGCACAGGATAAGCGCTATAGAGGTTTTGCCCTCGGTGGAAGAAGAAGTGGTGGAATTTTTCAGGGAGTGAAAAGGCGGAAGCCATGCCCCCTTACCGTTTCAATGAATTTTGCGTTGGGATCCACAGAAGCAAGGCGTTCCCTGAGCCTGTGGATTATAGCGTCTATTGCTTGGTCAGTCACCCCCTCACGGGCTTCTGGCCAGAGGGCTTTAGCTATCTCTTCACGGCTGACAACTCGCCCCGAGGCCTCGTAAAGGAGTTCCAAAAGTCGGAACTGGAGAGGGGAAAGAGGTGGGCTCACTTCTCTCCCCCTAACCCAAACCCTGCGAGTGCTTTTGTCCAATTTGAGAATTGGCTCCTCTGGGGCGAGCGGAGCGGTTGCTCCGGAGTCTACAAAGAGGAGCTTGAAAGCAAAAGCGATAGCTATTTCGTCCCCGTCTTTCAAAGTGTAAGGGGAGGTTATCGGGGCACCATTGACGAAAGTTCCGTTTTTGCTCCCCAAATCTTCAAGGACAAAACTTTTACCCTTGCGTGTTATACGGGCGTGGAAGCGCGAAACCCTCCGGTCGGGCAGGAAGACATCACATGAATCGTGACGCCCTATGGTCATTGTTTCCTGCCTCAATTCCCAGATTTTCACGCGCCCAGGCCCTTCTTTGAGGATTAATATAGGTCCTTCCCAATTGGCAGTAGATATGTTAGAGCTGGCCAAACCCCTCTCCCCGGGGAGCATCCTACGCTCCCGTTACAAGATACTGGAAATGGTTGGAAGAGGAGGCATGGGCTCGGTATATAAGGCCGAGGACCTCCTCCTTAAAGGTCGTTTTTGTGCCATAAAAGAGATAATCCCCACGCTGGCTCATGACCCCAAAGCTGTGGAGGAATTAAAACGCCAATTTTACCAAGAAGCCAGCATATTGGCCCGCCTTGACCATCCTAACCTTCCCAAAGTCTCTGATTATTTCTCCGAAGGCGGCAGAGAATACTTGGTGATGGACTTTGTCCCTGGCAAAGATCTCAAAACTATTGTAAATGAAGTGAGGTTAGAGGGCAAGTTCTTGGATGAAGAGCTGGTTCTGAAGTGGGCTGAGCAACTTTGCTCAGCCTTGGATTACCTCCACAGCCAGAATCCCCCTATCCTCCATCGGGACATAAAGCCTTCCAACATAAAGCTTACTCCTTCGGGGACAGTTAAACTTGTGGATTTTGGGCTGGTGAAAGTCCTGCATTCCGATGAAGAAAGGACCATAACGGTATTAGAAGGCAGGGGGACCCTACCTTACACTCCTCTTGAACAATATGCTGGGGAAGCGGGTACAACGGACATACGCTCAGATATATATTCTCTTGGTGCAACACTTTACCACCTCCTCACCGGCCAACCTCCTCCTGATGCCAAGACTCGCTTTCTAAATCCAAGCTCTCTGAATCCACCCCGGAAGATAAATCCCGCCATTTCTCACCGTGTAGAAAAAGCTATCCTCTGGGCTATGGAATTGCACCCTGACTCTCGTCCGCCTAATGTTCAGGCTTTTGCATCAGCTCTATTGGGCTCGTACGAGGCAATTGCTATTGAAGAGGCCGAGGGGTGGAAAGAGGCTATAGCTGCCAATTGGCCTTTCATTCTCCTTGCCTTGCTCCTGGCCCTTTTAGCCTTCTTCCTGAGCTTCTCCCCCTGATCATCCCTCCAGCCATAGCCACAAGGCCCAGCAGAAGCATCGTTAGCCTTATCCCTAAAAGGTCAGCCATGCCTCCACTGAAAATGGTAACACCTACCGAGGAAGCGTTTACCACGAGGTACTGGGTTGAAAAGACCCTGCCCCTGAGTTGAGCAGGAGGTCTTTCTTGGAGGATGGTTTTAGCCGGTATGAAGACTAAGGCTAAGCCGGCCCCACTAACTAAAGCCGGAAGCACTAAAAGGTCAGGGAGTTTCTCCCCAAAGAGGGCAATAGCCGATATGGAAACGCCAAGCCCCAAGAGGCCAGAACAAACCCAATTCTCATAAGCCATAAGGCTTGAGCAGCGGTTCAGGATAATAACCCCGCCTATGAAGCCAAGGGCAACCGGCGCTACGAGCAAAAGGAACCGCGAGGAATCCCAGCCCATAGTCCGATAGACGAAGCCAGGAAGGAGGGCGGAAAGGGATAGCATTATCAAGGTGGCGATGCTCAACTGAAGGACAGCGACCTTAGTCAACCCATCCTTAGCAATCCAATTCCACCCGTATTGAAGCTCTTCCCAGAGGTTTAACTTTCTGGGCACAAAACGTTGTGTCTCCTTTGGCAAGAAAATGGAGTTAATGGTGGCCAAAGCGGAAAACAAAAGGGCAAATAGAGGCATATTCTGAAGGCCCAAAAATTTAACTAATAAGGGTCCGATTAAAAGCGCCCCAACTCCTTGGGCTGCAAGGGAGTTTATTTGGAAAACCGAATTGGCCCGGATCAGGTCTGTGCGTCTGACTATGGAAGGGAGAAGAGCAGCTTCGGCGGGGGAAGTAAACTGGTTCAATACTGAAAGGCAGAAATTGGCTGCATAAGCGGAGAGCAATAAAGGCCAGCCTCTTAATAAGCGCAAAGCCAAAAGAAGAAGCCCAGCCACACCCGCTTTTAACAAATGGGCTATAACCAAAACCATCCGCCGGCTGAACCTATCAATTAGAGGACCTGCCACTAAGCTAGCCACGATTCCAGGCACGGTTATTGTCAATATGACGATTCCCGTCTGTAGGCTGGAGTGAGTCTCAAGCTCTACCAGAATCACAATGCCCAAATTGAGGGCATATACTGCCGAGAGGGATAGAAATTGGGCAGATAAAAGGCGTAAAAAAACCCGATTTCTCTTGAGCTCCTTTATTACGGACATATTCAAGCCCTCCTCCCTAATGATACCACGGCTAAAATAGGTAAGCAAGGAAAGAAAGGGGGTTGGCTGTGCCCCAATTTCGCTGGCGTCTTCCCTTGGCTGTCCATACCAATGGCGTGAAAAGCTTGCGGTTGCGGCCTTGATGGAAGCCGATATAATAAGTTGGGGAAGGAGGTGAATAATGGGCTATCCGGTTGGAATAGATGTTGGCTCTGTTTCAGCCGAAGCCTTGATTCTGAAGGATGGCAAAATTTTGGCCTACTCTATCCTAGAGACAGGGGCTAATAGCCGTAAGGCAGCAGAAAGGGCTTTGGAGGAAGCTCTGAAGAAAGCAGGGATAAGCCGAGCTGAGGTCGGGCCAATAGTGGCCACTGGCTACGGACGCATAAGCGTTGATTTCGCCTCCCGACAGGTTACGGAAATTTCCTGCTATGCCCGCGGGATAAACTTCCTCTACCCTGAGGTTAGGATGGTGATAGACATCGGGGGACAGGATAGTAAGGCTATTCTGGTGGGCAAGAACGGTCGCGTTTTAGATTTCGTGATGAACGATAAATGCGCTGCCGGGACCGGCCGCTTCTTAGAAGTAATGGCTAAAGCGATGGAGGTCAATGTGAAGGAGCTGGGGGAAATCTCCCTCCGTTCCCGTAACCCTGCTGAAATCTCCAGCACTTGCACTGTATTCGCTGAATCAGAAGTCGTTTCCCTCATTGCCAAGGGAGTACCGGTGGAAGACATTGCCGCAGGCATTCATAAGGCTATTGCTCGCCGGGTCGGCGCTATGGCCAAGAGGATAGGGGTAGTGCCTCCTGTGGCTTTCGCTGGGGGAGTAGCTAAGAACTTAGGGGTGGTCAAGGCATTAGAGGAAGAGCTTGGGGTGAAGCTAATCGTGCCCGAGGAGCCCCAGATAATCGGGGCTTTGGGGGCTGCACTCCTGGCAACCGAAGAATAGCCTCCACTTGGAGGCAAATTTGGAAAAAAGGGCCAATCTATTCGCTTTAACCTTCTTAGTTCTAACAGTTGCGGCTTTGACTTACAAACTTCTCTTCACTAACCGCATCCTGGCTGGGTTGGACCTCTTCACCTATTTCTACCCTTACTGGCATCTAGTGGCAAAAGCTATAAAGGAAGGGCGAATCCCCCTTTGGAATCCGAACCTTTTCATGGGCAGCCCTCTTTTGGCCAATGCCCAGCTCTCTTTCTTCTACGGGGTAAACTGGCCGTTCTTAGTCTGGTTTACCCCACCTCAGGCAGTTAAAATTTCCATTGCCCTACACTTATTCGTGGCTGGTTTTTCCGCCTGGCTTCTGGCTAAGAAGGGACTTAAGCTTTCTTCCTGGGCCTCCCTCTTCTCGGCCGTAAGCTTTTCGGCCAGCGGTTTTCTTGTAGCCCAAGCTGAGCATGTAAACCAATTGGAAGTCATGGCTTGGCTGCCCCTTCTCATACTCCTGGTAAGTCACCACCTCCTTGCAGCAAGTGCTATCGTTAGCTTTATGATTTTCGCCGGGCATTTCCAGGCCTTCTACATAAGCCTTGCAGCCGTTGCTGTTTATGCCCTTTCTTCAATCCCCACCGATAGAGGTCGGAGCTTTTTGCGGCTTCTGGGTGCTTTGCTCATTGGGGTTGGGGTGGCTGCTGTTCAGCTTATCCCTTCTTTAGAATTGGCCACTTTATCCATCCGCAGCCATGGCCTTACCTATCAGGATGCTACGGCTTTTTCCCTGCGCCCTTTCCTCCTTGCTTACTCGCTCCTTTCCCCCGCCGGCTTCAAGCCTGAGGTTGTGTTCAGAAGCAGGGCTTTTACCGAGTACATTGCTTACCAGGGAATCTTATGTCTGCTTCTGGCCTTGGCTGGCCTTCTTTCCCCTAAGAAAAAACTGCCTTGGGCTGTCCTGGCTCTTTTAGGCCTATTCCTGGCTTTCGGCCGAGCTAACCCCTTTTACCGCTTACTCTATGAATTTATCCCAGGCTTTTCCTCCTTCAGGGCCCCTGCCCGGTGGATGTTGCTTTATACCCTGGGACTATCTATGCTGGCAGGGGTAGGATTGGACAGTTTGCGCTCTGTTTCTCTAAGGCCTTATCCGCTCCTTTTGGGGTTTGGCTTTATACTCATTGCCCCTTCCCTATTGCTTTCACCGCCACCGACCAAAGCGCTAATAGCGTGGGGAATCACAAGCCTATTGGGCCTGGGGTTCATCTTGGCAGTGCGCATTAAAAACTTCCCCACATGGCTTGCAGTTATCCTCCTGGCAGTGGAGTTGGTATTTGCCTCAAGTAAAATGCCCATTAACCATCCTACCGCTCCCCAAGCTTTCTCCACTTGGCGGACTGCACCTCTCCACTTAGCTCTCGCCAAGGAAGAGGGGGAACCATTCCGCTTCCTCTCTTTCTCCTCCCTCGTTTTTGACCCCGGAGATTTGAGCGAGATGCGCTCGGCTTACTTGGAGCTTTTGGGCGAGGAGGCTTTCTACGATTATGTGGTGGCAATAAAGCAAAAGGAAATCCTCGCACCAAACTTGCCTGCCCTCTATGGATTGCAGGCGGTTGACGGATACGATGGGGGGCTTCTGCCATTGCGGGATTTCGTGAAAGTGACCAGCCTTATGCATTATTCTGGTCAGAAGGCGATGGATGGCAGGCTGTACCAGTTCATCCACTCTATGCCCCCTGACCCTCTTCTGGACCTCTTCAACGTGCGTTTCGTGGTAACGGATAAAGTTTACGATTTATGGGTGGACGGGGTTTATTACGATTTGGCTCTTGGGGCTTCCCTCAAGGCTGGAGAAACTTTGACCGTGACTTTGCCAGAGGCTTTCCTAGCCACCGGGATTGGTTTTATCTCTTGGATTGAGGGAAGTTCCCCAGAGCATGGGACTCCGGTAGCGGAAGTAGAGGTTCTCTTTAAGGGAGGGCAGCGCTTTTCCTTCACCATCAAGGCGGGGGAAGATACCTCTACGGAAACTTGTTCTGAGGCGAGGTGTGCCCGGCTTGTGGGCCAAATGCCCGATTTCGCTGAACCGACCATGAGGGGCTCAAAGCTTTACCATTCGGTGAGGGAGTGGGAGCAATGGGGTGAAGTGGAGAAAGTGGTCTTCCATGGCCTTTTAGAAGAAGGCCGTTGGCACCTCAAAGGCTCTTCTCTCTTCAACAGGCCAGCGGGGGCTTTCTATCCACTACCCATCTCCGACCAAGGGCCTTTCCTTTTGGTCCACTCCGGTGATGTCAAAGTTTACGAGAATTTGGATTTCTTGCCGAGGGCGATATTGGTGCATGGGGAAGAAGCGGTGCCAGCGGAGTTAAATGACCCCTATGCTTTGGAAGAGGTTGTAAGGAGCAGTTTCAAGCCTGGGGAAGAGGCTTGGATAGAGCAATATGGAGAAGAAAGGGTTGTAATCAGGGTTCGGCTTAATGAGCCAGGTTACCTTGTGTTAACGGATGCCTTCTACCCAGGGTGGGAAGCGCGCTCCCTCCGCTGGGGTCCTATTCCGGTCCGCAAAGTCTGGGGCTATTTTAGGGCTGTGAGTCTCCCCCCAGGGGAAGATGTAATTGAGTTCGTTTACAAACCTAAGTCCTTTGGAATTGGCCTAATCCTAAGCGTTCTAACAGGCCTTTTTGCAATTGGGCTGAAATTCGGGCAGGATTTAGTAGAGGAAGCTTCGGAATCAAGAGGGCTTAAGCAGCGTTAAGCTATTTTCAGTTTAAGTCGGCATGAGAAGCTAGCCACACCCGGCTAAACCTGGCTTTGGCGAAGGTCCTCAAGGATTCTCTCCAATTCCGGAGGCAAAGGGGCTTTGAAGGTAACTTCTTCCCCGCTAATTGGGTGCTTGAAGGTAAGGGAATAGGCATGGAGGAAGGGGCGCATGAGGCCTAAGATGTGGGGACCACGGCCGTAAACTTTATCTCCAGCGATTGGGTGACCCTTGTGGGAAAAATGCACCCTTATCTGATGAGTGCGCCCGGTCAAAGGATATACTTCCACGTAAGTGTAACCAGGCAAATACTCCAAGACTTCATACTCAGTGATAGCTTCCCGCCCGCCGGCCACCACGGCCATTTTCTTGCGATGCCTTGGGTCCCGGCCAATTGGGGCTTCTATCCTTCCCCTCGCTGGTTTCAGTTCCCCCTTTACCAAAGCCAAGTAGACTTTGCTGACCTCCCTCTCCTTGAATTGCCTCTGGAGCTCAACCTTCGTCCTCTCATCCTTAGCCACAACTATTAGGCCCGATGTATCCTTATCCAGCCTATGCACTATCCCCAGTCTTGTCCTATCCCCTAATCCTCTAAGCTCAGGCCAGTGAGCCAAGACGGCATTGACAAGAGTATCGGATTGATGGCCGGGAGCAGGATGAACTACTAGATTGGCCGGTTTGTTTATGACTATAAGCCACTGGTCTTCATATACGACATCAAGCGGTATCGGAAAAGGCTCCGGCTCAAGAGGTGGCGGTGGGGGAATGGTTACAGAGATACGTTCTCCGCCCTTAAGTTTGTAGCCGGGTTTAGTTAGGGCACCCTCTACAAAGACGAAGCCCTCACGGATGAGCTGCTGGATTGTGGAACGGGATAGCTCATTTAACTTTTCCGCCAGGAATTTGTCAAGCCTTACGCCTCTTACTTCAGCCGTAAGCTCAATCTTCTTCATCAGGCCTTCGCAATCGGAAATTACAAAAGGCCCTCTGGAAGCCTTACCAGCATCTTCCTTTCATCAAGGTCTATCTTAAGGACCACGTCTTCCAAGGCTGGTATCAGCACTTCCCCTTTAGGCCCGTCCGCGACGTAAACATCGTTGGCTCCGGTGTAAATCACCTCCTTGACCCTTCCAAGGTAAAGGCCGTCCTCGGTCCAAACCTCAAGGCCTATAATCTCAAACTCGTAGTACTCCCCCTCGGCAAGGGGCATTAATTCTTCCAAGGGGATTTGAAGGAGCTGACCTTTTAGAGCAGAAGCTGCAGCGCGGCTATCGTACCCTTCTAACTTCAGGAGCACATAATCTTCCAAAATGCGTGACTTCTCAACCTTTAGGGGGCGGGCGGTCTGGCCTATGTAAACCTTTTCCAGGAAATTAAAACGCTCGGGGAAATCCGTGAGGATTTCTACCTTGACCTCACCCTTATCCCCAAAAGGCTCTAAGATTTTCCCTATGACTACAAACTCAGGGTATCCTTCTTTAAATTGAACCTTTCGGCCCGGGCGGGGAGATTTTGACTTCTTCCTCATGGAATTAAATCAACTCCTGCATCCGGACTTGCCAGAAGGAGGCCAGAGGTAGGAGTCCGGATGAGGCTGCGTTGAAGTCAAGTTAAACTAACTCAAGCACAACCCTCTTACCTTGTCGGACGGCCATGACCCTCAAGAGGGTGCGCATGGAGTTTATGATTCTCCCGTTGCGGCCGATGATCCGCCCCACATCTTCGGGGGCTACGTGGAGTTCAAGGATTGTAGAGTTAGGGCCAGAGACTTCTTCAACTCGGACCTTAGAAGGGTCATCAACCAAGGCCTTGGCGATGTATTCTACAAGCTCACGCATGGAGATGTTTTCCGCTGCCATAGTAGAACCCCCTCCTGACAGATATAATGATTTTTACCCCACCCGGGACCGAGAGATTCCTTTTAAGCACGGGTTTTAGCAAACTTTTCCATTATCCCAGCCTTCTCAAACAACCGGAGGACTGCCTCCGTAGGCTGAGCTCCCACCCCAAGCCAATACAATGCCCTCTCTTCATCTATATGAATAGTATCTGGCTCAGTGCGAGGGTTGTAGAAGCCTATGCTCTCAATGTACTTTCCATCCCTAGGTGCTTTAGAATCGCAAACCACGATTCTGTAACTTGGCTGCTTCTTCATCCCCATCCTTCTAAGCCTTATCTTGACCAAAGTCTCACCTCCTTTTATGTTAGGAATCGGAGGAAACCGGGAAGCCGGCCTCTCTGCATCTCTTTCATCATCTTCTGAACCTGGCGGAATTGAACAAGAAGTTCATTGACCTCTTGAACAGTAGTGCCTGACCCCTTAGCTATCCTCCGCTTGCGGCTGGCATTTATGATTTCTGGATGCCGACGCTCCTCCGGAGTCATGGAATTTATTATAGCCTCTACACGCTTGAGCTGGCGATCTGTTAGCTCAAGGGGGATTTCCCTGGCTAAACTTGAGAAACCAGGTATGAGCTCTAAAAGCTGGCTTATGGGGCCAAGCTTCTTTAGTTCCTTTATCTGGACCAGGAAATCTTCCAAGGTGAACTCGCCCTTTAGCATCTTCTCGCTTGCCTTGAGGGCTTTCTCCTGGTCCATCACCTCCTGAGCTTTTTCAATCAAGGTAAGGACATCGCCCATGCCAAGGATTCGGGATGCGAGCCTATCCGGATGGAACTCCTCCAAAGCGTGGAGTTTCTCTCCAACCCCAATGAATTTTATCGGTACTCCGGTTACTGCACGCATAGATATGGCCGCACCACCACGCGCATCGCCATCAAGTTTGGTAAGGATAAGACCTGTAAGGCCAAGACGCCTGTGGAATTCCTGGGCTACCCTTACTGCATCTTGGCCGGTCATAGCATCGGCCACTAAGAGGATTTCCGCCGGGGAAGTGGCTCTCTTTACCTCCTCCAGCTCCTTCATCAGCTCATCGTCTATGTGAAGGCGGCCAGCTGTGTCCAAGATTACCACGGTATTGTAATCAGACCGGGCTTTGTTCACAGCGTTAGCGCATATCTGTGGCGCTGGAAGAGAAGGCTCCCCTTTGTAAACCGGGATATCAAGTTGGCGGCCCAGAACTTCCAGCTGAATTATAGCCGCAGGCCGCCTTGTATCGGCTGCGACCAAGAGTGGGACATGGCCTTCCTTGCGGAGCTTGAGAGCAAGCTTGGCTGCCGTGGTGGTCTTACCAGAGCCTTGAAGTCCTACAAGCATTATGACATAAGGAGGCTTCCCCACCAAGTTCAGCTTTTCACCTTCCCCCAGCACTTTTACGAGTTCTTCGTAGACGATTTTTACCACCTGCTGAGCTGGGGTGAGGCTCTTCATAACCTCAGCCCCTACCGCCCTCTCCCTGACCTTCGCTAAGAAATCTTTAACCACTTGGTAGTGGACATCAGCCTCAAGAAGGGCAAGACGTACCTCCCTTAGAGCGGAATCCACATCCGCCTCGGTGAGGTAACCCTTCCGAGCAAGCTTTTGGAATACCTCTTGCAACTTACGGGTTAGACTTTCAAACACCT
>Ga0185307_1000586_pt1 | contig 22473 bp, 18 predicted proteins | sample LHCtaG_FD_128010 | JGI IMG/M metagenome (GOLD analysis project Ga0185307, IMG submission 128010) | Hot spring microbial communities from Little Hot Creek, USA to study Microbial Dark Matter (Phase II) - LHC4sed_matched (SPADES... | ecosystem: Environmental > Aquatic > Thermal springs > Hot... | reverse complement strand
GGGTTTGCTGGCAGAATCCTTAAAATCAACCTTTCCAATAGGCGGATCATTGCGGAAGACTTAGACTTTTCTTTAGCAAGAAGCCTGATTGGCTGCTTGGGGATAGCCTCTAAAATAATGCTTGAGGAGCTGGATCCAAGCGTGGAGCCTTTTAGCCCCGAAAACAAACTTATTTTAGCAACGGGTCCATTAACAGGCTCCTCAGCCCCAGCAGCGAATAAATCCATAGTGATCTCAAGATCCCCGCTGACGAACATATGGGGTGAGGCCATATTCTCAGCGAACTGTGGAATTGAGCTTAAACGCGCCGGGTATGACATGCTCATAGTTGAGGGGAAATCCGAGAAACCGGTTTATTTATGGATCCATGATGATGGGGTTGAGATTAGGGATGCAAGCGGCATATGGGGCATGGAAACCTTCCCCGCATGCGATGCCATAAAAAGCGATTTAAACGAGAAGGAGGCTGCGGTGGCATCCATCGGTCCAGCTGGTGAAAAACTCGTCAGAATGGCTTGCATATTAAGCGATAATGGGAGAGCCGCTGGAAGATGCGGTTTAGGCGCGGTTATGGGCTCAAAGAATCTTAAAGCCATCGCCGTGAAAGGCTTAGGAAGAATAGAGGTTGCTGATCAGGAAGCGCTTAACAATTTAAAGCATGAAATTTTAGAAGCCGTGAGGGAAAACCTGCAAGCTTTCTCCGACTATGGAACCTCAAGGGGGGTTGTAGCCTTTGAGGAGATGGGTAATCTTCCCATAAAGAATTGGACAAAGGGGAGATTTCCAGGGGCTGCAAACATATCGGGCGTTAGGATGGCGGAGACAATTCTGGTTGGGAAAAAAGCTTGCTTCGCCTGTCCAGTAGCCTGCGGAAGATATGTAAGAGTAAACGATGGGCCCTACGCGCCTCTGGAGGGATATGGACCTGAATATGAAACGATTGCAGCTTTAGGCTCCCTATGCATGAATGACAATCTTGAGTCCATAGCTAAGGCGAACGATTTATGCAACAGGTTTGGATTGGACACGATATCCGTTGGCGCAACAATAGCGTTTGCGATGGAATGCTACGAGAAGGGAATCATAACTAAGGATGACACCGGAGGAATCGAGTTAACATGGGGGAATCATGAAGCCATAATTAGAATGATTGAGCTTATAGGCAGAAGGGAGGGATTCGGCGCCATACTGGGCGAGGGCTCAAAGAGGGCTGCGGAGAAAATAGGGAGAGGCGCTGAAAATTACGCTATGCACGTTAAGGGTCTTGAGATCCCGATGCATAATCCATACCGCTTTAAAGAGATGGGGCTTCAGTATGCCACTTCGGAGAGGGGAGCCTGCCACCTGAGGGGATTCTCCATGCTCCCAGCGCGGGGGATCCTAATTCCAGATATTGGGCTTGACAGAAAGATCGACGGCTTCATAATTGAGGGTAAGCCTCACGTGGTTAAAATAATGCAGGATGCTTGCCGAATGGTTGACGCCCTGGGAATCTGCAAGTTCATCGTTTTCTTCGGCAAAATATCTCTAAGAAACCTCGCAAGAGTATATGCTGCGGTAACAGGATGGGATGCTACTTTAGAGGACCTAATGCTGGCTGGTGAAAGAATATGGATGCTGCAGAGAGCCTTTAACATTAAGATGGGTGTTAAACGTGAGGATGACACTCTGCCCAAAAGATTCCTTGAGGAACCTATGGCGGAGGGTGCGGCTAAGGGTCAAGTGGTTGAGCTGGAACCCATGCTTAAGGAATACTACGCGGAGCGGGGGCTGGATGAGGATGGTAAGCCCAAAGAAAGCAAGCTAAGAGAGTTAGGCTTAGATTTCGCTGTGAAATTCATGAAATCATGAAGCGGCGAGAGAGGAATGATTAGAGTTAAGCTGATTCTGCTTGATGATAATTTGAGGAGCATCTTAGGCGTGAAGGAGACATTGTTTGAAATGTCTGAGGATGAAGCGACAATTAAAGGGCTGATTAAGAAGATTGCTGAAGCCTACGGTGATAAAGCCTTAAGGATCATACTGAAGCCTGAAACCTCCATACTGCTTAATGGGCAGTATGTGGAGTTTTTAGGCGGAGTCGACGCTAAACTATCCGATGGAGATAGAGTTGCGATAATACCATTAATAGCCGGCGGCTGAAAACCTTAAAACCCTTTAATCTTTCCGCATTCACCGAAAAACTTTTATATTAACAACGTATATTTCGTTGTTCTGAGGCTGCTGCAAAATGGGGTATTGCTTTATTTAACCGCTTTGCAGATAAAATAAGAATTTTCGACACCACATTGAGGGATGGCGAACAGACACCCGGAGTATCATTAACCCCTGAAGAGAAGCTTTTAATTGCGAAAAGGCTTGATGAGATCGGAGTGGATGTTATAGAAGCCGGCTTCGCCGCTGCATCTGAAGGCGAGATGGAAGCCATAAAGCTCATAGCCAAGGAAGGGCTTAGAGCCGAGGTATGCAGCTTCGCTAGAGGGGTTAAAAGCGACATAGATGCGGCTTTAAAGAGCGAGGTGGACTCAATATTCCTCGTAATACCCTCATCGGATATACATATTAAGCATAAACTTAAAAAGACTAGGGAGGAAATTCTGAGGCTCACCGAGGAATGCGTGGAATACGCTAAGGACCACGGCTTAATAGTTGAATTTGGCCCCGAAGACGCGACGAGAAGCGACTTAAACTTTCTTAAAGAGATAATTAAGGTGAGCCTTTCATCTGGAGCTGACAGGGTTACGCCGCCTGACACCGTAGGCATATTGACGCCTGAAAGATCCTACGAATTCTTCTCAGATCTTAAAGAGGCTTTTCCAAACACTGTTTTCGGAGTTCACTGCCACAATGATTTCGGCTTGGCTGTAGCGAATACGCTGGCTGCTTTAAGGGCTGGAGTTGAAGAGGCTCATGTTACAATTAATGGTTTAGGCGAGAGAGCTGGTAATGCCGCACTAGAGGAGGTCGTTGTAGCGCTTAAATTGCAGTATAACGTCAACACATCTATAAAGACTAATCTTCTCTATGAAACTTCGCTGCTTGTTTCGCGCTTAACAGGAGTCCCCATACAGCCGAACAAGGCTATTGTGGGCGAAAACGCATTCATACATGAGTCGGGCATACACACCCACGCCATACTATCCGAACCTTCAACATATGAGGCTATACCGCCAGAGATTGTTGGCAGAACCAGAAGGCTTGTGGTTGGCAAGCACGCTGGGGCACACGGGGTGATGGCCGCCCTAAAAGAGATGGATCTCAACCCAAGTGAGGATCAGCTTAAAGAAATACTTCTCAGGGTTAAATCGTTAGGCGATAAGGGTAAAAGGGTCACGGACGCCGATCTTAGGGCTATAGCTGAGTCAGTTATGGGCATACCTCAAATACGCCCAATAAAACTTGAGGAGCTGACGGTTGTAACCGGCGACCATGTAACCCCAACGGCATCTGTTAGGCTGAATGTTAATGGAAAAATGCTGATTGAGGCGGCGACAGGCGTAGGTCCGGTTGATGCCGCCATGAACGCCATTAGAAAGGCTGTGGCTACGATAGAACCAATCCGTTTAGAAGAGTACCATGTTAATGCAATAACAGGCGGAACCGATGCTGTTGTTGAAGTTATAGTTAGATTAAGTAAGGGAGACAAAGTTGTAACATCCATGGGTGTGCATGAAGACATCGTTATGGCGAGCGTGGAGGCAATGATAAGCGGCATGAACCTGCTGATGGGCAGCAACAACAGCAGATTCACAAATCCTAAATCAAAAGATTTTTAAGCAACTTCAGAATACTACTATGCGTTTCTCCAATCTGGAGGGCGAAAAGTGAGGGATATACGGGTACGGAGGAATCGCTACCTCCATAGCTAACTTAAGCGCTGCCTTCCGCTCCATAAAAAGTAAAGCGCATATTTCCCATGGAACTTTGCTCCGGCATAAACAGTTTTACACGCCCTTTTCTGAACACATGAAGATTTTAGAGGTGCATATAAATGCCTAAAATGTCAGGTGCAAATGCTCTAATAGAATCCTTAAAAAGAGAGAAGGTGGAAGTAATCTTCGGTATACCTGGAGGAGCCATACTGCCAGTCTACGACGCCCTGTACGACTCCGATATAAAGCATATTTTAATGAGGCATGAGCAGTGCATTGCGCCGGACACCAAAATACTTGTTAACGATTACTCTTTAGTTGCAGCTTCCCATATGGAAAATGATTGGCACGAAAGGAAAGTTTTAGCGCCGAACCCCATCAACGGCTCGCTGACACCCTATAAGATAGGGGCTTACATTAAGGTTGACCCTAAGGCTGCTGGAAAAAAGGTTTATCGGCTGATTACAAAAGAGACTGGGAGAACAATTAAGGCCAGCGGGGATCACCCCTTCTGGACGCCTAATGGATGGAAAAATCTCGAGGAGATTAAAATCGGAGATAAAGTGGCTGTGCTGCCCGTACTTGATGTTGAGGAGGAGAAATTAAAGGACGCTGTTACAATACTCACGGAAGATAATGTAATACGGCAGGCAAAAATGCTTCTAAAGAACGATTCAGCCATCAAAGAGATCATTAATGATCTGAAAGCGAAGGGCTTGATGCCGCTAACATACGATTCGGAAAAGATTCCGGCGATCTCAAGAATAATGGGCCATATTTTTGGGAATGGCGGATTAAGCAAGCCTACCTTCGACAGCAAGAGGGGGGAACCTTCAGTCTACGTCTTCTTTGCTATTCATGAAAATAGGGATCTTGAGGAGATAAAATCCGACCTATCGAAGATAGGCTTCAAATCTTACCCCATACATGGGGAAAAAAGAGGATCAGGAAAAGCTGGAGGCATCAATAGGCGATTCAGATGCCCATCAAAAGAACTTTGGTGTTTACTTGCAGCCCTCGGCGCCCCGGTTGGACGCAAAACCGATACTGCATACTTAGTTCCGGAATGGATAATGAATGGGTCGAGAAAGATTAAAAGGGAGTTCTTAGCATCCCTCTTTGGCAGCGGTAGCCATAAGATAAAGGTTAAGCCAAAGCGTCATATCTCCGGGCCAAGATTATTTTTCATTAAATCTTCAGACCTTAGGAAGAACGCTGAGGGCTTCGCTCACCAAATAATATCTATGCTTGCTGAATTTAACGTTAGAACCGAGTTAAGCGTTGAGGATAAGTGTCTCGCCAGGAAATATGGCTATTACAATAGATTCACAATTGCGGTATGTGATGAAAGAAGTAATGTTAGAAACTTCTTGAAGCACGTTGGATACGCGCACTGCCTGGAAAAAGAGGAGATGGCCGCCTATGCTCTAGAATATCTCGAGATGATTGAGCACATTAGCAAAGAGTATGAATCTAAGAGGGAGGATAAGTGCGGCGTACTGGCATCTTTAATCCCGCCCTTCAATAAATGGTTAAAAGAATCTACATGTGGGTTGCCGCCTAAGTTCCTTTGGGAGACTGTAGAAAGCGTTGAAGAGATCGATGAAAACATCCTTATAGACGTGGAAATTGATGATGTGCACTATTTTATAGCAAATGGCTTCTTAGTCCATAATTGCGCCGCGCATGCAGCCGATGGATATGCGAGAGCAAGCGGCAGGGTTGGCGTCTGCATGTCGACATCAGGGCCTGGAGCAACAAATCTGGTCACGGGAATTGCAAACGCATACATGGATTCATCGCCCATAGTTGCCATAACTGGGCAGGTTCCTAGAGCATTCATAGGTAAGGATGCCTTCCAGGAGACGGATATTGTTGGCATAACGACGCCGATAACTAAGTGCAACTTTCAAGTTAGAAGCGCGGCGGAGATCCCGAAAATCGTTAAGGCTGCCTTTTACATAGCATCCACGGGTAGACCTGGCCCCGTCCTTATAGATCTTCCTAAAGATACCCAGACTGAGGAGGATGAGATGAATTTTGATGAAAAAATTGAGTTCAGAGGATACCGCCCAACCTATGATCCGCATCCATTGCAGATTGAAAAGGCTGTGCAATTGCTTATCCAATCTGAACGTCCAATTATAGTTGCCGGAGGAGGGGTTAAATCTTCAAATGCCTGCTCAGAGCTGGTTGCTTTAGCGGAAACATTGCCTGCTCCAGTTGCAACAACATTGATGGGGAAGGGCGTTATACCTGAGGATCATCCGCTATCACTTGGCATGCTTGGAATGCATGGAACAATTGCCGCAAATCACATGGTTCAAGATGCTGACGTATTATTGGCCGTTGGCATGAGGTTCTCGGATAGGAGCACTGGAAACATAAAGGCTTTTTGCCCAGATGGAAAGATAATTCACATAGACATAGATTCCTCAGAAATAGGTAAGAACATAAGGCCTCATGTGCCAATAGTTGCGGATGCGAAGAAGGCACTGCAAGCCATACTTAATCGGTTGACTCAAAAATTCACTAAGAAGGAGAGATCAACGTGGCTTAGCAGGATGCAGACGCTTAAAAACATGCATGAAGAAATGATTAAATCCGTCGGAGACGGAATTAAGCCGCCGGCCTTAATGGTTGAAATTAGAAAGATGTTGCCAAACGATGCAATAATAACAACTGAGGTTGGGCAAAACCAGATGTGGGCAGCCCTATATTTAAAAGCCTATAAACCTAGAACATTCATAAGTTCAGGTGGATTAGGGACAATGGGCTTCGGATTTCCAGCGGCTTTAGGAGCGAAAGTGGCATGCCCAGATGTTCCGGTTGTAGACATAGCTGGTGATGGGAGCTTTCTAATGACAGAGCAGGATTTGGCATCCTCAATCGCGTGGAAAATCCCAGTAGTCGTGGTGATCCTGAACAATTCGGTGCTTGGGATGGTTGCCCAGTGGCAGAGGCTCTTCTACAATAGGCGCTACTCAGCTGTTGATCTAAAGGGAATACCGGACTTTGTCAAGCTTGCCGAATCCTACGGTGCTCAAGCTTCGCGGGTTCAGTCAATCGAGGAGTTTAGAAAAGCCTTTAAGGAAGCCATAAACAGTGATGTTACAACGGTTATAGATGTTCCAATATCGCCTGAGGAAAACGTGCTGCCCATGGTTCCTCCGGGGAACACACTTAAAGATTTAATATTGAGCTGATGTATATGGAGATTAAGGAAAGAATTTATATGATATCCGCAATCGTTGAGCATAAGCCTGGAGTACTCTACAGCGTATCCAACATGTTTAGGAGGCGGGGCTTCAATATAGAGAGCATATCCGTCGGCGAGTCTGAGCAGCCTGATCTGGCAAGGATGACCATAACGATGAAGGGTGACGAAGCAACCGTTGAGCAGGTTGTTAAGCAGCTGAAAAAGCTCATAAGCGTTGTTAAGGTGAGCATACTTGACTCCGAAAACACCGTTGCTAGGGAGCTCGCCCTAATTAAGGTTAGCACGCCGGATGCGAGGGTTAGATCAGACGTTATAAATTACACAGAAATATTTAAGGGGCACATAGTTGATGTTGCCCATGAGTCGCTTATAATAGAAATAACCGGGGATACTGATAAAATAAATGCCTTCATAGAGCTTATGAAGCCCTTCGGCGTTAGGGAGATCGCGAGAACAGGCATAGCGGCCCTCCAGAGAGGGATGAAATCCGTGAAGATGGAGTGAATCATGGAGGTGAAAAAATAATTGGGAATGGTTAAGGTTTACTTTGATAAGGATGCAAATATCGAGATTCTAAAGAATAAAACCATAGCCGTTATCGGATATGGAAGCCAGGGGCATGCGCAAGCCCAAAATATTAGGGATTCAGGATTAAACGTTATAGTTGGGCTTAGACCTGGAGGCGAATCATGGAGGAGAGCTAAGCAGGATGGCTTCGAAGTTTACCCAATCCAGGAGGCTGCTAAGAGGGGCGACGTGATCTTCATGCTTATTCCAGATATGAGCCAGCCGGCCGTATATAAAGAGTTTATTGAGCCGCATCTCTCCGAGGGGAAATCCCTGAACTTTGCGCATGGATTCAACATACACTTCAAACAGATAATTCCGCCAAAAAATGTTGATGTAATAATGGTTGCGCCTAAAAGCCCGGGCATTAGGCTCCGTGAAACATTCCTAAGCGGCTTCGGCGTCCCAGCGTTAATAGCCGTCTACCAAGATTATTCGGGCAGAGCTAAGGAGACGGCGCTTGCAATAGCTAAGGCGCTGGGCTGCACTAGGGCGGGGGTCATAGAGACAACGTTTAAGGATGAAACGGAGAGCGACCTGATTGGTGAGCAGACGGTCCTAGTAGGTGGGCTTATAGAAATAATTAAAAAGGGCTTCGAAGTTCTCGTTGAATGTGGCTACCCGCCTGAACTTGCATATTTTGAAGCTTGCAATGAGGCTAAATTAATAATGGATCTCATATATCAAAAAGGCATTGTTGGGATGCTTAAAGCAGTTTCAGACACCGCTAAATATGGAGGATTAACGGTTGGACCTAAAGTGATCGACGAGCATGTTAAGGAGAACATGCGTAGGGCAGCTGAATATGTTCGAAGCGGAAAGTTCGCGGAAGAATGGATTAAAGAGCATGCTTCTGGAGAAAATAGGCTTAAAGCCTTAATGAAGGAGATTGAAGAGCATCCGCTTGAGAAGGTTGGGGCGTTTATACGTAGAATGTCGGGGTTAGAAAAGTAAAATCTCCATGCGTCAGACTAATAGGGATAGCCATGAATATTTGTGAAAAAATTCTTGCCGCATCATCTGAAACGGAACATGCGAAGCCGGGCGACATTATAGAGGCAAAAGTAGATGTAGCAATGATAAATGAGATAACGGGGCCATTAGCCATACAAACCTTTAAAAAAATAGGCTTAAACAGGGTGTGGGATAATCAGCGGATCGTGTTAGTTCTGGACCATCAGGTTCCAGCCGACTCGGTTAGATCCGCTGAATTACATAAAATTATGAGGGCGTTCGCCGAAGAGCAGAATATACCCTTCCTATACGATGTCGGCGATGGAGGCATATGCCATCAGGTTATGGTTGAGAAGGGTCATGTCGTTCCAGGAGCGTTGATTGTTGGCGCTGACTCGCATACATGCACATACGGCGCCCTAGGAGCATTCGCAACAGGCATAGGCTCAACGGAGATGGCTGCTGTTTTCGCAACCGGCAAAATCTGGCTTAAGGTTCCGTCGACGATAAAAATTAATGTAACCGGAAGGTTTAGGGATTTTGTAACGCCTAAGGATCTGATATTGGACGTTATAGGTAAGGTTGGAGCTGACGGGGCTATTTATAAAGCCGTAGAGTTCTCCGGTCCAGCCATACGGGAGATGAGCGTAAGCGGACGCTTAACGCTCTGTAACATGGCCGTTGAGATGGGTGCAAAGACAGGCATAATAGAGCCGGATGAAAAAACCATACGGTATGTTAAAGAGAGAACGGATAAGCCCTTCAGAATTTTCAGTAGCGACCCGGATGCTAAGTATGAGCGGATATTAGATTTTAACGTGGATCATCTTGAGCCTATGGTTGCATGTCCACATTCAGTTGACAATGTTAAGCCGGTTAAAAGCGTTGAGAATGTTGAGATTGATCAAGCATTTCTGGGCTCATGCACAAATGGACGTTTAGAGGATTTAGAGTTAGCGGCCAGAATAATGAGGGGTAGACACGTTAAGAAAGGTGTGAGGATGCTTGTTACACCGGCCTCCTTAGAGGTTTATCTTCAAGCATTACGGAATGGAATACTTGAAGTGTTCATCGAGTCTGGGGCGATGGTTTGTAATCCAACATGCGGGGCATGCTTCGGTGGGCATATGGGGCTTTTAGCCTCCGGCGAAGTTTGTGTAAGCTCATCAAATAGGAATTTTATTGGGAGAATGGGAAGCCCAGAGGCTGAGATATATCTGGCTTCACCAGCAACCGTTGCGGCATCAGCGGTGACTGGAAAAATAACTGATCCTAGGAGGTTTCTGGAGGCTGGAGCATGATAGTTTCTGGGAAAGCGATTCTATTTGGCGATAACATAAATACGGATGTGATTATTCCAAGCAAATATCTAACTTTGCTGGATCCAAACGAGCTGGCTAAGCACGCTATGGAGAGCATTGACCCATACTTTCCGAATAAAGCTAAGGAGGGCGTAATAATTGTCGCTGGGAGAAACTTCGGATGCGGCTCAAGCCGTGAGCAGGCGCCCCTAGCGCTTAAGTACGCTGGAACCAGATGCATTATAGCCGAATCATTTGCGCGCATATTCTTCAGAAACGCGATAAACATAGGTCTTCCAATTCTTGAAGCCCCCGGGATTTCAGGGGAGATCGATGAGGGCGACATGCTGAAAATTATTCTTGAGGAAGGAAAAATTATCGATGAAACTAAAGGTAGAGTTTTTTCAGCAAGCCGGCTTCCCGGCTTCATTTTGGAAATTATTAAAGATGGGGGTTTAATTGAGCATTTAATTAAGGTTTTAAGGGGTGATCAATCTTGAAATATAAAGTTGCTATAATACCTGGAGATGGCATAGGTCCGGAATTAACTGAGGCAGCACTCATCGTCCTAAATGCTGTTCAGAGGAAGATGGGCTTAAACTTAGAGTTCATTAAGTTAGAAGCTGGCGACGCGTGTCTCGAACGCAAGGGAACAGCTTTACCGAAGGAAACAATAGATGGCATAAGCAGATCCCATGTTTGCCTGAAAGGTCCTGTTGGGGAGACAGCCGCCGACGTGATAGTTAAGCTTAGGCTTATGTTTGATTTGTACGCTAACATCCGCCCAATAAAGTCGTATCCAAATGTTCCATGCTTAAGGGATGATATAGATCTGGTTATTGTGAGAGAGAACACTGAGGATCTATACAAAGGCTTCGAGTTCAAAATTGGTGATGATACAGCCCTCGGCTTAAGGGTTATAACGCGAAGGGGATGTGAACGCATAGCCCGAAAAGCATTTGAAATAGCCCTGAGAAGAAATGGGAAAAAGAGGGTTACAGCTGTTCATAAAGCCAACGTTATGCGCGTCACATGCGGATTATTTGCGGAGGTATGCCGCGAAGTTGCTAGAGAATATCCCGACATAAAGTTTGATGAGCAATACGTTGATGCAGCGTCAATGAGGCTCATCAAGGAACCGCAGAATTTCGATGTTATAGTTACGACAAACATGTTCGGCGACATAATATCCGATGAAGCCGCTCAGCTGGTCGGCGGGTTAGGTATGGCTCCGGGTGGAAACATAGGCGATAAATTCGCAATATTTGAGCCGGTTCACGGCTCAGCGCCGACAAGGGTTGGTAAGCATACGGCTAATCCATGCTCAATGATACTTGCATCCAAAATGATGATGGAGTGGCTTGGTGAAAAATACGGTGATCAAGCATGCATTAAAGCGGCTGAAATAATTGAGGCCGGTGTCATTGAGGCTTTAAGAAAGAAACATGCGGTTCCAGATTTAGGTGGGAACCTTAAAACTCTAGAGATGGGCGAGGCTATCAGCGAGGAGATCATGCATCTGCAGGTTTAACATGTTTCGGAGGGAAAGATTTTGACATTAGAATATATACGCATATTTGACACAACGCTTAGAGATGGTGAGCAGACGCCCGGAGTCTCATTAACCCCTGAGGAGAAACTGGAAATAGCCATCCAGCTCGATAAGCTAGGCGTTGACGTGATTGAGGCCGGCTTCCCATCAGCATCTCAGGGCGAGCAGAGAGCAACGAGTGAGATTGCAAGATCCGGTTTAAGGGCTCATGTATGTGCCTTAGCCCGGGCTTTAAAGAGCGATATAGATGCGGCTTTAGCATGCGATGTCAAATATATTCATACGTTCATATCGACATCTGAGATTCAGATGAAATACGCTTTGAACATGACGCCGGAGCAAGTGATAGAAGCCACTATTGACTCAGTGCAGTATATTAAGGATCACGGGGTCATATGTGAGTTTTCACCGATGGATGCCACTAGGACTGAGATTGATTTCCTAAAGAGGGTTTGTAAGGCGGCTGAAGAAGCTGGAGCGGACTATATAAATATACCCGACACGGTGGGCATAATGACACCTAAATCGATGGAAAACCTCATAAGAGATCTTAAGAAAACCCTGAAGGTTCCCTTAAGCGTCCACTGCCATAACGATTTTGGGCTTGCAGTTGCAAATTCGCTTGCTGGAGTTGAAGGCGGGGCAACGCAGGTTCATGTAACGGTTAATGGGCTGGGTGAAAGAGCCGGCAACGCTGCGCTGGAAGAGGTGGTTCTGGGGCTGCATCTGCTTCAAAAAAAGATGACGCATGTAAACACTAGGCTAATATATGAAACTTCAAAAATGGTTTCGCGCTTAACAGGAATTCCCATACAGCCGAACAAGGCTATTGTGGGCGAAAACGCATTTGCCCATGAATCCGGCATACACACTAGGGGGGTGGTGGTTAAACCATTAACATTTGAGCCTTTCGGTCCGGAGCTAGTTGGCAGGCAAAGAAAACTTATAGCCGGCAAGCATGCTGGAAGACATGGGATAAAGGCTGAGCTTGAAGAGGCTGGTTTTCATCCAACTGAGGAGCAGCTGAAAGAGATAGTTGCGCGCGTTAAGGATCTTGGCGATAAGGGTAAAACCGTGACGGACGCCGACCTATTCGCAATTGCAAGGGCCGTTATCGGAGGAGGCATTGAGGAAAAAATCGTTGAATTAAGCGACTTAGCAGTTGTCACCGGCATACATGTGATCCCAACCGCCTCGGTTAAGCTAATAATCGATGGAAAGGAATATGTAGCTTCTGAGACAGGCGTAGGTCCGGTTGATGCAGCGATTAAGGCCATACAAAAAATTACCGGCAGCCTAGCGAATGTTAGATTAACCGAGTATAGGCTTGAAGCATTAACAGGCGGCTCAGACGCCGTGGCTGAGGTTATAATAAAAGTTGAAGATAAAGATGGAAACATTGTTTCAGCGCGTGGGGCTAGAGAGGACATCGTTATGGCAAGCGTTGAAGCCATGATAAACGGCATAAATAAAATCTTACAGAGAAGAATGAGGAGAAAACAGGGTTCATCAACAATCTCTTAATAGATAAATAATTTATAGAATAAATAGATGTTGAAGTATAGAATGTAAAGGCTTCGGGCTATACGCCTAGACCTAACCCTCCGGGACAATCTTTCACCTCGAAGGCAGACAACCGCGCGAAAAGCTCTATATTAAACAAGGATGAAGGTGCCGCAAAGGTTAATGCTTAGAAATAGCGGAATTCAGTATGAGGCAGAAAATTGATGAAACGCTTAAGAATCTTATCTCCGCATTCTTTAAGTTTCACTTTCCTGCTATTGTGGCTTGTAATGTTTCTCGGAACCTTCGCCGACTCAATTTCAAGCCCAGCAATCCCATATTTAATTAGGGACCTTATGAAGGAAGAAGCCCTAGTAGTTATGACCCTTGGCTCCCTAAGTTCATCCTTCTATTTCATGAGGACGCTTGTGAATATTCCAGGAGGCTTAACTGCAGACAGGTTTGGAAGAAAAAGACTTCTCCTCATCTCCACTCTGCCCCTTCCGCTTTCCTACCTTTTTCTTTTAATCTCAAATAACATTTATTGGCTAATCGCATCCTATCTGGTAAGAGGAGCATGCCTCGGCATAATTGTGCCGTCTATAAATGCCATAATAGCGGATATAACACGAAAGGATTTGAGGGCAACAGCCTATGGAATATTTAACCTCTCATGGATACTTAGCCAGATTCCGGCTCCAGCGATCGGCGGCTTTCTGGCGGAGCTAATCTTAAGGCTGCCATTCGCAGTTGCCCTCATAATTTCAGCAACGAATTTTTTCCTCACCTTCAAAATTGCGAAGAACGTAAAGGAAACCAGGGTATCTGAAACGGAGGACCTAGATGTTCATGAAGAAACCACTGAGAAACCGAAAATTAATTATAAACGGTCCATGCTCATTTTCGGGGTAGACAATGTTCTATTGGGTTTAGCCAATGGGATTCTATCAACAGTCTTCACTGCCTACTTAATGTATAAGTTAGGTGTTTCTATATCGGAAATGGGGATCAGCTTCTCAGTAGGCTGGGGGATAACAACAGCGATAGCGCAAATTCCAGGAGGATGGTTAGCGGATAGGATGGGCAGAAAAACCATTGTTTTAGTCTGCGGTATAATTTCAGCGCTTTTAATTCCATTAATCCCATTAACAATAAGCCTGCTTCAATTCATCTATACTCTCGGAATCATCTCTTTCCTGGGAAACCTATCAAACCCGGCTTACTCAGCATGGTTCATGGATCATATACCGCCGAAAAGAAGAGCTGGAAGCTTCGGCTTAACGGAAGCCGCATTCGGGCTGGGCTCAATAGCGGGGCCAATACTCGGCGGGATCCTGTGGGCCGCTTTCACCCCAAACGCCGCGTTCCCCTTTATAATCGCAGCCGCGGTTTTCATCAGCAGGATCCCAATAATATTAAGCATAAAAACATAGATTCCAATTAAGCAAGATCTTTTGGGAAAATCCCTAAATATTTAAGCGCATATCTTAAAACTCAAGGTCTAGGTGGCTTAAGTCAGGAACCTTCAACCCAAGTTTTCTTCTTCTATTGAATTCTTTTTGAACCTGTGGGAGATTCACTGCGAATTTAACATGTTCACACCTTATGCTGTCGCAGTATAGGCATCTAACTTCATCCTCGGTTACAAGGATATCTATGGCTCTTTTCTCCTTATTATCCCATAGCAGGACGACGCTTCTATCAGGGTTTATATTTAAATGCATTAGGCTTATTACTGGCGGGGTTGCGCCGAGATCCTCAAGCCTCTTCCTAACGGCGTCGATCACAAAATCGGCTATGCTTCTGTATCCATACCTTGGATTATTTTCAATGAAATCTTCTATTGTATTAACAATTTCTTCCGGCAGGCTTACGCCCCTAAATTTTTTAGGCATTATTAGATCCCTTTATATAATAATTGTGCCGTATAATTTAAGAATTTTGCTGAATTTTTCTGAAGAATCTTCATTATGAAATATAGTATTTTTGCAGTATAAAAATATGTGGTCAATTATTGAAAGAGCCCTTTTAGGATTAATAAGTATCATAAAGTCGACGGGGAGGTTTTTCCAAGTTTAGGTTAATTATGTTTTTAAATCTCTGAAGAGCCATGAAAGATCCGGGCTATTGGTTCTTTCATCAACTTTTTCTGCAAGCGCATGGGCGATTAATGGTAGGGCTATGGTTGCATCACAATAGCACTGAACGTTTATTCCTCCCTTCGCCTCTTTTCCCCAGCTTATGGCCTCCTCAAATGTGCATCCGGACAGCCCGCCCCAATGAGGAGCATCGGTTGTTATCTGTATGGCATATTTATGTGGACGCGGCTCCCCATATTCCCCGGTTTCCGTGATGCTCACGCCTATAGCCGTTAGCTGAATAAAGTCTTTTGGGACTCCGCCGCCGATGTATATCACCCCGCTATTCTCAGCTCTTCTTTTTATCTCAACTATCTGCTCGAAGTCCCTCATCTGATCGATTGTTACATCAAACTTCTCATCGATCTTTTTATTCACTAAGTATGCTATACCATATGCGCTATCAACTATCGCTGGGCAGAAAACCGGCACATTATTCTCGTAGGCTGCTGCCAAAATACTTTTTATTCCAAGGTTTGAAAGGTGCTCCCCGAAAAGATGGAGAAATTCGGCGGATGAATATTTACGGTTAGGACTAAGGCTCCTCATGAAATCCGCTATCAGATTTTCCATTTGGCGATATTCAAGCTCATCGGCGAAAACATCGTAGAACCTGTCTATTTTGTATTTAGCAAGCTCATCGTCATCAACCATATGATGCCCCTGCCAATAGGTTCCTCCCATCGCTTCCAGAATATCCTCAGATATATTTGCGCCTGTTGACACGATTACATCAATGAAGCGCTTCTCAATAAGCCAATTGATGATCTTCCATTGACCCGTGGTACTCATTGATCCAGCGTAACCGAAAAATATCACCGCATCATCTTTCAGCATTTTCTCCCAGACTTCAACAACCTCACCGAGCTTTCTTCCCTGAAAACCTGTCCAGGACATTTCTAAGAGGAGGTCGGATATTTTCTTTGATGCTTTAACCTCTATGGGCTTAAGTTTTCTCCTAAAAAACGGCGTGGTTCTCTTCTCCTTAATCATAATCATCATGCTCCAATTTTTCTAAATAAAATTATTAAAGCACTATTTAGACTTTAACGATAATGGGCGCATGAAGCTTCAGGGCGGATTTTTCCTGCAGCTTAGAGCGCTTAAGAGCCTAAAGAGCTCATCAGTCACGTATACGGTTCTAACTGTTTCCACACTTCCGCCCTCACCGTGGATCTCAACTAAATTTCCGTTAAACTCCTTAACTCTCCCAACAACTTCAGCGGGGATATCATTCTCATCAAGAACTTTAAGGGCTTTGGAGATCCTATCCGGCGGAACCGTCGCCACGAGGGTTCCGGAGCTTATTAGCCTAAATGGGTCTATGTTAAGGGCTGATGAGATTATTTTTGTCTCATTGAGAATGGGTATTTTATTCTCATAAACTTCTATTGTCTTTTTAGATGCATATGCAACCTCAGATAAGCCGCCTATTAATCCAGCTTCGGTTGGATCATGCATTGATGTGGCAAGCCTGTTCTCGGCTAATAGTAAAGCCTCTTTAACAACGCTAACCATGCTGAGCAATTTGGTTCCTCGACTAATAGTCTCCTCACCTACACCTCTCTCCCTAAGCAGATTTGAAAGGTCGGTGCATATGATGGCTGTCCCTTCAATACCGACGCCCTTAGTGACAATGACATAGTCGCCATTTTTCGCGCCGGATGTTGTTACATAAAGATCTTTGGTTGTTAACCCCATGGACACCGTGCCGGCTATTGGCCTCTTTACGCTGTCAGTAGTCTCAGTATGCCCGCCGATAACCATAACGTCAAGCTCCTTTGCCGCCATATCAACTTGAGCCATAATTTTATCCACTGTTGCCTCAGCATCGCCTTCGGGTAGAAATAGCGATATTAGGAACCATCTTGGCTTGGCGCCCCTAACGGCAATATCGTTTGAAACTATGTGAACAGCTAACCATCCTAAAGATTCAGTGGCGCCGGTGATCGCGTCGCTATGGACAACTAAAACCCTTCCATTTCCAAGATCAATTATGGCGGCATCCTCGCCGACTGTAGGGCCGACGATAACGCTTGAATCGATCTTGCCCAATCTTGGATAAACATATTTAAGCATTAAGTTCAGAGGCAGCTTGCCAACCAAAATCCGATTCCTCCAGCAAGTATAGGGTTCTCTCATCTTAAATAGGCTTCTCCCATCTTAAACCTTTCAAAACATTCATCTTATTTTTTGAACTATTCAGTATTAAGCATGCAATGCTCCGGACTTTTTAAGATATTGCATGAAAAATCTTTTAAGGTTCTTTTTGAGCGTAATGTATTGGGCGCTTAATTTTTTAGCATCTTTCTTGACAACGCCATACTTAACTATTTCCTCCTCAAAACCTTTTCTAGCTCTGCGGATTTTCCAGTCAACCGTCAACCATATCCATAATAATCTGATTGAAAGGCTGAGAAGAAGAATAAAACCATAAAAAAGGGTTAGGGTTAAATATAAAGCCCTTTTAATCCTCAAATTTCTCCACTCTAATGATTTTATTGCTCTTCAGCCCGCTCGCCAGCCTCTTCCTCACCCTTCTCCTCTTCAGCTTCCTTCTTAATCTTCCCTTCCCTCTCCATTTTATAACTGAGCTTCTTCATTATTTCCCCTAGATTCGTGAACACTGAGATATAATTTTCAGTCATTCTTATAGCGACATCATTCGGTATGCCTGCCTCAATAAGCCCCTTATAAAATGCGCCAGCTGCTTTACCCATCTCTCTGCCCGCTTCTTCGGAGAAGACGCTTGCAATTATCCCTCTTATTAACGCCGGAATCTGGCTTGAGAGGACATCGAAAACCCCTTTTAATTCCTCAACATCATGTTCGCTCATCTAATTCACCTCCATTTTTGCTTCATACCAAATATGTCCATGGTCACATCAATTTAGTCTTCTGGATAAAAATGGTCAAGCAACTGGTCACAATCTATTTAAACTAGTCTATTCTAAAAGAGCCTAAGGTTATTGATAACGAAAGGAGGATATCAGAGGTGTTAGCAAAGCATTGGAGCGAGATATTTTCAAAATGGGGGCGAAATAAATGTGAGTTTTTGAAAATAATGTTAAACCTTGCCTAAATAATTTACAGACACGCTTTATGTAAATTATATTTAGCTGCTGCTCTCAAAGTTTATCACTAGTTAAGGATCTGTTCTATGGCATCTAATTCGCATTCATGAGGCATCGGTATACCTGTCACTTTTGACGCTCTTTCCGTTAGTGCCATTAGGTCGCTTCTATTTATCAAATTCAACCTGAATTTTCTTGAACCGGCTAGAATCTGCTGTAAGCTTACTCCAATCTTGTCTTGTAGATAGCTATATAACCCTACGGCGCTCCAAGGGATCTCCTTAAACCTTTCACCAAATTTAGCTTTTAGTTCTGATGCGCATTTAAAGAATTTCTCGGGTGTTTCCCCATAGTCCCTGGCAAAATTAGCCGGCAGCCTTCCTTGTTTGGCTAACTCTACAAAGTAGTTTGCCTTCATAACGGCAGTTAATGGGGATCTGCCCATAACAACAGCCTTCACCATGGGTCCCTCGCCGAAGTTACTTAATGCTATAGCCTTGTAGATTTGGGTTTCTTCTATGAAGCCTCCAGCCATAACTATGTCTGGCACGTATCTGCCTTTCTTCTTAAGGATTTGAGCGCATTTTAGCACTATAACTTCGAGATAAACGGTCGGTATGCCCATCTCATCCATCATGGGCACCGGGCTCATGCCTGTTCCGCCGCCCGCCCCGTCGAATGTTACATAGTCGAATTTTGCTTCGGAAGCCGCTTTCATTGTGAAGGCTACGTCGGCGGGCCGATAGGCTCCTGTTTTCAGAGAAACCTTCTTTGCACCTTGACTTCTAAGCCACTCAACATCTTCAATTATGTCCCTCTCAGTTGGCATTCCAACACGGCTATGCCTCTCGAATGAATCGAAAATTTTCTGTTTGAAGGCTTCCTGAACTTCAGGGTCTTCAGGATCCGGAATAACTATGTAGCCTCGTTTCTTCAGCTGTATAGCCTTTTGAAGGTCTCTTACGCGGATTTCTCCACCTATGGCTTTAGCTCCTTGACCCCATTTCCTCTCGATGCAGTTAACTTCAAGTTTTGATATTGCGTATACGTCTACGCCGAGCCTTTGATCCTCAACGTTTGTCTGCACTATTATGTCGCCGTATTTTCCATCCCAGAATTCCCGGAATAATTTAACTCTACGTTCAAGCTCTTTAGAATATGTCACTTTCCCATTAGTTATTTGCGATTCAGGGTCAACTCCACATACATTTTCGCCGATGATTATTCCAATTCCGGAGATGGCTGCGCCCACAGCAAGTCCCTCCCAATTTAATCTAGCCACATCCGTTGATCCATATGCGCCTATCAGAATCGGTAGTTTTAACGGTATGCCGCCAACAGTGGTTTCCGTTGATGCTGCGGGGAAGATAGCCTTATCCGGATCGGCTTCTATCCCTTCAGCTCCATGGAGGCTCGCCTGTATGTTGAAATGAGACCAGTCTAAGCCGAAATCTTTCAGCGCGCCAGCGGTGCTGTATCCGAAGTATTTGGGTATTGGGTAGATGGCTTCTCTACCGCGGAAGGCTGCGAGGCTTATTTGACATAGAACAGGGCAGTCGTAGAGGCATATTGGGCACATGCCGCTTATGCTACTAGTGTCTTTAACTCTTGTCCTGGTGCCCGTTGTGGATTTCCCATCTAAATATGATGAATTTGGGAGCACTTCCCTATCCGACATTTCGTTCACCTAGGAAATAACTTACCTAGTTCCTAATAGTTTTTTACTTTAATGAAGCTCCCTATATTTATATTTTTTCAAAAATTCTGCCCTCGGTGGGCGTTTACCCTATTTCATTCACATGCTTCATTTCTTCAAATTCTATTAAACATTCTATGGCTTTAGCTTCAATGGGTATTCTCGCTTCATTAACAGCTACTAGAGGGTTCATCCCCCCAATGAATGCTATTCCAGCCCTGTTCATGCTAACAGGAACCCCGAGTATGGGCATGTTCGGCTGCCCTATGGCGAGCACTCCGCTAATGCCGGATTCCTCCGCCTTTTGCAAGATCTTCTTAGCTGCTTGCAGGGCATCCATAGGGATTTCCCTAATGTTTGCGAGGATATAGCCCCTTCCAGATTTAACCACCTCGGTAACTGAGCTTAATCCTTTGGCTGAAAAAAGCTCTAATGGGTCTAAAGTAGAACCCGCATAAGAGATGAGATCGGTGAATCTAACCGGTTTCCCATCTAAAAATTGCACTACGCCGCCGAACATGGGTGAAACCGGGATCCCTGCATGATGGAGAATCCCATCGAGAGTTATGCTGCATATCGTTGCGATTAGAACCTTACCTTCCGGAATCATGTAATTGCCTATAAATTCGCCTCCCTTAGCCACCTTCACGTAGGGACCGACGCTGTAGCCGGCAAGAATCACTTTCCTTATTATATTAAGGGCTTTGCTAAAGTAATTCTCATCTATAATGGCGGTGTTTACCACAACTTTCCCCTTTCGTCTTTCTAGGTCGAAATTCATCCTGAAAATTAAGGATTCAATCTTGGCTAGAACGAAGCCTATGCGATCCTTAACAAAGGCATGTCTAATCTCTTCTAAGCCCTTTTCCGTTATTACCCTGCCAGCATAGCCGAGGTTTCTGGTTAATCCCCTCTCGTCGAGGATTCGGAGGTGATATCTAACTGTACGCTCGTCAAGGTTATAACCTCTCTCCGCAAGTTTTCTGGCAATTACCCTTGCACCAACAGGTTCACTGTATTCGCTGAGAATTTTCAGGATTTCAATCAGTTTCCTGTCAACATCGGTTTGCATAAGCGTAGGCAACCTTTTTCCCAGAATCATTTACAATAATTGTGGATAAAATTTAAACTATATAAAAATATCCGGAAATCGGAAGACAATAGGGAGCATATCCCAAAACAGTAAGATGGAGGAGCTGCCTAAATCTGAACAAGCATGTGGGCGGCGGGAATCAATATTCATTAAAACCTCGAGGACATAAAAAAGCAAAAGATGAAAAGATTGAATAGAATGCTGGCTAATAAAATAGTAAATATGCTTCTTGCATGAAAGGGGAATGGAACATTTAGGGTTATTTTCTAGAATTGTTTTCTGATAGATCTGCTCTTATTTTTCATATATGTTTATAAGTAATGAGATATGTGATAATAATTAGGAGAGAATGCGATGAAGAAGAAAATGATCCCTATAGTGGCCGCAATACTAATTGTAGTGGCGGTGCTCACAGTTAAAATCGCTACCGACTTAAAGCCTAGCGTTACCTTAGGCGACCTTACAGATGCAGAGACCAACCCCGACGCTTATGGATCCGCCGGAGAAGAAAATTCAAACAATTTTAACAATTCAAGTGACTTTGTCGTGCCGGAGCCAGCTACGATATTCATGGCAGCAGCCTCAATAGCAGCCTTAGGAGCCTACGCCTATAAGCGTAAACGCTAAGTTAGACGCCGTGCGTCAGCAACGGTCATGATGAAAATTGTTTTCCTTAATCTCTTTCAGCCTTTCCTTTACCTCTAAAGTTTTATGCTCTCCTTTTCAGTTAATAAATGCTGCCTAATTCCAGGTTCTATGAATCGGGAAACTTTTCATAAGGAATGCGCCATAAATTTTTCCCGCAGCGTCTAACCAAACTTTCTTAAGCCTTAACAACACATTAAGCGGGTCTGCATTCTCAATGAGATTATCAAGTAGCTCGCTGAATCTCTTATTCCTCCACTTAATAGACCAGCAGTTTCCCTATAAAACTCATCCTTGATAATTATGGTCTCAACAAAAACGTGAACCTCAAAATATAGACTTACATTTTAGACATTATCATCTAGCGCAAAATGTCGCGTGCTAGCAGTTGGTTTTCGCCTAATTGGATAATAGCCTTTCTCAGCATAGGTTAAGCTATAATTCGCCATGAGATTCATGAATTCCCGCTCTTGACCAGTAATGAAGCCCATTACCCGTCTGAAACCGATAAAGAATAGCGAGAATGGGTTGAAGCCACGTAGAAACTCTATTAAAATCGCAATTTTCAAGGGGGCAAAAAATAGGGTTTAAGATAGAAGTCAAACTGGGCTTCCCAAGTGGTAACTGAGTCTTTGCCTCAATTAATAAGAGAAAAAAGTTACCATGAACAAAAATGTTCATACATGCACATGATTGTTACAGTTACACATCCACTTAAAGCCCTAAGAAACCTCAGTTTCCGGGCAATAGTGGAATCCCTATTACCCTTCCTCCTCAACCATAACCCAAAATTCATCAGATTCTCAGAAACTAGGGTTGAAGGTGCAATAAAAGTGGGGCCGGTGGGATTTGAACCCA
>Ga0185307_1000585_pt1 | contig 22488 bp, 20 predicted proteins | sample LHCtaG_FD_128010 | JGI IMG/M metagenome (GOLD analysis project Ga0185307, IMG submission 128010) | Hot spring microbial communities from Little Hot Creek, USA to study Microbial Dark Matter (Phase II) - LHC4sed_matched (SPADES... | ecosystem: Environmental > Aquatic > Thermal springs > Hot... | reverse complement strand
AAAAACTTACAGGCACAATAACCACTTTCGCAAGATATGGGAATATGACGACTTGAGGCGAAATGCTGGAGTAATAACAGCCTAAACTTTCCATCTTTCTTTTGTATAAAGGTTTAAGCAAGGGCTTGCTGCTGCTTCCCTTCATCTGACTTCATAAACTCCAGGTTTTGGAGGATTATTTCGAAGTTCAAGTTTGAGGTTAAACCAGCCGGCCTTTTTAATTGCTTCATTATGGTTCACAAAAGCTAAAGCTACATGGTTATTTAGCTTTTGATGAATCTGTCTAATGGTATTGACTTTTCTTCTGCAGGCGGTTTTTCTGGCTTTTTTGGGGGTTTTAGGCGTGGTTCTTCTTCGCCTTTTATTGCTTCTGGTGTGGCTTCTTCTGCCCTTTGGAGCCTTCGCTTCATCATTGTTTTAGCCATGATTTTCGCTGTTTTTGCCAGCTCCTTTGGCAGCTTTAGGATTCTCGTTATTTCCACGTCAATTTTATCGATAACCGTGTCCCAAAGCTTTTCAATATTTTCCGCCGTGTCTGCACCGCCGAGTTTTCGCGCTTCAGCCTCAAGCTCATCAAAAAGAGAAACCAAAACATCTACGTCTTTTTCATCGAGTTTTCTAACATCCAATATAGGAATTTCCTCAGCATGTTTAACTTCTGATGACCCCCATCCCGGTTATGGAGCATGGGACTCTCTATATATAAACTGTGGAAAACTTGAATTTAGATAAGCTAACAATGCCTTTGTTTTATTTTCACTCAATTTGATTTTTGGAACGAATGTTATGATAGCATGATATGCTACGACTGGATGTTTTGTTAGGATGAACTGGGAAGCCATAAAGAAACAAAAGATTACGTGAAGGAGTGGATCAAGCCAAAACCGATTTCAGAGATTGAGAAAATCATTAGAGAAGGGAGTCAAGTCTGTATCCGTTGAATGTTATAAATCGAGAGCATTCTGAGAAAGTTCTTCATAACCCAGCTAACTACATGGAGTTGAAGATAAAATTATCAATTTCTTCACGGGTCATAAGATCCCAGTTTGGTTAAAATTTTAACTCAAACTTTTGTTAAGCGTTAAACCATGTGCGTAGCTTGGCTAAAGCTGTAAGAAAGTCTTGTGTTGGAACTGTAACATAACTTTCTTTTGATTCTCCTTCATCAATAAATCCTTTAACTTTTATTTTCCTTTCCACATTTTCCTATAATTATTTTGTCTGTGTTAACTTCATAACCAGCTGGACATTTCGCGTCCAGAACTCTGTCTCCTCTCTCGTTTCAACAATCCCAAGCTTCGTATAGGGTTCCATCACTTGAAGATGTTTCTTTATGCTATCAGTTGTGGAATGTGTTCTGCAAGCTGCCTGATGAGATCTGAATGGATATTGCGCTCCGTATATTGATCAGGTTTGCGCAGTTGGGGCGTTTTGAAGCTTTGGAATTAAGGGACATATTGGTTTGCTTATCATGCCTTATTTGCCAAGTGAAATGCCCACGAGGAATAAACTTACCAAAACTTATCGACGCGCTAAGACAGATAAGGTTGAAAGAAGGGACGGTAAAGTATACTGTTTTTTGTAAAAAGTTGCGGACTGCTTTTTTAAACACACCGATTTTTAGAATATTGAAAAAACGCTTGGATGATACAGAAATAAAAGAGGGTATTCTAAATCTCTGTCAACTTGCAGGAGATCACACTTTATAGAATCATTGTTAAGGCACTGGATGAAGCGTTAGTAAACAACCTAAAAGAGTTGCACAATCGTTAAGGAAAAATAAACTCAGGGCATTATTATAATTAGAATTTAGAAACAGAAAAATTAATTTAAAAAAAAGAACGTAGAAAATATTGAAAACTGAGAAACCAAAGAGGTGTTTGATGCGTCGGAGACTCTTAGGGTTACTGCACCTGAACCAATCGTGTTGAAAGATGTAATTTTAGGTGGAGAAAAACCTTTGATATGTGTCCCCATTGTCGGCGATACGGTTAAGCAGATGATTCAAAACGTCAAGGAAGCAGTAGGTCAAGAAGCAGATATTTTGGAAATTAGAATAGATTGCTTAGACAAAAGAGACAAGCAAACACTAGACGATCTTATTAGTAAAATAAGGGAGTTAAGCGATATTCCAATCATATTCACAAACAGACCGAAAGAGGAGGGCGGATTTAAGCCTCAAAAAGAGGAAGAACGCATTCAAACTTTCATTGATGCCGCAACGATAGGCGGTATCGACATAATGGACATTGAGCTGAGCACACAACCTAAAATGAGAGATCTTGTTGTTACCTTAGCTAAGCGCCGAGGAGTCTATGTGATAATATCATATCATAACTTTGAATTTACCCCAAACAAGGAGACATTGCTTGATATAGTCCGCGAGGAAAAGAAGGCGGGGGCGGATATAGTCAAATTTATGACCAAACCTAAAACTCATCTAGACGTCATCACGCAACTCCAAGCCCTATTTGAGGCTAGAACCAACGTAGTCAGATGCCCAATAATTTCGTCAGCCATTGGAACCTTGGGAAGTTATTCCCGCATAGTTAGCCTTTTCCTTGGATCTGATCTCACTTTTGCTTCTCTTCCTGGAAGGCAATCCGCACCAGGGCAGCTAACAGTTCAAGAAGTAAAGGCAATGTTGAAAATCTTCAATCTTAGATGAGCATATTAAAAAACGAAATAAAAACAGTTTAAGTGACTTCATACGTAGGTTTACGGCTACCAGATTGGTCTGTTTGAGGCCCGATAGGAGTTTGCCGGCCTATAAGCCACCATTCAACCATGAAAAGGGTGAACAACCCATGAGATATATTGGATGTTCATAAAAAGGAGTACGCCATTGAACCAATGATGCCTGATAAAATTAATAAAAATAGAAGTGAAACTTCAGCCTCTGCATGAGTGTTTGTTCAATGGAAGCTATATTGGAAGAGAAAGCAGAGCTATAGTAATTGATGAGGGGTGCTTGTCGGATGCAGACTATGTGCAGTAGTATGCCCTATTGGCATGATTATAATTAACCCGTTGACTAGGAACTTATAAAATGCGACTTATGCGTAGGTGACCCAATGTGTCGAATATTGTCCAGCTGAAGCTATAAAATACGCTAAGCCAGCTTATGCATTTGAAAAAAAGAGTCGCAAAGGCAAAGCGATTAGCTCACATTTAAAGAACCTATTAAAAATGTATAAAACCGTTATCTAACCTTCATTTTTGTTTGCCGTTATTAAGCCTGAACGAGTGAGATATGGTTATTTCATACAATGTGAGTCTGTACCGTCCTATTTGTAACGGTGAAGATGCAGATATGCATTTTCATCTCAATTTCTTAATATTAAGAGATAATTGTGGCGCACAATAAAATATGAAACTTAGTCGGAGGGAAGCTACTCCAATGAAAGGTTTTATGATTTCTAGAGTAGTTATTCAATTATTTAAACTCAATTACTTTTAAACCTTCTTTTTCTCGACTATTTTAAATCCCTTTGCTATGTCATGAAGAGGGAACCTATGTGTAATGAGCTCCTCACATTGATCTTGCCAGTGCTTACCAGGTCAACTGTCCTCTCGAGATCCATCATATGCCCATTACATCCTATTAATTCTAACTCCTTTCTGCTAAAAGTGAGAACATTAAACTTTACCAGGTCAAGGGGCAGCCCGATTTGCACAATCTTGCCGTTTTTTTACAAGATCTATAACTTCTGAATAGATTTCTGGCGAACCGGTCGTTTCAGTCACGACATCTACTCCCATACCCTTTGTACATTCTGAAACACGCTCACGAACGTTCGCTTTTAAAGGATTAACAATTTCATCTGCGCCTAAATCTTTTGCGATTGCCAGTCTACATTATCTATCGCTATGATATAACCAGCACCTGATGCCTTTGCAGCTTGAACTGCACAAAGGCCAATTGGACCAACGCCTAAAACAGCGACGGTATCACTCATACAGATTCCCCCCCGTACTGCATTAACGGCCACAGCAGCTGGTTCGATAAGGGCACCCTCATCGAAGGTCAAGGTATGCGGTAACGATTCAACATTGTGCTCGCTGACTTTTAAGTATTCAGCAAATGCGCCGTCGGTCTCGATTCCGACAAACTTTCTGTTCATACAAATAAATATTATAATAGCCGGTTTTGCACATAAGACGATGCCCACAACGAATTATTGGGTTAATTGCAACTCTATCACCCACGCTCACTTTGCTTACATTTCTTCCAACTTCAACAATCTCCCCCGATGCTTCGTGCCCTAGAATACGTGGGTGAATAGTTTCCACTTGCCGTTGAATAAGTGGATGTCGGTGCCGCATATGGATGCAGCTTTAATTTTGACCAGAACTTCGTCATCACCTACTCTTGGTCTTTCAACATCCTTCAGTTCAATTTTGCCTGGTTCCGTTAGAATCATAGCTTTCATTATATAACATCCACATGCTATGTTAAGCATGTATGCATTTTTAGCCCGTATAAATAAATTTTGCGCTTGATAATAAGTTTCATTACTTATTTATTGTAGAGAAAAGTGGTTTACTGTGACCCATATTGAAGATCAATCGCTTAGATTACTCAGTTTTACATATTACTGCGGGTTCTGTAGTGCGTCGAACATAAAAGAATCAACGGAAAGAGTGCTTACGCGATTACATAAGTACCTTGTTAAAGCATCTATACATATGCAAAGAATGGTAACTACCTCCTTGCTTCAAGGGCTTGTGAATTTCTCGCCGTAAATCAATAGCTACTCCGTTTACGAGGATGCTGTAGTCAGACCTTATTATTCCAGTTTCTAGGTCGTAGAGAGCTTTTTCAAATATCCAACAAGCTGAGTTATGAGAGAGCTCAACGTATCAGAAATACTACTTGCCTCTGCATATTTCCCTATGAGATTAGATGATGAATGTAAACCTCAAGTCCGTCTTTTATGTTGCAAGTATATGGTTCTGCATATGATCAATAGGAATGGGAAGATAGTGAATATACTTCTATTGCTGACGAGGAAGGTGATCTAAACCTCGCCGTATATGGGCTTCAAAGTTTGAAGTTGTGGGATTAACAAAGGCGTAAGCCAAAGAGGTAGCCCTTCAAGGGATAGAGTTCACTATAATTGCCCTACTTTTATTGAAACAGATATGTTAAGGAGTATGGATAAGAATACGTTTGAAAAGCTGAAAGAAATGATCCCGCTTGGAAGGGATAGCTGACCACTCGATGAGACATTCTGATGCCATCAATGCCTCATTTGTTTGATGTATTTGCGATTTTTGGATACGTTTAAACGCCTTTAACTCGTAATTTTTAATGGGCAATTCCCTAGTAGATGACTCGTAAGTTAGTCCTCTCATAATCCTTTTCAGAGTTTGCCAAGGAAGAGCGTCATGTCAACTTCCAACGTACACTTGTATAGTCTGCAGGGAACACTTTTAATCCTCTATAGAATCGGAATGGTTAAAACAGTCCTAGTACTCGCGTGTTTTGCCTTTAAGCCATCCAGGAACTTCCGAGCGGATTAATGAACCCTCGCTTCAAGCTCCGAATGCACCGTTCAACCTTGCCCTTGTCCTGCGGATAAGAAGGATGAGCAAAATGCGCTTCAACATAATGCCCGCTACACATCGTTTCCACTGTTCCTTAAACTGCGATCCATGACCAGAAAAAATATCCTTCGGAAGCCTCTGCTGCTTTTCCAAAACTGCTATAACCTCAGCCGTCGTTAGTTCATGCTCAAACCGCACTGCTGAAATGATGAACCTGTTGTAGTCGTCGATGCAGACCGGAAACCAGTATTTCTCGCCCTGTACTGTGAAGGGTCCCTTGAAGTCGATTTGCCAAAGCTCATCAGGCGCCTTTGCCTTGAAGAACTTCCAGCGCTTAATCTCATGCTGATACGTTTAATTATTCCTTGCAAGAACATTGTTTATGGCTTCTTTTGACAGTTTTATTCCTTAAATGCAATGTGCTGTTTCCTTCATAAAGTCTGGCAGGCAGTTGAGGCCTTGTTGTATACATGCGGTTCCCATTCGAAGGTGGTTCTCACCTTGAGGATGGACGCGATGGTGACTGCCAAACCTTTCTTAATAAGCTTGCCGAAGGCTCCATAATGTCAAAGAAAGCCTGTAACATCACCAGCACTCTATTATGCCTCCGTCAACAATAAAAAAGTGTAACGCTAGGAAGTTGACTTTATAAAGAGAAAAATTTTACATTTTACTATAGGGTGCGCACAATTCTAATTTTTGGGTAATTTGTTGCAGTTTTCTGTAAAAAGCATCCATCAGAAGAGTTATCCACCAAGAGCTAAACGAAATCGAATTTTTGCTATGTATGGAAGAATTCCTTCTGGCATGAAACGAATAATTAGTACTAATGAACATCCAAGGATGATTAGGTAAACATAAGGAAAGGATATCCATAAACACTCCATTAATGGCACGTAAATTAAAGCGCCATAAATTGGACCAAACACTTCGCCCAAGCCACCCATAATTGTTGAAAGTATTGCAACTAATAATGGTATGTCAGCAAAAGCTACATAAGGGTCAATGTATGTTAAAAATTCAGCGTAAAAGCCTCCGATTATTCCAAGGAAGAAAGCAGTTATCAAGAGTACCACGGTCTTATAAAAAAATGTATTAATTCCCACTGATCTCGCGGCGTCTTCATCGTCTTTTATTGCAAATAAAGCATACCCGAAAGAACTTCGTTTAATAAGGTAAGCTAAAATGGTCAATGTTATAGTCATTACTAGCATTTGGTAATAAAAATCATATAATTTATAAACTGGTGGTAACAATATCCCTGCGCCACCATTAGTAAGCCATTCTAAGTTCAACGCAAGAATTTTGAATATCTCAGCAAATGCTATAGAACATATTGTAAAATAAGAGCCACGTAATCGCAAAGCGATAAAGGCGAGGAGAATCGCCGTCAACGCGCCCATTACTCCACATATTGGAAGTATAAAATACTCATAGAAATTATATCTAATCCTCAATATTGCCATAGTATAACAACCTACGCCTAAAAAAACTTGGTGACCCATACTCCAGTAGCCAGTATAACCAGAAAAAATGTTCCAGCATTGTGCAAGCGCTATATACATAAGCAGAAGGGCGAGAAAGCTAACGAAATAATCAGAAGCTACTTGAGGAAATGCTACCATAAAAGTAACAAATAGAAGTATAAGTAATATTTGCTTCACGTTAATCGCAGCAAGATATATCTGAAGTTTAAGGTTAACCATTTCACTTTTCACCCATTATTCCAGACGGCCTGACAGCCAAAACTATCACAAATACTAAGAGGTATATAAGGGGCTGATTTCCAGCCCCTAAAAAGAAAGCTCCAAAAACTTCAGAGAACCCGAGTAGTAAACCTCCAATTAAAGAACCCATGTATGATCCTAAACCTCCGATAATTACAACCATTATCGCTTTCAGTCCCAAAACCATACCAGCTTCTGGAGTTATAGCAAATATGGGCGTTATGAGAGCACCAGTTGCACCAGCTAGCCCTGCACCGAGCATGTAGATCAACCTCGATAGCCTGTTAGTATCGATAGTCATAAGCATTGATGCTATTCTGTCTTGACTAGTTGCACGTATTGCTTTTCCGAGACGCGTGTGTTCAATAAAGATGTAAAATATGGCCGCTATACCAATCGCAAACAAGCCTCCGTAAAAATATGGCTTAGAGATAGAAATGTCTCCAATAGAGATGGGAGCCTCGCCTAAGCGGACGCCTCGCAGAACATCTGTCCAGAAGTACCGTGCTGTGTTGATTAAAACGAGGGCCAAACCATAAGTTGTAATCAACATTATCGAGCCGAAGTTCGGTCGCCCGATGAAAGGCTTCACATACACATCATAACTGAAAGTTCCTACTAACGTTAATAATAAAGCGGCCAAAATAACGGAAATATAAGGGTTTAATCCAAAAAATTCAAATAGCCAATAAGCCGTATAGGCACCTAACATAATAAAGGCCCCATGCGCCCAATTGACTGCCTTTAGGACGCCGTATATGGCATTAAGCCCTAAACTCATAAGCGTATACAGGGTTCCCAGAAGGAACCCTTGGATTATTAACTGTGCCCACAGCATTTCGTCACATCATCACACTATTCATGCCATCCAGGCCAAGGATATATAGGCTCTGCGTTGGCGACATCTTTTGGATACAATATTTTCATTTCACCGCCTTGTATTTGCAGAATGAGGTTAGATGCACCAGTATTTATCTGTGTTAACTTAACGCCCATGGGATTTATCCAATCTTCAAATTTTACAGGACCAACTAATGTCATTTCACCATTGAGTTCAAGCAGTGCGTTTCTGATTTTATCAGTATTAAGTGACCCTGCTTTTTCAATAGCATATTTTATAACTTCTATTGCGGCATAGGGAAAAGCTGACCAGTGCCGCGGAAGCTCATTATATCTTTCCTGGAATCTTTTAGTAAAGTTTTCTACCTCTGGATAGGGTAGAGCGGGGTGCCAAGACATTTGCGTCAAAATTCCCTCAGCATCTTTACCAAATACTGATATAAACTTCGGATCGTTGGGGCCGTCATCGAACATAAGAAGCTTAGGAGTTATCTTTAAGCCTTTCATCTGCTCCATTATAATAAATGCGTCCGTTGGGTAACAGACGAAATAAACAAAGTCTGGGTTGGTTTGTTTGATATTTAAAAGTATGCCAGAAAAATCAGTTGTTCCCTTTGGATACGTGTCAAAGTAGGTCAGGGTGTAGCCAGATCGTTCCAATAATATTTTAGTAGAGTTTGCTACTGTAAGCGGATATAACTCGTTCGAAGTAACTAATGCGAAGGTTTGCGGTTTTGGACTTAAGCTATTAAGAAATCCTAGTCGGGTCAACCCGAATTGTGAAGCCACTGGCAACAACGTAAAAACATATTTGAATCCTTGTGCGGGAATGGTGTCTGCTGCAGCCATCTGTGAGATCATTATTACTTTATGTTTTTCTGGAACGGAAGAAACAGATAACGTTGTACCGCTGCCATAAGGACCAAGCAATACATGAACTTTATCTTCAGTAATGAGCCTTTCGTATAACTTTATGGCTGTGGCAAAATCTCCTCTATCGTCATAATAAATGAGGCGTATTGGCAGTTTCTTCCCATATTCTTTGACGTAAATCCCACCAGCAGTGTTAATATCCTCGACAGCCATCAAGAGTCCCCATAGCTGTCTCTGGCTAGGTCCTGCATAACCACCAGAAAGACCTAGTGAAATTCCGATTCTAATTTCATTCTCAGCAGCAGGGATGGATGCTGGCAAACTTATGTAATATACAACACCTACGATCAGCGCGATTGCCACGACAATGATAATTATTATAGTTTGAATTTTAGTTAAACCTTTTTTTCCAAACATTTTCTTATCAACCATAGACTAGTGTTTGGCATTATTAACTTTTAAGTTTTTTGGTTTAAACAATGCCTAAGTATGCTTTCCTTACGCTATCATTATTTAGAAGTTTCTCGCTAGGACCTTCCAAGATAATTTTTCCATTTTCCAAAATGTAAGCTCTGTTTGCTAATTGCAACGCGCGATACGCGTTTTGTTCAACTAGCAACACAGTTAACTGTCGCTCCCTTAACACTTCAAGCGTTTTGAATAATTCTGAAACTACCATAGGGGCAAGACCAAGAGAGGGTTCGTCAAGCAGCAATAATTCTGGAAGAGACATCAACGCACGCCCTATAGCCAACATTTGCTGTTCACCACCACTTAAAGTTCCTGCTTTTTGCTTCTTTCTTTCTTTAAGTCGTGGGAAAAGACGAAAAACTTCCTCTAACGTTTCTTTTTCCCTTTTTCTAGCTTTTTTTGAGTACGCACCCATCTGTAGGTTTTCTAATACAGTAAGTTTTGGAAACAATCTCCTTCCTTCCGGGACAAGTATGACACCTTTTTCAGCAATCTTATTAGGTGGTAAGCTGTTTATTATTTCACCTTTAAATCTAATGATACCTTTCTCTACTTTAAGGAGCCCAGTTATGCAACGCAGGAGTGTTGTTTTACCTGCTCCGTTGGGACCTAATATCGTCACAAATTCCCCTTTATTTATGCTTATCGATACGTCGCTTAGCACCCTCATTGGGCCATATCCTGCGCACAAATCCTTTATTTCAAGCACTAATTCTTTCCCCCAAATACGCCTTGATGACCTCTTCATCATTAATAACAATTTTGACCTCGCCGTCGGCTATTTTCTTACCAAAATTTAATACGATGAGTCTCTGCGCCAGTTTTGTAATTATCCTCATCACATGTTCCACTATGATGATAGTTATACCGCGCTCATTAATTTTCTTCACAAGCTCTACCGCCCCATCAATCTCCGGAGGGGCCAGACCAGCAAAAGGTTCATCAAGTAATAACAATCTGGGATTGGTTGCCAAAGCTCGAGCTATTTCTAAATACTTCATTTCCAAAAATTTGAGATCCGACGCTTTTTGGTTAATGCGAGAGGAAGGAAAACCAATAAATTGCAAAAGTTCAAGTGCTTCCGACTTAGCCTCACTTAATGAGCCTCTCCTTTCTTTTCTAAATATTATGCCTATAGCTACATTTTCAAGCGCGGTCATATTCAAAAATGGCTTTGGTATCTGATATGTACGGGCAATCCCCATCTTACAGATTTGATACGGTTTTTTACCAGTGATTTTTTTACCTTCAAAAAATACTTGTCCAATATCAGGTTTATAAATCCCAGTAATAACGTTTATCAATGTAGTTTTTCCAGATCCATTTGGACCAATAAGTCCAACAACCTCCCTATGACTAATTTCAAAACTAACTTTATCTAGAGCAACCAAGCCTCCGAATTTTTTTGTCACGTTTTCCACTTTGAGTTGAACTTTCTTTTGCATGACCAGACACCGGTGGTTGTGTTCATATTATTTTAAGTCTCAATAATTTTTTATGACCGCTTTCAAACATTTCCTTTCTACAGCTATTTCTAGTGCTTCCTTAAAATGGGAAAGAGAAAAAATATGAGTTATCACCTTACTGAACAAGTCGGCTTTCTTTCTCATTAATTCAATAGCTTTGGCGAACTCACCAGTATAGATTATCGAACCTCTTATATTTATCTCTCGTCTTACGACTTGATGGACTGGCAATTCTGCTTTTGTTTCAGTTAGACCAACAATAACTAGAGTACCACCAGGCTTTACCATTTTTAAAGCTTGAATGACTGTTGTTCTATTGCCGGCGGCGTCTATAGCCAAATCAGCCCCTTTTCCATTGAATAAATCGTTAATTTTCTTTTCCTCTTCATCTGATGTCCCCACAACTTGCAAACCCATCTTCTCTAGAATGGCTCTGCGAGTTGGAAGTGCCTCTTGTATTACTACATTAGCGCTTATTTCACGAAGAAGTTGAGCGGCGAGAGCACCTATCGGTCCACCGCCTATTATAAGAACATTATCTCCCGGCATCACACTAAGATCTTTAAGTGCATGAACTACTACAGATAGCGGTTCTATCAATGTAGCCTTAACAAAGTCTAGATTCGTAGGCAATTTCCAAGCGTACATCTCAGGAACTTTGACATACTCAGCAAAAGCTCCGTCATAATTAACACCTAAGACGATCTTGTTGCTACATAGATTCGTCCTCCCAACTCTGCAATGAGGACATTTTCCACAGAAAAAGTTAGGTTCGATTACTACATGATCTCCGATGGAAAGAGAACTTACGGATTTTTCGACATCGACAACAACACCTGTCGCTTCATGCCCCATTACCAAAGGTGTTCTAACAACCCTGTGGCCCTGATAAATTTCAATGTCTGACCCGCATATTCCGAATGCTTTATTCATAATTAAGACTTCGCCATGTTCCAAACGGGGGGTTTCAAGCTCTTCCAACTCTGCACATCGCGGCGCTTTCAGAACAATAGCTTTTATCTAATCTCCCTCCGACTTTAGTATTAAAGAGAATTACTACTTTAGATCTATTTCGTATAATAGATTTGTTAAGAATCTTATGGATTCAATGGCTGCCCTCTTAGGCTCATTGAAATAAGGATATACCTCGACTGACAGGAAACCATCAAAACCGGATTTATAGAGAGTCTTCAAAACAGCCTTGAAATTTATGCCGCCTTTCCCTGGTATAAAGTGATAATGCCGATCATCTACAACGTCACTAACGTGTACAACCGCTATTTTTCCACCTAGATCATTAACTACTTTACTAAAGTTTTCTTTTGCAACGTGCACATGAGCTATGTCTAAAATAACTCTCATGTTATCTGAAGATAGTTGATTCAGCATGCGCTTTACTTCTTTATAGGTCGTAAGTAGAGGTCTATTAAAAGAAAGAGGAATCATTGGTTCTGGTTCTATAGCGACCAAAACTTTACGAGAAGCAGCATAATCAGCCAACTCCGAAAATATTTCAGCTGTTTCCTTCCAAGCTCCATTGGTCTTAAAATTTCTCTCTACTTCAATTCCAGGTCCTATATTAACATATTTTGCTCCAATCACCGATGCTAAATCTATCCTCTTCTTCGCATAGTTCAAATCGGTGTGCGGAATACCTCCTTGAATACAATAAACTTCGAGGTTGTTTTCCTCAAGCTTTCTTTTAATCCCATTTAATTCTTCACCTGTTTTTTCGTGTAATGCATGAGTACGAGCTATCTCGACGCCTTCGTATCCCATATCCTTAATTTCCTCCAAAAAGGAAGTAAACGAGTAGTCAATGAAAACGTTCGTATTTATCCCTAATCTCGTGTTTATCACCTTTTTTTAATTGGTGATCAGAGGTAATTTAAGGGTTTCGCCATACAGTCAGGATACTTTTCGTGGAATACCCTCTTTTTTATTTCTCTTCAGCCTCTTTAGGATTATAAGAACAGTGTTGCTTGCTGAATATTTGGTATTGTTTGCAGCGTTTGAACTGCATCTTAAGCCTCGTATTGAACGTTTTTTCCATAACGGCGTTTACAAAATGTATTCGCGTATTCTTTGACTAAAATATTTTTCTTTAGAGGTCTCACTAACTCAACTATTTCTTTAAGCACTTTATATTCCTCAGGATCTACGTAGGTTATGCACTGCGTATCTGCGCGGCGAGAAGACAGCAGTTCATTTAAAAATCTATGTCCCCTATTTGGCGAAAGAAAACATAAAAATATAGAAGGAACAGAAAGTGCAAGCTCGAAATGCCTTAGGAAATCTACTGCTGTGATTATGATGTTTTTATTTTTGTTTTTGAAGTTTGATGTTACTAAATTTTCAATAAATTTGCTAATGCAATTTTTGCTCATAGGTGAACGTAAGATTATTATGCTAAAAAACAAATTTTCGGTATGGTGGGAAGCGTATTGTTTGGATACATGGGCAAGATTTTACGTATCGACTTAACAAACGAAAACTTTTACATCGAGAATCTTAATTCTGAATTCGCAGAAAATTATCTCGGCGGTTCAGGAATAGCTGCAAAAATAATTTATAGTGAAATGTCTAACGAAATCGACCCATTAGATCCCGAAGCAATGTTGATCTTCTTCACAGGGCCGCTAACCGGGACGCCTGTTCCATGCAGTGGTCGATTTGTCATTTGCGCAAGGTCTCCTCTCACGGGGATATGGGGCGAGTCACACGCAGGTGGAATGTTCGGTCCTTATCTTAAAAAAGCAGGTTTTGACGGACTCATAATTACTGGGAAATCAAAGAAGCTTACGTATTTATCGATAAATAATGAAAACATAGAATTTAAAAGAGCAGAACACTTGGCGGGAAAAGATGTTTACGAAACTTATGCAACAATTAAAAAGGAACTAAACGATCCTTCAGTTAAAATTGCAGCGATAGGACCCGCTGGCGAACGACTTGTAAAATATGCCTCTGTTATTTGTGACGTTGGAAAAGCAGGAAGAACCGGAATGGGGGCGGTTATGGGATCAAAGAACTTAAAGGCAATAGCGGTTAAAGGAACAAAAAAAATACCTTTAGCAAATGAAACTGAAACTATTCATTTTGCAAGAGAACTTGCAAAGCAAATGTCTAAACATCCGGCGGCTAACTCACTACGTAAATATGGAACTGGAGGAGGATTGTCAGCGTATTATCACATGGGAAATATTCCATTAAAAAATCATTCCAAAGGTACTTGGGATGAGGATAAAGTGGACAGACTTAGCGGCGTGCGGATAACGCAAACAATTCTGGATAAAGTGACGCCATGCTGCAACTGTGTAATTGGATGTAAAAGAACAGTTTATGTAAAAAACGGAATTTACGCTGGTCTAAAAGCGGACAGCCCTGAATTTGAAACATTGTGCATGTTAGGGTCAAATTTGCTCAATGATGATCTTCTGTTAATAGTAAAGGCGAATGATCTTTGTAATAGGTTGGGAATGGACACCATATCTGTGGGCAGTGTTATAGCCTTTGCCATAGAAGCTTATGAGAAAGGATTATTATCAAAAGAAGAGACTGGCGGTCTGGAGCTTGCGTGGGGACCAACTGAGGTTATAATTAAACTGATTGAACTTATAGCAAAAAGACAAGGCATAGGCGATTTACTTGCGGAAGGAGTGCGAAAGGCCTCTGAACATCTGGGGAAAGATAGCGAAGAGTTCGCGGTTCACGTTAAGGGATTAGAGGTTCCAGCACATAATCCAAGAGCCTTTTTTGGTCACGCATTGAGTTATGCAACAATGAACAGGGGTGCATGCCATCTTGCGTGGCCTCATAATCCCGATAGAGGCAGACTCGTTCCAGAAATCGGCCTCGTGAAAGAAACCGACCGCTTTGAAAACAAAGGAAAAGCTGAAGTAGTTAAAAAGATGCAAGATTTTATGGAAGTATTCGATCTTTTGGTTTTATGTAAATATGCGACCTCAGCAGGGTTTAGCATTTCACATGTCGCGAAGTTTATGACATTGGTTACAGGAAAGGAAATGAGCGTCGATGAACTCATGAAGATTGGAGAAAGGTCGTTTAACTTGAAAAGAGTTCTCAACTGTAATTGGGGGATAACATCCATGGATGACATGTTGCCCGGAAGACTTTTGGAACCATTAGAAGGAGGTACTTCTCGACACGTTCCAGACATGAATCTTATGCTGAAGGAGTACTACAGCTTACGAGGATGGGATTCCGATGGAAGACCTTCAAAAGCGAAATTAAAGGAACTTGGAATTTGACGAAAGCGAGGTGTCATTTTGAATCAACTCGTACGAGTTAAAGCTGAAGATTTGTTTGAGTTCTGTTTAAATGCCCTTAAATGTGTGGGAGTTAGGGAAGAGGACGCTAGAATTATCGCTGATAACATCATTCTGGCAAACCTAAGGGGTGTAGACTCACACGGCGTTGTAAGGCTTCCGTCATACATTAAAAGAGTTGCTAAAGGACTAATTAACCCGCTGGGTCCTATAGAGATTGTAAAAGATCAAGGGTGCACCGCACTTATAGATGCCCACAACAACTTTGGTCAAGTGGCAGCTATGCGAGCAACGTATCTAGCTGCCGAAAAAGCAAGAAAATACGGGGTTGCCGTTATTGGAGTTAGAAATGCAAACCACTTCGGAATGGCAGCTCACTATGCCTTAAAACTTACCGAACAAAAACTTATAGGTATAGTGCTATCAAACGCTCCACCTGCTATTGCTCCGTATGGAGGAAAAATTCCTATGCTTGGTACAAATCCTATTTGCATAGGGTTCCCGATCAACATGAACAGATCAATAATCCTAGATATGGCTGTAACCGAGGCAGCTCGAGGAAAGATAAAGCTAGCTGCTTTAAAGGGCGAAAAAATACCTGAGGGATGGGCATTCGACGAAGAAGGAAATCCAACTACGGATCCGAAAGCTGCACTTAAGGGGAGCCTTGCTCCTATTGGTGGGCCCAAAGGGTATGGGTTAGCTCTTTCAGTAGATATATTATGTGGAGTGCTCACAGGCTCAGCTTTTGGACAGAAAGTAAAAGCTCTGGATGACTATAGCGGGCCTAGTAGAACGGGGTTTTTTATAGAAGCAATAGATGTAGAGTTCTTCAGACCTTACGAGGAATATCAGAATTGCATTGCCGAGTATATAAAGAACATTAAAGGATGTCCTAGAATAAAAGGAATAGATGAAATACTTTTACCAGGTGAGAGGGAAGAGAAGGAAACCGAGCTTAGGAAAAAATTTGGTATACCACTAGACAACGAAACCCTTCATTTACTCAAGAATTTGGCAAAAGACCTTAATATTAATTTTCTAACATGCGAACATTTATAAAACTACACAGAGTAGGTTTTGGCTCAAAATTTTGGAAAGACTTATTTTGATGACAGAGTTATTTTATGCGTGAAATTGCAGAAAAACGTTTTAATTGGACTTTATACGAAATCGCAAGATTGAGCGTAGGAAGGCTTTTCGTCTGCTAAGGTGGGCGTTGGAAGGGTGTTGGACGCAAGCCCTATGATGCTCGGGCGTTGACTGTGCTACGGTCTGGCAGGGGATTGAAGGGAAGCCTGAGAGAGCTTTCACTGCGGATCTTGAAAGGAAAAAGGGGTATCTTCGCATGCTCGGCCTGAAGCCTACTCCGCATAGGAAAGCCCTTTACCGTACTAGAAGGGGTGTCTGAGGAGTATTTGAGGAGCTTAACAGAAGGTGCTGGAAGGGCTTTTATGATAACGCGGGAAAAAGGAACATGAATGCAAACATCTTTGAAAACTCTTAAACGAATTGAAGAACATTGAATGCTTAGTGGCTGATCCAGGCTACCTTTCCTGCAGAAACTGCCAACTCCTCGCGGAAAAAGAAGGCGCACCATTACATTAAACCCAAAAGAACAGCCTGATAAAGGCTACTAGATGTTGGGGAAAAATATGGTAAACCCTTTACAGGGAGCACCCACGCATATTCAACCGCTCCTACAGGTTACGCTAAAGAATTGAAGCCGAATGGCATTGACTGAAAAGCCTTGTTGGAGGCATCATAATAAACAGAACAAAACAAACCATAAAAATGGAAGTTTGGTCAAAAATCGTCTGGACAATCAGAGTTAGATTTATATAACCGTTAGACTTTTTTTGTTCATCAACGGTGTGATTATGTTAGTTGGTGAAAGAACTAGGGCATTTTTAAGAAAACTCGGTCTCCCAGATCATGACCTTTATGAGTTGCCAGAGTCGAAAATGAGATTCCCAGATGGTGCACAATTTAGAATAGAAGTTCCAACAGTGAATTCACCAGAAGCTATGAGAGCTGTGCTTGAGACTGCGGAGAAATATGGTGTTACGATTAATAGGATTGACGAAACTTATGGTATTATGAGATATACCGACGAAGAAATAGAAGAGTTCATACAACTAGCGAAGGACTACCAAGTGGAACTTAATTTCTCAATAGGTCCCAGAGCAGAATACGATCTTAGCCCTCAAAGGGCAACGGGAACGCCTGAGGGTGGTAGGATTGGATATAGGTTAAGAGGTATGGAGCAGATAGTTAGAGCTGTAGAAGATGTAAAAAGGGCGACCGACTTAGGCATTAGAGGAATATTGGTCTACGATGAGGGGTGTCTGTGGCTACTTAATGAAATGAGAAAAGAGGGGGAAATTCCGAGAGATACAAAGTTTAAATTATCTGCTCATTGTGGTCATGCGAATCCTGTGTCATTCAAAATATTGGAGATGTTGGGTGCTGACTCTATAAACCCTGTAAGAGATCTCACGCTGCCGATGATTGCCGCAATAAGGCAGGCTGTCAAAGTTCCAATTGACATTCATGTGGATAACCCGAAATCTACTGGTGGCATGATTAGAACTTATGAGGCGCCAGAATTGGTACGAATAGGGGCTCCTATTCATCTTAAGGCCGGGAACTCTGCACTTGCAACCCACGGCCTACCGACAACTGAGAGAGAAGGAGTGCAGATGGCCAAACAAGCTGTATTGGTTTACAGAATAGTGAAAAAATACTATCCAGAAGCCATTCAAAGCAAAAAAGGTGCAGCTGACCTAGCAATTCCCAAATAAAATTATGCAGAACAGAATTATCTAGATTATCTAGAACGTTTAATATGATATAGGAGAAAGTGTATGTCTAAGAAAAGGAGCGTATATTACCAAGATTTAACATGGCCGGAAATAGTTAAGCAAACAAAAGAATGCGATATCATTTTGCTTCCAGTTGGCTCGATAGAACAGCATGGACCACATTGTCCTGTGGGCTCAGATTCTTTAAATGCTCAGAAAATAGCAGAACGCGTGGCAGAGAAAACTGGAGTGCTAATTGCTCCCCCCATTTGGTACGGGGCTTCAATGTATATGCAATATGGTTTCCCAGGAACGATTCCCATCAGGTCCGATGTACTTAAGCAGTTTGCAAAGGATGTTATAACCGGACTGGTAAAAAATGGTTTCAAAAAGATTATAATACTTAACGGGCATGGTCAACAATGGGTTTACATAGGAGCATTACATGAGCTAGCATTGGAAACTAAAGCATTTATTGCACTTGCTACGTGGTGGGAGTTAGCAAGAAAAACAATAAAGGAAACATGTGAAACTCCTTTTGTACATGCTGACGAAGTTGAAACTTCAGTAGCCTTAGAACTTTACCCCGATCTTGTTGACATGAGTAAGGCTGGCAAAGAGTCAGCGCCTAGCATTGTGGATAAAAAATGGGTCGGTGGTCCCATTGACTACCCCGAAGAAGGGGGCTTCCCGGGGCATAACATTACCCACTCATACTTTCAGGTTAACGTTTATAAATTAGGCATACTTGGAGATGCAACTAAAGCAACCAAAGAAAAAGGCAAAAAAATAGTAGACGCTGTAGTAAATAAACTATCAGAATTTATAGAGGAGCTCAAAGCAAAATATCCTCCAGGAGTTTCTCCGCTCGAGAAGATTGAAGGGAGATATGGCTGATAATGATAATAATCAGGCAAAATAATGCACCAACATTCCCTGCACCCCCACCTTCTAAAAAAGTTACCAAGATATTGATTGACCCCGTTTTAGGATCCAAACACATAGCTATGGGCCTAACAGTGTATCCTATTGGTGAGAAAGGAACCCCTCATGCACACAGCGGCGAAGAGACAATTTTTATCCTCAAGGGAAAAGCTAGGGTTTCAAGCAGCGGACAAACGTATATATTAGAGACAGGAGACATAGTCTATATCAGTCCTAGCGAAATGCACACAATTGAAAATGCAGGGGAAGAAATACTACAGTTCATATGGGTTTATACGCCACCAGGCGACGAGAAATCCATTAGGGAAAGAGCAAAGAAGTAAACACGTATATTTTTAGTAGACCTATCAAAAGCTTTTAGTGTGTCGGCTGAAGAGGTTCCGATAGATGAAGATTACCCAAAAAATCCAAACACCGTATATGGCGTAACTAAATTAGCAAGCGAATTACTTGGACTAAACTACCATGAGAACTATGGATTGGACTTTGTTGCTTTGAGGTTTCCATTGGTCTACGGCTTCGGCCGAGTTAGGGGTTTTGGAGCCGTTTATGGGATTACCTGCTAAAATCCCGCATGGAGGTTCACAGAAATATGAACCTTTATACGTGAAAGATGCTGTCAATGCAATATACCTGGCGATGCATGCAAGGGACTTGAAGAATAGAATCTACAACATAGGGAGCGGGGAAATGTTTTATCTAAAAGAAATAGCAGACATCGTAAAGAAGTACATTCCTAGCGCAATATTCGAGATTGGCCCGGGCTATGATATAGCATATTGCACTAGGGGCCCATTAAAGACTGAGAGAGCTCGCAGAGAGCTGGGCTATGAACCACACTATAAGATAAATAGAGGAATCAAAGATTACATTGAATGCATGAAGCTAGTGTCCAACACCTATAGGTCCTCTTGAAACTTTAATAGGATTGCGATTTCACGTAGTTTCTCGATATGGAGTTCCTTCCTCGTTGATTTTGTTCTGTTAAAACTAGATAGTTGAAGAATTCATACACTAATGACTAATCCTTCCACTAGAGCTACCTCATCTAGCTTGTCCAGCCACGGAGGACCATTACGAACCTCATTGGGCTGGAAGGTTTATGGCTGCCTTAGAGGTTAGGCTAATAGAGAACTCCAACGCGAGGAATTGACCCTTAGACGAGGCTGAAGCCTACCAGGCTGAAGGAGATGGGCTACTCGCTGACTGCCGTAGGCAGAAGACTTGGAAAAAGCAGACCCTACCTCTCCCAAAGGGTGAAACCGCTGAAGCTTCACCCGAAGCTAAGGGAGGCTGTCCGACGTCGAACAACTACCCCAGACCACGCGCATACACTGATGAGACTTAAGGAACCAGAACAACGGCTTGCCTCGCTCAGAAAGATCAGGCAGAAGGACTAAGCGTTCACAAACAAAACAACGCGTGCGAGAGCTATGGGAAAAGAGAGTTGAATGGCGACTGGTACCGGTGCGACTAACCCAGAAATCTACGAGGCACTAAAGAAAAATAGCGCCAGAAGGAAACGTGAAAAAGGCTAATCCAAACATAGAGTTAGAAAGGCTCTTCTTGGTTAAGGATGTAATCTTTCGGTCTTCGAGCTGATCCTTAAGTCTGAAGTTTTCTTGAAGGTGAAGAGGCGTAGCCGCTTAAAACAAAAACAAAATTCTCTTCTATAAGCCAAGCATAGTCCTTCTTTTCCACTCTTTTTTAGAGGATGAGCTTTAGCTTGGACGTTTTTCTCTCCGATAACTTTTTTGTCCTATCCTCAGCATGTGCAGCAGCATCCCTTACTTCCACCACTCTCACCAACTCGATATAGTTGCTCTCATATTGTTTAGTTTTCAATAAACAGTGGATGGAAATGTGATTTTTACTGTGATATTATTATTGTAGTGGCGTCTTTGAGGTATCGTCCTGAGGCTGCGAGGTCTATAACATGTTAGCGTAAGATTTCAGCGAGGCATTAAGTAACCGAGCTTCCAGCGTTTATTCTCCCAAGTACAGGCGCAGATGGAGAATAGAGACAGGATTTAGAGTTCAGGATAACGTTCAGGCAAAGACCACAAGCACACAGTACGTGGTGAGGCGGCTGTATATTGTTTCTGTACTTCTCTATAATTAATGTTTGGAATTACGCTAACTTGCTGCTCTGCAGAGATTCATAACTAAAACCCCAATAAAGGGAATTGAAAGCTAGGACAGAATCGCCAGAAAAGGCTAAACAAGGCTGAGGAGAGGAAAGCCTTTGCTTTTGAACGCGGTTGTGAACTTTTGCGAAAAACCAAGTTTTCTATACGGGAGAAGCCAAAAAGACCGCACTTTCAACAGCGAAAAGGGACAGGGAAGGTTTCAAGGGTTCCGTTCAAAAATCTGAAAAATAAGAAGCATACGCCTGTAACAGGCATGCACCCAAACATGCCCTCAACACGTGAGAGAGACTAAATGAGGTAGAGAAGGTAGGCCCAGAAAAACAAAAGGTGGTTTGTTTTATTGCCTGAAATACCCGTAAAAAAGAAACCATTAAAGAAAATTCTATACTACAATTTAGAAACCCAGACAACAAAATAATAAACGTAAAAGAGGGCGAAGAGAAAAAAATGCCTAAGCCAGGTATGACGGCATATGCCTTAAGACAGAAGCCAAAATGGGAATAAACGACTTTTTAATGGCCCTTTTAATGGAAAAGCCCTTCCATGGTTCTTTGGAACCGGAGAACGTGGGTTCAAATCCCGCCGGGCCGCCACCAAAATGCCGCTTTCAGCAAAAGCAGCCCTGTACGAGCTGATCTATTCACCAGCTTTGGGGGTCGTCCCGGACACATTGCGAGGTCTTCCCATTGCCGAAGGGCCGATAGGCAAGTTGAAGAGATTGAACAATCGATATGCGCCTTGAAAATTCTGACTAAATTTTTGGGTGCTAAAGACGTTACAAAGGGTTATTATATGATCTTTTTGGTTGAAATGTGGCTGAAAAATTTTGTTCGTGGGGCTTAAAGGTTTTAGTCTGTTTGAACCGATGATGCTTTGAATGTTATGTAGACTTTTGAGCCTATGTTGAGCTGCATTTCTTTGAATGATCGTTTAGTTATTTGGACCGTGAAGCTTTTGTTTTCTGCAATATTTACCTTCAGCTTTAAAACATGCCCAAGGTCGGATATTTGCGTTATTCTGCCTTCGAAAGTGTTTCTTGCGCTTGAGATTAGTGGTTGAGTTGATAATATTATGTCTTCGGGAGGCACGTGCAACCTTACGTTTCCACTTTTCTTAAATGCGGCTTCAATCTGTAAGCCGTTTCCGATATCTACGATAGACGTGCCTCCGGCTGTAATTTGTGAAACGCCGTGGAAAACGTTTTCTAGTTTGGCGAAGCTTTTAACAGGTTTTGATGGTTTTCCGAAAACGTCTTGGAATGTGCCTATCGACTCAATTTTCCCACAATTAAGAAACGCTAGTCTGTGGGCTAGGTTTTCCGCCTGAAACATGTTATGGGTCGTCATAATTATCGTTGTTTGTCTTTCCCTGTT